>Ga0222714_10000185_pt1 | contig 73761 bp, 60 predicted proteins | sample C33_3DmetaG_FD_165048 | JGI IMG/M metagenome (GOLD analysis project Ga0222714, IMG submission 165048) | Estuarine water microbial communities from San Francisco Bay, California, United States - C33_3D | ecosystem: Environmental > Aquatic > Marine > Unclassified | place: USA: California...
ACCAGAACATAAGTAGGTTAAGTTCATGGTAAGATTTGGGGCAAAAGGGAGGAATTTATTCCTCCCTTTTATTTTTTAGAAAAAAGATTAAACTCCTTCTGCGTAACGAACCGCTACAGCATCCCAATCAATCACATTAAAAAAAGCGTCAATATAATCTGGACGTCTGTTCTGATAGTTAAGATAATAGGCATGTTCCCAAACATCAAGTCCTAATATGGGAGTTCCACCACAACCTATACCGGGCATAAGAGGATTGTCTTGATTGGCTGTAGCACAAACTTTTAATCCTCCCTCTTTATGAACACAAAGCCAGGCCCATCCTGAGCCAAATTGTGTAGCCGCTGCTTTAGAAAAGGCAGCTTTAAATTCATCAAAAGAACCAAAAGCACTGTCAATAGCTTGAGCTAAAGCTCCCGTAGGAAGCCCTCCTTTATTTGGCCCCATGGTACTCCAAAAAAGGCTGTGGTTATAAAATCCACCGCCATTATTTCGAACCGCTTTATTGTCTAGGTCCAAATTATTTAAGAGGGATTCAATGGTTTCGTTCTCAAGAGCAGTACCTGCAATTGCGTTGTTGAGGTTAGTCGTATACCCATTGTGGTGCTTGCTATGATGTATTTCCATAGTACGCGCATCAATATGCGGTTCTAAGGCATTGTAATCGTATTGTAAATCGGGAAGTGTAAAAGCCATAATATATGTTTAAAAGTTTAGTGCAAAAATAAAATTTCTTTTCTGAATCAGAGGGTCGCCCGTAAAAGCCTTATTTTTAAATAAAAAAATCCTTGAATAAAACGGGCTTTCATCTCATACAAGCATCAGCAGGTTCTGGAAAAACCTACACCCTTGTATACCGTTATTTAAAATTTTTGTTGGCGTCCACACAACCGCATCCTTACCGACACATGTTGGCGTTAACCTTTACCAACAAAGCAGTTAACGAAATGAAAAGTAGGATTTTAGAACAGCTTTGGAAACTTTCGAATGAAGCCTTTAAAGAAAATGAGATTCGGAGCGAATTGAGTAAAGAATTGAGCATTGAACCCCTTGAGGTGCAACGTCGAGCCCGCATTATCCTGAGAAATCTTATTGCTGAGTACGGATCATTTGACGTGATCACATTGGATAAATTTGCCCATCGGATAGTACGTGTGTTTTCAAAAGAGTTCAATTTACCTCCCGGATTTGAGGTGGTTACTGATGCCACCCCCTTATTACAAGAAACCGTTCAATCGATAATACACGATGTAGGCAAGGATCCGTTTATTACCTCTCTTTTGACGGAATTTAGCAATGAAAAAGTCAGACAAGAAAACAGTTGGGATATTCAAAAAGAATTAGATCAATTTGCCGCATTATTGGTCAATGAAAACGATCAGATTCCTTTAGCTGAAATTCAAGAAAAAACACCAGAAGATCATTTATTGGATGTAGAGTTGATTACGCGTGAAATCAAAACCTGTGAGCAAGAAATCCAAAATCAAGTCAATTCAATAGTGTCCTTATTGACTGAAATGGATTTGGATCTAGCTGATTTTAAAAGAGGGCTATTAAAAAATCATATAGAAAAACTGCAACAAGGGAAATGGGAAGGTTTATTTAAAAACAAACTGGAATTGTCGTTACGGGGAAATGAGGAATTGTACACTAAGACTACCCCTTCAGATAAAGCATCAAAAATTGACTTGATCCAACCGCAATTATTAGCGTACTATTTGAAGATTAAAAATGCAGTAGGGACTATACGTTTATTACAGAAAACGCTAAAAAATTGGACCCCCAGAGTCTTATTGCATTCTATTGAAAAACGATTAATTGCTTTGCAGCGGGATAAAGAAATACAGCTGTTGTCTGGCTTTAATCAAAAAATCAACACCTTGGTTCAAGGGCAAGATGCACCTTATATTTTTGAGCGAATGGGTGAGCGCTATTCCCATTTTTTTATTGATGAATTTCAAGACACTTCAAAATTGCAATGGGCAAATTTAATTCCCCTTATAGCCCATTCTATTGAAAGCGAAATGCATTCAGGAGAATCAGGAAAACTTTTGCTCGTTGGCGACCCAAAACAAGCAATTTACCGTTGGCGTGGTGGCGATTTAGATCAGTTTGTGGATTTATTGCAATTGAAAAGCCCCTTTCAAATTCAACCTGACATTGAAAATTTGAGTTTTAACTACCGGTCGGGAGAAGAAATAGTGCGTTTTAATAATGCTTTTTTTAAATCTGTTGCAACCCATTTTGAATCCGATTTTTTAAAAAAGGTATACGGTGAAGACAGTCAACAAAAACTAAAATCTCCTGGAGGATTTGTCAAATTAGAATCCATACCCGAAACCAAAACCAAACCCGAGGGAATTCCTCTTTATTTAGAGAAAACAATTACTGCAGTGGCTGAAGTTCTTGAAAAAGGATACCTCAGCAATGAAATCGCCATTTTGGTTCGAACAAAAGTTCAATCGGATGAAATGGTATCCTTTTTGGCTGAAAACAATATAGCAACCTTATCTTCAGACGCCTTACTTGTAGGAAAATCCCTACAAGTCAAGGTACTTTTAGCCCTTCTAAAATTAAGTATCCAACCCAATGATGCAGAACAACATAAAATTATTTTTGATGCCTTTTGGGAACAACTCAACTCGTCATCGGCAGATTACCACAAGACGCTTACGGAAGTACTTCATCTCAATACGGCCTCCTTTTTTACCTCATTATGTTCCTTAGGCCATATGCATTTTGACTGGAAAGCCTCAAAAGAGCTACTGCTTTTGGATAGTCTAGAACATTGGATTGAACATCTGCCTTTTATAAATCCTTCCGATCCCTTTGTTCTTTCTTTTTTAGAAGAGGTTTCTGTTTTTAGTGCACAGAATACAATGAATACCAGTGCTTTTCTATCCCACTGGAACTTGAGTTCATCAACTATTCGCGTAAGTATGCCAGAACAACTGGAGGCCATAACCGTAATGACAATACACCAGGCTAAGGGACTTGAATTTCCGGTAGTAATTTTACCATTCTTGGATACCTCCTTACTTCCTAATAAGAAAACCAAAGTATGGTTTCCTTTTCAAGAGGGTCACCTAAGTACAATTAAGTGGAGTTGGTTCACCTTCTCTAAAGACCTTATGGAATATGGAGCTAGAGGGAACGAACTTTATGAAAAGATTTGTAGTGAAAGTGCTATGGATGAAGTTAATGTGCTCTATGTAGCAATGACAAGAGCGGTAGAACAACTGTATGTTATTACGCAGCAAACCGGTCCGAAATCTTCTCCTTCATATGCTCAACTTTTCGCCAATTTTATAAATTCAATAGGTAAAGATTGGAATGATGATGGGGGGATAACCTTCGGCAATCCTGTAAGACAAGCAATACGGGAAGAGCCACCACAGCACAAAAAGCTAAAAATACGGGACCTTTTATTTCGAAAATCTACATCATGGAAAAAGCAGTTGGTTGCTAATCAACCTCTGAGCTTACCCTCTCAAAAGGCACAACAGTACGGTTTTTTTTTACACGAAATGATGGCCAAAATAAAAACGGCAGAGGATGTAGAAGATGCATTTCAACACGAAATGAAGCCTTACGATTTAACTCCAGAAGAAAAGCAACTTATTAAAGAACAGTGCATTAAAATTGTCACCCACCCTTTGATAGAACACCTCTTTAACGGAAGTGGAGCAGTATTTTGTGAAAAGGAAATTCTAATTCCAAATGGAGAAACACTTCGGCCCGATCGAATTAATGTATTCTATGAAAATCGAAAAGCCGCAATTGTAGATTATAAAACAGGAACCCCAAGAAAGGAAGACCAAATTCAACTTTTAAGTTACGCTAAAGCAATAGAATCTATGAATATCGATACCATTGAAAAATTTATTCTATATATTAATGAAAATATTACTGTTCAAAAAATAGAAAGTTTGTAAAATTTATCTATTTTAAAACCCAAAACCCCATTTAAAAACATAATACAATAAAACCTACTTATGAAACTTTTTCGACTACCCCTCCTGTTTGCAATAGGCTTATTTTCTTTTTGCAATCTACAGGCACAATCTGAAGAAAATCCATGGCAATTTTATTTCGGGATAAACAGTGTAGACACTTTTCCTACCGGTGCTTCTGGATCAGGTGCTCTATTTGAAGAGTTTTTGAATATTGACCATTGGAATATAACCCCCTTTCCTTCCTTTGTGGGAATTAAAAATTATATAGGTGCTGGATTTTCTTTAGGAACGCGATTTAGTTTTAACAAAATAAAACACTACGGAACCCTTACCGGCGATGACAATTATTATAATGCAGACGCTACAGTAACCTACCATCTAGGACAAGTGATGGGTTTCCAACGCCTATTGCCCATTTTAGAAATTGGTGGAGGATATGCCATTTTTGGAGAGACTGGAGCAGGTTATTTTAATTTAGGCGCAGGATTAGAATATTGGTTTGGCGAAAAAAAGAAAACAGGGATCGTCCTTGAATCGATTTATAAAAATACGGGTGAGCGTTACGGCACAAAACATTTCCAACATTTACTTGGCGTTGCCTTTTTGTTTGGTGCTGATCCTGACCGAGACGGGGATGGCATTATTGATAAAGAAGATGCTTGTCCTGATATTCCCGGAACACAAGCATTACAGGGATGTCCTGATCAAGATGGTGATGGCATAACCGATGCACAAGACGATTGCCCAACCGTATTTGGTATTGCAGCGCTAAAGGGGTGTCCTGACCGCGACGGAGATGGTATTCCAGACGCGCAAGATACTTGCCCAGATACCGCTGGACTTCCCATTTTTAATGGATGCCCGGATACAGATAAAGACGGAATTCAAGACGCTGAGGACGATTGTCCAAATGTAGGGGGCAGTATAGCATTAAAAGGATGTCCTGACCGTGATGGAGATGGAATAAAAGACGAGGACGACAATTGTCCAGAAGTTGCCGGAAGTCCCGAAAATAGCGGCTGTCCTGATGCAATGGAAGAAGTTGTAATTCAATTGGATGAGATTGGCCAAAGAATTTATTTTGAAGTAGATTCATCTGAAATCACACCTCAGTGTTCTATCATAATTGATGAAGTAGTAGCGCTACTCAAAACCAATTCAGGATATTCTGTTGAAGTGCATGGGCATACAGACAGCACAGGTTCTGTGGAATACAATCAAACTTTATCAGAACGTCGGGCAAGTGCGGTTAAAGAGCATCTTATAAGTAAAGGAATTTCTCGTGACCGAATTCAAACGCTTGGCTTTGGTGAAACACGCCCTGTTCAATCCAACGCTACTGCTGAAGGTAGAAAATTCAACAGAAGAACTGAATTTAAGTTGAAATAATTTATTCATTAAGGCGTATTGCATCCTTTGATTGTTTTACATTTAAGGATGCAAACGTTTTTAGGTGATGTTGCGCTAAGGATAACACCCGCGTTAGAGATTCATCCTCGGGTTAAGATTATTGTCCCTACACGTAGGGCGATACTCTTTTTAAAAGAAGAGTTAAAACAAACCATTCAAAGCACTTTATTTTCTCCTGAAATTATCAGTATTGAAGAATTTGTGGAAGACTTGTCAGGCTTTTCTTTGGTGCCTAAAACAGAACTTCACCTTCTTTTTTATTCCCTTTATAAGGAGCAAACTCATAAAGAAAAAAGGGTTTCCTTTTCTGTTTTTTTAAAGTGGTCCTCACTTTTGATAAGTGAGTTTAATGAGATTGACAATCAATTGGTAGAACCCAAAGAGGTATTTCAATTTATGTCTGAGGTTGAAAAGTTGGAACAATGGAATCCTTCGGTAAAAAAAACAGAGACTGAATTTACCTTTCAAAAAGCCATTCCTAAACTCTATTACAGTTTAAAAAAGACGCTAAGCAAACGTGAAATGGGGTATTCAGGAATGTTGTTTCGCGAAGCGACTCATCAGCTCGAACACTACCTAGCTTCATCGCCGCCTCATCATTATTTTGTTGGGTTTAATGCCCTTACAACAGCCGAATCGGTTCTCATTCAAGAATTAATTTCTGCGGATAAGGCTGAAGTTTTATGGGACCTAGACCGCTCCTTTTTTACAGATCCACACCACAGTGCCGGCCATTTTATACGCCAACACTTTAAACAGTGGAAAGGCTTACAAAATGAAGATCAAAAGCAATTTAAGGCGTATTACACCGATCCTAAAAAAATTGAAATCATTAGTGCGGTTAAAAATCAGTCACAAGCCCAATTGGCGAGTCAATTAGCTCAAGAAAATTATGAACGCTTCCCTAACGAAACTGTGGCTTTGGTGTTAGGAGAGGAAACCGTTTTACAAGCTGTTTTATCCGGTCTTCCAGAGTCAGATGTGCCTTGGAATGTCACGATGGGCTATCCCCTTAAAAATACTGTGGTTTCGAATTTATTTTTGGATTTGTTAAGATTACACACTCATTTTTCAGCGGAGGGCTATCTGTATGAGGACCTAAAGAGGCTTTCGAATTATTCTATTTTTCAAGAGATTATAAAAACATGTACATTTCCTTTTGCTTCCTATTTAAAAGAATGTGAAACAAAAAACAGTCCCTTTATTTCCTTATCCAAAGTAACTAAAGGAGAAGTAGGTGACCTTCTTTTTTCTTCTTTTACTACGGCGGAAATTTTTATTGACCGTATGATTTCCATAGCGGAACGATGCATTCTTTTCCATTCTGAAAATTCTTCTTCACCAATGGAATTGTATTCTAGCCAACAATTATTTACGGTATGGACTTCATGTAAAATGCTTTTCAATACCTATACTCCTGGAACATCACTATCAGAGGTAAAAGAAGTTTTTGAACTACTGCTCGCACAACAAACGTTAGATTTTAAAGGAGATGCGCTAAAGGGAATTCAAATCATGGGGCTACTTGAAACACGCTTATTGGACTTTGATACCGTAATCATAACCCATGTCAATGAGGGCATCTTACCCTTAGGAAAAACCCCTACCCCTTTACTTCCTTTTGATGTTAGAAAAAAATTCGGATTAAATACTTTTATTGAACAAGATCATGTGTACGCTTATCATTTTTTCAGAGTATTACAACGAGCTAAAAAAATCTATTTGATTTATAATAATGCAGCAGAAGGTCTTTTCTCTGGAGAAAAGAGTCGTTTTTTAGTGCAATTGGAATATTTTTCTCCCCTACAGCATGAACTTACGTTAAGTACCTTAAACATTAAAATACCTACACTTACAACTGTTCCAAAAAAAGCAGAAAAATCTAAAGAAGTGATAGAACAATTGCAAGCGCTAAGTATACAAGGTTTTTCTCCATCCTCATTAGCCTTATATATTCGAGATCCCTATCAATTCTATGAGCAAAAATTACTTCGAATTCAACCTCTAGATCAGTTTGAAAACCATCTTAATGCTGCCGATAAGGGGACAATAATTCATGCTGCATTGGAAACCTTATATACGCCTTTTGTGGGCAAAATACTCACCCTAAAGGATGTAGATGAAATGATAGACACACTGCCGAAGGTATTAACGGATAAGTTAGCACTCCAGTTTGGCGCAAACAATTCTTTACGAGGTAAAAATTATATTATGGCTCATAGTATGCGCCAGGTTTTGAATCAATTTTTGAACGCAGAAAAAAAACTAGTCTCTGCCGGAAACTCACTTCGCATTGAAGCCTTAGAGCATCCATTTACTAAAAAAATAACACATCCCCATACCGGGAATATTTTCCTTCTTAAAGGAACTGTAGACAGGATAGATTGTTTAAACGGTGAACGACGTATTATTGACTACAAAACGGGAGCGGTTACTTTAAATGACGTAGGATTTTCATCTTGGGAGGAAGTCACGACAGACCCTAAAAAAAGCGCTTTATTTCAAGTGCTTTTGTACGCCTATTCACTACACGATAACTTTAATGAAGAGCTACATTCAGCTGGAGTAATTCCACTCAAAAACTATAACACAACTTTCCTGCCTCTTCACCGAAAAGAATCAAAATCTAAAAAACACAATTTGTCGTTTGATGTTGAAACCCTTATCCAATTTGAAATGCAATTGTTTGGTTTACTGGATGAACTTTTTGATTCTTCAGTTCCCTTCACCCAAAAATTAGACTAAGAAATCGTTACTTTTCTAAAAGAGAAAAATTTTTGTTGGAATTCCTTCAGTGTAGAACATTGCAAAAATATGTTTACATTTATAATCTACCGACTATAGATATTAATGGACAATAACAAAGACAAGAAGCCACTGCATTGGTTCGTTCGGCTCTTTACTTTAGGGGAACGTTTTGACATTCAAGATTTTTGGGACAGGTTAAAAAAATCTGTAGTCCAATTTATTCTTTTGGTTTTTGGTGTAACGGTTTCTTTTGGAATAGAACAACAAGGAGGTAATTCAGACGACCGAGAAGATGCCATAGAAAATTTAACCAACTTAAGACAGGAAGTGGATTCCCTTTTAGTCTATACCAATACGTATATGGAGCAAATTGATTGGGTATCCGAAATGTACCTTAAACAATATGTTCGATGGGAAGATAATAACGATAGTATTTTTATTGATTTTATAGAAGATCAAGAAGAACCCAATGGGAAATATTATTTTCCTCCCATGGGGCGTTACAATCAAAGAGATCCCTTTGATCCTCCTAGAGTTAGTTTTGATGCTATAAAATTAGACGGTACATTTCGTTTACTGCCCAAGGCTGTAGGTCTTCAAATGACTAAAATCTACGATGGTTCAGCGTTAAAATATTTAATCGAAAATACGGGAAAAGTTGAAGAACGACTTGTGACCCAGTACATTGACCGAATTGCGAGTAAATGGGTTTACGATTTGCCATGGGTGGATATAGACGATCCCGCATTTTGGATTAAAAACAGAAAATATGTCCAGCAAGATAAATTTGTAAAATACAATTTATTCAAGCGAGTTGAGCTTTGGGAATATTCGATTAAAGATCAGCTAGTAGACTACAAAACCTCGCTTGAGGAAAGTATAAAATTACTAGATTCTGTATTGGCGGTACGCGATAGTGAAATTGAATTTATTTGGTGGGTAATAAATCCAAAAGATTAATATCAACCAATCAAATCTGACACTAGTTTGCCTGAAATTAAGGCCGGGGGTACTCCAGGGCCAGGAACGGTAAGTTGGCCTGTGAAATAGAGGTTTTTCACTTTTTTGCTTTTCAGTTTGGGCCTTAAAAAAGCAGTTTGTAAAAGGGTATTAGCCATTCCATAAGCATTTCCTTTGTAGGAGTTGTAATCAGAAACAAAATCGTTTACACAATAAGATTCCGTAAAGAGAATGTGTTTTTTGATGTCTTGATGGGTTAGCCTCTCCATTCGCTCTAAAACAATATCAAATTGTTCTTTTCTCATTTTGGGGGTGTCTTCTATGCCGGGTGCAATAGGAATAAGAATGAACCCCGTTTCTTTGTTTTTGGGTGCCATTGTCGCGTCTGAAATTGATGGAAAATTGGCGTAAAAAAGAGGCTCTTTGGGCCAAGAAGGGGTATCGTAAATCGTTTTAGCGTGCGTAGTAAAATCAACATCAAAAAACAAATTATGGTGTAATAAGCGTTCTACTTTTTTGTCAAGTCCCATATAAAAAAGTAAAGAAGAAGGGGCAAAAACTTTTTTATCCCAATAGGCTTCACTGTAGGCTCTGTACTTTTCTTCTAAAAGGGTTTCACTGTGGTGATAATCCGCTCCTGACAGCACGATGTCCGCAGGAATGTCTACACCATTACTCCGAATCCCAATGGCTTTGCCCATTGAATCTACATTTATTTTTTCAACAGGAGCATCAGTATTAAAATGCACACCTAACGATGTTGCAACAGAGACCATAGCTTTAACGATACTGTACATGCCGCCTTCAGGATGCCATGTCCCAAGACCGAAATCAGCGTAATTCATGAAATTATAAAATGCCGGGGTGTTTTCAGGTTTCGCTCCTAAAAAAAGAACAGGGAATTGAAGTACCTGCCTGAGCTTATCGCTTTTAAATTTATTAAAAACCTCTTTTTGTATGGTGCTTATAAAGAGTCGAACTTTCCGAATTGTAGTGGGAGTAATTAATTCTAAGGGAGAAATTCCTGGCCGATAAACTAAATCTTTGATGGCGATTTCATAATTTTCTTTTGCTTCTGCCATAAAGCGCTCCAGTTTTTTATGGCTTCCTTTTTCTTCCTTTTCAAAAACACGGTATATTTTTTCTAAAGAATCGCCAATGGGCATAAAATCATTTTCACCAAAAATCACTTGGTATCCAGGGTCTAAACGCTCAAGTTTGTAGAAATCTGAAGTGGTTTTTCCAAAATCATTGTAGAAAGACTCAAATACATCGGGCATCCAATACCATGAAGGCCCCATATCAAAAGTAAAGCCTTCTTTAGTAAACTGCCTGGCCCGACCTCCCAGGCTTGAATTTTTTTCATAAACATGAACATCATGCCCTTTTTGTGCGAGATAACTGGCTGCAGAAAGTGCTGAAAATCCAGATCCAATAATGATAATTTTTCTTTTCATAACGGCACAAAGATATTATAAAAAGAAAATTGAATCGAGACAGTAAATATTAAGTGCGGTTATCGAGCGGCCCATGTTGCTCCACGGGTGATCAAGGTCCAAACTTCGTCAATATCAAAAAGATCTTCAGAGTGCCCTATTGCGGAATAAAACACCTTACCCTTGCCATATGTTTTTTTCCAAACTACAGGCATAACCACACCCTCAATCCAAGAATCGTGTTCTCCAGAAAAAGTGGTGGTTGCCAAAACAGTAACAGAAGGATCAAAATGCATATAATATTGTTCGGTATGCAAATCAAAAGTTGAAATTCCTTCCGTTATCGGGTCGTTTGTATCAAGGATCGTAACTGTATAGTCTACTTGCCCCCCCGGATGTTTTACAAATTGGCCACCAACCATATACTGATATTCCGTATTCTCCCGAAAGGAGTCTCCTAATCCACCGTGGCATCCTGCAAGACCTGTGCCCGAAGCCACAGCTTGTTGAAGACCACGAGAGGCATTACCACTCATGCTGCTCATTGTAATGTGGTTTATTACTAAGTCAACGGTTTCCATATAGGCTTTGTCGGTATAAATTTCAGTGTCTTGTGTGACTTTAACCAAGGCTCCTTTTGACGAAAACCATTCGGCAATTTTTTCACCAAAAACACTGGGTTGATGCCCTTTCCAGCCTCCGTAAACAACCAAAATGGTTTTGTCTTTAAGAGGATGAGTTGATGTTTGTGACCATCCCAATACGAAGGTACTTAGGAGTATAAAGAAGAATATTTTTTTCATTTTGAAATGTAATAAAAAGGAAGTTAACCTTTTTTTTGGCATTGTGCATTTCTTCAACAAAAGAGGTATTATTATTTCTGTTGGTACTTATACCAATAAGTGAAATGATAGTAGCAAAAACTTTTCCCCACTCTGTACTGGAAACTACAACACTGTATCTACCTTACCAAAAAAACCGGAACACCAAAGTGAAACGGTTTTGCTGGAATCGATTTCTGGTTGCGCCTCGTTTACCAAAAAACGAAATACATAACGCAATACTCTCTTCCCCTTGTGATTCTAAATAATTTGAATAAAAAATAAAGCATTGATAATGAATAAGTTAGTATATTTTTGAACGTAAAATCAAAAAAATAATTTCAAAAGTAAATTTTGTTTAAAAAAAATTATATATCTTTAAACAAGTTTAAATTCAATTTGGTTTCAAAACGTCTCTGAAGTTATCTTCCATAAGTAGATTCTAAAATCCTTATCAGAGACGTTTTCTTTTTTTAGTTACCTTGTTCAACACTAACTTGTTTTCTACTACGTATTGAAACCAATTACAACAATTACCTTTTTTACCTTCAAATCACACCGATTTTGGGCTTTTCAACAAATGGGTTTAAATCCTTTGAAAAGGGATGAGGTTCCGGGACTTACATTTTTTAAATTCTTAGGTACAGGAGGGGGAAAGGGATTTAGCCTTTGGCCTGATTTTTCTACTTATGCTTTTTTAGGGGTATGGGAAAATGAGGAAAAGTTTGAAAATTGTATGAATCAACATCCTGTTTTTATGTTGTATAAGTCGAAATCAGTTAGGGAAAGAACACTAATTTTAGACTCCGTAAAAAGTCATGGTAAATGGAATGGAATTAATCCATTTCAATCACAAGAGGGCAATGTAGAAAGTCAAAACCCTGTTGTTGTAATAACACGAGCGACCTTACGCTGGAACAAACTTTTTTCCTTTTGGCGTGCAGTGCCTAAAGCCAGTAAAGCCATTGAAAAGGCAAAAGGGGTTCTGTTTTATAAAGGAATTGGAGAATGGCCCTTAGTTCAACAGGCCACAGTAAGTATTTGGGACCACTTTGATTCGGTACATCAATTTGCTTATCGAAATACAGATCACAGTTCAATAGTGAAAACAACCAAACAGAAAAAATGGTATCAAGAAGATCTATTTTCGCGGTTTGTATTACTTTCAGATGAAATAATAGAAAGGTAGATGAATAAAGCAGCTGTAGTAGGTGCAGGTATCGCTGGAATTGCTACTGCCATTCGCTTGGCATTAAAAGGATATCGGGTAGATGTATTTGAAAAAAACAGCTATCCTGGGGGTAAATTATCCGCCTTTGAGAAGGAGGGTTTTCGTTTTGATGCGGGCCCGTCTCTTTTTACGATGCCACACTTTGTTACTGAATTATTTGAAAAAGCGGGAGAAAATCCAAAACATCATTTTCAATACTCAAAAAAAGAAATTGCCTGCCAATATTTTTGGGAAGACGGCACCCGATTTACAGCTTATAGTGATCAAGATCGATTTTTGAATGAAGTTGAAACAGTTTTTGGGGAACCTGCATCGCGGGTAAAAAAATACCTGCAAAGGGCCAAAAAAAAATACGACCTCACCGCCCCGATTTTTTTGAATCAGTCCCTTCACAAATCAAAAACATTTGTCTCTTTCGATACGCTTAAAGCCCTAATTCAACTTCCTATCTTTGAATTAGAAAGAAGTTTACACAGTGCCAATAAAAAGGCTTTTTCATCGCCTCACTTAATTCAACTTTTTGATCGATACGCAACCTATAATGGCTCTGATCCTTTCCAAACGTCGGGAATGATGACCTTAATACAACACTTAGAAGGAAATTATGGCACCTACATTCCTCAAGGAGGAATGGTTTCCATTACAAATGCTTTAGTAAAATTGGCAGAACGTAATGGGGTCACTTTTCATTATGAAAAAACAGTAGAGGAAATCAAAGTGGACCAAGAAACTGTAACGGGCATAAAAGTGGAGAATAAAGAGCTACCCTATTCACATGTTGTTTCTAATATGGACGTTTACTATACCTTCTCAAAATTACTTCCTACTCAAAAACGCCCTGAGAAAATTTTAAGTCAAGAACGCTCTAGCTCGGCGGTTATTTTTTATTGGGGTATGTCCCATTCATTTCAAGAGTTAGATTTGCATAATATCTTTTTTTCAAAAGATTACAAAAAAGAATTTGAGGCAATTTTCAATTCAAAATCTATTGATGACGACCCTACAATTTACATAAACATTACGTCAAAAGATGTGCCTGCTGACGCCCCTAAGAACTCAGAAAATTGGTTTGTAATGATCAACACACCAGCAGATCACGGTCAAAATTGGGAGGAAGAGCTAACCCGACTAAGAAAAATTGTTATCGCAAAATTATCAAAGCAATTAAATAAAGATATAGCACCGCTTATTGTGTGTGAAGAGGTTTTAACCCCACCGATGATACAAGCCAAAACGACTTCTTATATGGGCGCCTTATATGGGGCTTCTAGTAATAAAGCCATGGCTGCTTTTTTACGACATCCTAATTTTTCAAAGCGGTTAAAAAACCTTTATTTTTGTGGAGGAAGCGTTCATCCAGGTGGAGGAATACCGCTTTGTTTGCTTTCAGCCAAAATAGTAGATGACATGATTCCTGTATACAGCCCATGACAACACAACTCCCCCTTGCTAAATTACAACTATCAATCGGCTTGATATGGCTGTTCCATTTGTCAGGAATTATTGGAATTATTTATAGTGATAGTGAATGGTTTATTCGTGCTACACCCCTGAATCTGTTACTCAGTTTTTCACTTCTCTTAGTAAACACAAAGCTCAATTTAAAAACCTCTTTTCTCGTTCTATTGTGTTTTATGGTGGGTATGGGAGCAGAAATTTTGGGGGTTCAGTACGGCTGGTTTTTTGGTCAATATTCCTATGGAGCAGTTTTAGGGATAAAGTTTTTAGGAGTTCCTTTGCTAATAGGAATTAATTGGTGTGTATTGGTATTTATCACCGGACAAATTGCGGCCTTTTTCACAACCAATTTTTGGTTTAAAAGTCTCTTGGGTGTTGGATTGATGGTTTTTTTAGATTTGGTTATGGAACCTATAGCTCCACAACTAGATTTTTGGACGTTTGAAGGAGGTGTTGCTCCCATTCAAAATTATTTGGGCTGGGCATTTGTGGCTATGCCATTACAAATGATATTTCACAAGACACGCCCTGCGGTAAAAACGATTTTTGCCTTCCACCTTTACATTCTTCAATTTTTATTTTTTACCCTCCTGCTCATGCGCTTGAATTCCTTGTAACTTTGGTAAATGAAAATGAAGAACTATTTCTTTCTTGTATTTTGTTTTGTCGTATTCGTTGGATGTAAGCAAGGGGATACTTCCCAAGCGAATTCCTCATCAACAACCTCAGTGAGTTCAACCTTTGAGTTGCCTACAGTTGAATTGGCGTCGTATCCGGAAAGCTTTTTGAAAGATAAGGGGTTAGAAGAATGGGAAGAATTCTCTAAGTTACACGAATCGATGGAGCGTTTAAAAGAGTTGAATTTTAAAGATGTGGAAGTGGATTTAATTGCATTGTCTGCGCGGCTGAACAAAATACTTTTAGCAGATTTACCTCCAACCTTAGAAGTTCCCCAAATTCGAAGTCGCTTTAAGGTAGTTCAAATGCAAGTGCTTAAGTCCAGGTACTTTACACAACACTATAAAGCAGATTCTTTAATTCCTTCAATTGTCCTGGTTTATGACTATTACAATGCCTTACTTTCTCGCATGAATACACTTGATGAAGGAGAAGGGGAAGTGGAATTGGATACTATTGAACTAAAAAATCGAGTCTATTCCCCGCTTTGAGAAAAAATTAGTTACAAGCGCTTTATTTTTTTCAAGTGCATTTTGAAGCGTTTCAAAGGCCGAGAAAAGGTCCAATTCTGAATCAAATCCCTCTTGAATTTCATTGTATTTTTCAAGTAAATAGGTATCCGATTGAATGCATTTTTCAATTGCTGAGGCTTGAAGCATATCAATGGAAGATATCAACAATTGATCAAAATTAAATCGGCTAATTACTAGGTTGTCTAAAGTCATTCCATGGCGACGAAGTTCCTCAAGTATTTCCTGAAAAAGACGATTTCGTAGAGTAGCTTGCTGATTGAGATACCGCTTGTGTTCAGCATTATTGAGTTGGTCTGCGGCCTTTAAATACTCTAGCTTAGCGTTTTTTAAATGGGTTAATAGCCCCTCTAACTTCCCGATATATTGGTTCTTTTTTGTCATGCCAATTTCGTATCAGTAAAGTATAAAAAGCAGTTGGGGTATTTTCTGTAGGCCTCAAATTTATATTAACAGATTATTGACAGTATATTGAAAAGAAGTGAAATGGGTAATTTTTTCACCCTTTACAATTTTCTTTACCCCCTGTTCTTCATAAAATTTTGGAGGTGTATAGCCCCATTTTTGGGCAGCAAAAGTATAGTAATCTTTTCGAGTTGGATGGTGAGGAGTAACCAAGTTGAATACTCCTTGGGCATCTGAAAAAAGAAGGGCACGTAAACCTTCCACAGCATCTTTTTGTGAAATAAAATTGATATTCCCATTAGGGTTGGCTATGCGTTTGTTGTAGAGTGAATTTATCGGATTTCGGTCATCACCTATCAATCCCCCTAACCGAATCACAACACTATTTTTTGAAGAATCAAGTATTAATTTCTCACTGGCCACCAATTCTTTTGCGTTTTCTGTTTCGGGCTGAAGTTTGCGCTCTTCTGTAAGCACACCCGGTTGGTTTCCATAAACCGATATGCTGCTTGTAAAAAGAATTTTGGTCTTTAAAAGAGCGGGAATCTGCGAAAATAAATGGTGTAAACTTTGGTTTAGCGAAAAAGTTTTATCTCCTCTTTTTGGAGGAATACAAATAAAAAGTGCCTCAATTGAATCAAAAAAAGTGAGGTCACCACTAATTTTATACGATTGTAAATCAATTACATAACCCTTAATGCCCACGTATTTTAAAGAGGTTGCTTTTGCTGCAGAAGTACACGACCCCTTAACGTGAACACCTTGTTCAATCAAGCTTTGAGCAAGTGCTTTACCTAGCCAACCACAACCTAAAATACCTACGGATTTCAAAATCAAATTTCCGACAATTATAATGATATATTTTCATAAAAAGGGCATTATAAATACGATTCCTATAGTTTTATTAGCAAAAAAATGATATATTTATAAAAATCAACCCCAACTAATTATGCCAGTAAAAAGTTTTCAAGGAGAGCGTGCCGCCATCGGGAAGGGAACACCGAGTACGTTGACTGTAGCCGACATAATGACGCGTCAACTCATAGTATTTGACCCTAAGCAAAGCATTTACGAAGTGATGAAGGTCTTTATAAAACATCGAATCTCTGGAGGTCCAGTGGTAAACAAAGAAGGGAACCTAGTAGGGGTAATCTCTGAGGCCGATTGTATGAAACAAATTTCAGACAGCCGCTATTTTAACATGCCCATATTAGATAAAACTGTAGATCATTTTATGACTACCCCTGTGGACACTATCGAGTCCAATTTAAGCGTTTTTGATGCGGCGTCTAAATTTTCAAAATCAAGTAGAAGACGCTATCCCGTAATGGAACATGGCAGACTCGTTGGTCAAGTAAGTAGAAAAGATATTGTAGTTGCTGCCATTAACATGAAAAGTCAAACTTGGCATAAAGGTTAAGTAAAAATACGTTTCGCTTCTCGGTAGGTATTGGCATGGGCTTCAATTATAATTTTAAGGTCTTTAGAATATCCTCCACCCATACTGCATTGTAATGGAATTCCCTTATTATGAAAGAATTCAAAGACAATACGATCACGCATTTTACACCCCGCTAAACTCAGTCCTAATCTTCCCAATTTATCAGTTGACAATACGTCAACTCCACTCAAGTAAAATATAAAGTCGGGTTTAACCTTATCTACTAATTCGGGGAGTAATTTTTCTATGTGGGCTAAGTAAATAGCGTCTTCAGTTTGATCTTCTAAAGCCAGATCAAAATCACTTACTTCCTTTTGGAAGGGATAATTTTTTGCACCGTGAACTGAACAGGTATAAATCGAATCGGCAGTTCTGCAAATTTCTGCTGTTCCATTTCCTTGATGCACATCAAGATCAAAAATGAGAATTTTTTTAGCTTTCTTTTTCAATATCATGTAATGAGCTGCAATGGCCTGATCATTTAACAAACAAAAGGCTTCTCCTTTTGATCGAAAGGCATGGTGAGTGCCACCTGCAATATTAAATGCAACACCTGTTGATAAAGCTTGTTCCGCCCCTGAAATTGTTCCTCCTGCAATTAAAAATTCACGCGATATTAATTCGGGTGATAACGGAAAACCAATACTTCGAATTTCTTTAGGGGTAAGGTCAAGATTGAGTAATCGTTGAATGTAGGTTGAATCATGGGCAAGTGCTACAACTTTTATTGGGGCAGGAATAGGTTCAAAAAAATCGGAAGGTTCACAAGTGCCCTCTCGTAAAAGTTGCTGTGGAAGCAACTCATATTTATCCATTGGGAACCGATGGTTTTCGGGAAGAGCAAGCTTATACGAAGAGTGGTATGCTATAGGAAATGAGCGTATCAAAACAATTAATGAATCTCTAATCCAGGGGTTGCATCGGAATCGTCAGGAGAAACAAATACCAATTTTCCTTCTACATCTTCACCTAATAAAATCATCCCTTTACTTTCAATTCCTTTTAATGTTCTAGGGGCTAAGTTGGAAAGCCATGTCACTTTTTTTCCAATGAGTGATTCAGGCTCAAAATCTTGGGCTATTCCAGACACCACGGTATGAATTTCTTGACAAACTTCAAGCGAAATTTTCATCAGTTTTTTGGTTTTAGGCACCCTTTCAGCCGCTACTATTTGACCCACTTTGAGTTGTAGTTCATTAAAAAGATTAGGGTCAACCTGTGGTTTTTCTGGAGCAATGGAAGCCGCATTCGAATGCCCCTCTTTTTCTGTATTTTTTAATTTTTCTCTTTGAAAATCCATTTGGGCATCCTCAATTTTTTCAAATAATAAGGAAGCCGATTCAATTTGATGCTGAGGAGGAAGGAGTGCTTTACCTGAAGTTAGTAAGGCCCACAAATCGCCATTTGAAGTTAATTTGAGCATTTTTTGAAGCTTTTCACTTGTAAACGGAAGAATGTGAGCGCTTAAAATACTCAAGCCAGTTGTTAATTGTAACGCAACGTAGAGGATGGTGGCTACGCGATCAGGATCGGTTTTAATAAGTTTCCACGGTTCGGCATCAGCTAAATATTTATTTCCCACACGGGCCAATTGAATTAGGTGTTGGCTGGCCTCTCGGAAACGATATTTCTCTAAAGACTCACAGTATTGTGAAGGGATAGTTTGAAGAGCGGCTAAAGCGTCATGGTCTTCAGGATGCAGGGAATTTGGATTTGGAACAATCCCTTCAAAATATTTATGTGTTAGTACAATTACCCGATTTACAAAGTTTCCGAAAATTGCAACCAATTCATTGTTATTGCGAGCTTGAAATTCTTCCCAAGTAAAATCATTGTCTTTCGTTTCGGGGGCATTAGCCGTCAATACATATCGCAATACGTCCTGTTGTTGCGGGAATGCCTCCAAATACTCATGCAGCCAAACCGCCCAATTTTTAGATGTTGAAATTTTTTGTCCCTCCAAGTTCAGAAATTCATTGGCAGGAACATTTTCAGGAAGTATATAGTGCCCCGAGGCATGAAGCATTACGGGGAAAATAATACAATGAAATACGATGTTGTCTTTTCCAATAAAATGGATCAGTTGGGTTTCAGGATCACACCAATACGGTTTCCAGTCTTTTCCTGTTTTTTCTGCCCATTCTTTAGTCGAGGAAATGTATCCAATTGGCGCATCAAACCAAACGTACAAAACTTTCCCTTTGGCATTTTGTAAAGGGACGGGAATTCCCCAATCTAAATCTCGCGTTACCGCTCTCGGTTGCAACCCAGAATCAACCCAAGATTTAACTTGACCGTAAACATTGGGCTTCCAGTCCTTTTTGTGGTCTTCCAAAATCCATTTTGTAATAAATTCGGTATAGCGATCAAGCGGGAGATACCAATGTTTTGTTTCTCTAAATTCGGGGTGAGCTCCACTTAGGGTAGACTGTGGATTGATCAACTCCGTTGCATTTAAGCTACTCCCACAGCTTTCACATTGATCTCCGTAAGCTTCTGAATTTTGGCAAATAGGACAGGTGCCGGTAACAAAACGATCAGCTAAAAACTGTTTAGCCTCAGGATCATAAAGTTGAGCTGAAGTTTTTTCTTCAAACACCCCTTTTTCATGTAAAACCTCAAAAATTTCTTGCGCCGTTTTATGGTGAATGGCTCTTGAAGTCCGCGAATAGTTATCAAACGATATACCAAATGCCTCAAACGAAGTGCGGATTATGCCATCGTAATGATCAATAATTTCTTGAGGTGTTTTCCCTTCTTTTTTGGCTTTGAGTGAAATTGCTACCCCATGCTCATCACTACCACAGATAAAAGCAACATCGTGACCCTGACTACGCAAATAACGCGAGTAGATATCTGCAGGGACGTAAACCCCAGCTAAATGACCTATATGTATGGGGCCGTTAGTGTAAGGTAAAGCTGCGGTGATTGTGTAGCGTTTGGACATGGATTGGATTCAATTTTTGTCAAAAATAAACAAATCTACACCTTTTCTAAGTGGAGATACTATCTTTAATATGCCCTATCTCAAGAACAATGGCCGAACACAACCTTTTTGGAAAACTTGCCGAACAGAAAGCTTGCCAATTTTTGGAACAAAAAGGATACTGCTGTATTGAAAAAAATTACCGCGTGGGAAGAGCCGAAATAGACTTAATTATGCAAAGAGGCGAAATCCTTATTTGTGTAGAAGTAAAAGCACGTAAAACCCAATTTTTTGGAACACCAGCTTCTTTTATTTCCTCAGCTAAAATAAAACGCCTGTGTGCTGCTATGGATCATTACATAATCCAAAAGGAGCTGAATGTAGAGGTTCGATTTGATGTTATTGAATGTATCGTTCAACAAAATCAATGGATAATCAACCATATTCCCAATGCCTTTTACCCTTGGGAATAGACCGCTACTGACAAATTCATGTAATTTGTTATAAATTATGTAATTTTGTTACAAATTAAACAACTTTGTTAAAATACGCTTTATGACAGTCACTGCTGCGGTATCTCAATACATTAAAAAGAAGCCCTATCTCTCTTCAGCGCTTTCAGACGGAATCATTAATTTGACCTCTTTAGCGCGTCATATTCAGGTTGATATTGAAAAAAACTTAAGGAAACCTGTAAACAAAGGAGCAATCATAATGGCCTTAAAGCGCATTCAATTTGAAACGGAAATGAACACTTCTCGTAAAATCGTTAAGGTTTTACGTGCCATAGGCGATATTACAGTTCGCTCAAATTTAACAGACTACAGTTTTAAAATTTCGGATACATTGCTGGATGCCCAAGCCCGTTTTTTAGAAGAGGTGAAAAACGACCCCAATATTTTTTATACTTCTTCACGAGGGGTAACAGAATCCAATATTATTGTAAGCAGTGATTTAACAGCAAAGATTGAAACGTATTTTAAAAGAGAAATTTTAATTGAAAAAACAGACAATTTATCGTCTATTTCTATGAAATTACCCATCGAAAATGTTACCGTTCCGGGGATTTATTATTTTATTTTTCAACGCTTATCTTGGGAGGGAGTGAATATTTTTGAGGTCATATCAACATCAAATGAATTTACCATATTGGTTGGTGAAGATTATGTTAATGTTGCTTTTAAAGCGATAAAGGAGCTTAAATCACTCTAACTCAGGCAGTACGGAAAGGGCTTCAGAAACTGAATTTATATTTGTAAAAGACAACTGTAATCGGAGCCCTTGAGGGGTCTTTTTTTCCTTTAATATCACCTTGCCTTGTTGTTTTTGAACCCATTGGAGAAGCGCTGTAAATCGTGGACTTTGAAAATACGGACTTTCAGGATTTGAAATAAAATAAGCGACCATTCGCCCTTTTTTAAGTAGAATGCGTTCCCAGCCTAAAGACTGACCTTTCCATTTCAATCGAACACTATTCAGTAAATCCACCGCTTGGTGGGGTAAAGGACCAAATCGGTCTTCTAAATCGTTTTCAAATTGGATTAATTCGGCTTCTTTTTCGATACTACTCAGGCGATTGTACAATGAAAGACGTTCTTTAACAATATTAATATAATCGTCGGGGAGGACCACTTCTAAGTCTGTATCAATTTGAATTTCCCTGACATATGAGGAAGGGTGTTCACCTTCTCCAAAAAGCGATTTAAATTCATTTTCTTTGAGTTCAGCCAAGGCTTCTTGTAAAATCTTTTGATAGGCGTCGAATCCAATTTCATTGATAAAACCACTTTGTTCGCCCCCCAAAATATCACCAGCACCCCTAATCTCGAGGTCTTTCATGGCAATTTTAATTCCAGAGCCCAATTCTGCATAATGTTCAATAGCTTGAATCCGTTTTTGAGCATCGCTTGAAAGCGCGCTTAAAGGGGGGGTAATAAAAAAGCAAAAGGCCTTTTTGTTACTTCGTCCCACGCGTCCCCGCATTTGGTGTAAATCACTTAGCCCAAAACGATGGGCATCATTGATAAAAATTGTGTTGGCGTTAGGAACATCTAGGCCATTTTCAATTATGGTTGTTGCCACTAAAATATCAAACTTGCCTTCCATAAAATCCAACAAGTTTTTCTCCAATTGTTTTCCCTCCATTTGACCATGACCAATTCGAATTCTTGCATCGGGTACCAAACGTTGAAGCATTCCCGTTACTTCTAAAATATTTTCTACCCGATTATGAATAAAAAAGACTTGACCGCCGCGTTGCATTTCATATAAAATACTATCGCGAAGGGTAACTTCATTGAATCGAATCACTTCACTTTCAATGGGGTAGCGGTTAGGAGGAGGTGTGGCAATAACAGAAAGGTCTCGAGCCGCCATCAAACTGAACTGTAACGTTCGTGGAATTGGAGTTGCAGTTAGTGTCAGTACATCAACATTGGTTTTTAGGTCTCTGAGTTTTTCTTTAACCGCAACGCCAAATTTTTGTTCTTCGTCAACAATCAACAGGCCCAGATCTTTGAATTTCACCCCTTTTCCTACCAATTGATGTGTGCCCACAAGAATGTCAATTTTACCTTCTTTCAGATCTTCTAAAATCTCATTTTTTTCTTTTGTTGTTCGAAAACGATTTAAATAGTCAACTCGAACGGGCAATTCTTCTAAGCGTTTGGAGAAGGTTTTAAAATGCTGAAAGGCTAAAATGGTGGTGGGAACCAAAACCGCCACTTGGCGGCCATTGTCAACTGCCTTAAACGCTGCACGAAGGGCTACTTCAGTTTTACCAAAGCCCACATCTCCGCAAATGAGTCGGTCCATTGGGCGCTCACTTTCCATATCCTTTTTTACTTCTTCTGTTGCCTTAAATTGGTCTGGAGTATCTTCAAATAAAAAAGAGGCTTCTAGTTCGTGCTGTAAATAGGAATCCGGAGCACAGGCCGTTCCAATTTTCTCCCTGCGTTTGGCATACAAGTCAATTAAATTAAACGCAATTTCTTTTACTCTTTTTTTAGTTTTCTGCTTTAATACCTTCCAAGCGTTCGAGCCCAGTTTATAAACTTTAGGGGGTTTTCCATCTTTACCTGAAAACTTTGAAATTTTATGCAGAGAATGTATGCTTAAATACAAAATATCCCGTTCAGCATAGATCAATTTAATGGCCTCTTGTTGTATCCCTTCTACTTCAATTTTTTGGAGCCCTCCAAACTTTCCAATGCCATGATCAATATGGGTTACATAATCGCCAATTTCTAAATGGGTAAGTTCTTTTAAGGTTAGCGCTTGTTTTTTGGTGTATCTGGATTTGAGATGGTATTTATGAAATCGTTCAAACAACTGATGGTCAGTAAAAATCGCAATTTGAGCTTCTATATCTTCAAACCCTTCAAATAACGGCAGTACTTCAGTATTGTAATTGGCGTCTTTTTCGAGTTCCTGAAAAATGGTTTTTAATCGTTGTACTTGTTCGACCGAAGCACAACAAATATAATTGGCATACCCTTTGTCATGATTTTGATGTAAATATTCAAGTAAACGATCAAATTTTCGGTGAAAGGCAGGTTGAGGGCTTTGTTTTAAGGATACTTGAAGTTGTGTTTTTATTTTTTCAGAAGGAAGTAAAGTGATCCACGACAGTGCCTTTACATGTGAAAAAAATTCGGATTGGCTTAGAAATAAAGATTCAGGAGGTAAGGGTTTAAGTTCACCGGTTAATGCCGCATAATTTTTCTTTGCCGTTTCAAAAAGGGTTGCCAAATCGCGTGCACTTCCATCAATATTTTGAAGAATAACAATGCCTTCAGGGGCAATGCTTTCAAGAATACTTTTTCGAGTAGCACGTTTGAACCCTTCAGAGGTATTTGGAAGCAATTGGATTTGTTCTAAAGGGGCAATAGAAAGTTGAGTAGCAACATCAAAACTGCGTAGACTTTCAACTTCATCGTCAAAAAATTCTATTCGATAAGGGTGTTGATTGGCAAAAGAAAAGACATCAATAATTCCTCCTCGAACCGAAAATTCACCGGGTTGTGCCACAAAATCAACACGTTCAAATTGGTATTCAAATAGTGTTTCATTAATAAAATCCAAAGACAATCGATCTCCCTTTTTAATTTCTAAAGTATGCTTGCGCAAAGTAGACTGAGAAACTACTTTTTCAAAAATAGCTTCTGGATAACTCACAATAACCTTTGGTTTTTTGGAAGAACTAAGGGCGTTGAGTACCGCTGAACGCAGCAATACGTTTGCGTTATCAGTAGTTTCCGTTTGATAGGGTTTTCGATAACTCGAAGGGAAAAAAAGTACCGTTTCATCACCGAGTAGTTGCTCTAAATCGTTGAGGTGATAGGCGGCTTTTTCTCGGTCTTCACAAACTAATAAAATGGGTTTTGGATGGTGGTAAAATCCAGTAGCAATTCGAAGTGTAAGCCCTGAACCCACAGCTCCTTTGAGATACAAAGACACGCGTTCACCTGAAAAAACCTGGTTTAGGACTTTTTGAGAAGGGGTTGAAGCAATGGAATTAAATAGTGGTTCGATTCCTTTTTTCGCAAAAGTAAGGGTTTCCTAGTTTTTTCTCTCAATTTCTACTACAGCATTTTCCGTTAAGGCATATACTTGATCTTCCCTTTTAGGAGACAGCAGATGAAGCCCTGTAAATGAACCAAATGCAGGTAAGATAAGTTGTTTTGGAGTACGATAAAAACAAGGCAGTGTAAGCCGCTGCTGTCCATTTCCCATAAGTTTTATCCCCGGGTGAAGGTGCCCACAAAACACAAAACAGGATTCTTTTTCTGTAGGATAATGTGTAAAGAAAAACCCTGCTTCTTCTAAGGAATCCAAAACGGTAAGCCCCAATAGGGTAAACTTTTGAGCAGGGATAATGTCGTGATTTCCCTGAATTAAAATTAATTCTGCTTTTTGTTGCTTAACCCAAGCTTCAAACAAAAACCATTCATTGTTTTGATAACTATGAAATAAATCGCCTAAAAAAAGGATGCGATTTGAAGGGTATTCTTTTAAAAGTCCTTCCATTTTTTGATAAAAAGCCCCCTCTGCCTTTCGGGGTACTGCAATACCATGTTTTCGAAAATGAGCAACTTTCCCTAAATGGACATCGGCTAACAACCATGTTTGGGTTTCTTTCCAAAAAATTCCTCCACTCGGATGCAAAAGGAAATGCTGTTGGCATAGTACTATTTCTTTCATCGATTGGTTTTATCTAATTGGAGGTACATTTTTTTAATTCGATCTTCCACTCGTTCGGAAGATAATTTTGAGCGAATACGATCGGTAATTAAAGGGAAAGAAAATGGGGTAGGTTGTGTACATTCCTTCCACACAATAGTTTGCTTTTGAATGGATTCAAACACCTCAAGTAACCTTCCTCGTTCCATGCCGTGGTCAAAGGTTTCTTCTAACGACTGATGGTAAAGTAAATTGTCGGGTTCATAGTCTTTAAACACATCGTAAAACAATTGTGATCCACTTTGCAAGTGCTTTGTTTTAATGGGTTTATTTGGAAATCCTTGAAACACTAGGCCTGAGATAACGGCAATATCTCTAAACCGTCGCCTGGCCATTTCTGAAAGGTTGATGCTTTTTTCTAAATCCTCAAGCACATACTGAATGGTGAAAAGGTCATTATCCATAAAACGAGTACTATCAAAAGCCTGATCTGAAAGCAATTCAAATCCGTAGTCATTATAAGACATGGTAAATGAAATAGGGGATAACAAGCTAATGCGGTAGGCCATTAAACTGGCCATAGCCTCATGTATAGCGTAGCCCTCAAAAGGATAAAAAACAGTGTGACACCCTTCTTTGGTATGAAACCGCTCTATCAAAAACTCATGAGGTTTGGGTACTATGGATTCTTTTTGTTGCTGAGTAAAAACAGGTGCCAGCGCCTTAAATTCAGGTGAATTTTCATGTGCTGGATTCTGAAGGGTCGATTTTAGTAAATCACTTAAATGCGCACTAAAACTCATGCGGCCGCCCATCCATGCAGGTACTTTTGCTTGTTTTGCTTTTGATTTTTTGACAACCACTTCCATGTGCTGTAACCTAATGAGTTCAAGATTACGCCCTGAAAAAGTGAAAACATCTCCGGGTTTCAATTTAGAAACAAACCATTCTTCTATAGTTCCCAAGTACCCTCCCTTCTGATAGCGAACTTTTAAATCGGCATCACTCACAATAGTACCCATCGACAAACGATGCCTCATAGCAATTCCTTTATGGGTAACTTGAAGCAATCCATTGGCTAAAACACTTACTTTTTTGTATTCATCATAGTGTTCAAGGCTTTGGCTGCCCTTAATTAAAAAATTAAGTAACCATTGCCACTTTTCCTGATCTAAGGTTTGGTAACAAAATGTTTTTTTAACGATAGGAAATAAGGCATCAGGATAAAAACCTGATCCTATAGCTAAGGTCATCAAAAATTGAAGTAAAACATCGTAAGTGTTGAGGTAGGGAATTCGGTCTTCAATTTTTTGCTGTTTTATTCCCTCTTGAAGGGCAACAGCTTCAATGAGCTCCATTGCATGAGTGGGAAGAAAATAGATAGTACTGGGCGTATTGGGTCGGTGGCCACTTCTGCCTGCACGTTGAATGAATCGACCAACCCCTTTTGGACTCCCTATTTGTATACAACTTTCTACAGGACTAAAATCTACTCCTAAATCCAAACTAGAGGTACAGACAACCACTTTTAACTCCTCTTTTCTCAAGGCTTCTTCCACCCATAAACGAATTTTTTTATCAATACTGCCGTGGTGCATGGCAATTGAGCCTGCTAAATTTGGATTGGCCTCTAAAAGCTTGTGAAACCAAATTTCACATTGTGCTCGGGTATTCGTAAATACAAGTGTAGTTTTATTTTTTTGAATCAACTTTAAGACTTGAGGCAAAAGATGGATTCCAAGGTGCCCCCGCCATGGGAAACGTTCCATGTTTTTAGGGACTATGGAAATCACCTTGATTTCTTTTTGAATTTGTGCCGTAATTGTGGTGTATTTTTTGGTATTGCCCAATAAAATCTGGCGGGCTAAAGTCTTATTTCCCAAAGTTGCAGAAATGCCCCAAATTCTTAAGTTTGGCAAAAAAGAACGCAAATAAGCCAGAGCAAGTTCAATTTGTACCCCCCTTTTTGAGCCCAACAATTCGTGCCACTCATCAACCACAACTACCTGTACATTTTCAAAATAACGTTGGTGCTCTTTGTTGCTGATTAATACATGTAAGCTTTCAGGTGTAGTGATTAATCCAAATGAAGGCGAACGCTTTTGTCGGGTTCGTTCATTTTGGGTACTATCACCGGTTCGCAAATCCACCTTAAGCCCAGGACAAAGATCTGTTGTCATGCGTTGGGTAGCTTGTTGAATTTCTACAGCTAAGGCCCTTAGTGGAGTAATCCAAAGCGCCTGAAGCCCTTTTGGGGTTTGTTTATTTTTTAAGATTTCCTGAAGTATCCCCCCCCAAAGGGCATAGGTTTTGCCGCTGCCTGTTGGGGCATGTAGCATGCCATTTTTCCCTTCACTGTAGGCAGTCCAGCATTCTTTTTGAAAGTCTTGAGGTGTCCATTTTTGCCCCGTAAACCAAGAGAGAAGATCGTTCATGTGAGCAACTTTTTTAAGTCATCAAGGGAATTGGCATCCTTGCTTTTTTTATCGTGGCGCCAGCGTAAAATACGCGGAAATCGAACAGCAACACCACTTTTATGTCGTGTAGAAAAGGCAATTCCTTCAAAAGCTATTTCAAAAACCAATTCAGGTTTTACCTGTCGAACAGGTCCAAATCGATCTAAAGTATTTTGTTTTACAAATCGATCTACTTTTTTTATTTCGGCATCTGTTAGTCCAGAATAGGCCTTTGCAAAGGTCACTAATTCATCGTTTTCCCAAAGTGCAAAAGTATAATCGGTATATAGATTTGTTCTGCGCCCATGACCTCTCATGGCGTAGGTCAAAACCGCATCAATAGTTTTTGGATCAGATTTCCACTTCCACCAGCCTCCCTTTTTACGCCCCACTTCATAGGGAGACTCTTTTCTCTTAATCATCAACCCTTCACTTCTTTTTTCATTAGCGCGCTCACGTTCTTTGGCTACATCGTCCCAACTAGAAAAGCTAAGTGACTCTGATAAAAGTAAAGGCATTTCATCAGTAATATGGTTTTTATATAAGTCAGTCAAAAGGGCTTGTCTTTTGTGTAAAGGAAGAGAACGAATGTCCTTTCCATTCCATTCCAAAAGATCGTAAAGCATAAGTCGAATGGGTACTTCTTGGCGTAATTTTTGGGAAATTGTTTTTCTGCCTATTCTTTTTTGAAGGGCATTAAAATCTCCAATTTCGTTGTTTTTATAGGGTAAAAGTTCACCGTCAACAACCGTACCCTCTGGCAAGGTTTCTGCTAGACAAGCAAGTTCGGGAAATTTATCAGTGATTAACTCTTCGCCCCGGCTCCATAAAAAAGGTTTTCCTTTCCGAAGAATGAGTTGAGCACGCATACCGTCCCATTTATGTTCAATTCGATATTCTTTACAGTCTTCGTTTTTCATGACAGTATCCTCAAGGGCATAGGCCAGAAAAAAAGGGTAGGGTTGTGCAATTTGATCTTCAGGATTGGGATGAAGAAGTAATTGATCAAAAGTAGTTGTCAGCGGCGACCATTGCCCCATCAAACGATGCGCAATTATGTTTTCATCGATACCCGTAGCTTTGGATAAAGCCCGAGTCATTAATTTTTGGCTTACCCCTATACGAAAACCGCCTGTCAGTATTTTATTAAATACAAAACGTTCTACAGTGCTAAGGCTTTCCCATTGCTTTAGGATATATTCTTTTTTTTCTTCTTCTGGTTTTGGTTTTAGTGCTATAATTTCATCAATACACTGGCTTAATGAAGGAGGGGAACCGCTAGAATTTTGTTGTACCAACAGGGCAATGGTTTCGGCCAAATCTCCAACTATATGGTAGGATTCTTCAAAAAGCCATAGCGGGAGTTGGGTAACTTCGGCGGCCCAAGCGCGCATAAGTGTTGTGGTGACGGGACGGGAAGGGCGACGATGAGAAAGTAATGCTACTGCCCATAAAGCATCTTTTTGGGGTGCTTTTTCAAAATACTCAGCCAAGGCTGCAACTTTTACATTGGTTTTATTGCTCTGGTCCAACTGTTCTATTAAGGCGGCAAAACGTTTCATTATTCAGCTGTATTTTCTAGGGTTTCACCTTCGTATTGTGTTTTTTCAGTTTTGGCATTCCAGCCTTGCTCCCTTAAGTATTGAGCAAACAGATCGGTATAGCCATGAGTAGTAATTACATTTTCACATTCAGTAGCTTTTATCGAACTGAGGAGCCCTTTCCAATCCGCATGATCCGATAATACAAATGCTCTATCTACGGCTCTTCTTCTTCGGGCTCCACGAAGAGCCATCCACCCTGAAGCATATCCCGTTGAAAGCTCTCCTAGCTTTTTCACCCAGGCACTACCCAAAACTGCTGGGGGAGCAAGAACTAAATTCCCTTCAATTTCTTTTTTTGATGTATCTGCTGTTATCCTTTGAGTGGGAGGTAAATCAATAAATTCACGCAATACTGCAGTCATTTCTTCAGTAGCCCCATGCGTGTATATAGTTCCAATTGAGGGGTCAAGGTGTTTTAAAAGACGTTGAATTTTACCGAGAGAATAGCCCATTAAAAGGCTGGTTGTTTTTTGAGTTCGGTTTTCAGCCCACCACAAATTTATTTTTTCATGTATACTAGGAGGCTCTTCCCATTGAAATACAGGCAATCCAAAAGTACATTCGGTAATAAATGTGTGGCATTTTACCGGTTCAAAGGGGGTAGAAATTCCATCAGATTGTACTTTATAATCGCCTGTAAACACCCATACTTCCCCTTTGTATTCTACCCGAATTTGGGCCGCACCGGGAACATGTCCTGAGGGATGAAAAGAAAATTGAACACCGTTAATTTTAAAAGGATCACCAAAACGTTTTCCCGATACCGATAGGGGGCCTAATCGATGTTTTAGTATGGGTACATTCAATTCGTGAGTCATATAATGCTGGCTTCCCCAACGCGCATGATCGGAATGCCCATGGGTAATAAGGGCTTTATTTACCCCTCGCCAAGGATCTAGATAAACCTTGGCTTGAGCGCAATAAATTCCTTTGGAGGTAAATTCCAGAAGCGGCATTATTCTTTTTTCTTTTTCAATGGGAAGGTACAAATACAATATTTTATTTCCACTTTTTCCTTGTTTTTATCCATTCCTGATCGACAGTATACGGGCTTAATTTGAAAATAAAAGGCATTAAAAGAGAATAAGACGAAGGCTTTTTATAACCGTTAATAAGTCACAATAAATCCTTTTTCTTTCCCTGTAATAATTTCCTACTTTCGTTTCAATGTATTTAATTTTTGATACCGAAACTACGGGTTTGCCCAAACGATGGGATGCTCCATTGAGTGACAGTGAAAATTGGCCGCGTTGTATTCAAATTGCATGGCAAATTCACGATGAAACGGGCGAGGTACTTTCGCATGAAAATTATTTAATTCAGCCAGAAGGGTATACGATACCTTTTGATTCAGAACAAATACACGGAATTTCTACCGCTCTAGCTCAAGCAGAAGGGACGCCTTTGGATGAGGTGCTTAAAAAATTCAGTACTGCCCTCCAAACGGCAACTTTTGTAGTGGGTCATAATGTTTCTTTTGACCGGAACATTATTGGAGCAGAATATTTACGCTTAGGCCTAAAGGACGAATTGGACGGGAAACCCATTCTCGATACTTGTACGGAAGAAACGGCCAATTTATGCAAGCTCTCCGGAGGGCGAGGGGGTAAGTTTAAGTTGCCTACACTTGCTGAACTTTATCATTTTTTATTTGATGAGCGTTTTAAGGAAGCCCATAATGCCACGGCAGATGTTGAAGCCACCACTAGGGCGTTTTTAGAATTGCTACGTCGCGATGCACTTCATCCGGATGCATTTGAAAACCAAGTGATCCAAACAGAGGCACTTAAAGCACGCACCTCACCCTTCTTGCTCATCGGATTACGACATCAAAATTTAAAAAAAGCCTCTGCATTACTCGTACAAAATGAAGAGTCTTCAATCGCATCACAACCCACAAAAGAAACCGCCGCCGCTCTTTTAGATGCCCCCTACATTCATTTGCACAACCACACTCAATTTTCGGTGCTCCAAGCAACCACACGTATCCATCAATTGGTGGAAGCCGCAGCAGCCGAAAAAATGCCTGCCGTTGCAATTACTGATATGGGGAACTTAATGGGAGCTTTCCACTTTATAAAAGCGGTAACGAATCATAATAAAGAATCGGAACATCAAATTAAACCCATAATTGGATGTGAATTAAACGTTTGTGATGACCATAAGGATAAAACAAGAAGAGACGATGGATATCAAATAGTGTTCTTAGCTAAGAATAAAGAAGGATATCACAATTTAGCCAAATTAACCTCGGCGGCCTTTGTGGATGGGTTTTATTATGTGCCTAGAATTGACAGATCATTAGTGGAGCGTTACAAAGACAACCTCATCGTTCTTACGGGAAATACCTACGGTGAAGTTCCCTCAAAAATTCTAAATGTTGGAGATCGGCAAGCAGAAGAAGCCTTATTGTGGTGGCACGAACACTTTGGGGATGATCTTTATATTGAACTTATGCGACACAATGAAGAAGGTGAAAATAGAGCAAATGAAGTGCTATTGGCCTTTTCAAAAAAGCATAATATTCCCCTAATTGCCACAAATAATACTTTTTACGTTAAAAAAGAGGAAGCCAATTCACATGATATTTTATTGTGCGTAAAAGAAGGTGAAAAACAAGCTACACCTATAGGGAGAGGAAGGGGATTTCGCTATGGTTTTCCGAATCAGGAATACTATTTTAAATCGCAAGAGGAGATGAAAGCCTTGTTTGAAGATGTTCCTGAAGCCATACTCAACTTACAAGGGCTCATAGATAAAATTGAATCCTTCTCTTTGGCTCGAGAGGTATTGCTTCCAAAGTTTGAAATCCCAGTTGATTTTCAAGTTGCTGATAAAACAGACAGTCACGAGGGTGAAAATAAATATTTGCGTCACCTAACCTATTTGGGGGCAAAGCAACGGTATCCGGACCTGACCCAAGAGATCACTGAACGCATTGATTTTGAACTTAATGTTATTGCCAATACGGGGTATCCAGGCTATTTTTTAATTGTACAAGATTTTATTGCTGCTGCTCGAAATATGGGGGTATCTGTGGGTCCGGGAAGAGGATCTGCTGCGGGTTCTGTTGTTGCTTATTGCTTAAAAATTACCAATATAGATCCAATAGAATACGACTTGCTTTTTGAGCGGTTTTTAAATCCTGACCGCGTCAGTTTGCCCGATATTGATATTGATTTTGATGACGAAGGGCGAGGAAAAGTAATTGATTACGTAATTCAAAAATACGGCGCCAATCAGGTGGCTCAAATTGTGACCTACGGCACCATGGCTGCAAAATCATCCATTCGCGACACGGCTCGAGTTTTGGATTTGCCTTTGGGTGAAGCAGATCGTATAGCAAAATTATTGCCCAATATAAAGTTGAGCACCCTTTTTGCAACGGAAGAAAGTAAATTAAAAGAAACTTTACGTTCGGAAGAGGTGTTGCGGGTCAATGAAATAAAAAACATTGCAGATGAGGATAGTATTGCAGGACAAACCATTCAACAAGCCAAGATATTAGAAGGCTCCCTTCGCAATACCGGGACACATGCATGTGGGGTAATCATCACCCCCGATGATATCACACAATTTGTACCGGTGGCAACGGCTAAAGATTCCGAACTCTACGTAACCCAATTTGATAATTCTGTGGTAGAAGAAGCCGGATTGTTAAAAATGGATTTCTTAGGCTTAAAAACCCTAACCTTAATTAAGGATACAGTTGAAATTGTAAAATACAAACACAATATAACCTTAGACCCTGATCAATTTCCGCTAGACGATCAAAAAACATACGAACTCTTTCAGCGAGGAGAAACGGTAGGCATATTTCAATATGAATCGGCGGGTATGCAAAAGTACCTAAAGGATTTAAAGCCCACTGTTTTCGGTGATTTAATAGCCATGAACGCTCTTTACCGCCCGGGACCCTTAGAATATATCCCCAGCTTTGTAGACCGGAAAAATGGAAATGAAAAGATCAGCTATGATTTGCCTGAGATGGCTGAATTTCTTGAAGAAACGTATGGCATTACCGTCTATCAAGAACAGGTAATGCTCTTGTCGCAAAAATTGGCCGGCTTTTCAAAAGGCGATGCGGATGTGCTCCGTAAAGCCATGGGTAAAAAAATATTTTCTTTGCTGCAAAAACTCAAACCTCAATTTATTGAGGGAGGAAAAGATCGGGGGCATCCTGAACCTATTTTAGAAAAAATTTGGAAAGATTGGGAGGCCTTTGCCGCTTACGCATTTAATAAATCGCACTCTACCTGTTACGCCTGGATTGGATATCAAACCGCTTACCTAAAAGCCCACTATCCTGCAGAATATATGGCTGCTGTGTTGTCTAATAATATGAACGACATTAAACAGGTCACTTTTTTTATGGAAGAATGTAGGCGGATGGGATTACAGGTTTTGGGGCCAGATGTGAATGAATCTTTTTACAAGTTTACGGTAAATGAAGAACACGCAATACGCTTTGGAATGGGAGCAGTTAAGGGGGTAGGGCGTGGTGCAGTAGAAACCATTATTGAGCATCGAAAAGACAGTCCTTATGAATCGTTATTCGATTTGGTAAAACGAGTGGATTTAAGACAAGCCAATAAAAAAGCACTTGAAAACTTGGCGTTAGCAGGGGGGTTTGATTCGTTTGAAGGAATTCACCGTGCTCAATATTTTAATCCCGACGGAGATGGGATTACTTTTTTAGAAAAAGCCCTGCGCTTCGGCTCAAAATTTCAAGAGGCCATTAATGCATCACAAATGAGTCTTTTTGGTGAATCTACCAATCAAACATATCAAGACTTAACAATTCCTGATTGTGAACCTTGGTCAAATTTAGCCCGCTTAAAAAAAGAAAAAGAAGTGGTAGGTATTTACATTTCCTCTCACCCCTTAGATGATTTTAAGAATGAAATGGATTTTTTTGTTACGATCTCATTACAACAACTAACAGACCTTGAGCCTTTACTCAATAGAGAGTGTAATGTAGCCGGAATTGTGAATGATGTGCAACACCTAGAAAGTAGAAACGGGAAAGGATGGGCCCGATTTAGTATTGAGGACTTTTCGGATCAATACGAGTTTAGAATTTTTGGGGAAGATTACTTAAAATACCGTCATTTTTTAGTAGTTAATCAATTTATCAGACTTCGTTTTATGGTTCGTGAAGGTTGGGCAAATCGGGAAACTGGAAAAGTGGGCGCTCCACGGATTGATTATTTGCATTTTGAAATGCTGCAATCGACCCTGGAAAACAACGCCAAAAAACTAACTGTTCAGTTAGACATTCAACAATTAAACGACACCAAAATAGAAGAGTTACAAGCTTTATTTAGGTCGTATAAAGGAGACAAAGCCCTGTTTTTTAATGTTTACGATGATACAAAAAAATTAAAATTGACGTTAAACAGCAAACGTCAAAAAATAAAAATCACTTCCTCTTTATTAGAAGATTTAAAAGAAAAGCAGTGTCATTTTAAATTGAATTAAATCCATTGGTAAAATACATGGAGGCATAAGCAAATTTGATTTTTAGAATTTCTCCCTAGTTCAAAAATAACTACATTTGAAGGCTTAAATTAATTACAATGGCATTAGAAATAACAGACGCAACTTTTGAAGAGGTTGTACTAAATTCAGACAAACCCGTTTTGGTAGACTTTTGGGCAGCTTGGTGTGGACCCTGTAGAATGGTAGGCCCCATTATTGAAGAATTAAGCGATGACTACCAAGGCAAGGCTGTAGTGGGTAAAGTGGATGTTGACGCAAATCAAGAATTTGCTGCAAAGTATGGCGTTCGTAATATTCCTACGGTATTGGTTTTTAAAGGTGGTGAATTGGTAGGTCGTCATGTAGGGGTGGCCCCAAAAACAACCTATGCTCAAGCTATTGATGCGGCATTCTAAAGGATAAAATAAGCTACACTTCTTACTTTTCTTTTTCCTAATAAATGTTTGGCAAAAACAAAATGTGTGTATATTTGCACACGCTAATTGGGTCTGGTAGTTCAGTTGGTTAGAATACATGCCTGTCACGCATGGGGTCGCGGGTTCGAGTCCCGTCCAGACCGCACTTTAAAGAAGTTGTGTGTTGTTAAATTGGAAAAATTCCAATGATTTCAACCAGTGAGAAGCTTTCCAGTGAAACGGAGGGCTTTTTTTGTACAGTACATTATTCTGCATAGGGCAAGCTCCATTAACAGCTGCTAATCAAAACACAGGAGGAGGGCATTTAGCCAACGGTTTTTCTTGCCGTTATTTCAATTCTTTACAATAGATTTTTTAGCTTTAGAATATGAAAAAGCATTTCTCAACTTCTCGACTTTTAAAAGGGATTACCTTTCTCTTTTTTATCAATTGTTATAGTCTTTTCTCTCAAACCGTATTGGAAGCAAATTCAAATAAGGGTGAACAAGAACGTGTGCTTTTAGCGGTTTCAGAATTAAACCAAGCCATGGTAAATCGCGACAAAGAGACCTTATCGTTAAGAACTATGGAGGAACTTAGCTATGGACATTCCAGCGGAAAAATTGAAAATAAAAAAGCATTCATCGATGAAATTATTTCAGGTGATTTTGACTTTATCTCAACAGATACGGAAAACCAATCCGTATTTTTTTCTGGAGAAAATACAGCTGTGGTAAGGCATATTTTCATTATTGAAGCGCTTAATAAGGGAGAAAAAGTACATATTCGAATAGGTAATATGATGGTTTTAAAAAAACAGCAAAACCAATGGCGATTGTTAGCACGTCAGGCTTACAAATTATAAATATCCTCTTTCACAATTCAATAGCGCCTCTTTTAGGCTGTTTTAAATTCCATAGCCCTACCCTTTCGGTTTTAATATCTACAGCTTAAACCAAATCATTATCAGCCAATAGCACCATCTTAAAGAAATGATACTCAGCACCTGCTCCTATATCTGCAATAGTATCATCAATTTTACTTTTCATGCTTAAGAATAATGAACAAAAAACGCCTCCGATTCCATCGAGAGCAGAGGGCTTTTCTTTTTCCTACATTCTTTCTATTTTAGAGGTATTATTAACCATAAATCCATTAAAATGAAAAAATTACTAGTAATCACTTTATTATTTACAGCCTCTTCAATCTTTGCTCAAAAGTCAATTGCCACGGTAAAAGATACGGATGAGCTTACTATGAATGTTAAAAAATTAAATCAAACTTATGTCGAAAATGATTTTAGTTTATGGGATCAATTATTTGCAGATGATGCAATAGTTTATATAAATAATTCTAAAATTGATAAGCAGACGGTAATTGCAGGCTTTAAAGGGCATCATGGTATTTTTAATGACATTTAAATTCCCAATATAATTGCCGAGACTAAATACTTTAATGACGGGTCAATATGGACAAGTGAATGGTTTACTTGGATGGGTACAGGAAACAAAACAGGTGTTCGTTATTCCAATGGAGCAAATTTTAATTACCAATGGGAAGAGGGTAAAATAGTTCTCTTAGTTTGCTATTTTGATTCCGCCGCGTTAACTATGGAATTAGCAGCTCAATAAATTCAGAGCCCTCCCTAGTGGAGGGTTTTTTTTTGCCAATGTCGTTAATACATTTGCCCCCTTTTCTCAAGGATAATAAGCTTTTCCGGTGGATTTTAGTAATGCGGTTTTGGGGGTCAATGGCTTCCTCTAAATAAATTTTGTTTATTATTTATTCAAAAAAGGTAAACAATATGAATTTACTTTCGTACTATTGCCACTAATTTAAAAAACAAACATGAAAAAATTTAATTCACTATTATTCTTAATGCTGTGTTTATTGATGAGTACTAAAACTCTTGCTCAAGGGACAATTGTAGATGTAGCTGTTGGGAATGAAAATTTCTCGACTTTAGTAACCGCATTAAAAGCGGCTGACTTAGTTTCAGCTCTTCAATCAGACGGTCCTTTTACCGTTTTTGCACCTACAAATGATGCATTTTCAAAAATAGATTCAAAAACGTTGGGTTCATTACTAGAACCTGCTAACAAAGCAGCGTTGGCAAACATATTAACGTATCATGTAGTATCGGGGCAATTAAATGCTTCAGATGTCGTTAAAGCCCTTACTGATGGAGGAGGAAAAGTTGTTGTAAAAGCACTTAACAATCAATCTTTAACAGTAATGCAAAAAGACGGAAAAATTTGGTTGATGGATAGCAAAGGAAATTATAGTGAAATCGTTGCCACAGATGTAATGGGGTCTAACGGGGTTATTCATGTAATCGACACTGTTGTAATGCCAGAATAATAATTTCTGAATTATATTCTTTTAAAACCCTCCCAAGTGGAGGGTTTTTTCTTTTACACCAATAGACACAATCTAAGTTCCCTCTTATACTAAGTAAACCAACTCTTTGCTGAAGATTTCGCAATCCTGTTTTAGGGGAGTTGTAGGGGTTTTTGTGGATACGTGATGAAAAAGCTAAAACTTCTCAAGCAACTCTATACTATACATTAGGGCATGGGTTTTAGAAAACGGTTTTTCTATTGAAACAGGGGGATGGATTTGAAATGCAATGTTAGTCTTATCTCTTTGTATATTTGAGATCATTGAGGACACTATTTATATAAATAAATCATTTATGAAATTGAATATTTTTTATTCCGTCATATTGTTTACAACAATATTTAACTTAAAAGCACAGATTAATAATGGTCGCCCTAAATTTGATATTCAGAAAGACATATTATTAGCTCAGTTTGATTGCAAAACTGATGTTGATGACCTTCATACTGTTGCGGCGTTTAATTCACTTATTAAGAATGATGAATATAAAAAGTTGAATTTTATTGCGGTTGCGGGGACATATGGCATTCAAGAGGGGCTTTATGTGCCTCCAAATTCTTTATTTCAAAAGGCTTTTGGTAACCAATGGGTAGACGCACATTCAAATAGAAAATCAGCGCTAAATAAAGTATTTAAAGCAGCTAAAGAAACCTTAAATAACAAAGGGAATATTTGGATTGCCGAAGGAGGGCAATCTGACTTTAGTGCTCTGTTAATAATGAAACTAATGAAAGAAAAATTTCCTTTTCCAATAAATAAAAAAATCCATATCGTTCAACACAGTGATTGGAATGAAGAGGTAACAACTCCTGAATTACTTGAGTACGTTAAAAAAAATAGTGTCTATTTTAAAATTCCTGATGGTAACGTTATTGATAATGGTTCACCTTGCTTTAGAACTCCAAATTTTACACTATGGAAAAATATTAAAAATAAAGACAACATAGAAGTTTGGAGTCATGCTATTGAATTGGGTAATAAATACAATGGAGTGGATAATAGGTATAACAATGAAGCTATTGCAAATAATGGTTTAGATTTTTCTGATCTGTCCGAAATCTGTTGGATTTTAGGAATAAAAGAAATTAGAGATACAAAAGCTTTTTTTAATCAATATGTATTTAATATTGATAAAGTAAAACAATAAATCTAGGGTACCTATTCTTTCGATTTTTTTAATGAATTTTCAGAAAGTAATTTTCTGTTGAAACAGGGGGATGATATTTGATATAAAAGCTAATTTTTCTATTTTATTTCTAACCTTAAGGAATTTTGTTTTAAATTATTTTGAAATTTGTATTGTTCCAGCTTTTTTTAAAATTTGATTGATTTTCTTTAAATCTGAATCCATAATTTTTTCTAATTTGCTTAAGTGTTGCTCCAATTCCTCAGAAAGCTCATTAAATACTAAATAAGCTCCATCAGTTGGTTTCGCATCACCATTTTCAACACTACGTCTTAAAGAGGCCAATCTATTATTTAATTTAATTGGAAAATTTAGAGGATCTTGACCTGATTGATTCTTTACTTGATAGAGGTCTGTCTCAATTGCAGAAATTTTATTTAAAAAAGGAACTATAAGATTTTCATAATTTGAACGAGACATCAAGCTTTTTGCATCACGCAACTTCAATTTTATTTCTCGAATTTTAATTACCGTTTGATTTGCCAGACTCGTTTTATCTCTAATTTTTGAAGCAAGGTTAAACTGCTCTTCCAAGTCTTTCACAGTAATGTCTTTCAAATTTGGATTCATTTTTATGTTGAAATCATGTGTCTCAACATAATCACCAGCAGTTAGGCGCACCTTATAATTTCCAATGGGAGCTTTTGGGCCTCTTTCAGGACGCGCACTCCAAATAATCATCCCTTCAAAGGATATAGCCCCGGGATAACGTAAATCCCATGAAAAATTGTTCATACCTATGGCTGTGGTTGGTTTAGTTGACCCTGCTCTTCGCCACCAAGGAATATTAGGATCCACTTCATATTTTGGTTTATCTCCAGTATGTGTAGCTATAATGTTGTTATTCGAATCCAATATTTCAAAAGTAACAGTTTCCAGTTCCTCATTTAAATAATACTGGAAGTCAGCATCATATATTCCTCTAATGGCATCTGAGGGCTTAAAAAGTATAGCTGATTGATTTGCCATCTCATCTTTAAACTGACGAAAAGGTTGAATATTATCTAAAATCCAAAATCCTCTTCCATGGGTTCCAATTACAACATCATTGTCTTTTATAACTAAATCACGAATGGGTGTATCAGGAAGTTTCAATTGTAAACTCTGCCATAATTTACCATCATTCAAAGAGAAATATACGCCATGCTCGGTTCCTAAAAACAACAAACCAGGTCTTACAGGGTCTTCCCTTACTGATCTAGCAAAATGCCCCTTTTTTATTCCATTGGTTATTTTTATCCAAGTTTTTCCGTAATCATGAGTTTTGAAAACATAAGGTTCTCTATCATCAACTTGGTACCTGTTTGCAGCAATGTAAAGAGTACCAGGATGGTGGGTCGATTCATCGATAATACTTATTCTTGAAAACTTAGGAAGTTCTTTTGGCGTTATATCTTTCCAGTTTTTACCTCCATCTCTAGTGATGTGCATCTTGCCATCATCTGATCCTGCCCAAATAGTATTAATATCGTGATGAGACGGGGCTAAGGCAAATACGGTTGCGTAAATTTCTGGACCATTCATATCCATAGTAATCACCCCTCCAGTTTTTCCTAAAGTTGAGGGATCAGCGTAAGTTAAATCTGGACTTATTCTTTCCCATGTTTGACCATCATTAGTAGTTTTCCATACATGTTGTGAACAGGTATACATAACATTATCGTCTTGTGGTGCAAACATTATTGGGAAAGTCCACTGCCAGCGCTCAGGAAGTGCTTCTGCTGGTTCTCCAGAAAAAAAGCGTGGATATACTTGAATGTCTCTAATTTGACCATTACTTCGATCATAACGAGTTAATAAGGCCCCTTGACTTCCTGCATAGAAAATATCCTTTTTACTTGGATGCTGGGTTATCCATCCACTTTCACCCCCTCCAACGGCATAGTACCAACCATGATTTGGACCTGTAGCTTGTTTATGATCCCATCCGTCGCTAGGTACAGCGACGGTACTATTGTCTTGTTGTGCACCAGCCACATGATATGGAACATCACTTGTGGTCATTACATGGTATAATTGTGTAGTCACATAGTCCTGTTCTGTCCATGTTTTACCTCCATTAATGGTTACATTACCTCCACCATCATTAGCATTAATCATACGATCAGGATTATTTGGATCTATCCACAAATCATGATTGTCTCCATGAGGAACTTGAATAGTAATATCAAATGTTTTTCCTCCATCAATTGATTTGTATAACCCAGTATTCAGACCGTAAACAATATCTTTATTCCATGGGTCTGCATAAATTCTTGAGTAATAAAAAGCGCGTTGTCTCAATTTACGTTCATCATTTGTAAGAGTCCAGGTTTTTCCGGCATCATCAGATCTAAAAACACCTCCTTCATTAGCTTCAACAATAGCCCACACTCTATTAGAGTCTGCAGGTGAAACGGTTACTCCAATCTTTCCTATTGGTCCTTTTGGCATTCCTTTATTATGTGTTAAATCTACCCACGTTTGCCCGCCATCAATGCTCTTCCAAAGTTTACTGTCGGGTCCTCCACCCCACATTTTCCATGCTTTTCGTTGTACCTGCCAGGTACTAGCGTATAAAACATTAGGATTATTTCGGTCTATGATCAGGTCTACTGCGCCTGCTTTTTCACTTACGAATAAAATTTTTAACCAAGTATTTCCTCCATCAATACTTTTAAAAACTCCACGTTCAGGATTATCACCATATGGATGGCCTAATGCGGCTACATAAACTATGTCTGGGTTAGTTGGGTGTATACGAATTCTTGAAACAGCTTGCGTTTCCTCTAAGCCTAAATGCCTCCAAGTTTTTCCGCCATCTATAGTTTTATAAACTCCGTCACCCTGTGTAATACTTCCTCTTAGTTGTACTTCTCCCATTCCAATGTATACAATATCAGGATTTGTTTCTGCTACAGCAACTGCTCCTACAGAAGAACTGGTTACCTGACCATCAGTAACCGGAAACCATTCAGTTCCACCATCAATAGTTTTCCATAGACCACCTCCTGTGGCTCCAAAATAATACTCATTTTTTCTCCCAGGACTTCCCGCTGCTCCAAGAGAACGTCCGCCTCTGAAGGGACCTATATTTCTCCATTCCAATTGATTATAGAATTCTTCAGGGATTTGTGTGTTCTGATTTGAATTCTGTGCTGTGGTTGGAAAGAAGCTAACTAATAAAGACACTAAAAAGATAAAATTTTTGAAAGGACTCATATGAAAATATTAGAAGTTAAATGAGTAATGGGTTTTTGTTTCAATTTTAATTGACCCCTCCATAATGATATGGAGGGAGGGAAAAAGGTGAATAGAAGTTTACTAAACGGATTAATCTTTAATTTTGTTTGGTGATGTTTGTCTAAAAACTTTTTGTTTTTCAACCATTTGTTCTACATCATAAAGTAAAACTTTAGCATCATAAACAATACCGTCTTTAATTGTAAAATCAACACCTCCTACACGATCAACTTGTTTTGTTTCATCATTTAATTTAACAGCACCTGTTCCATAAAGAACTTTAAGATTCTCAAGTGGATTTTCATCAACAATTAGTAAGTCAGCAAGGAGACCCTCGCGGATTACTCCGTATTCAATGGGTTTTTTTAATGGATAAAAGATTTCTTCTGCACCGTGCAATGTAGCAGCTCTTATAACTTCTAGTGGGTGAAAACCAGCTTCTTGCAACATTTCTAATTCTTGTATGGTTGTGAACCCATATGTTTGATAGATAAATCCTGCATCTGATCCAACGGTGACTTTTCCTCCTCTATTTTTATAATCATTTAAGAATTGCATCCAAACTTGATAAAACTTTTTCCAAGCAACTTCATCATGAGTTGTCCAGTAAAACCAATAGGCACCATGATTTTCTCTACTGGGTTGGAAATAATCCATCAAGCTGGGTAAAGTGTATTTTTGATGCCAATCGGCATTTCTAGCTCTCATAACGTCACGACCAGCCGAGTAAATGGCCATGGTAGGATTTAAAAAAAAGTCTAATTTTAAAAATTCTTCTAATAAAGCATTCCATTTTTCACCGCCAGGCTTTACCATATTCCATTGTCTTGCAACTTGTCCAAATCTATGTTGCTCGTCATTGTAATTCATGTCGATAGGCCAAGGTTGGACGTCGTTATTTTCATACATGGCTTCAAATAAGCCGTAAAAGTGTGTCATTCCTGTAAGACCCAACCTAGCTGCATCTGCAGCATTCATTTGAGCGACACCGGTTTGCGCTAGATGTGCCGTACTACCCATACCTAATTTATTAGCTTCATCTAAAAGGGCTTTCATAACCGAGGGTTGATAAGATCCAAGCTTGAGCCCATCGACTCCTTTTTTATGAGCATATTGTACCCATTCTTTGGCGTCAGCGGGAGTGATAATTTTACGATCTTCCCACTCTTTTCCAGAACCAGGTCGATGGAAAGAAATCATCCTTGGGGCTGCGATTTTATTTTGAGCACTTCTCTTTTTTTCAGAAAGCGACCATTCCAAATCTCCAGAAGGCACCCCGCGAACCGTTGTTATTCCATGTGCTAACCATAACTTGTAAATGTACTCCGCTTCCGGAGCTTTTGTTTCACTTCCAGTATGTATGTGTAAGTCAATAATTCCCGGCATCACATACTTACCAGAAGCATCGATCTCTTTTGTTGCTCCTTTAGGGCGCTTACTTTCATCAATTGGAAGTTTAGGGGTTCCAACTGTTTGTATATCTACAATTCTGTTTTTTTCGATGACAATATCTACGGGACCTCGTGGCATCCCGCCAGTTCCGTCTATAAGGGTCGCTCCCCTTATTATTAATCTTTCAAAAGGTCCTTCTCCCCGTGTTCGTTCAGGGGCAGGCTTTACTTGGCCAAAAGCAACCATGAAATTTAATAATAAAACGGTAACAGTGAATGATATTTGGTTGTGGATTAAAATTTTTCTCATATTAATTTCATAAATATTTAGACAAATGACAATAATTTTACTGACAAAGTACAAAACCTTCTTTAGCTAATAAAATTAACTGTTTGTAATTCCATTATTTAGATTTTTTTTATTAAGAATAATAGGATTTTTTCTTTTACACCAATGGACATAATCCAAGTTCCCTCTTATACTAAGTAAACCAACTCTTTGCTGAAGATTTTGCAATCCTGTTTTAGGGGAGTTGTAGGGGTTTTTGTGGATACTTCATAGCGATTCGTTTTTATCAAAAAAAGTCTAAAATCACTCAAAAATGCCCAAAAAATGCTCAAAATGAGTCAAAATTGATCAAAAATGAGTCAAAAATGCCAAAAAGCAACTTTTTTACTTTTACTTAAATCAAGTTTTACTAAAAGTCAAAAACGAGAATAGACATTTTATTTAATCAGCGTGTTAAAGTTTTACATATTCCACCACAATTTGACCTAAATTCCAACCGGGAACATAAAACGTAAAAGGACTATCTTCCAAAATTTCGTTAAAAATGCGTTGTTGTAACACACTTGAATTTCCAGTGATTATGGTTAGGGCAAACGACCCCTTTTTCTGTTCCTTGGCTAAGGTGTCTTTTACCAATTCCATGGCTTCTTTATGCCGAATCATATGAAGATCGAGTGTTGTGATGGGATAGGAATTAAGAGTAAATCAAAAGAAGCATCAATTTTGAATGGCTTCCAAATAGGTTTGAAGAAATGCCTGATCATTTTGGTTTGAATCACCATAAAATGAACGCAGGGAGTCTAATTTTTTATGAAGCTGAGTTTGTATCCTAGTATAGGATTCTTCACCATACACATTTCGCATTTCTGAGGGATCTTTTTCCAAATCGTACATTTCCCATTCATCAATATCGTAGTAAAAGTGAATTAGTTTATAGCGATCCGTTCGAATCCCATAATGTCGTTTCACCATATGTACGGAAGGATATTCGTAGTAAGTATAATATATGGCGTCACGCCAAGAGGTGTCGGTTTGACCAACAAGTTTTCTAAACGATTCCCCTTGCATATCACCTGGTTGGGGTACGCCAGCATACTCCAAAAAAGTAGGAGCAAAATCAAGATTTTGCACCATTTTATCAACTACTGATCCAGCGGGAATTTCTTTTGGATATCGCATGAGTAGTGGTGTCCGTAAGGATTCTTCATACATAAACCGTTTGTCAAACCAACCGTGTTCACCTAAATAAAAACCTTGGTCTGAGGTATATACTACGATTGTATTTTCTGTTAATCCTTCTTGATCAAGATAATTCAAAAGTTCGCCCACTCCATCATCAACAGATTGAATGGTTCTTAAATAATCTTTAAGATATCGATTAAATTTCCAGAGCGCCAAATCTTTTCCTTCTAACGGGTTGGCTCTCAAGGCATCATTTTTCGGAGTGTATGCTTTTAACCAGGCTTCTCTTTGTTCGGGAGAAAAGCGCGCTAATTCTTGATCAAAACCTGTTTCATTTCCATAGGGATCGGTAATCATTTTAAAATCATGCCCCCAACGGCCGTGGCCATACCCACCTGCACTTGCTAATTGTTCTTCTGATGCGGCAATTAACATTTCTTGCGTTTTGGCAGCCGTGCCTCTATTGGAGTAATCATCAAAAAAATTGGCTGGAGGGTCAAAGGTTTTATCGTCAAAAAGAGTGAGGTATTTTTCTTCTGGTTTCCAATTTCGATGCGGGGCCTTTTGATGATAAAGCAATAAAAAGGGACGGTCTTTATCTCTTTTTTGCGACAACCAATTTAATGTTAGCGAAGTGGTTATGGAAGTAACATAGCCAGGAATTCGCTCTGTGGTTCCATTAATAATAAAATCGGGATTGTAATAATGCCCTTGACCGGGTAATACTGCAGAGTAATCAAATCCCTGGGGGAGTCCACGCAAATGAATTTTACCTACTAATGCAGTTTGATAACCGGCAGCCTGTAGGTGTTTGGCAAAATTATCCTGATCCCAATTAAAATCCTGCACATTATCTACTTTTCCATTAACAAAACTATGTTTTCCCGTTAGCATCACCGCTCTGCTTGGTGCACAGATAGAGTTGGTAACAAATCCTTTGGTAAAAAGGGCCCCTTCTTGTGCAATACGATCAATATTTGGGGTAGAATTTAGTCCATGTCCATAGGCACTAATGGCCTGATAGGCATGGTCGTCTGACATGATGAAAATAATATTTGGAGGGCTAGTTTTTGGCGCAGTACATCTTAAAAATAGTAGAGCGATAAGAATAAGTACAAAGGGTTTCTTTCCCATAGAAAGTATTGATCGGTTTAAAAACTAAAGGTAAAAAATTAATTGATGCAGGCTTGTATTCTCTTAATTGGAATATCCAAACCGCTTGAGTTGTTGACTATTACTTCGCCAATTTTTAGCCACTTTGACAAATAGTTCAAGATGTATTTGTTTTCCAAAAAAAGCTTCCAATGATTTTCGTGCTCCGATACCGACGCGTTTTAATGAACTTCCTTTGTGCCCAATGATTATCCCTTTCTGAGTTTCACGTTCAACAAGAATTACAGCATTAATTTTTATTAACGCATCCTCTTCTTTAAATGATTCTGTAATTACTTCTACAGCATAAGGAATTTCTTGTGAATAATGTTCCAAAATTTGTTCTCGAATGGCTTCATTGACAAAAAATCGCTCAGGTTTATCCGTCATCTGATCTTTCGGGAAATAAGGAGGAGAGGGCGGAAGCAAAGTCAACAAATGGTCGAGCAATTCAGGTATGTAAAAGCCGGTTAGGGCAGAAATAGGAAATAGGGTAGCCTGAGGAATTTCTTTTTTCCAATAGTCCACCGCGGTTTCTAAAACCGTTTGGGAAACAGTATCAATTTTGTTGATCAAAATCAATATAGGGACTTTCGATTTTTTAATACGCTCTAAAAAGGCAGGTTCTTTTAGGCCTTGCTCGTCCACGGTTACCATGTAAATCAGTAAGTCAGCATCCACAAGGGCTTCTTTTACAAAATTCATCATGGAAGATTGCATTTCGTAAACGGGTTTTATCACACCAGGTGTATCTGAAAAAACCATTTGAAAATGATCACCATTGACAATGCCTAATATTCGATGACGTGTAGTTTGGGCTTTGTGGGTAATTATTGAAAGATCTTTACCCACTAGAGCATTCATCAAGGTAGATTTTCCAACATTGGGGTTTCCAATGATGCTGATGTATCCCGATTTGTGATTTTCTGTTTCCAATCCCTTTTATCTGATTCAAAAGTACGTATAAAATGCTGTTCGCTTCTGCCCGGAAAGTTTTTAAAGTTAATCCCTTCTCTTTTTATGAAAATTTAACGGATTTACTGTAAAACGTTTTCATACTAAAGAACTCTTTAGGCTGAAAAATATACTTCTTAAAAAACAGGGTTTCTTTTTTGGATTATGAGGGGTAAGTGTGTTTTTTTTAAAAAGACTTCTTTTATGTGTTGCACTACCGATGGACTTTTCTTGTTATCCATAGTTAAACCAATGAGATCTAGCTTGGCATTCGAAACATAAGGGGTTAAATCGGGAGCTTCATTTGTAACCAAAAAGGACAATGTTTTTTTTGCGGGAATTTCATTAAAATCAAGGATTTTATCAGAATAGGGTTTGATATTTAAATCAATTTGATAAGAAGCGGTGGAGGCTTTTTTTTCTGAAATAGTACCCAAACGCAAGGCATTTACATTTTTATTTGGATTAATTTTTCCTGTTTTAATTATCGTACCGTTATAAGAGGATAGGTACTCAGGAAGATGAAACGGATCCTCATAACGGAAGATTTTCTTGTTCTTATGCAACAGGACGATATCGGGTTTTGATTCTTCTATGTGCTTTTTAAGTTCGAGGGAGGGGTTGCCTATTTTAAGGCTGTAAATAACGGGAATTTGATTTTGTTGAAATGCCTTTTCAATTATGGATTCCCCTTTTTTCTTAATTCGAGCAATTTCTTTTTCAAAGGGTTTCCAGTGTGCTGAAGTTTTACTTTTTTCTAAATATTCGTAGGGTTTAAATGGAATTACCAGATCGATACCACATCCGTAAAGTTTGGCAAAAAAAAAGGCGCTTGTCAGCAATGTATCGTCTTCATCATGAAGATTATACACAACCAACAAGCTCCTTTGAAGTAGATTCATGGTAAAGGATGCTTTATGCACTTCGTTTGCTTCCCCTTATAAGCGTATAAAACGTGTTTGGGTTTTCAATGCTTTCGTTCGCTGTTTTAATGGTGATTGAGATTTTTTTGGCCAAGGCTTGATTTTTAAAATCTTCAAAAATGGATACGATGTCAAAATCAATGAATTTGGATTTTGAAACATCAATAATTAGTTTGCTGTTCATAGGAATGCTTTCTAATTCTTTAATAATGGAACTTTTATTGAAAAAAGTCACTTCTTCAGCAAGAGAAAGGGTTATTGAATTGCCTTCTGCATTCAATGTATCGTCAATATTGAGTTGGTGCGAATTTTTAAAACTATTCCAGAGTATACTTAAAATTCCAACCATAAGACCGAGCCCTATTCCTACTAAAAGGTCTGTAAAAATGATTCCTAAAACAGTAATCATAAAAGGAATAAATTGATTCCATCCTAATTTATACATGGTTATAAATAAAGTAGGTTTAGCAAGTTTAAACCCAACAATAAAAAGGATGGATGCCAAAACAGATAACGGAATTTTGTTCAATAGTGTAGGTATGGCTACTACAGCAAGTAAAAGAAAGATTCCGTGTATGATGGCCGAAAGTTTTGTTTTTCCACCCGACTGAACATTGGCAGAACTGCGAACAATTACTTGAGTTATAGGAAGTCCTCCTATTAATCCTGAAGTAATGTTTCCGATACCTTGAGCTATTAATTCTCGATTTGTAGGGGTAACTCTTTTTTCGGGATCCAATTTGTCAGTAGCTTCTACACAAAGTAAGGTTTCCAAACTAGCGACTAAGGCTATTGTAAAAGCGGTAATCCAAATTTGAGGATTGCTAATTTGGGCAAAATTAGGACTACTGAATTTGGAAAGCAATTCTGAAAAAGAGGAAGCTACGGGCACATTTACTAAATGTTCTGAAGAAATGGCCCAAGTTGTATTCTCGGCGGTGGCAATTGCGTAAACTATACCCAGAAGTACAGCTACTAGGGGGCCTTGGATAATTTGAAAGACTTTACTCTTTTTGGTAAGGTATTGATCCCACAAAATAAGAATGGCTAAACCTATAGTAGCTATAGTGGTTGCCCCTAAACTGATTTGTTGTAATGCACTCCAGATTCCTGAAAATGTATTTTCTCCATCCAATTGAAAAAATGCAAAATCCCCTTCAGCTGCGGCATCGTAACCAAAAAAATGAGGTATTTGTTTCAGAATGATTATGATTCCGATACCGGTTAACATTCCTTTAATTACGGAAGAAGGAAAATAATATCCAATTACACCAGCACGTGCTATTCCAAATAACATTTGAATAACACCCCCTAAAACAACGGCTAAAAGGAAATTTTCAAACCCCCCTAGAGCTGTAATGGCAGTAAGTACAATTGCGGCTAGTCCAGCAGCAGGTCCACTAACACCAATACTAGAACCGCTTAAGGAACCAACAACTATACCGCCAATAATTCCGGCAATTAATCCAGAAAAAAGTGGTGCACCGCTAGCTAATGCTATTCCTAGACATAGGGGAAGTGCTACAAAAAAAACGACTATACTAGCCGGTAAATCTGATTTTAAAGTATTCCAATTCATAGTTTATTTTTAAAAGTAAAATGCAAATATATGATAGTAATACTATTATATAAATATGTAATACTAATTTTTTCTATGGTTTAATAAGAAAAACTAATACAATTCATAATCATTACTTTTCACTACGTTCTTAGGAAGCAATATGGTAAGGAGGTATTCCCCCTTTAGCTATATTTATAAAACTAAATCACTACAAATGAGAATAAAGGCAAGCGTTTTTTTAATTCTTTTGATTTTCGGGTCGTGCAGTAAAAACGGAAATATAAAAGATGAAGAAAGTATAGACTGTGCTGGTGAATTTAGTACTGCAGGAGTTTTAGTAGCCCTAGATGAAGAAATATATAACGACGATGAATCTGTTAAAGCCTACAGTACATATCAATGGACTTCTGAAGGGGGCTATCGTTTGTTAAAAGGGAATGGAATCCCCAATCATGAAGTGGGTACTTTTCCCAATCCAAACAACCCAAATACCATTAAAGCACTAGAAGTAAGTAAGCGTTTCACTCTTTGTCCAAACCTACTTTATGAAAGTGGATTAGAAGTTATGGGGCCTGCCTTGGCAATTGCCTACGCACTCAACAGTGTTAAATTTGACCCCGCAACAGCAGGCAGATGCAATGATGATGGAGTCTGTAGTTTAGCACAGGGTGAGGGACGATGGAATATTGAAGCCCTAGGACATGATACCTTTGATTTTGGCGATGATATGAATCATGCGCATGTTCAGCCCACTGGAGAATATCATTATCATGGTGTTCCCGAGTTGCTTATCGAATTTTTAGGTGACAATCAAGGAATGACACTCGTAGGTTGGGCATCCGACGGTTTTCCGGTCTATGCTAGATACGGTTACTCTACGGCTTCAAATTCAACAAGTCCGGTAAAAGCGTTAAAACCGAGTTATCGATTAAAAAGTCAACCCGATGCGAATCGGCCCAGCACGCTTACTGCTTTAATAGGAGTTCCTGGCCAAGGAACAACTACTCCCAACACCCCAATACCCATGGGGGCGTTTACGCAAGATTATGAATATATAGAAGGACTCGGAGACTTAGACCAATGTAACGGACGTTTTGGTGTTACACCGGAATTTCCTGAGGGGATCTACTATTATGTAGTTACTGATGATTTTCCCTTTTTCACCCGATGTTTAAAAGGAGAACATTAGCTACAGCTAAATACTAGAGCAAACCTATAGAACCGCCTATTTTACCCCCTATTTTTTAGCAGCTATACGGATATTCTAAAATTCAGTTTTTGACTATTTTTGCCCTTTTTTGATCAATTTTGACCCATTTTTGATCAATTTTCGTCTTTTTTGATCAATTTTCAATGTTTTTTAATAAATACGGATTCCTGTTTTATTTACCGAATCACATCCTTAAAATCTATATTTGGAATACTTAAGAAAAAGACAAACACCCATGGATTTTATAGAAATTTAAGGGCTTCATTGGTGTAAAAGAAAAACATTTTGCATCTTGAAGCCTAATCGTCAACTTTGCTGCGAAATGAAAGCTATGAAAAAGACCTTTGTTCCTTTACTCTTTATTGTTTGTTTATTGACCTTTGATAAATCAACTGCACAAGTAGCCAATACGGAGGTAAAATACACCTATAAAAGAGGGGATTACAATGGAATTGGGAAGTGGTATATGGGTAGAGAAATTGCATATGTAATGGGATTTCAGGGGATTGATTGGTTAGAAAGGTCTGAACGCGAAAAAGAGGAAAACGTTTCTACATTAATTAAAAACATGCGTATAAAACCTAATGACAGTATTGCAGATATTGGTGCAGGTTCGGGCTATCACGTATTTAAAATGGCACCCTTGGCAGAAAAAGGGTTGGTTTATGCCGTTGATATTCAATGGGAAATGTTAGATGCAGTACAAAAGAAAAAAACATTGACAAACGTTAAGAACGTTGAAACTATTCTTGGCACTGAGAAAAGTGTTAATCTGCCAAAGCATTCAGTAGATAAAGTTTTAATGGTTGATGTCTATCACGAGTTTAGTTATCCTATAGAAATGATTGAATCCATCAAAAATGCATTAAAACCGAAAGGACAATTATTTTTAATTGAATATAGAGGTGAGGATTCAAACGTTCCTATAAAAAAAATCCATAAAATGACAGAAAAGCAGTCTGTTTTAGAGATGGAAGCCGCTGGTTTTATTCTAAAAGAAAACATTCGCAATCTACCTTGGCAGCATTGTATGATTTTTGAAAAGAAGGAGTAAAACCCGTTCGAAATGTTTTTCTTCCTTTCTGTAATCGTCAATCAAATAAGGCATGCGTTTTTTTATAAATTAAAAATGAGGTTGAATAAGGTTACATTAGAATTAAGCCGGTTTTTTATTTTATATTTAACATTCCAAAAGTCATAAGGTTGAAAAAAACAGTTTTTTTTTCATTATGTATAGGTCTACTATTAAGTTGTCAAACGGGCTGTAATAAAAGTAAAAACGGTTCTGATTTTGAATCCCTCCAGCTAAAAACTTCTTTTGTAGATTTAAATAATAACGAAGTTGATTTGACCCAATATAAGGGAAAGCGAATTGTACTCAATTACTGGGCTACATGGTGCGGACCATGCATTAAAGAAATGCCAGGACTTAAAAAAGCTGAAGAATTATTAGAAAACCATAACTACACTTTTTTATTAGTTTCGGATGAAACAATTTCTAAAATTTCTGAGTTTAAAATGAATAAGAATTTTGACTTCAACTTTTTGAAATCGGTTGAATCTATTGAAACACTTGGAATCTATTCGTTACCCACATCTTATATATTTGATGAGAAAGGAAAAAAAATTGAAACAATTGTTGGAACAATTGCATGGGATTCAGAACAAATAATAGATAAATTAAAAAAATTGTAATATGAAAAAGGGTATTGTTATTTTATTGTTTTTATCCATTTTTTCTTGTACTTCAAAAGAGGTTGTAATTGAAACACTTCCTTTTGTTCATGAAAATAATAATGCACAGGCGAGTTTAGTATCCAATCAGGGTTCTTTGTCTTTATCGTGGATTTCCTCTGATGAAGAAAAGAAAGCGGCCTTAAATATCAGTCAATTCAGAGACGGAAAATGGATACCTCCCCAAACAATAGCAACGGGGTCTGATTGGTTTATAAATTGGGCCGATTTTCCAACTCATGCAATTAATGGTGAGTTAATCCTATCAAGCTATCTAAAGAAATCTGACTCGGGTACTTATACTTACGATGTAGTGTTAAGTCTGCAAAAAGTAACGGGAGAAAAAATAAAAGATGATTTTGTTTTACATACAGACGGTGTCAAAGCGGAGCATGGTTTTGTAAGTATAATTTCGAATGACACCAAAGGGTTTTTTGTTACCTGGTTAGACGGGAGAAATACAACGGAAAAAGGGCAAGACGGACATCATAAGCCAATGACCATCCGCTTTGCTGAAGTTACTCAAAGTGGAGAGGTTATTAATGAAAAAGAACTTGATTCAGCCACTTGTGATTGTTGTCAGACATCAATGGCAGTTACAAACAACGGGCCTGTGGTTGTTTACCGAGACAGAAGTGAGAAAGAGGTTCGAGACATTTATATTACACGAAAAATAAACGGTAATTGGGAAGCGCCAACCCCTGTTCATAATGACGGATGGATAATAAATGGTTGTCCAGTAAATGGTCCAAAAGTGGCTTCCAATTCAAATCATTTAGCGGTCAGTTGGTTTACCGTCTCAAATGAAAAGCCCACTGTAAATCTTTCCTTTTCAAACTCTAATGGCGCTTCCTTCGGCACCCCTATAAAAATTAACGACCTTGATGCCATAGGCAGAGTAGATGTAGCTTTTATTAACGAAAAGGAAGTGCTAGTTAGTTATATTGAAGGTGAGGATAACGGAACCTATTTGAGGATTAAAAAGGTATCCATCGATGGAAAAGTTTCAGCTCCAATTACAATTTCTAAAATTGATGGAGGAAGAAATACAGGTGTGCCTCAACTGGAACTATTTAATAATGAAGTATTTATTGTTTGGACAGTTTTTGAAGATGAAAAGAATAACCTAAAGTCGGTTAAATTAAGTACAGAAAATATTTAACTCAAAAAATTAAACCACTTTAGGTAAATTGGAGTAAGCCCAATAGATTAACAAAAACTGGATCGGTATCCTTAGCCAAAGAATCCAAGGGGAGATTCCAAGACTGTTAGAAGGGAAGAGCATGTTTACATGTACAATTAAAAACACCAACAGCATGGCAATTATTCCCCATAAAGCAAGGCTTCTGGTTTGGGGGAAAAGAACCCCAATACCTAAAAGAATTTCAGCTACCCCACTTAAATAAATTAACAAATCATGGGCAGGTAAGAACTTTGGCATAAAGGGTCTGTAAAAGCCTGTATTGGTAAAATGAAGGATGCCAAGGAGGGTATAAATTACTCCTAACAATGGTATTTGTAGCATATTATCCAACCGATTTATAGTTTGATTTCAAGATACAGTTTAATTTTTTAGAATTAGAATTTGTAAAAAGTAAAAACAACATCATCATGATAAAAGGCCGTATTTCTTAGTCACATATAATTTCAAGAATACTTTTTATATTTGAGAAACCAAAATCAATAAATTATGAAGAATCTTATTATTTTATCGATTACGCTGTTACTATTTTCTGGGTGTAATCAAACTATAAATGAAGAGTGTGAAGCCTTAGCTAAAACAAATGCTCAAACGGAGAAAAATATCGAAATCTATAAAACTGCTTGGCTTGCTTTTTTTGAAACTAGAGATAGTAGTGCGATAAATACGGATAGTTTTGATGAGCAAGTGACGGCAATAACTGCAGAAGGTAATATTACGGGTATTGAAGCCTTCCGGGATTATTACAACAATTATTTAACTGGTTTTTCTGATGCTGAATTTAACTTTATAGATATTTTTGGAGAGGGAGATAAAATTGTTAAACATTGGAATTTTAAAGGAACTCACGATGGAGATTTATTTGGAATACCTCCCACCAATAAAAAAGTGGATATCAGCGGAACTACGATAGTTTTTATGAAAGACGGAAGGATACTACAAGAACAAGATTTTTTCGATAACTATTCTTTTTTAATGCAATTAGGCTTGTTGCAGTAGACTCTTTAAGTAAAAGTTTTAATTAAAAAAACGGTTAACTATATTATAGTATAACCGTTTTGTTGTTTTCGTAGATAACTCATTGGAAATATCGAACATTAGTCTAACTCCAAGAGATATAATTGACACTCATCATATAATGACCCTTATTATGATGTGTTAAAAAAATAAGATAGATTAACTTAATTTGTTTAAATCTATATTAATTATCATTACCTGCTCTATTAAACTTGCCTTGTGCATTTCTTGTATTTCCAACATGCACATAAATTTGATCTGAGTGAGATCCTTCAACTAAATTCCAGAAGCTTCCAGCATATTCAGAATTTCTAACACCTTCAGGGCCGTTTGCAATTGCGAAATCAGCAATATTTTTATAAGCAGCCCAAACTTGAACATCTGATCCAGAACCAATGTAATGTGTTGTAGCTCCTCCATACCACATAACTCCATCATCTACTCCTGGTTTTACATTCCAGCCCATGTATGCGTCAATAAGTTCTTGATTTCCAGCTGATGAATTATAGCTACCAACTACAAATACATACGGATTATCCAAATCTAAATTTTCTTTACCATACCAGTTTCCTTGCCAGTCTACAACTCTTACTTCATCAGTATGATTATTGAAATAACCCCACCATTTTGCTACTGTTTCTTGCATTTCTTTTTTTTCATCTTCAGGTAGTTTTTCAATGTTAGCTCCAAGAACAGTCCAAATATCATCTTTGACCATATCTTCAGCAGAAGCATAAATGTCGCTAATCATTATACTATGATCAGATCCATACCAATGTCTGTATACAAACGATCTTGCAATAGTTCTACCTTCTCCAATTGATGCATTAGTTACTTTTTCATGTAAGTCTACAAATTCACCAATTTTGTTAAGAGGAACATCTAAATAAGTTTGGTTAATAACGTTTTGAGCATTAACAGAAAATGCAAAAAGCATTACTGCTAAATAGTTTAAAAGTTTCATAAAGTTTTTTTTTGGTTAATTATTTCAAGATACAAAAATTAAATTGTTAGTCAGAAAGTTACATTTTCTAAATTATTTGAAATAAAAAACGGTTAACTATATAATAGTATAACCGTTTTATTGTTTTAGTAGCGAGGGCAGGACTCGAACCTGCGACCTTCGGGTTATGAGCCCGACGAGCTACCACTGCTCTACCTCGCGATATGAGTGGTCAAAAGTATAAATTCTAATTGAGATGTGCAACACCGAAATGAATCTATTCGTGCAGAATTTCATCCATAGAAATAGTGTATTTTTGCAATCAAATTCATTAGATGAGTAGCATTGTAGCGGTAGTTGGACGTCCAAATGTTGGAAAATCCACTTTTTTTAATCGCATGATTCAAAAGCGAGAAGCCATAGTGGACGCTACCAGTGGTGTTACGCGAGACCGGCATTACGGAAAATCAGATTGGAATGGCGTAACCTTTACCTTAATTGACACAGGAGGTTATGTGGAAGGGAGCGATGATATTTTCCAGAAAGAGATTGATAAGCAAGTAAGTCTTGCAATCGATGAAGCAGATGCCATCATTTTTATGGTTGATGTATCCGAAGGAATTACCCCTATGGATGAAATTATAGCCAATTTGCTTCGGCGTTCTCAAAAGCCCATTTTTTTGACTGTAAACAAGGTTGATAGTGCCCAAAGACAAGAAGAGACGGTTGAGTTTTATGCTCTTGGATTTCCTTCCTTGTTTCCCATTTCAAGTGTTAATGGAAGCGGAAGTGGAGAATTATTAGACGAATTGATTAAAATTTTACCCCAACAGCAAATAACGCATGAAGATGATCGCCCGCGTTTTGCCGTGGTAGGAAGACCCAACGCAGGTAAGTCTTCATTTATTAATGCGTTAATAGGTGAAGACCGTTATATTGTTACTGATATTGCTGGCACAACCCGTGATAGTATTGACACCCCGTATACTCGATTCGGTTTTGATTTTAATCTTGTAGATACTGCTGGTATTCGGAGAAAAGCTAAAGTGAAAGAGGATATCGAATTTTATTCTGTGATGCGTTCTGTCCGGGCTATTGAATATAGCGATGTGTGTTTACTTTTAGTTGATGGCACCCGAGGTTTTGATGGTCAAGTTCAGAATATTTTTTGGCTGGCCCACCGCAACCATAAGGGCATTGTAATTTTGGTTAACAAATGGGATTTGATTGAAAAAGACACCATGGCAACCAAGCTTTACGAAGAAGAAATCAGAAAACAAACCGCCCCATTTGTTGACATCCCGATTTTATTCATTTCATCATTAACAAAACAGCGAATTTATAAAGCTGTAGAAACTGCTGTAGAAGTTTATAAAAGCAGATCAAACCGTATTCCAACAAAGGAACTTAACAACGTTATGTTGCCCATAATTGAAAGAAATCCCCCACCAGGGTATAAGGGGAAATACGTAAAAATTAAATTTTGTACCCAATTGCCTACGCCTCACCCGCAATTTGCGTTTTTCTGCAATTTGCCTCAATATGTAAAAGACCCTTACAAACGATTTTTAGAAAATAAACTTCGTGCTGAATTTGATTTTACGGGGGTACCCTTGCAGTTGTTTTTCAGAAAAAAATAACCGTTTATAAATTCTCTTTAAGTGATTCTAGAGTAGACTTTATCTGCTCTAATTTAGAGAGTATTACTTGTTTTGAACTCCCTTCTTTTCGAAGCTTTAGCTGTTTTTTTGCCCCCTGTATGGTCATCCCCTTTTCTTTTACTAAATGAAAAATATACTGTAAAGTCAATACATTTTCGGGCGTGTACTTTCGGGTTCCGCTTTCCTTTTTTTTGGGTTGAATTTCTTCAAATTCTTTTTCCCAAAATCGCAATAAAGAAGGGTTTACATCAAATGCTTTGGCCACCTCGCCTATGGTATAATAGCGTTTTTCTGGCAGGTTGAGGTGCATGATTAATCCATCGATTGGTTTTCTTGCTTTGACTGAGTAAGTAAAGCATCAAATTCCTTTGGAGAAAGATTTCCGTAGTAAAAGTCTACAGGATTAATTTTTTTGTTTTCCTTAAAAATTTCGTAATGCAAATGTGGACCTGCGGAACGCCCCGTATTTCCTACATAGCCAATAATATCGCCCCGTTTTACTTTTTGTCCTCTTCGCACATTGTATTTAGACAAGTGGGCGTATAAACTAACATAGCCAAAACCATGATCGATACGTATGTGGTTTCCGTGCCCTGCAGATCGATTATCAGCTCGCTTTACTACGCCATTTCCAGTAGCATAAACGGGCACCCCTTTCTTGGCTGTAAAGTCAATACCGTAATGAAAACGCCTCTTTTTGGTAAAGGGATCGGTTCGGTATCCATAGCCTGAAGCTAATCGGATTAAATCTTTGTTTTTGATGGGTTGTATAGAAGGAATAGCTTCAATCAAGGCGGCTTTGTTTTCAGCAAGCCGTTCAATTTCATCTAGCGATCGCGACTGAACTACCGTTTGTTTCGTTAATATGTCCAATCGTTTGGAAATGTCTATTATCAATTCAGAATTGTCGTATCCCTCCAAGTTGCTGTATCGATTTACCCCTCCAAACCCCGCTTTTCGTTGCTCCTCAGGAATGGGGCTCGCCTCAAAATAGACGCGGTATAAATTATTGTCCCGTTCTTCTACATTGGCAAGTACCGATTCGAGTTGGGTTAATTTTTTATTTAAAATTTCAAACTGAAGTTCGTAATTTTCAAGGGCTCTTTTTTGTACAATTTCGGCAGGGGTATTAATCCAATCTGAATTCATCAGAATCAGTAAAACACTTACTCCAAATACAAAAGAAAAAGTAATAAATAAAATGACATTCGAAATGCGGCGTTTATTTGTAAGAGCAATCGGACGATAGGAAAGTGTTTCGGGGTCGTAATAGTATTTAACTTTAGTCATAAAGTCTTACAAATTTTCATTTCTTTTGCATAGAGAAAAAGAAATAGTTGCACAAAGATACAAAATTTGATACGAAATTGATTTTTTAAGGGTATCATCAACTTTGTACAACAGGTAAATTTTAAATTATACGATGAAGTCCACTGAGGTCAGACAACAGTTTTTAGATTTTTTTGCTTCCAAAAAGCACACCATAGTGCCCTCTGCACCTATGGTGGTTAAAAATGATCCCACCCTAATGTTCACAAACGCGGGGATGAATCCCTTTAAAGAATATTTTCTTGGTAATGCCACTCCCTCAGCAAATCGTATTGCCGATACTCAGAAATGCTTACGTGTTTCAGGAAAACACAACGATTTGGAAGAAGTAGGAATTGATACCTATCACCATACTTTCTTTGAAATGTTAGGCAATTGGAGCTTTGGTGATTATTTTAAGAAAGAAGCCATTGACTGGGCTTGGGAATTGTTAACTCAGGTGTATGCTATTGATCCGAGTAAACTGTATGTCACCATATTTGAAGGCGCTCCCGATGAAAATATTGAACGCGATAACGAAGCTTATGCTTTGTGGAAAAATCACGTTGCTGAAGACCGTATTTTATTAGGAAATAAAAAAGATAATTTCTGGGAAATGGGAGATCAAGGACCTTGTGGTCCTTGTTCTGAAATACACGTAGACATTCGCTCTGAAGAAGAAAAAGCAAAGGTGCCGGGTGCAGAATTAGTAAATAAAGATCATCCTCAGGTAATTGAAGTTTGGAATTTGGTTTTTATTGAATTTAATAGAAAAGCCGACGGTAGTTTAGAAAAACTACCCGCTCAACACGTAGACACGGGAATGGGTTTTGAACGGTTGTGTATGGTGCTGCAGCACAAAACTTCAAATTATGATACCGATGTTTTTGAACCGTTAATTCGAGAAATTGAAACCATAACAAATACGACTTATGGGGTGCTTGAAGAAACAGACAGAGCCGTTCGCGTTATTGCAGATCATTTACGCACGGTATATTTTGCTATTGCTGACGGGCAATTGCCATCAAATAATGGAGCGGGATATGTTATCCGTAGAATTTTAAGAAGGGCAATTCGTTATGGTTTTACCTTTTTAAATCAAAAAGAACCCTTCATCCATCAATTAGTGAAAACACTTTCTCTTCAAATGGGTGAGGCTTTCCCCGAATTGAAAAGAGAACAAGCCTTGGCCTTTAATGTAATCAAAGAAGAAGAGTCCTCTTTCTTAAAAACGCTGGATCAAGGTTTATTGCTTTTAGAAACCATTCTCCAAAATGCACCTCAAAAAACAGTTGAGGGTACAAAAGCCTTCGAGCTTTATGACACTTTTGGATTTCCTTTTGATTTGACGGCCCTAATTGCGAGCGAAAGAGGATACTTAATCGACGAATCTGGCTTCCAAGCTGCCATGGAAAAACAGAAATCAAGATCAAGGGCAGCAGCTGCTTCTAAAGCGGGTGACTGGGTTGTGTTGATCGATGACGAAGTGGAAGAGTTTGTAGGGTATGATCTTCTAACCACACAGGTAAAAATTACACGGTATCGGAAAATGACCACTTCAAAAGACGGTGATTTTTATCAATTGGTATTTAATCTAACTCCTTTTTATCCTGAGGGAGGGGGGCAAGTTGGAGACAAAGGCTATTTGGAATCCGCTAATGGTGATGTATTTTATATTCTGGACACCAAAAAAGAAAACAATTTAATTCTTCATCATACCAAAAACTTACCAGATAAAGTAGAGTTCCCCTTTACAGCGGTGGTTGACCCCAAACAGCGTCAACGTACCTCAAGCAATCATACGGCTACCCACCTAATGCATCAAGCCTTGCGCAAAGTTTTAGGTACCCATGTGGAACAAAAGGGATCTATGGTACATTCAGGCATGTTTCGGTTTGATTTTTCCCATTTTGCGAAACTAACTCAAGATGAATTGATAGAAGTAGAACAATTTGTAAACGCAAGAATTGAAGAGCACATTGCTTTAGAAGAAAACAGAAATACACCTTATCAAGAGGCATTGAATCAAGGCGCTATGGCTTTGTTTGGTGAAAAGTATGGCGATACCGTTCGCACTATACGATTTGGAAAATCCGTTGAACTGTGTGGAGGAACACACGTAAGCAATACAGCGGATATTTGGCATTTTAAAATCTTGTCAGAAGGAGCTGTGGCTGCGGGCATTCGAAGAATTGAAGCCATTACGGGTGATGCTGTGAAAACCCATTTTGAATCTCAAAGTCAAGTGTTGGAAACAGTATCAAAAACGCTAAAACAAGCACAGGACCCCGTAAAGGCCATTCAGCATTTACAAGAAGAAAATGCAACATTAAAAAAAGAGTTACAAAGTCTTTCAAAATTGAAAGCAGAGGTACTCAGTGCATCGTTAAGCAAACAGTTTAAAACCATCGGAAAGGTGTCATTTCTTGCCTCTGAAGTTGATTTGGATGCCCAAGGAATGAAAGATTTGTCTTTTCAACTAGGCGAAGAAAAAGACAATGCCCTAATTGTTTTGGCTTCTTCAAAAGAGGGGAAACCTCTTTTGAGTTGTTTCGTTTCAAAACCTTTAGTAGCACAAGAACAGTTAGATGCGGGAGCAATTGTAAGAAGTTTAGGCAAGCACATTGAAGGAGGGGGTGGTGGACAACCCTTCTTTGCTACTGCAGGAGGTAAAAAAACAGAGGGTATTGCGGATGCCCTAAAAGCCGCAGAGGCCTTTTGTTAAAATCAACGGGATTCAGGCGGATAATGGCTTACAATTTCTTGAACAAAAAGGGCAATACGTTCGTCACGGTTTTTTAAATTATCCTGTATTCCTCCCTGTCCTTTTCCTTGCCAAACTAATTGTTTGGAGGCAGCATCAATAATGTTTATATACAAGGTTCCTTCGGTACGTGTACTCACGGAACTGTAATTTGGACCCCAAAACCAAGGATTAAATCCCCAACCCCAGCCCCAGCCGCCCCAGTTGTTGTTATTCACAATTACTTGTTGTTTAGCTGCAGTAGTAAAGCCAATTAAAACATCAGGAGTTTCGGATTTTGAAAGCCCCTTTACCGCCATTTCGTTATCAAGGGCATTGAGAATTCGCCTTTTATCCAAGTCTGAAATGTCTACTTTGTCGATTTCCGGTTTGAAAAAAGCAAAGGTTTTGTATTGAGAAAAATCGACAGAATTATCGTGGTCAGAGTAAACGCGAATAGATGAGCATGAAATCAGAAACACAAACGAAAGAGCAAAAAGTAATTTTTTCATGATAGACGATTTTAAGAATTCAATTGCAATAATTATGCCGTATTAGTCCCCTTTTTTCGGATCATAATCATAGGGGCAATGTCTACAATTACTTTTGCAACAATACCCTCGTTTTAAATGGTATTGGGCTGTAAAAACCCGATACCCATCTTCATTCCAATAAAAATCTCCTTCTTCTAAGGCAGGTAGGTTTCCCAACGACATTTATTAATGTAATTTTGAATGAATGATATTTGATTCCTTCAAAAATAGTATAAATCAATCGCTTGGTAACCATCAAGGGCATACGATTGTAATGAAAAGAGAAGATCAACTCCATCCCATCGTTTCGGGCAATAAATTTAGAAAATTGAAATACGTATTTGAATCGCTTCCGAAACAGGTGCCGGCGCTGCTTACCTTTGGAGGGGCTTTTTCAAATCATTTAGCAGCGACTGCAGCAACTGGCGCCTATTTCGGCGTTCAAACTATAGGGATTGTTCGGGGAGAGGAATGGCAAAATAAAATAAATGAGAGTGAAACCCTTTCCTTTTGTCAAAAAAACGGAATGAAATTGCACTGCATTTCAAGAGCTTCCTATTCCGAAAAAGAAAATGCCCCTGAAATTCAAGCCCTTTTAAAAGAGTCTCCTCAGACCTTACTTTTACCTGAAGGGGGGTTGAGTAAGCTCGCAGTGCAAGGGTGTGAAGAAATTTTAAACGATGCGGATGATGAATTTGAGGCTGTATGTGTTAGTGTGGGTACAGGGGCTACATTGGCGGGCTTACGAAATTCAGCAAAACCACATCAAAAAATTATCGGTTTCCCAGCATTACAACAAACCTCATATACTTCAGCAGTAAACCCCTACATTATTAATCACGAATTTGAACTGCAAACAGCCTATACCTTTGGAGGTTATGCTAAGGTTACGGCTGAATTAATTGACTTTATGAATCAATTTTATCAACAATATGGAATTCCTTTGGATCCGGTATACACGGGAAAAATGCTTTTTGGTATTTTTGACCTCATAAAGAAAAAGAAATGGGTTTGGGGGAAAAAGATTATGGTTATTCATACGGGTGGACTTCAAGGAATAGCACCAATGAATCGAAAACTTGCCAGCAAAGCTCTTCCTCTATTGCGTTACTCCGATTACTTGTAATGGGGTTTCTTTTTAGTAGTTTAATTTCTTGTGGTACGCGTCGCATAGTGGTTGATAAGCGTCAGGTGAAATCACCAGAAGTGGTAACTGAAGTAAAGGCCCTCCCTAAGGAAAAAAGTACTCTTCCTCCAGCGGGATTATTAACCTCAAGAGAAAAGATTTTAAATTATATCGAAACCTACGCTCCAATTGCACAAGAAGAAATGAAATCTGCAGGAATTCCGGCAAGTATTACCTTAGCACAAGGTATTTTGGAATCAGGTATGGGATACGGCAGATTGGCTGTAGAAGGCAACAATCATTTTGGTATCAAATGCCATACCACTTGGGAAGGACCTCGATTGTACCACGACGATGATGAAAAAGGTGAATGTTTTCGAGTCTACACTTCTGCACGTCAATCCTTTCATGATCATTCCCAGTTTTTACAAGACAGACCCCGATACGCCTCATTATTTTTAATTCCAATTCACCGCTATGAAGCCTGGGCTAAAGGATTAAAAAAAGCAGGATACGCCACAGACCCTAAATACGCCGATAAACTTATTAGCTTAATTGAACGGTTTGAATTGGATCGATTTGACGACAAAAAAAATCAGTTTGTTAAATCAGCTAAAAAGACACCTATTATAGAACATAAGGTGGTAAAAGGGGATACCTTATACTCCATGTCAAAAAAATACAAGGTTTCCATTGAAGCCATTCTTCAACTGAATAATTTAGTTGAGCCTACTATTTATTTAGGTCAAATTCTTCAAATTCCCACACCCTAACAAAATGAATTATCAACGCAGTAGTCAATTGTTTAAAGAAGCCCAACAGGTAATCCCTGGGGGGGTTAACTCACCCGTTCGAGCATTTAAAGCCGTAGGGGGAACCCCTATTTTTATGCAACGGGCTCAAGGCGCCTATTTGTATGATGAAGACGGGAAACGATACATCGATTATATTTCGAGTTGGGGCCCAATGATTTTGGGACATGCACACCCTGCTGTTGTTGAAGCCATTCAAAAAGCTGCAGAAAAGGGAACTTCGTATGGTACTCCCACTGCTTTGGAAACTGAAATCGCAACATTGGCATTGTCTATGGTGCCCAATATGGATAAAATTCGCTTTGTGAATTCAGGGACAGAAGCTTGCATGAGTGCAGTGCGTTTGGCTAGAGGGGTAACCCAAAGAGAAAAGATCATCAAATTTTCAGGTTGTTATCACGGCCATTCGGATGCATTTCTAATTCAAGCAGGTAGCGGGGCAGTTACCTTTGGAAGTCCAAGTAGCCCAGGCGTAACAAAGGGTACAGCTCATGACACTCTATTAGCCCCATACAATGATTTAGATGCGGTAACCCAACTCTTTGAAGAATATCCCGATGAAATTGCCGCCCTTATCATTGAACCTGTTGCGGGCAATATGGGTTGCATTCTACCAAAAAAGGGCTTTTTAGAAGGCCTGAGAGCTTTATGTGACCAACACAACACCTTGCTCATTTTTGATGAAGTAATGACGGGATTTCGATTGGCACCAGGAGGGGCGCAAGAGCGATTATCCATTAAAGCAGATATTGTTACTTACGGAAAAGTGATTGGTGGTGGACTACCCGTGGGGGCTTTTGCAGCCTCTGATGCGATTATGCAGCATCTGGCTCCCAATGGACCCGTTTACCAAGCGGGGACCTTGAGCGGTAATCCATTGGCAATGGCTGCGGGTTTAGCCACTTTGCAGCAATTAAAAAAAGACACTGCACTATATACACGTTTAGATCAAAAAACACAACAACTGCATGAAGGGTTCCAATCCCTTTTAGAAAAAAAAGGCCTCCTGTTTCAAATTAACCGATTAGGGTCAATGATTTCATTGCATTTTACGGCTTCAGAAGTGGTTGATTTTCAATCGGCTTCACTGGGAAATAATGACTCCTTTAATCGCTATTTTCACAGTATGTTAGACCAGGGGGTTTATTTGCCTCCTAGTGCTTTTGAAAGCTATTTTCTAAACGATGCCTTGTCGAATAGTGACATTGATAAGACGTTAGAGGGCTTTTCCAATTTTATTAAAAAATCCTACTAAAAAGAGAATAAAAAAACCGACTGTTGTCGGTTTTTTTTTAGAATTAATTTTTTCTTCTCTGAGCTGGTGCTCCCCTTTGCATTGGGGCATTGGGTCGCTTTCCTTTTCCTGCACGCACAGGTCTTCGCTTAGCAGAAAAACTTTTTTTCCATTGTTCAAATTGCGACTCATTTAAAATGGATTTCATGCTATTTTGAATAGCAATTTTTCGATCTAATTGCGCAATCTGTTTTTCATAGCGTTGCTCTGAAGTTAATGGGGCAGTTTCCGTTTCAATTTTCATTTCTGTTTTAGGAACGTGATTTTCCAAAACCTTTCGCACCGCTTTTACTTGGTCTTCAGATAGGGTTAAAGCAAGTTCCATCTGTTTTACTTGCAGCGTAGTGCGCTGTTCGGGGGTTAATTTTGTTTTTTCATGGGGCCGCTGTGCCCAACTTATAAAAGGCAGGGCAAGGGCAAAAAGGATACATAATTTTTTCATAATTGTGATTTTCCTATTTAGATGCCTTTTAGGAAGTAGGGTTTAACCCTTTAGTTTATTTTAACATTTCAATAAACAACCCTTCTTCTTTTTTTACAACAGCGACTATCTTTTTTTGAGTTAAGGCTTTGATAGATACATCCCATTTTTTATTGCTAAATCCACACAGTTCTTTTGCCTTAGGGAGGAGGCAGGGTGATTGTGATTTAACTATGGACAAAAGTTGTTTTTCTTCTTCGGTAAGTGCGGGAAGGGCTTGTTCTGGTTTCATTTGAGGAAAAAACAAGACTTCTTGAATAGAACTTTTATTTGTCATTAGCATGACTAATCGATCAATCCCAATTCCAATCCCAGAAGTAGGGGGCATACCGTATTCTAGAGCGCGTAAAAAATCCTGATCAATAAACATGGCTTCATCATCTCCTTTTTCGCTTAAAGCCATTTGAGATTCAAAACGCTCACGTTGATCAAGAGGATCATTGAGCTCTGAATAGGCATTAGCTAATTCTTTTCCGTTTACCATCAATTCAAAACGCTCTGTTAATCGAGGATTACTTCGGTGTTCTTTGGTCAACGGACTCATTGATTTAGGGTAATCGATAATAAAGGTGGGCTGGATGTAATGATGCTCGCATTTTTCACCAAAAAGGGCGTCAATTAGTTTCCCCTCTCCCATTGTATCGTCTACTTCAATGCCTAATTTCTTAGCTGAGGCTCTAAGTTCGCCTTCATTCATTTGCGAAACATCGATCCCCGTATGAGTTTTTATGGCCTCTAAAATAGGAACTCGAGGATAAGGGGCTTTAAAATTGATTTTTTGGTTACCAACTTGTATAGTGGTGGACTGATGTACATCAAGGGCAATTTTTTCAAGCAATGATTCTGTAGTTTCCATCATCCAGAAATAGTCTTTGTATGCCACATAAAGCTCCATAACTGTAAACTCAGGATTATGAGTACGGTCCATACCTTCGTTGCGAAAGTCTTTTGCAAATTCAAATACTCCTTCAAACCCTCCTACAATTAGTCGTTTTAAATAAAGCTCATTGGCAATACGTAAATACAAGGGAATATTAAGTGCATTGTGATGGGTCACAAACGGACGTGCTGCAGCTCCCCCAGGAATCGGTTGTAATATTGGGGTTTCTACTTCTAAATACCCTTTTTGGATTAAAAATTCACGAATACTAGTTGTGATTTTTGAACGCTGTACAAAGGTGTTTTTCACCTGGGGATTAACGATTAAATCAACATAGCGTTGGCGGTATCGCAATTCAGGATCATTAAATTCATCATACACATGTCCTTCTGCGTCTGTTTTAGGCAGGGGTAAAGGACGCAATGATTTGTTGAGCAGGGTAAAGTTTTTTACCATCAGGGTTTGTTCACCCACTTGAGTGGTAAAAAGGGTTCCGGTGACTCCAATGATATCTCCGATATCAAGTAATTTTTTGTACACTTCATTGTACTGGGTTTTATTCTCACCAGGACACATTTCATCGCGGTTAAAGTACAACTGAATTTTACCTGTACTGTCTAGCAATTCGGCAAAACTTGCTTTGCCTTGAATACGGCGCGACATTAATCGTCCGGCAACAACAACCTCTTTCCCTTCGCTGTAGTTTTTCGGTAAATCTTGTGCGTAAAAAGTAACGGGAAACAAAGCGGCAGGGTAGGGATTGATTCCGAGTTTTTTAAGTTCTGCTAACTTTTCTCTTCTTATGAGTTCCTGTTCAGAAAGCGTTGCCATGTCTTGAAATTTGGAGCAAAGATACATAGACTAAAAAATCTAAGGGACCAAAATGTGTATCTTTGTGACCTAAACCTTAACATGAGTTTTTTTCGCGTTGTTTTGTCAATTGTTTTTCCTCCCTTGGCGGTTATTGATCAGGGGTGCGGATCAGTTTTAATCGTATTTATTTTAACACTTTGCGGTTGGGTGCCTGGAGTAATTGCTGCACTGGTTATCTTAAATAATCCGAATCGTTGGAGTTGAATTCAAAAATGGAACCTTCTAAAATTGTACACGAAGTGAATTTAGGTAAGTTGTCTTACCAAAAGGCATTTGAGTTGCAAGAACAGCTCTTTGATGAAATCATTTCTCAGAAAAAAGTAAATCGAAAAGAAGACCTTCCTACACCGACAAAAAACTATTTTTTATGGGTTGAACACCCGCCGGTAATAACCCTTGGTAAAAGCGGTAAGAAAGATCATTTACTGCTTGATGAAACGGCATTGGCAGATAAGGGCATTGCATTTTTTCACACCAACCGGGGCGGAGATATTACCTTTCATGGGCCAGGTCAAATTGTGGGCTATCCCCTTTTTGATTTGGATAACTTTTTTACTGACATTCACCGTTATTTACGGTATTTGGAACAAGCGGTCATTGACACTTTAGAAGACTATGGGTTGAAAGGGGTTCGTAGTCCTGGGGAAACGGGTGTTTGGCTTGATGTAGGCACCCCCTTCGCGCGAAAAATATGCGCTCTTGGTGTACGTGCTAGCCGTTGGGTAACCATGCATGGCTTTGCATTCAATGTAAATACAGACCTGAGTTATTTTGATCATATTGTTCCCTGTGGTATAACCGGTAAGGGCGTAACCTCATTGGAAAAAGAATTAGGTCAACCGTTGAACCTTGATGTTGTTAGGGCAAAACTTAAAATTCATTTAGTGCGCCTTTTTGAAGCCCAATGGAAAGAAATTCAATTAATTGATTTGGTAAATCAAAAAGCTATTCGGCTCTGATTGGACTACCATTTCTATAGCATTGTCATCATCAGAATTGCTTACATCTACACTTGAACTTCCGTAAACTGGAAATCCACCAACTGCCAATCCATTACTGTAATAGGCATACACCTTTTGGGCATCAAGATCGGTAAGAGTAACATAAATAATGTTGTTAAGGTAGTGAATCTTTGGGGGGGTATATTTTCCATAAGGAAGCAATACGGGAATCCCTTTTATATCCAGTTTATTTTCTGAAAGGGTGACTATTGATTTGGAAGTCATATCAATTCGGTGGTCAGTCTGTAAGCCCAGGGGTTGAGTTATGACATTTCCGTTTGTGTCAATTTGGAAAAAATCACCCGATTGTGTAGTACCACTAAAGGTAGAGCGGTATTCAAACAGCGGATTATCTGACGTTTTGAGATTTGATTTTAATGATATTCTGTCTTTTCCTTGACGACTCAGTAGCCTTACTTGACCCGTTACATCTTGAAGCAGTATATAATCTCTCGTTCCGATGCGAATATGCTTGGCCGGGTGTTGCAACGGCTGATTGATTGATTTAAGTTGAAAACCGGAAACCAAACGTCCTCTATTATCATACATTTTAACCGATTTCCCCTGTGTGAGTAAAAATCGATAGTCACGATTTAAATCATAGTCAAAAACAGATAAATGTTGTGGGGCTGTCCCGTCTACTTTAATGTCAAAAGGGGGGACTACTTTCCCATTTCGATCTAAAATCATAAAACGATTAGGGGTTCTAAAAGCCAATTGTAACCGTCTGTTTTTGTAAAGATCTACTTGTTCAATGGCCCCTATGATTGGACCGGGGAGTTGTTTTTTCCAAAACAGTTTTCCCGTATTCGAAAATAGATAAAGCACATTTTTTTCGTCTTGTATGGCAATGTCCATGGTTTTGTTCCTATGGTTTTTTACCCATTGTGGTGCTCTTTGTACCGGGGCATCAGTGGTAAAGGTATATTGTTGTGCTACGCTATTTTTTTTCTGCTCAGGGTTGTTGATTTGAAGGGTAAAATACATTTGCACAAATCCAGATTCACTCACTCCTTGAAGTAAGGCAATAGGATATTGCTGAACTTTAATCGATTCCCAAGCTTTTGTGTTCGCGTTGGATTTCCATTGAGAGGCTAAGTTTTCCGTTTTTCCGAGCCAAAGAAATGTGCTTTCATCAGCAAGACTCATCTTGGCATTTTTAAAATTTAAATCCCGGGCTAAGGTGGCACCATCTAAATAGTTGCCGATAAGTTGTTTTAAAAAAGTTTCGTTCTCAGCAAAGAGAATAAAATCATCCAACTGTGCGGAAAACTGAACTTTTACTGGAGAAGCAAAAGAAGCGCTAAACTGAAGCAGGTCTTCGGGCAATTTGTGTTGATAAATCCCAATAGACCGAAAAACTGAGCGCTGTTCTCCATCTGGGAACAAGGCAGAGGCTTTATTTTCTGTATTTCGGAGGTGAACAAGAAGTGCTTTTTGGTCGTTTAGATCTACCCAAGCTATTTCATCAGCAACACTTAAAAGTGTAAAATCAATTTTTTGGAGGGCTATATTTTTATTTCTACTGTATTGTTTAAAATTGTCTTCAAGGGTTCTGTAGTCTTCAATGGCAAGGGCTAAATAACCATCAAAATTTTGAGGAGCAACTTCAGGTGTGAGTAAAGAAAGGGGTTGTAACCCTTTTAATAATCCCAGATTATCAGGTAAAGAATCATTAATAAAGCCCACACCATTTAATGAAAAAGGTGCTTTTGCGGTATTAAAATCAAAGGCCATCCAAGAATCACTGAGCCCCGGGAAAAGGGGAACATTAGGAAAAGTATTGGCTAATGCGGATTTAAAATCACGGTGAAGCAAAAGGGTAACAGGGGCATTTTCATCTCCCAATTTTGCCAAAGTATAGAATTCACCTTCTTGAATTCCGGGTTTTTGATCTTGAATATTTCGAATACAGTTTTCTACTATCAATTGTGAACTACTCCTAATGAGTATTCCATTTACTTCAGAAGAATAGAGGTTCCCCTGTTCAACAGCTTCAATTTGTATAGCAATTCCATTGTACTCTAAATCAGTTGAGAGGGAAGAGGGCAGGGTATCAGTAACGGCTTTTTTTGACAAAAAGGTGGCTGCAATTTCAGCTTTTCCCTCGGGCGTAAAAAGCAAAAGAGACTTGGGAGTAAAATTTTGAGGAATGACAGTTTTTGCCTTTTGATATAAATCGGTGTTAACCTGAAGAGTATTCTTTAACAGAGTAAGATTAGTTAAAGTATTCACCACCATGTTTTGGTCGTTTACCTGAACTATAGCTAGGGTGTTTTGAGGCACACAGTCCATTAATTCAGGTGTCTTTTTTTCCACTGGACTACAAGCTAAAAAAGCATGTATTAAAACAAGTAAAGAGATCCTACGCATACGGTATCAAAATTATAAAACTAGTGAAAGAAGGGTGCGGATTTTATGAAATGTTATTAACGATTTCTACAGCAAATAGTGAAGAGAATTTTATTGGTAACAGGATTAAAATGGAGATTACAACGTTAATTTAAATTGTTCGTTTAGCAAAGTAAATGAAGTTCTATGGTGTGTAGTTTTGCCAAATTGGAGTAGGGCCTCTCGGTGTTTTTTTGTCGGGTATCCCTTGTTTTGCGCCCAATGGTATTCTGGAAATTCCTTGCTAAGTGCAGTCATATAATCATCTCGGTAAGTTTTAGCTAAAACCGAAGCCGCAGCAATGTGTAAATATTTACCGTCACCTTTAATAATCGTAGCATGGGGAATGGATTGATAAGCATGAAAACGGTTTCCGTCTACCGCAATAAATTTTGGCCGAACAGAAAGTTGATTTAACGCCAAGTGCATTGCTTTTATGGAGGCATTCAGTATGTTGATTTCATCAATTTCTTCTTGATATACATGAGCCACGGCAAAGGCAAGAGCTTCTTTTTCGATTATAGGTCTCAATCTGTTGCGTTCCCTATCGCTTAATTTTTTTGAATCCGTTAATCCGGGTAGGGAAATACTTTTGGGAAGTATTACGGCTGCTGCGGTTACAGGACCTGCAAGACATCCCCTTCCCGCCTCATCCGTCCCAGCTTCCAAATCGTTACTGTATTGACTCATTAACTTATTCTCAGGCATTTTGGGAAGTTTAGGTCTTGTTAAGACAAATTACTTACATTTATTATAACTTCGCAAACAAATTCAAGACGGCATGTTGAAGCGCCTATTGCAATTCATTTTTTTGTTCAGCCTCCCCCTTTTTAGTCAGCAAACTAATGTTGTTGAAAAGGATACCGTGCCTAATTCTATCGTACTTATATCCAAAAGCAAAGATTCATTAGCGGTAAAGGATCTTACTCAAAACAAGAGTGTTACAGATACCCTTCAAAAGAATACCAAAACAAAACAAAAAGCGGAAGGGGAAGAAAAACCGCGCTATATTCCCTACATAAAACCTATGGATAGGGTAACCGTAGATGACTACAAGATGTTTTTTATGGACGGTACTCAAAAATCAGTTGATACCACTTTATCCTTAGCGGGAGAATATACCTTTAACTTTTTACGTAAAGATTATTTTGAATATTTACCCCTACCCAACATGGGGGAAGGGTTTAACAAATTGGGGTATGATTTTCATAGTGCTCAAGTAACACCTCAAATGGGAGCGCGCGTAAAACATTTTGGGTATTTTGAAAAAGAAGACATCCCCTATTTTGAAGTGCCGTCAGCTTACACAGAACTCTTCTTTAAATCCACTTTCCAGCAAGGGCAACATTTAGATGCCACTTTGGCAATCAATACCTCACCCAAGTTTAATGTGGCAGTTTCTTTTAAAGGGTTTCGATCATTGGGAAAATACACTTCGGCATTAAGTCGATCGCGACAGTTTAGGATGAGCACCCAATACCAAACCTACAACCAAAAGTATCGGCTTCGTCTTCATCAAACCACCCAATCGTTAGAAAATGAAGTGAATGGAGGATTAACCAACGACGCTAATTATTTTTTCGAAAACGCACCCAACTATGTTTTAGCAGACGAACAAGGCCAAGCTGTACTCGATGAAAATGGAGAGCAACAATTTATCTTCTACGATGGGTTTTTAGACCGTTCCCGCCTTTCTACACAAATACAGGGACAAAATGAATTAGAGGGGAAGCGTTATTTTATGGAACACCGCGTTCAGTTTTATCCAATTGCGAAAGACACTACAGCGTATAAAATGGCAATGGGCTTACGGTCGAGTTATGAAAATAAAAACTACCAATACAATCAAAGTCGAGTGAATTCCTATTTCGGAGAAGCGTATGTAAGTTCTAAAGTGGCAGATTCAACCCAAAACTCAACCTTGGAAAACAACCTGTTTCTAAGCTTAACCAACAAAACTTTTGGAGACCTTCAATTTGATGTATATCACTACCAATGGAAAAATACTTTGTTGGCCAAGTCCTATGAAAAAGACACCCTTCAAAACAATACCCGCTTACGTATTAATCAACTCGCAGTCAAAGGCCATTGGAAGGGGGCTATTTTAGGCACAAAAGCAAGTGCAGAATATTATCAATCTCTAGCTTCTGAATTTGCAAGTACTTCTTGGCGCGCCACTGTAGTAAGACCCCTATTGTTTAACCTATCAGTAAGCGGCGAATATAAATACCGTTCACAGCCCCTAAATTTTAATTTTTATCGATTCCAGAGTGACTTTATCAATTACAATTGGGATAATCCAGACTTAGTAAATCCTGAGGTATCAACTAAGTCGCTAGGCCTATCACACCCCAAATGGGGAAGGATTTCAGCCCATTGGAATACACTTAATCACTACACCTTTTTTAACAATGCCACCCGATTAAGAGATTTAAATAAAAAGTTTGAAGTTGAAATTATTCAACGTGAACTTCCCATTGAATACTTTAAGGCACGATTTGATCAACAACTCAATTTCGGAAAATTTACTTGGGCCAATAATGTACAATACCAAAAGGTGGACCAAATCAAAGCGAATGCTGATGAGGTGTTAAGTGGCCCCCAAGCGTTAAATGTTCCAGAGTGGCTTATACGGAGCACCTTGATGCTTACTTCCGATATTTTTAAAAAAGCATTATTTTTTCAGTCCGGAATGACCTTTGTCTTTTTTACGGACTACTATGCTGATCAATACAATCCGTTGTTGGCTGAGTTTGTAACACAGAACAACACTAAGATTGGAGAGTACCCCAGGGTAGATTTCTTTTTTAATGCAAAAATCCAAAGTTCACGTATCTACTTTAAGATTGAAAATTTATCAGGACCTGTCGAACATTTAATTAAACCAGATACCCCTTACGACTATTACGCGGCTCCTTTTGTCCCTTATCGAGATTTTTCTATCCGATTTGGTTTGATTTGGAACTTTTTTGACTAATATAACCTACTGTTATACAGTTAGTTAAAATTATTTTAACATTTTTTAGAAAATTTCTCAAAAACTTCTTGTTAAGCGAATAAAGGGTTTTATATTTGCATCCGCTAAAGAGATGACTATGTGTTATTTTTAAAAGCGAGATGTTCATTGAAAGAATTAAGAAATTAAGAATGACAGC
>Ga0222714_10000187_pt1 | contig 73576 bp, 74 predicted proteins | sample C33_3DmetaG_FD_165048 | JGI IMG/M metagenome (GOLD analysis project Ga0222714, IMG submission 165048) | Estuarine water microbial communities from San Francisco Bay, California, United States - C33_3D | ecosystem: Environmental > Aquatic > Marine > Unclassified | place: USA: California...
TATGAAAAAGAAGCTCCCATTACGTAAAGAATAGATAAAAAACTAGTGCTTTGAGTTAAATAAATCTGATCATACACCAAAATACCAACACTTAAAAATCCAATACAAGTTCCGATAAATTTAAATTTATTAAACTTATCTTCAGTCCAAAAATGAGATAAGATAATTGCATAAAATGGACCGGCAGACATTAAAAGTGCGGCTAGCCCACTTGTCATTTTATCAATTCCAATAGCAATTAATACAAATGGTACTGCATAATTAATTAATCCGATAAAGAAAAATAAATAAAAATCTTTAGAAAAAAAGTTTTCTAATTTTACCGAATTAATAAAAAAAGAAACACCAATTAAAAATACACTGGCAAATAAAAGCCTTCCAGCTGCTAAAGTAAAAATATCAAAAGTTTTTAAAACAATCTTATAATTAAAAAAAGCCGAACCCCAGATTGCAGCTAAAAAAACAAGAAGTGCATAACTTTGAAAATTAGGTTTGCTCATTTATTTGGTGGGCCCGCAGGGATTTGAACCCCGGACAACCCCGTTATGAGCGGGGGGCTCTAACCAACTGAGCTACAGGCCCTTAAAAAATTTTTATATCACCTCTTAAAAAAAAAAAAATAAATTAATTATCTAAAAAACTTTTCAGTTGTCTTGATCTACTTGGATGCTTAAGTTTTCTTAAGGCTTTTGCCTCAATTTGTCTTATTCTTTCTCTAGTAACAGAAAATTGCTGCCCAACTTCTTCTAGCGTATGATCTGTATTCATACCTATACCAAATCTCATTCTTAAAACTCTTTCTTCCCTAGGAGTTAAAGTTGCCAGAACTTTTGTTGTAGAATTCTTCAATCCAGTTTGTATTGCAGCATCAACTGGAATTAGTGCGTTAGTATCTTCAATAAAATCTCCCAAACTACTATCATCTTCATCACCAACAGGTGTTTCTAAAGAAATAGGTTCTTTAGCAATTTTTAGGACTTTTCTTACCTTTTCTAAAGGCATTGCTAGTTTCTTAGATAACTCTTCTGGTGTTGGTTCTCTTCCATATTCGCTCATCATTTGTCTAGAAGTTCTTACTATTTTATTAATCGTTTCAATCATATGAACAGGAATTCTAATGGTTCTCGCCTGATCTGCAATTGATCTGGTAATAGCCTGTCTAATCCACCAGGTTGCATACGTTGAAAATTTATATCCTCTTCTATACTCAAATTTATCCACTGCTTTCATTAGACCGATATTACCTTCTTGAATTAAATCTAAAAATTGAAGGCCTCGGTTTGTGTACTTTTTTGCTATTGAAATAACTAATCTTAAATTTGCTTCAATCATTTCTTTTTTAGCAATTCTAGATTCTCTTTCTCCTTTTTTAATTTTATTTACTAAAATTTTAAAATCAGAAATTGAAATTCCTATTTCTTTACTTAGTTTAATCAGTTTCTCTCTAGACTCTTTAAATAATTTCTGCTCATTCTTAAAAAATTTAGACCAATTCTTGTCACCACTCAAAAAACTTTCAAAATTTGGATTCAGTTCATTGCCTACGTAGTATTTAATAAAATCATCTCTTGAAATAGAATATTTCAAGGCAGCCCTCATCAGGTCTCCATCTAAATTAATTGCTTTCTTATTTTCATTATAATTTAAACTTACCAAATCTTCTTGGGTTGCTTGATTAAATTGCAAGCCAAGCATCTCTTCCATTATTTCTTTTTTTATTTTTTCGTAATTTTTTTTCTTACTTTCGCTAAATTTTTGACCACTTAAAATACAATCAAGGCTTTCGTTTTGATAAGAAATTAATTTTTTATAATTTTTAGAAATATTTTCAAAGGTTTTTAATATTTTTGGCTTAAGTTCAATTTCTAATGATGCTAATGAAATATTGTATTCATCTTCATCATCCTCCTCGACTACCTCTGTTGTCTCTGTTGTCTCGTCTTTATTTTTTTCTTTTTTTTCTGATTGCGCCTCTTTTTTAGCTTTTTCTTTTATAGACTTGCTTAATTTATCATCATCTAAAAAATTAGTATCAAGATCGATTATATCTCTTACTAACATTTCATTATTTATAAGCTTATTTTCCCATTCAAAAATTTTTTTTGCTGTTACCGGACTTTCAGATAGCGAACTAACCATAACATATTTTCCAGACTCTATTCTTTTCGCAATTGCAATCTCACCTTCTCTGGATAATAATTCAACCCCACCCATTTCTCGCAAATACATACGAATTGGGTCATCACTTCTTTCTTGGTTTCTTGGTTGTTTTGAGGTTTCAACTTCTGTTTTTTTTACTTTAAAATCAGATTTCTTTTTTACAAAGCAAACAGCCTGATCAAAGATATGTAAAACTGATTTTTCTAAACTTTCTATATTCGCGTTTCTTTTGCCAAGAGATTTTTGCAACTCTTCATAGGTAATAAAGCCTCGACTAAGGCCTTTTTCCATTAAACGCTCAAATGATTTGGATATTAATTTTTCCACTTTTAACCTGCACGAACTTATATTTTTTTTTTAAAATTTGAACAGATAAATTTACAAATTATTGCTATTTTTCAACGAAATTAACTCTGTAAAAGCCTGTTCATTCATATTTGAGGATAAAGATTTTTCCAACTCCTCTATTTTCTTAATTTTTTGAATTTTATTTAACTGTTTCTCATAATCATCAATAACTCCCTCAAATGTCTCCAGATCTAAGAAATCTATTAATTTGTTACTTTTTATAAATTTTATAAAAATTTCAATTTTATTTATTTTTTCAGATACTAAATTCTTAAATATCTGATCGCTTGTTAAACTTGGGTTTTCAATTAAATTATCAATAACTTTTGACTTTATTTTCTTTGTTAAATCTAAACTTAAAAAAATATTAGAAATTTTTTCTATAGTTTTTGCAGTAAATTGTGGAAACTTAATTAGTAACTGACAAAAAGAAAATTCTTTTATTTCTATTTCGGACATATCTAACCTGGCCATATCAAAACTATTACTAATTTGAAATTTATTAAGCTTTCCTTTGCCACTTTTTTTTATTAACTTTTCAAAAATTTTATTTTTAAAAAAATTTCTATAATATTTTTTAATAATAGTATCTTCAACTGTATCAGCAATATCCATTAAGTTTTTTTCTAGGTTCGCAAGAGATAAGGGACTGAAATCTTTTAATTGTTTGGCGTGATATTCAAAAACAAATTCTACAATATCTTTTTTTTGATCTACAGTCTTCAGAAAGGCTTCTTTTCCATAGCTATTCACATAATCATCTGGATCTAAACCTTGAGGCATAATTACAAAAGACACTGTATAATTTGGTTTTAAAATTTTAATTAATTTTTCTGCTGCACGATATGCTGCTGCCAATCCACTGCTATCACCATCAAAGCAAATGACTATATTGTTAAAATTTCTCCAAGCTAAATTAATCTGATTATCAGTAATTGCCGTTCCTAACGAAGCACAAACATTGTTAATACCATTATTGTACAAACTGACGACATCCATATACCCTTCAACAACTAAAATATAATCTGTGTTTTTATTTTCATTTTTTGCATTATGAAAATTATACAAATTGTTTCCCTTTTTAAAAAATAAGGTTTCAGGAGAATTAATATATTTAGCAGGAACGGAGGACAAAACCGTTCTTCCTCCGCAGCCAATAAATTCTCCAAATAAATTTTTTATAGGAAATATTATTCTATTTTTAAATCTTGGAACTAAAGTTTTTTTTTGCTCATTTAGATAAAATAAGCCAGTATCTATTATCTCTTTCTCAGTGTATCCAAGCTTTAAAAAATGATCGCTAGCTTTATTATTATCATCGCAAAATCCTATTTGGAAATGTTCAATAGTACTTTTTTTTAATGATCTATTAATTAAATAATTTAAATGATGTTTATTTTCTTCAATAAAAAGATTTTTATAACAATAATTAAAAAATAATTGAAAAATTTTTTCTGACCTTTTAATTTTTTTTTCTTGTTCGATACTTGTTTTGGTAAATTTATACTCTTGCATTCCAGCTTTAGATGCAAGTTTTCTCACGGCATCACCAAAAGTAAGTTTTTCAACTTTCATTAAAAAATCAAATATTCCCCCATGTTCACCACTGCTAAAACAATGATAAAATCCTTTTTCATCATTTACTGTAAAGGATGGAGTCTTCTCACTAGTAAATGGTGACAATCCTACAAATTCCTTACCTCGCTTAGAAAGCTTAACTACCGTCCCAACAACATCAGAAACTTTTAATCTTTGATTAATTTCATCAAGATAAGATTTGGGATACTTCATCATCCCTGTAGTTGCTCCTTTAAAATTTTTCCAGCTTTTGCGAAGTCCATTACTCCCAAATACTTATCTTTTAAAATTTTCATTACTTTTCCCATATCTTTAATATTTTGAGCTCCAGACTCTGCGATAGCATTTTTGCATGAGTTATTAATTTCATCATCACTCATTTGTTTGGGTAAAAATTCTTCTATAACGCTAATTTCAAAATTTTCTTTTTCAACAAGATCAGTCCTTCCACCCTTATTGTACATATCAACAGACTCTTTTCTTTGCTTCATCATTTTGTTCAAAATATTAATTATATCAATATCTGAAATTTCTTTTTGATCAGAAGTCCTGAGCTCAATTTCTTTATCTTTTTTTTGAGAAACTATAGATCTTAAGGTTAAAACTCTTGCTGCATCTTTGTTTTTTAGAGCGTTATTTAAAGATAGGTTTATTTTTTCAAATATTTTTGACATGAAATAATTTTATACACTATTCTACTTTACTTGCTTGACGAGTTTAAGTCTTTTTCATATGTTCCGCGAAAGTTTTTTTAAGCAAATGATTCTTTAACCCATGAGTTGTATTTTTGTTAAATAAAGAAGTAATTGCAGAATCTGAATATTTAAATCAACAATCTACAGGTATTTTAATTTTAGAAGACGGTACTGTCTTTCAAGGATTTGGCCTTGGCGCAGAGTCTTACGCTATAGGAGAGGTTTGTTTTAACACTTCTATGACAGGTTATCAGGAAATTATTACAGATCCCTCATATTCTGATCAAATTATAAATTTCACATTCCCTCACATTGGAAATGTGGGAACGAACTTGGAAGACATTGAATCGGATAACGTTTGGTTAAAGGGAGTGGTCTTTAGCAAAGAGATAACGAGCCCCTCTAATTATAGATCTTTAAAACATTTAAATGATTGGCTAAAAAAAAATAATATTATTGGAATTTGCGGAATAGATTCAAGATCCTTAACAAATTTAATCAGATCCAAAGGAGCTCTTAAGGGAGCTATTGTAAACGATAAATCAAATGCAAAAAAATTGGATTTTTACTTAAATGAATGCAGAAAATGGAATGGACTTAAGGATTTAGACTTAACATTAAAAGTCACTTGCAAAGAAATCTATCAATGGGAAGATACTGCTTTATGGGATAAAAAAAATGGGTATAAAAAAAATAATCAATATTTTTATCACATAGTCGCCATCGACTTTGGAATTAAAAAAAATATTTTAAGAAATTTTTCTAATTTAGGCTGTAAAGTAACTGTGGTTCCAGCCAATACAAGCTTTGATGTCATTAATAAACTTCAACCAGATGGAATTTTTTTATCTAATGGGCCTGGAGACCCTGCTGCAACTTCTGAATTTGCAAAAACTTGTATTCAAAAAATTTTAGAAAGCAAAATACCAGTTTTTGGAATATGCTTAGGACATCAATTACTAGGTCATGCATTAGGCTGTTCTACCAAAAAAATGCACCAAGGCCACAGAGGTGCCAATCATCCAGTAAAGAATCTAAAAACAAACAAGGTAGAAATTACATCTCAAAACCATGGTTTTGAAATTGATAAGGACAATTTGCCAAAAAATGTTGAGATAACTCATGTATCTTTATTTGATGGTACAATTGAAGGTATTTCATCTAAAGAAACTAATGCTTTTTCAGTTCAATATCATCCAGAGGCAAGCCCAGGACCTCACGATAGCGAATATTTATTTAGACAATTTATAGAAATAATAAAATCAAATGCCAAAAAGAACTGATATCAAAACTATTCTAATAATTGGAGCAGGCCCTATTGTTATAGGACAAGCTTGTGAATTTGATTATTCAGGAACACAGGCGTGCAAAGCTCTAAAGGAGGAAGGTTATAAAGTAATTCTAGTAAATTCAAATCCAGCAACAATCATGACGGACCCAAATGTTGCTGACAGAACTTACATAGAACCTATTACTTCAGAAATATTAGAAGAAATAATAAAATTGGAAAAACCAGATGCTATTTTACCAACGATGGGTGGTCAAACAGGCTTGAATGCAGCCATGGCATTACACAAGGCAGGAATACTAGAAAAATATAAAATTGAACTAATTGGCGCAAACGCTGAAGCTATAGATAGAGCTGAAGATAGACAAAAATTTAAAAAACATATGAATGAAATTGGACTTGAATCTGCCAAGTCTGCGATTTGCACCTCTATCGATGAGGCCAAACAAATTCTTAATGAAATTCCTCTTCCGACAATTATCAGACCTTCTTTCACACTCGGTGGAACTGGAGGAGGAGTGGCAAACACAGAAGAAGAATATTTTAAAATTGTAAAAAATGGTTTGAACTTATCTCCAACCCATGAAGTTTTAATTGAAGAGTCTTTGGTGGGTTGGAAAGAGTTTGAAATGGAAGTGGTTAGAGATAAAAAAGATAACTGCATTATTATTTGCAGTATTGAAAACGTAGATCCCATGGGAATTCATACTGGGGATTCTATGACTGTCGCTCCTGCTTTGACATTAACAGATAAAGAGTATCAAGTGATGAGAAATGCATCAATAAATTGCTTAAGAAAAATTGGTGTTGAAACTGGAGGATCAAATGTTCAGTTCGCAATTAATCCTGCAGATGGAAGAATGATCGTAATAGAAATGAACCCAAGAGTTTCAAGATCTTCTGCATTGGCATCAAAAGCAACAGGATTTCCGATTGCCAAAGTTGCTGCAAAATTAGCAATTGGTTACACGCTTGATGAAATCACTAATGACATAACTGGAAATACACCAGCATCATTTGAGCCAACTATAGACTACGTAGTCACAAAAATTCCTAGATTTGCATTTGAAAAATTTCAAAATTCTAAAGCTACTCTCGGAACGGCCATGAAATCTGTTGGTGAAACAATGGCTATAGGTAGAAATTTTAAAGAGTCGCTTCAGAAAGCGCTGGTATCTTTAGAAGTGGGTTTGGATGGTTTAGATATAATAGAGATTGATAAAAAAACATTAGAGGACAAATTAAAAGAAAACATACCACAGAAAATTCTTTATGTTGCTCAAGCATTCAGATTGGGTTTTTCTATAGATGATATTTATCAAAAAACTAAAATTGACCCTTGGTTTCTTAACCAAGTAAAAGAGATTGTGGACATAGAAAAAGAAATTAATGAAAAAAATATTCTACAAAATAAAAATTTCTTAAATTTGGTAAAAGCGTCTGGATTTAGTGATAAAAAAATATCAAAGATTATTAACAAACCACTGGATGTGATAATTAAAAAAAGAAATGAGCATGGAATTGTCCCAGTTTATAAAAAAGTAGACACGTGTGCTGCTGAATTTAGCTCTCAAACTCCATACATGTACTCTACTTATGACGTGGGTTTATCGGATAAAAGAGAATGCGAATCTAACCCAACAAAAAAAGAAAAAGTTGTAATTATTGGAGGTGGACCAAACAGAATTGGTCAAGGGATTGAGTTTGATTACTGTTGCTGTCAAGCAAGTTACGCTTTAAGCGAAATAGGATATGAAACTATAATGATTAATTGTAATCCTGAAACAGTTTCAACAGACTACGACACAAGTGATCGATTATATTTTGAACCATTAATAGAAGAATATGTTTTGGAAATTCTTAAAAAAGAAAGTTCTACAGGAAAACTAAAGGGGGTCATTGTTCAGTTTGGAGGACAAACACCATTAAAATTAGCTAAAGCTATTCATGATAGTGGCTATCCAATATTAGGCACTCCTTTAGATTCAATTGATTTAACAGAAGATAGAGAGAGATTTAGCAATTTAATAAATAAGCTAAATTTAAAGCAGGCTGAAAATGGACTGGCTAGATCAAAAGAAGAAGCTTACGAAATTGCAAAAAAAATAAAATATCCTCTAGTCATAAGACCTTCCTATGTTCTTGGCGGAAGAGCCATGGAAATTATTCACGACGATGAACAACTTAAAACATATATAGAAGAAGCTGTTAAAGTTTCGGGAAATAATCCTGTTCTTTTAGACAGATTTTTAAATAATGCTATTGAAGTTGATGTTGATGCAATATGTGATGGAAAAGATGTATTTGTTTCTGGAGTAATGGAACACATAGAAGAAGCAGGAATTCACTCTGGTGATTCCGCATGCTGCATCCCTCCCTACTCTTTGTCAAAAGAAATTATTGAAGAAATAGAAAATCAAACAAAAACTTTAGCTATTAATATTGGAGTAATTGGATTGATTAATATTCAGTTTGCAATTCAAGGAAAAAATATTTACGTTTTAGAAGTTAATCCAAGAGCAAGCAGAACAGTACCTTTTGTATCCAAAGCATCTAATGTTTCAGTGGCTAAATTGGCTACAAAAGTCATGTCAGGAATTAAAATTAAAGAACTGAATATACCCAATAAAAAACTAAAAACTTTTTCAGTTAAAGAGGCCGTATTTCCTTTTAATAAATTTCCAGAAGTCGACACCCTTCTTGGTCCTGAAATGAAATCAACAGGAGAATCCATGGGTATAGATTTAGATTTTGGAATGGCTTTTGCTAAAAGTCAAATTTCCGCGGGAAATGTTTTGCCAAAAGAAGGCGTTGTTTTTATTTCTGTTAACGATAAAGACAAACCTTATATAAAAAAATTTGCTAAAAAACTTTATGATCTTGGTTTTGAAATTTTAGCTACAGGAAGAACTGCTGAAACTTTAATTAAAGAAAATATACAATGTAAAAAAATTAATAAAGCCACTCAAGGTTCTCCTCATATCGTTGAGTACTTAGATGATAAAAAAATTTCTATAGTAATAAATACTACGGAAGGCAAAAACTCTATTGAAGACTCAAAATCTTTAAGAAGATCAGCTCTCAATAATAATATTCCTTATTTCACAACACTTGCTGGTGCAATTGCATGTACTGAGGCGATTGTTTCAATGAAAAGTAAAAAAATGGGAATTATGCCTATTCAAGAATTGTAATTATTCTATTACAGGCCAGTCGGTTTTAAAGGTAACGTAATTTATTTGAATACATCTTCTTTCTTTTTTAATTTCTTTTTTTTCCATACCATGCCAACTATTTTCGTTGCTGCTAAAAAAATAACCATAATTATTTTTATAAGGAACGGTCTTAACTCTTTCTAATTTATCATTATAAAAATCGGTTCCTAACTCTTCGGATTCGCCAAATCTATTAACAAAAAGCAAGCAAGATAATAACTTTTCTTTAATATCGCAGTGAGGTTTCAACCAGAATCCTTTTCTATCTGAAATCACTTCCAAACGAACAAAAGATTTTGAAAGATCTTTTTTTATTAGAGAGCCAATATGCTGGTACATGTTTTTGGACTGCAACTCATTTACTAGTTTAAGCAATTCTGGAAATTCTTTTGCATTGTGTTTTTCTAAAAAGCATCGAAATTTAACACCTTTGCCTCCATCAGCTATTCCCTCTCTAAATTTTCCATCACCTCCATCTATTGCTCTAGTTCCATCGTAATTAATCTGGTATCTCGCTGGATCGTCAATTTCAGTATTGTAAATTTCATTAATCATGGCTTCTGTTAATGGATCGCTAAATTCCCAATGAGGAAAAGGCTCTTGTAAATAATTGGATTTATTTTTTAAAGACTCTAAAAAACTCATACTATTTTTAATATTTTATTTTTAATTATTTCTGCAATTCTTTTAGTCTCATAAAGCTTATCATAAGTCCAGTGCTGTTCCGATGTATCCAAATCCTTGATAATATTTAACTTTGTAAACAAATCTAAAAACTTGATAAATCGGTAGTCATTTTTTTTAGATTTAAGACGTGCTAAATAAATAGGAGTTCCGGTTACGGCAGCTTCAGAAATCATAGATATCGAGTCTGATGTAATTATAATTTTTTTTGATAATGCTAACGCCTCTACGTAATTTTTTCTAGACAAAGAACTGTCGATAATAATTTTTTTATTATCTTTATACTTTAAATTTAAAAAATTAACTATTTGATTTGGAGTCCTTCTTGAAGTTACAATTCTTACTTCGTCAAAATCTTTAAAAAATAAATAATCAATTTTATTAAATAAGATCTTAATCTCATCTTCTAAAAAAGCATAATATTTATTTGGACCACCAAGAATTATAGAGAGTATATTTTTTGAGTTTTTATCTTTTCTCTTTTCTTCAATTTCTTCACGAGATATATAATGTATTGCTCCTTGTGACTTAATAATATTTTCACCATTTAAACTATCGTGGTCAGGTACGATAATAAAATCAAATTCTGATATATTTATTTTTGGATCCTGAATATGAATATTGATAATGTTATTATTCTTTTGAAAAAATCTTTTAAGTAAAATGGATGGTATTACGCTTTTCCTCCCACATGAAATTAAAAAATTTGGTTTTTTTATTTTTTCATTAATATTTACAATTTGATCAAAATTAAAAATTTTTTTATTTTTTGGTGTAAGCATTGGAGGAAAAAGACTCCAAAAACTATTGTATATAATTTTTTTATGCTCAAAATTTGCATCTAATGCCTTTGCTAAGCCCTCTACTTGACTTATCATGCCATGTGCGCCCTCTGTAAGTAACCAAGCATCAATTTTTTGCATTACAATATATATACCTAAATTAATTTTGCTGGTAATAAACTTAATAAATGAGTCAAAAAAAAGAGGTACATTCTAAAGTTTTGATTATAGGTTCAGGTCCCGCAGGCTATACCGCCGCTATTTATGCTGCACGGGCAATGCTCAATCCTATTTTAGTTTCTGGAATGGAGCCAGGCGGTCAACTTACAACAACGACAGATGTAGAAAATTACCCAGGATTTTCAGATGTAATTCAAGGTCCTTGGCTAATGGAAGAAATGAGAAAGCAAGCAGAAGCTGTTGGGACAATTTTTAAAAATGATATGATCAAAGAGGTTGATTTTAAAAAATACCCTCTTGAACTATTGGGAGAGAGTGGAGACAAATATACAGCCGAAACTGTTATAATTGCGACAGGTGCTCAAGCTCGCTGGTTAAATTTAGATTCAGAAACAAAGTTCAGAGGCTTTGGAGTTTCTGCCTGCGCTACATGTGATGGTTTTTTTTATAAAAATAAAGAAGTTGTGGTTGTTGGTGGAGGAAATGCCGCTGTTGAAGAGGCTTTATTTTTAACTAAATTTGCCTCAAAGGTTACACTAATTCATAGAAGAGATTCTTTACGTGCTGAAAAGCTACTGCAACAAAAAATACTTTCACATTCAAAAATAAAAATTATTTGGAATAATAAAATAAAAGAAATAGTTGGAACTGAAAATCCTAAAGGAGTAACTAGTGTAATTTTAGAAAACACCAAAGACCAAAGTATTAGCAAAATTGATACCCATGGTATTTTTATTGCTATTGGACATGACCCAGCAACTAAAATTTTTTCTAACCAAATTGAAATGGATAAAGAGGGTTATATAATTACTAAAGCAGACTCTACCAAAACAAATATTAAAGGAGTATTTGCTGCAGGTGATGTTAAGGACAAAACATATCGACAAGCAGTTACTGCTGCGGGTATGGGCTGTATGGCCGCTCTAGAAGCGGAAAAATTTTTATCTGAAAATAACTAAACTAAATCTTTACAATACTGCTCGATCTTATTTAAAGCATTAATTAAATTATCCATCGAAGTTGCATATGATATTCGAAAATAACCTTCTAAACCAAAAGCAGAACCCTGGACTACTGCAACACCGGTAATTTCTAATAATGAAGTGACAAAATCTGTATCGTTTTCAATTTTTCTTCCGTTCTTATCTTTTTTACCAATGCATTGCTTGCAACTTGGAAAAACATAAAAAGCACCTTTTGGATTTTTGCAGTTTATTCCTTTAATTTCATTTAGTCTTTTAACTACAAAATTTCTTCTATCTTTAAATGCATCAGCTCTTGGTTTAATAAAATCTTGAGTCCCATTTAAAGCTTCTACTGCTGCAGCTTGACTGATCGAAGATGTGTTTGTTGTGGATTGTGATTGTATTTTTCCGATTGCTTGAATTAATTCTTCGGAACCACCTGCATATCCTACTCTCCAACCTGTCATTGCGTATGATTTGCTCAATCCATTTACCGTCAACGTTCTAGAAAATAGAGAAGGAATTTCAGCTATAGTAAAAAATTTTAAATTATCATAAAGTACATGCTCATAAATATCATCTGACATAATCTGAACATGTGGAAATTTTTCCAATACTTTTCCAATTCCCCTCAATTCTTCTTCAGTGTATACCGAGCCAGTCGGGTTTGATGGTGAGTTTAAAATTATCCATTTAGTCTTATTATTTATATTTTTTTCAATCTGTTCTGGGGTAACCTTAAAATCATTATCCTCTCCACATTCTATAAATTTTGGAGTTCCGCCGGCCAACAAAACTATATCAGGGTAAGAAACCCAATAAGGAGCTGGTATTAAAACTTCATCACCTGGATTAATTGTTGCCAAAATTGCATTGAAAATTACATGTTTTCCACCAACACCTACTGTAACTTGCTTTTCATTGTAAAATAAATTGTTCTCTCTCTTAAATTTTTCAATGATAGCTCTTTTTAACTCGATTGTGCCATCTACAATTGTGTATTTAGTTTTTCCTTTTTGAATCGCTTCAATTGCAGCTTGCTTAATATTATCGGGTGTATCAAAATCAGGCTCTCCTGCCCCCAAGGAAATAATGTCTTTACCAGAAGCTTTAAGCTCTGTTGCTTTTTTAACCACAGCCATAGTCGGAGATGGTTTTATTCTATTTAAAGATGCTGATAGTATACCCATTAAAATAATTTAAAAATGTCAAACTTATCAAGTGTTCATACATCAGTTGCCAAAAACAAAAAAGATAATTTTTATCAAAAATTAGAAGGTGGAAAGCAATTTAAATTAACATCAAATTTTACTCCTGCTGGAGATCAGCCCGATGCTATCAAACACTTAAAAGAAGGTCTCCTTAAAAATCAAAAGAATCAGGTTTTGTTAGGCGTTACTGGTTCTGGAAAAACTTTTACAATGGCTAAAATTATAGAAGAATTAAATCGCCCAGCTCTTATTCTAGCTCCCAACAAAACCCTTGCAGCTCAACTATATGGAGAGATGAAAAGTTTTTTTAATGAAAACTCAATAGAATATTTTGTATCGTATTATGATTACTATACTCCTGAAGCTTATGTACCTAGATCCGATACTTATATAGAAAAAGAGTCTGCCATAAATGAGCAAATTGATAGGATGAGACACTCAGCTACAAGATCTTTGATTGAAAAAGATGATGTGATCATTGTTTCCAGTGTTTCTTGTATTTATGGTCTAGGCTCAGCGGAATCATATTCTAAAATGACTATGATTTTTGAAAAAAATAAAAATTATATAAGAGATCAAGTTATTAAAGGATTGGTAGAACTACAATACAAAAGAAATGATCAAAATTTTTACAGAGGTACTTTTAGAGTTCGTGGAGAAAATATTGAAATATTTCCATCCCATCTCGAGGATCGAGCATGGAGAATTTCTCTAGAGGATGAAAAACTTGTCCATATTAAACAATTTGACCCATTAACAGGTGATCAAACTGAAGATTTGGATATTATAAAAATTTATGCAAATAGCCACTATATTACTCCTAGACCTACAGTGCAGCAGGCCATAAAAGAAATAAAAATTGAATTAATAAAAACATTAGAAAAATTTAGAAATGAAAATAAGCTTCTAGAGGCACAAAGACTTGAGGAAAGAACAAGATTTGATTTAGAAATGATAGAAGCAACCGGATCATGCTCTGGAATAGAAAACTATTCTCGTTTTTTATCAGGCCGCAAACCAGGTGAGCCACCTCCTACTTTATTTGAATACCTTCCTGATAATTCAATTGTTTTTGTAGATGAAAGTCATGTTACAGTTCCTCAGCTGAATGGAATGTATAAAGGTGACTATACTAGAAAAAAAACTTTATCTGATTATGGGTTTAGATTGCCGTCATGTATGGATAATAGACCATTAAGATTCGATGAGTGGGATATGATGAGACCTCAAACTATCTTTGTTTCCGCAACACCCGGTAATTGGGAGCTTGACCAGGCCAAAGGTGTTTTTGCTGAACAGATAATAAGACCTACAGGTTTAATTGATCCAGAAATATTTATTCGCCCTGCAAAAAACCAGGTTGATGATTTGCTTGCAGAATGTGTAAATATTAGCAAAAAAAATCAAAGAGTATTAGCCACAACTCTTACAAAAAAAATGGCAGAAGATTTAACCGAATATTTGGACGAAAATGGAATTAAAGTTCGTTACATGCATTCAGAAATTGATACTTTGGAAAGAATTGAAATCATTCGAGATTTAAGATTGGGTGTTTTTGATGTGCTGGTTGGCATTAACCTTCTTAGAGAAGGTCTTGATATCCCTGAATGTTCATTAGTAGCAATTTTAGATGCAGATAAAGAAGGTTTTTTAAGATCAGAAACTTCTTTAATACAAACAATTGGTAGGGCAGCAAGAAATATAGAAGGAAGAGTTATCTTGTATGCAGATATGGAAACCAAAAGTATAAAAAAAGCCATCGAAGAAACTGACCGAAGAAGGGATAAACAAAAACTTTATAATAAAAAAAATAATATTACCGCACAAAGTATTCAAAAAGATATTGGTGATATCTTAGAAAGCGTTTATGAAAAAGATTACTTAAATATAAGTAAAGATGTAGAAGTTGGACATAATCTAAAAAAACACCTAAAAGCTCTAAAAAAAGACATGTTAAATGCAGCTGACAATCTTGAATTTGAAAAAGCTGCGAAAATTAGAGATGAAATTAAAAAACTTGAGAATTCTGATTTAGGATTAGCAATTAACTCGAGTATCAAAAAATATGGTCCCAACAACTCATTATTTGGAAGATCCACACAAGGAAAAGCAGGCAGTAAGGCAAAGAAAAAAAGATAAATGCATCAAACTATTTTAATAACTGGAGCAGCGCAGCGTATCGGAAAAGAAATTGCAATTTTTTTTGCAAAAAAAGGATGGAATATAGTTTTACACTTTAATAAATCAAAAAAAAATGCGCTTTTGGTTCAAAAACAAATTCATAAGATTGGAGCAAAATGCTTAATAATAAAAGCTGACCTGTCAAAACTTTCTGATTTAAAAAAAATATTTTCAGTATCTAACCAAAAAATGGGAGTGGTTAACTGTTTGATTAATTGTGCCTCCGTTTTTGAAAATGATAATATTGAAAAATTTAACCAAAAAAAATGGCAAGCTCATTTTGATATAAACTTAAAAGCGCCTGCAATTTTATCTTCATACTTTTCTAAACAAAAAAAAATAAAAAATGGAAATATAATAAACATTATTGACCAAAGAATTTTTAAGCTAACACCATATTTTTTATCTTACACCTTAAGTAAGGCAGGTTTGCATACATTAACAAAGGTACTGGCAATGAGGTTCGCTCCCAAAATAAGAGTAAATGCAATAGCTCCGGGACCAGTTATGAGAAACCATAGACAATCTAAATTACATTTTAAAAAACAATTTAAAAATACCTTATTGCAAAAAAAAGTTGAAATCAGTGATATATGTAATTCAATTGAATTTATAATTAACAATAAATCTACAACTGGTCACACAATTCCTATTGATAGTGGACAGAGTATGGCTTGGCAAACTCCAGATTTAATAAATATCAAAGAATAAAAAATGAATATAAAAAAAAATAACAAGATTATTAAAATTTTTGAAAAAAAAACTATTAACGACAAGGTTCAAAAAGTTTTTATTAAAGACTTAATCATAGACAAAATTTTTGGCTTTTACCCAAAAGAAAAAGAAAAGCCACAAAAACTCAAATTTAATATTAAACTAGAATTAAATAACAATATTACATTTAATGACTCAGATTTAAAATCTATTGTTGATTATGATGATATAATAAAAATTATTCATAGTATTTTAGATAAAAAAATTAACTTTTTAGAAATTTTAGGGGAACAAATTACTGAAGCAATATTGGAAAATGACAAAATTCAAGCAATTGAAATGCGGATTGAAAAATTAGATATTTTAAAAAAAGGTTCTGTTGGATTTGAAATTAATAAACGTAGAAAGTCATGAGCACCCTGCATTTTGGCCAAGAAATAATAAAATCTAAAATAAAAATAATTCCAAACAGCCCAGGCATCTATAAATTTTTGGATGATAAAGATAAAATACTATATATTGGAAAAGCAAAGAACCTACCAAAAAGACTCTTGAATTATACATCTGGCTCTGGATTAGCTATCAGAACTCAAAGACTAATTTCTAATATAAAAGAAATAGAAGTAATAACCACCTCAAATGAGTCGGAGGCCTTGCTACTAGAAGCCAATCTAATTAAAAAATTTAAGCCAAGATTTAACGTTCTGCTTAAAGATGACAAATCATTTCCGTACATCCAAATTAGATTGAGTGATAACTGGCCTCAATTAACTAAATTTAGAGGTAAACATAATGAGCATGACTTATTTTTTGGACCCTTTGCATCAATTGGATCCGCAAACTGGACAATTAAAATGTTACAAAAGGTTTTTCAACTGAGAGTTTGTGATGATCATAATTTTAACAATAGAAGTCGTCCATGTATTTTACATCAGATAAAACGCTGCTCAGCACCCTGTACAAATGAAATTACAAAAAATGATTATGACAAATCTGTCAATGAATGTGTCGATTTTCTAAATGGAAAATCAAGATCAATACAAAAAAAATTTTCTAAAGAAATGGAGCAAGCAAGTCGTGATCTAGATTTTGAAAAAGCAGCTATATTTAGAGATAGAATAAAATCATTAACACAAATTCAATCTTCTCAACAAATTAATAAAAATAACTTTGTTGATGCTGATTTGGTAGTCTCTTATAGACTTGAGAATATTACTTGCATTGTCGTTTTCTTTTATCGATCTAAACAAAATTGGGGAAATCAATGTTTTTTTCCTAAACATGATATAGAAAATAGCGAAACAGAGGTTATGGAGTCTTTTTTAGCTCAATTTTATGAAAATAAAATCCCTCCAAAAGAAATTATTTTAAATATAAAACCAAATAATTTAGATCTTTTAGAAAAAGCTTTATCAAATAAATATAATAAAAAAATCATTTTTAAAATTCCAAAACAAAAAAATCAGTTAACTATTATTAATGTGGCAATACAAAATGCAAAAGAGACTTTGCAAAGAAAATTACTTGGGTCTGAAAAAAATAATGAATCTTTAAAGCAACTTTCAGAATTTTTTAAACTTAATTTTATTCCAAATCTAATTGAGGTATATGATAATAGTCATATTCAAGGAACTTCTGCGATTGGTAGTTTTATTAGTTTTGGAGAAGATGGTTTTTTAAAAAATAGATATAGAAAATTTGATATTAAAAATCCTCTCACCAAACCTGGTGATGATTATGCAATGATGAACGAAGTAATTCATAGAAGATTTTCAAAACTTGTCAAAAAAGAAGTGGATAATGATACAATTCCTGATCTTCTGATTATAGATGGGGGCAAAGGACAATACTCAACTGTTCGAAAAAAACTTGATGAACTTGGTTTTCATGATTTACAAATAATAGCAATTGCAAAAGGAAAAAATAGAAATGAAGGTAACGAAACTTTTATTTCTAATAATCAAGAAATTAAAATTAACAAAAACAACCCACTATTATTCTTTATGCAAAGATTGAGGGATGAGGCCCACAGATTTGCCATTTATACCCATAGAAAAAAAAGAAAAAAAACTTTTACAAAATCTTTATTGGATGAAATCCCAGGAATTGGCAGGGGAAGAAAAAAACTATTATTAAATCATTTTGGCTCTGCACAAGAAATAAGTGGCGCCAGTATGGAAGATTTGAAAAAAGTAGAGGGAATTAGTGAACTTATTGCAAAAAAAATATATAATTATTTTCACCTTAATAAAAATTTTCTATGATATTTAAAATTCCTAACATCCTAACTCTTGGAAGATTAATTTTGGTTCCAGTTTTAGTATTTGCTTATTATTTACCTGGATCATTAGGAGATTGGTTATCTTTTTCTGTTTTTGTATTAGCAAGTTTTACCGACTTTTTAGATGGTTTTTTTGCAAGACTTTTAAAACAACAATCTAAGTTAGGAGAACTATTGGATCCAATTGCAGATAAAATTATTGTTGTGACTGCACTTGTTCTTTTAGTTGCCGATAATCAAATTAAAGGGCAAGAAGTAATTGCATGTATTATTATTATTTGTAGAGAAATTCTTGTTTCTGGTTTAAGAGAATATTTAGCTAAATTTAAATTAAGAATGCCAGTTTCCAATATGGCTAAAATTAAAACTTTTTTTCAAATGTTTTCTATTTCTATTCTTCTAGCCGGACCTTCAGCAGATCAACTATTATTTGGCCTGGGTTCTGAGATTGGTATAATTCTTCTTTGGATTTCAGCTGCTCTAACTTTAATAACTGGATATTCTTATCTTAAAAAAGGCATAGATCATGCAATCGATTAACTTTATTTTCTAACTAAAGATTGATATTCGTCTGATAATTTTCCTATTAAGTCCAAAACTTCAAAAGAATAATTTCCAATTTGCGAAACTGGTGTCACCTCTGCTGCTGATCCAGTTAGAAAACAACCTTTGTAACCTGATAGTTCCTCAAGTTTTATTTTTTTTTCTATTACTTTTACTTGAAGCTGCTTTGCTATCTCTATGACTGTTCTTCTAGTAATTCCGTTTAAAAAACTATCTGCAATTGGAGTGTAAATTTCAGTTTGTTCCTTGTTAATAAAAAAAACATTTGCCCCAGTGGCTTCAGCTATATTTCCTTGATAATCTAACATCATTGAGTCGTTATACCCATTTTTTTCAGCCTCATGTTTTGAAAGAGTATTTATCATATAATTTCCAGCTGCTTTAGTATCCCAAGGAATGGAGTCCGGAGCTGGCTTTCTCCATTTAGAAATATCTAATTTAATTCCGTGTAATTTTATTTTTGGATCAAAATAAGATCCCCATACCCAGGCTGCAATTGCAAAATGAATTGTGTTATTTTGCGCAGAAACTGCCATCATCTCACTTCCTCTCCAAGCGATTGGTCTTACATATCCATTTTCAATTTTTTGAACTTCAACCACTTCTTTGCAAAACTTATCTATATCGCTCACAGAATAGGGAATTTTAAAACCCATTCTACTTGCAGAATAAACTAATCTTTCGCTATGCTCTGTTAATTTAAATATTTTTCCATTATAAACTCTTTCTCCCTCAAATACTGCACTTGCATAATGTAGCCCATGGGTAAGAACGTGCAGCTTAGCATCCTGCCAATCAACAAGTTTTCCATCTAGCCATATTTTTCCAGTTCTTTTGTCGTAAGGTATATTTTCCATTCAGAATTAGTTTTCAATTATTTTTGTTTCAATATAATATATGTCAATAAAGCTGACTATATCAACGAATTTATGCAAGACTTTTTATATTTAAGAGAAAATAACATCAAGGAAATAATAGAGTTAATGCTTGAGGCTTATACTAACTCATATTCCGATCCATATGATATTTTAAAAAAAAATTCTTTTGGCAAAGCTCATCACAGGTTAATTTGCACAGTAGATACACACCCTGGCATAAAGGTTGCTGATTTAATCAAAAAATTAAAAATAACAAAACAAAGCTTAAGCAGAGTTCTTCAGGAACTAATTAAAAAAGGAATAGTTTCTCAATCAAAAGGTGATGAGGATGGAAGGCAAAGGTTATTGCATCTTACAGAAAAAGGGAAAAAAATTAGTGATGAAATTTTTCACAAACAAAAAAAAAGAATACTAGAAGCATTTAAAAATTCTGATTCTAGTGAAGTATTAAATTTTAAAAAAGTTTTACAAAAAATTATAGGAAGCTAAATGGAAGTGGAAGAAAAAAAACATATTTTGGTAGTAGATGATGATGATCGAATAAGAGAACTTATCAAAGAATATCTTGAGAATAATAACTTTTATGTAACTACTGCAAAACACGCAGAGGATGCAAAAAATAAAATAAAATTAATAAAATTCGATTTAATTATTTTAGATATAATGATGCCAGGTCAAAATGGATTAGATCTAACTAAGGAAATAAAGTCCTCTAATGACCAGCCAATAATTTTGCTAACTGCTATGGGAGAAACCTCTGATCGAATTTCTGGATTGGAAACTGGAGCCGATGATTATCTACCCAAACCTTTTGAACCTAAAGAACTATTACTGAGAATAAAAAATATTTTAAAAAGAATTAAAAAAAATAAAAATTTAAATCCAATATTAAAGTTTGGATCTATTAAAGTCGACTTACAAAAAATGTCTATTTCTTCTAAGAAAGGAGAAATCAAGCTTAATTCAGCAGAAAAATCTTTACTTGAAACTATGGTTTTATCTGTTGGACAAGTATTTCAAAGAGAGCAAATTTCAAAAATAGTAAGTCTTACCAAAGAAAGAGCGGTCGATGTGATGATAACAAGACTTCGGCAGAAAATTGAACCAGATCCTAAAAATCCAAAATACCTTCAAACAGTGCGAGGTAATGGCTATGTGCTTTGGACTGATTGAAAATGCTTAAAAAAATTTTACCTAAAACTATTTTTTTTCGTTATTTAATAATAATTATTGCTCCAGTTCTAATTCTACAAATAATTTTAACGGTTGTTTTTTTTGATAGCTTGTGGATCAAAACTAACAAGGGTCTTGTAAGGTCTTTAGCTGGAGAAATAAATACCTTAGTTGAGGTCTATAGCGATCCTAAAGCTAGTAAAGATTTTGATTTAGTGAAAAATTTATTTGAAAATAAATTAATTTCGAAAATAAATGTCTTGAAAAATTATAAATTACCAAAATTAAAAAAGCCCTCACTACTCAGCTTATACGATCAATTAATTGATGAGGAGCTTGAAAGAGAACTAAGATATCCGTTTTGGTATGACACAAAAAGTAGAACTGATGTTGTTGACATTAGAGTCAGTACAAATAAAACGATCCTTCAATTTATTGTTGAAAAATCAAGAATTAGAAATTCTTCAGCTAGAATTTTTATACTTTGGATTACCATTCCTTCACTTATTCTTTTATTTATTTCTATACTTTTTTTAAGAAATCAAATTAGACCATTTACTATTCTTGCTGAATCGGCTGAAAAATTTGGCAAAGGACAATACGTTCCAGAAATAAAACCATCGGGAGCAATAGAAGTACGAAAAGCGATTATAGAATTTGAAAAGATGAAACGAAGAATTTTAAGACATATCAGTCAAAGAACCGCTATGCTTTCTGGAATTAGTCACGATTTAAAAACTCCTCTTACCAGACTTAAATTACAAATTGAAATACTTAATAAGAATAACATTCTAGATAAAGTTAAAAATGATATTCTAGAAATGGAAAAAATGATTTCTGAATATTTAGATTTTTCAAGCTCACAAGATATTGGAAATACTGTGCAATTTGATTTATCTAATCTAATGACAGAAATAATGCATAAATATAGCAATAAAAAAATTTCATTAAAGTGTAATGAAAAAATACTAATGCTGGGTAGAAAACATTTAATTAAGAGATGTATATATAATCTTATTGATAATTCACTTAAATATGCAGGCAATGCTCAAATAAATGTAAAAAAAAATAGCCAGAATATAGAAATTATGATTGATGATAATGGTCCTGGCATTCCTGAATTCGAAAGAGAGAAAGTTTTAAGACCTTTCTATAGATTAGACAAAAGCAGAAAAATTACAGATGGCAGTGTGGGTCTAGGATTGTCCATAGTGCAAGACATAGTAAACTCTCACGGAGGTAAAATTAAATTAAATGACAATCCTAAAGGTCAGGGATTAAGAGTCTCTTTAACGTTTCCAGCTTAATGTTCGTTCACGATTTTAACTCAATCATAATTAACATAGGACCTATAGCAATTCGCTGGTATTCTTTGGCTTATATTTTCGGCATTTTTTTTGGATTATATTATGGAAAATATTTAATTAGATCTCTTAATAATAAATTCAATATTTCTGAGAAAAATTTAGATGATTATATAATTTGGTCAGTAATTAGCATTATAATTGGTGGGCGGTTAGGTTATGTTTTTTTCTACAATTTCAAATATTATATTCTAAATCCAGTAGAAATAATAATGGTTTGGAATGGAGGGATGTCGTTCCATGGGGGCTTACTGGGAATTGTGATTTCTTCACTTTTTTTTTCTAAAAAAAATAATGTTTCATTTTGGTCCCTTACTGATTTGCTTGCTTGTATATCTCCAATCGGAATATTTTTGGGAAGAATTGCTAATTTTATAAATGCAGAATTGGTTGGAAAAACATCAGATGTCCCTTGGTCTTTCATATTCCCCAAATATGACAACAAACCTCGACACCCGTCTCAACTATATGAAGCATTTCTTGAGGGAATTCTTTTATTTGTTTTGCTTAATTTTTTAATAAGAAAAATAGATTATGAAAAAGGCAAAATTTCTATACTCTTTTTAATTTTTTATTCTTTTTTTAGAATGATTGGAGAGTTTTTTAGGGAACCAGACCAACATCTCGGTTATTTAATGTTTGGACTTAGCATGGGAAGTATCCTGAGCTTATTGGCTATAATTATTGGATTCATTGCTTTAATCATATTAAAAAAAAATGATTATAAGTAAAATTAAAAAAAAATTTATTCCTCTAGATACATTCATAGATTTTTGTCTGTATAAATTTAAACATAGCTACTATCAAAAAAAAAATTATTTTGGTCACAAGGGAGATTTCGTTACTGCTCCTCATATATCTAGTATTTTTTCTGAAATGCTATCTATATGGATTCTTTTATTTTATAAAAAAATCAATGAACCAAAAGAGATAAATATTTTAGAGCTAGGTCCTGGAGATGGAACAATGGCATATGATATTTTATCGTCTTTAAAAAAATTTAAATTTTTAGAATGCAAAATAAACTACTATCTTTTTGAAAAAAGCATTAGTCTAAAAAAAACTCAAAAAAATAAATTATCAAAATATAAAAACATACATTGGATATCAGACTTAAATAAATATAATAAAAATAACTCCATTATTATAAGTAATGAGTTTTTTGATGCCCTTCCAATTAAACAATTTATCAAAAAAAACAAAGTGTGGTTTGAAAGATTTGTTCATTATAATAATAAATCAAATAAATTAGAATTTATTGAATTAATCGCAAAAAAAAATTTTATAAAAAAAATTAAAAAAATTTATAATTTAAACATTAATAATTTTATAGAGTTCCCTACTGTTTTAGAAAATTTAATAAATAATATTTCTAAAATACTTAAAAGAAAAAATTCAATTTTTCTCACAATTGATTATGGTGAAAATTCTGAGCTATGCAATGATACACTTCAAGCAATCTATAAAAATAAAAAAAGTCATATTTTACAAAATATTGGAAATAGTGATATTACATATCAAGTAAATTTTTATCATTTAATAAAATTATTTAAAAAAAATAAGTTGCAAATTATTGATTTTGCAAACCAATCAAAATTTTTACAAAATCTTGGGATTAAAGAAAGATTTGAAATGGCTAGCAAAAATTTAAAAAATTTAGAGTTAAAGCAACTTACAGAGTCTGTATCAAGACTATTACATCCAGGGCAAATGGGTGCCTTGTTTAAAGTTTTGATTGTATGTAATAAAAAAATAAAAATTATATAAATGCTATTTAAATCAAAAAATCTATCTAATAAAAAAAAATCAGATCATGCTTTCTTTTCAAGGAAAAATGGAAAATCAAAAGGAGTTTATAAATCTTTGAATTGTGGTCTTGGCTCTAATGATAACAAAAAGGCAATCAATCAAAATTTAAATATCATTAAAAAAAAAATAAAAAGTAAGTTTTTATTTTTAGTAAAGCAACACCATAGTAATAAAATTATTGAAATAAAAAAAATACCCAAAAATACCAAAGAAATTAGACTGGGCAATGCCGATGGAATTTTTACTAATTTAAATAACGTAGCCATAGGTATTTTAACAGCTGACTGCGCTCCAGTTTTGTTTATAGATAAAAACAACGAATATATATGCTGTGTTCACGCAGGATGGAAAGGGGCGTTTAAAAATATTATTAAAAATGCAATTAGTAAATTCAAAAAAAATAAAATTTTAGCAAAAGATATAAAAGTTTGCATTGGCCCCTGCATATCAAAAAAAAGCTATGAAGTTCAAAATGATTTTTATAGAAGATTTATTCGTAATAATAAAAAATTCGGTAAATGTTTTTCTTTTTTTAGAAACAAAATATATTTTGATCTTAGGTTGTTTATAATTATTAAATTAATCGAATCAAAAATTCCTAAGCTTAATATCTCTAATATAAATATGGATACTTTTTCCAATGTCTCCTTGTTCTATAGCTATCGAAGATCAAGGCTAAAACTAGAAAAAGATTATGGAAGAAACTTATCTTTAATCATAAAATACAATTGAATACACGGTTCAATAAGTATATAAAAAATTCGATGAAAATAGTATCCGGAACAAATAATCCAAAACTTAGCCAAGAAATTTCTAAACACCTGCGTACCAAACTAGTGAATAGTAAAATTAGAAGATTTGCTGATTCAGAAGTTTATATCGAAATAAATGAAAACATGAGAGGATCGGAAGTTTTTGTTATTCAAGGAACTTCATATCCTGCTAATGACAATATAATGGAATTGTTAGTTTGTATTGATGCTTTACGAAGAGCTTCTGCTAAAAATATTACTGCGGTACTTCCTTATTTTGGTTATGCAAGACAGGATAGAAAAGTAACTCCAAGATCACCTATTAGTGCAAAACTTGTTGCAAACTTAATTACAAATGCAGGAGCAAATAGAGTATTAACCTTGGACTTACACGCCAATCAAATTCAGGGATTTTTTGATATACCAGTAGACAATCTTTTTGCTGCTCCAATTTTTGTTAAAGATATAAAAAAAAATATAAAATCTAAAAATTTAGTTTGCGTCGCTCCAGACGTTGGTGGTGTTGAAAGAGCAAGGGCCATTGGTAAGAGATTAAATGCAGATTTAGCAATTATTGACAAAAGAAGATCGGGTCCAGGAAAATCAGAAGTTATGAATGTAATTGGACAAGTAAAAGGAAAGTCTTGTGTAATAATTGATGATCTTGTGGATAGTGGAGGCACTATTTGTAATGCTGCTGACGCTCTTGTAAAAAAAGGCGCAAAAGATGTTTATGCTTATGTCGTGCATGGAGTTTTTAGTGGTAACGCCGTTGAAAGAATACAGAAATCTAAGATTAAACAATTTGTTGTAACCAATTCAATAGATAACAGTGAAAAAACTAAGAGAAGTAAGATTAAGACTATTAGCGTGGCTCCCTTATTAGGAGAGGCAATGAATAGGATATCGGAATCTAAGTCAGTATCTAAGTTATTTAAATAAAAAATAATCAATAATTTAAAAAACAAATCTTGAGTTTATGCCTGGGTTGCTATACAACCTCATTTCTTATGAAAACAAATTTAGATACCCTTGAAGTAAACCTTAGAGAGACCAAATCTAAGTCGGAAATTAAAAAACTAAGATTAGACGGTTATGTGCCAGGGGTTCTTTATGGAAATATTAAAGACAACATAAATCTATCTATAAAAAAAAATTCTTTAGATAAATTTCTTAAATCAGGAAATTTCATGAGCAAAGTAATTGAAATTAAAGTTGATGGAAAAGATTATAAAGTTTTACCAAGATCAATAGAATTTAACAAACTCACTAATCAACCTATACATATTGATTTTCAAACATTATCTGCTGGGACAAAAGTAGTTGTCTGGATCCCTGTAAAATTTATTAATGAAAATATATGTCCTGGACTAAAAATGGGTGGAGTCTTAAACATTGTAAGAAGAAAAGTTGAATTAAATTGTCCAGCAGATCAAATACCTTCAGAACTTATTGTAGATCTCGCAGAAAAAGAAATTAACGAGAGTATACACATTTCTGCAGTTAAGTTACCCGACAATGTAAGACCAACAATTACTGATCGAGATTTTACAATTGCTACTGTGGCTGCTCCCACTGTTGTTAAAGAACCTGAGCCTGCTGCTGTTGTTGAAGGTGCCGCTGCTGAAGGAGCTGAAGGAGCTGAACCCAATGCTGCAGGAGATGCAAGTGCAAAAACTCCTGAGGATAAAACTAAAGCTCCCGCAGAAAATAAAAAGAAATAACAAATGTTCCTTTTTGTTGGATTGGGAAATCCTGATCCAAAACATAAAAACAATCGACATAACATCGGCTTCATGATGATAGATAATCTTAACAAAAGATTTAATTTATCAAAACAAAAACCAAAATTTAAAGGTTTGCTAACTAACGGAGAAATAAATAAACAGAAATTAATATTAGTAAAACCATTAACATTTATGAATAACTCAGGAACATGTATTAGAGAAATACAAGATTACTACAAAATCATACCGAAAAATGTTTTTGTTTTTCATGATGATTTAGATTTAGAACTTGGAAAAATAAGATGTAAAGTAGGTGGTTCAAGTGGAGGACACAATGGAATTAAATCAATTGAGGATGCGATTGGTCCAAATTTTTACAGAATAAGAATTGGAATAGGACATCCAGGACAAAAAGAATTAGTTGATAGCCACGTCTTAAATGATTTTTCAATTGAAGAAACTGAAACAATAGCAAAATCAATGAAAAATATTTTAGATAATGTACATCTGCTAATCGAAAGAGATTTAGATAATTTTTCAAGCAAAAGTAATTCTTAATGGGCTTTAAAGTGGGAATAGTTGGATTGCCCAATGTCGGCAAATCAACAATGTTTAATGCTTTAACGAAATCTAAAAATGCAGAAGCAGCTAATTTTCCTTTTTGTACGATTGAACCAAATATTGGTGTTGTGGCTGTTCCAGATGAAAGAATAGATAAAATAAGTAAAATTGCAAAATCAAAAAAAATTATACCAACATTAATTACCTTTGTTGATATTGCAGGTTTGGTAGCTGGAGCTTCTAAAGGTGAGGGATTAGGTAACAAATTTCTTTCTCATATAAGAGAAGTAGACGCAATTGTTCATTTACTAAGATGCTTTGAGTCAGATGAAATACAGAATGTTAATAAAACTGTTGATCCAATTAGAGATTTTGAAATTATTGAAACAGAATTAATGCTTGCTGATTTAGAATCTTTAGAAAAAAGAATAGGAAAAAAAAATAAAAATATTACAGAGAGCGAAGAGCAAACAAAGTTAGTTGAAAAATGCTATGAATTTTTACAAAAAGGTCAAAATCCATACTCCTTAAGAAAAGATTTCGATTCAAAGGTAATCAATAGCGCTTCGATTCTAACATTAAAACCAAAAATTTTAGTATGCAACACTGGTGAAGAAAGCATTTCTTCAGGAAATAAATATACTGAAATGGTTAAGGAAAAATTTAATAATGAAGAAGTAGTAAATATTTCTGCTGAAATCGAGCAGCAGATTACCGAGCTTAGCGAAGGCGAGGCTACAGAATTCATGAAAGAACTAAATATTGTTGAAACTGGCCTTGATAGAGTAATAAAATCTAGTTACAAAGCATTAAATCTAAGTACCTATTTCACTGCTGGCCCTGAAGAAACTAGAGCGTGGACAATACCAAGTGTGTGCAAAGCTCCTGATGCTGCTGAAGTCATTCATACTGATTTTAAAAAAGGCTTTATCAAAGCAGAGACAATCAGTTATGAAGATTTCATCGCTTGTAATGGAGAGGCTGGAGCAAGAGAAAAAGGCAAACTAAGAATTGAAGGAAAAGACTATTTAGTAAAAGATGGAGATATTTTACACTTTAGGTTCAACACGTAACCAGATTTTCTTTTTCACAAAGTAAACTAAAATAGTTAAAATCAATAAGTACACAACTGATTTAAATCCTAATTTTTTTCTAGCTTCTAAATGGGGTTCCGCTGCCCATGTTAAAAATGCTACAACATCTTTTGAAAGCTGTTCCTGAGTTGCCTTGGTTCCATCTGTGTAACTAACTGAACCTTCGCTTAGTGGTTTTGCCATTCTAATTTTATTTCCTGGCATATATTTATTATAATAAACACCATCCTCTAATTTAATATTATCTGGAACTTTTTCCTCATAACCCATTAATAGAGAATAAATATAGTCTGATCCTCCCGGTCTAGCTTTGACTAGAACAGACATGTCCGGAGGATAAGCTCCACCATTTGCCGCCCTAGATGCATTTTCATTTAAATAAGGACTTTTAAATTTATCTGATGGCTTTCCTTTTCTAGTAAACATTTCTCCTTCAGCATTAGGTCCATCAAGAACTTCGTATTGTGATGCTATAGCTTTAACTTCTGCCTCTGTAAATTCAGGACCTCCTTGCTCTCCAAGGTTTCTATAGCTAAGTTGTTTCATGGAGTGGCATGATGCACAAACTTCTTTATATACCTGATATCCTCTTTGTAATGAAGCTCTATCAAACTTTCCAAAAAAACCATCAAATGACCAGCTTGGTTTTAGTAGCTCGACATTAGTTTCCTTAGAAAAAGAAATATTTGAAAAAGAAAACAAAAACAAAATTATAAATAAATAACTTGATTTAAAAAGACTAGATTTCATAATTTTTATTTATTAAATAATTTTATTGTTTTTATTTTTCCTTGTTTTTTCCATTCTTCAAATTCATGAATACTAGTTGGCATTGGCAAAGGTTTTTCAATAATAGAAACTAAAGGAGCTAAAATGAAAAAGAAAGCAAACCAAAAAGCAGTTCCAATTCTAGCGATTACTAAATAGATTCCCTCGGCTGGTGCTCCACCAATGTACATAAGCACAAAAAAATCTAAAACAAATAGAAAAATACATTGTTTCCAAATTGGTCTAAATACGCTTGACCTAACCTTGCTAAAATCTAACCATGGCAATAATCCCAGCACAGCTATACTGCTTACCATTGCAATTACACCCATGAGTTTATCTGGGATACTTCTTAAAATTGCATAAAATGGCAAAAAATACCATTCAGGAACTATATGTGCTGGAGTAACCATAGGATTTGCAGGTATATAATTATCAGGGTGACCCAAATAATTTGGTGCGTACATCATAACTGCAACAAATATTAACAAAAAAACCAACATTGCTAATAAATCCTTACTGGTTGTGAATGGAGAAAAGGAAACAGTATCTCTTGTATCTTTTGGCTCAATACCTGAAGGGTTATTAGACCCAACAATGTGAAGGGCTATAACATGAAAAACAACTACTCCAACAATTAAAAAAGCAATTAACCAATGCAATACATAAAAACGATTTAGGGCTGCATCTCCTACGGCATAGTCACCCCACAGCCAAGTAACAATAAAATCACCAACTAGTGGGACTGCTGAAAATAAATTCGTTATAACGGTTGCGCCCCAATAACTCATCTGTCCCCAAGGAAGCGTATAACCTAAAAATGCTGTTGCCATCATTAAAAAGAAAATAACTATTCCAAGCAACCACATCAGCTCTCGTGGTTCTTTATAAGATCCGTAGTAAAGTCCTCTAAAAATATGCAAATAAACCGCTATAAAAAAGAATGAAGCCAAATTCATATGCGCATATCGAATTAACCATCCAAAATTTACATCTCTCATAATTTTTTCTACTGAATCAAATGCTTGATTTGCGTCAGGCTTGTAATGCATGCCCAAACTAATTCCTGTGACAATTAAAAGCACAAGACAAATAGTAAGTATTCCTCCAAAACTCCAAAAGTAACTTAGGGATTTAGGAACCTGAAAATCTAAATACTCATGCCTAAACATTCTAATTATTGGAAGACGATTATCTATCCATCCAGTAACACCAGTAAAAGGCGATCCCCCTACTTTGTTTGTATGGACTGGCTCAAAATGTTCTTTTGATGTTTTTGAAGTTTGATCATTCATTAGAAATAATTTATCCTATTTTAATTTTATCATTGCTCACAAATTCATACTGAGGGACTTCTAGATTTGTAGGAGCTGGTCCTTTTCTAATTCTTCCAGAGGTGTCATAGTGAGATCCATGACAAGGACAGAACCATCCATTGTAGTCTCCCTTGCCTCCTATAGGTACACATCCTAAATGTGTACAAACCCCAACAACAACTAACCACTCATCCTTCCCTTTTTTAACTCTTAACTTGTCCTCTTGGGGATCTTTTAAATCTTTAAGATTGGTTTGTTGTGCTTTTTGAATTTCTTCCTTAGTTCTTCTTTTAATAAATACAGGCTTGCCCCTCCAAAGAACTGTTATCTCCTGCCCTTCTTTGACTTTTGAAAGATCAACTTCAATTGACGCCAATGCTTTTACAGACGAGTCTGGATTCATTTGGCTTATAACTGGCAACACTGCAGCACCAACTCCTACAGCTCCAACAGTCGCAGTTACTGTAGTTAAAAAATCTCTTCTGGTTGTTTTGTCTTTGTTTTTAATTTCGCTCATTTTTTAATTATAGACTTTCCTGTATATATGAAAAAATATCAATATAGTTGATAGCCACGATGACGCATAATAATATTAAAAATGATTAATATAGCCCTTTATCAACCAGATATTGCACAAAATACAGCTGCAATAATAAGAATTTGCTCATGCCTGGGGATTAATTTAGAAATTATTAAACCTTGTGGCTATTTTTTTGACAAAAAAAAACTTGATAGAATCTATTTAGATTACTTAGAAAATTGTAATTTAAAATTTTATGAATCTTATGAAAACTTTTTAGAAAATAAAAAAAATATGAGATTAATTTTACTTACCACAAAATCAACAAAAAACTACTCCACTTTTTCTTATTACAAAAATGATACTTTAATTTTCGGCAGAGAAAGCTCGGGTGTCCCTAAAATAATTCATGAGACTATAGAAAACAAATTAACCATACCAATGAAAAATAATGCAAGATCTTTGAATATTACCTCATCTGTAGCTATAGTAGCATCTGAGGCATTGAGACAAATAAATTTATAAAAAAATGAAATCTATTAATTTAAAAAAAAAATTAGCATCGCAGTGGTTTACAAGTCTAAGAAATCAAATATGCGAAGAATTTGAAAAGCTGGAAAAAAAAATATCTAATAGCAAAATAAAATTTTCCAAAACCAAATGGAAAAAATCAAAATCAAAGTCTGAAGGTGGTGGGGAAATATGTATTTTAAGAAATGGAAAAATTTTTGAAAAGGTTGGGGTTAATATTTCTGAAGTTAGCGGAACTTTTGATAAAAATTTCAAAAAAAAAATACCAGGAACTGAAAAAAGTTCAAAATTTTGGGCTTCGGGAATATCTTTGGTCGCTCATTTTCAAAATCCCAATATTCCTTCTCTTCACTTCAACACAAGGTTCATCGCTACATCCAAACATTGGTTTGGAGGTGGCATGGATGTAACTCCTTGCATTCCAGATAAAAAACAAAAAAAATATTTTCACAATGAGCTAAAAAATACATGTGATTTACATAATAAAAATTATTATAAAATTCATAAGTTAAATTGTGATCAGTATTTTTTTTTACCTCATAGAAATGAAGCGCGAGGTGATGGAGGGATATTTTATGATTATTTAAATACTAATAATTGGGAAAAAGATTTTTTATATACTAAAGACGTTGGACTAGTTTTTTTAAAAATTGCAAAAAATATTATTCAAAAAAAAATGTCTCAAAAATGGACAGAAAAAGAAAAAATAAAGCAATTAGAGAAGAGAGCTCGTTATGTAGAGTTTAATCTTTTATTTGATAGAGGCACTAAATTTGGATTGGCAACTGGTGGAAATATTGATGCAATATTTATGTCTTTACCGCCACTTGCATCATGGTAATAATAAATTCTATGGAAAAAGAGCCAATTACAATTCAAGGATTAGAAAAAATTAAACTAGAGCTTGATGAGAGAAAAAATGTCACCAGAGCTAAAATAGTAGCAGCTATCTCTGAAGCAAGATCACATGGTGATCTTAAAGAAAATGCTGAATATCATGCTGCAAAAGAAGAGCAAGGATTAAACGAAAAAAGAATTCAAGAATTAGAAACTTCAATCGCAATGGCTGAAGTGATTGATATTACAAAAATTGCAACGAATACTAAAGTAATCTTTGCAAGCACAATTGTAGTAAAAGACCTAGATACAGAAAAAAAAAATACTTATAAAATAGTTGGAAAGGATGAGGCAGATGTGAAAAATGGACTTATTTACTACAGGTCCCCGCTCGGTAAAGGTTTTATTGGAAAACAAAAAGATGACTTCGTTACTATAGAAACTCCATCGGGAGAAAAAAGTTTCGAAATTATTGATGTAAAATATGTTTAACTATTTGTATTAAAAATCCACCTTACCCAAACTAGAATTTAACACTTTGTCAAAACCTGGATAAATATAAACAAACAAATCCAATACATTTTTATCTTGAAGAATATCTCTTGAATTCTTAAGTAATAAAATTTTTTTTATTTCTTTTTCTAATCTTTTATTTGAAATATTTTTAATATTTTTTTTATATTTAAAAATTTTATCAAGAATATTGCAATCATGTGGAAATCTAGAATACTTATAAAAAAAACGAAAATACCTTAAAGCTCGCACATAATCTTCTTGAAGACTTATTTCTGGATCTGAAATAAATTTTATTTTTCCCTCAATTAAATCTTTCTTTCCATTATAAGGATCCCAAAAATTAATTGTATTTTCATCTATATCTGTCCATCCACAATAAATTGCATTGATCGTAAAATCACGTCTTTGCGCATCAATCTTCCAATCTTTGGTAAATACAATTTTAGCATATCTTCCATCAGGAAATAAATCTTGCCTCAAAGTTGTTATTTCAAATGAAATATTATTAATAATTGCGGTTACTACTCCAAAATTAATTGCATCTTTTTTAAACTCAATTTTATTTGATTGTAAATTTATTATAACTTCTTCAGGATTAAGAATTGTTGCAAGATCTATGTCACCAATTTTATCATTTAAAATAATATCCCTTACGCAACCTCCAACAAATCTCGTCAAATCTGGTTTTGGATTTAACAACTCATAAATTTTTTTAACCTCGGGAATTGCTATAAGATTATTAGCCATATTTAATCGTTGGCTGGGGCTCCAGGGATCGAACCTGGGATGACGGGATCAAAACCCGTTGCCTTACCGCTTGGCTAAGCCCCAATTTATGCTGTTATGTAATAGTTTTAGTCACTGCTGTCCAATAACTTCTATATTTAGTTTTAACTAATTTTTCACATTTTAAAAGGTTTTTCTTACTTCTGCAAATGACATAACAACAAGAACCACTGCCACTCATTTGGACACGATCACAAATTTTTTGTTTCCCTAAAAAGTTAATTAATTCTCTCATTGCTGGGTTTGATTTTTTTGCCGCATCTAAAAGATCGTTATTAAAATCAAACAAATTAAAAATATTTTTATTTATTTTTTTTTTAGCAGACAGGTTATTTCCGATGCAACTGTAAACTTTATTAGATTTATAAATATTGACGGTTAAATTGGGCTTATTTGGATAAATCAAAAGTAAATTTAGTTTAATTTTTTTTTTAATAACACTCACTTTATCTCCAATTCCATAAACAAATTTTGGATATTTATCTATAAATATTCTAGAATCTGAGCCAATAAAATTGCAAATATTAAATAAATTTTTTTTTGTAACTTTTAAGTTAAATTTTTTTTTTAAGAATTTAAAAATAGTCATGGCATTTGAGCTGCCACCACCCAATCCAGATCCTGCCGGTATATGCTTATAAACAATAACGCGAAAATTTTTATTTTTTAAACTTGGATATTGTTTTTTCAAAAAATAAATAATTCTAGTTATGGAATTACTTGAATTGTTAATTGATTGTGAAAATTTTCCTATAAACTTTACAGTTGTTTTGTTAGTTTTGACTTCAGAAATTTTAATATGATCAATAATATTAATTTGCGATACAAAACTTTCAATCTCATGATATCCGTTCAATAATTTTTTTATAACCTTTAAGTAAAAATTTATTTTTGCTGGAGAGTATAAATTATAAATTTTATTGAATACCATAAGTTAATTTTTTATTAATATTACTTAATCGTTCTTTATCAATATTTGGTAATCTTGTTGCATTTTTCCAAACATAGCGCGCTTGAAGTTTTTTGTTATTTTTCCAAAGAACATCAGCGTAATGATCGTAAACCTCTGACTCTTGGGGCGATTTTTCGTAAGCTAACTGGAGCAACTTTTCAGCTTCATTGAAATTATTTTGCAAATAATAAGCCCAGCCCAAAGAATCAATTATATAACCCAGCTCCCACTTGCTTAAGCGGACTGCTTTCTCGAGCATTTTTTTTGACTCGGGTAAATTCACACCTCTTTCTAACCAGCTATATGCTAAATAATTTATTACAGCATATTGTTCCGGGGACATTTTTAAAGATAAAAGAAACTGCTTATCTGCTTTTTCAAATTGACCCATTCTTTCATAGCAAATACCCTTATAATAATAAATTTTCCAATCCATTTCCTTTGGTAATGCGATCGCTTCAGCTTTAAGATAGTAATCTAAAGCAAGTTCAAAATTTTTATTACTTCTATAATAATTTGCCATATCCAAAAATTTTGAAAATCTAAAGTATTTATTTTGGGAAATGGTTTTTTCTAAGTTTTTAATTATATCTTTTTTTTCTATATTATTTGAATGAAGCAATTTATTAAAATTAATATACCAGCTAAATTCTGTCCCTATATTTTCAATTGTTTGAGCATAATCACTTTCAAAAGGCATATCTGTATTTAAAATAATGTTTTCAAAGTTTAATAATTTGTTGCTAACAAAGCCTGGATTTAAATAATCTGACAATGATGCAATTAACTTTGATAAATCTGTTTGATTTTGTTGCTGTAATAAATTTGCAAATAAATATAATAATTCTGAAATACCATGACTAATGTTTTTTGCATCGTATTTTTGAGTAAAGAAAGAAAAATTTTTATTTTTTAATTCAACATAGCTTTGTTTGAGCAATAAATCTGTCTGGTTATAAATAAGTTGTTTTTGTATAATTGTTTCTGCCTCAGAGTATTTTTGTTTCTTTATTAAATGAATTGCATGAAAGAAATGATACCGACCAAGGGTGGTTTGTTTTAAAATTAAATCACTTATTTTGTCGTAACTTTTTTGATTATCTACATAATCATAAATTAATAGAGTCTGAATAAGTTTTATATTATTAAAAGAAGACTTGAATTGTTTTAATTTTAATTCTTGCTCACTAAAATCGTTATAAGAAATATCTAACCATAAATTAATATAATTATTTAACTCATCAAACAATGGGTTTTGCCTATTTGACGAGATAAAGACTTTTTTTGCTAGAAAATAGTTTCTATTTTTAATTAAGTACACTCCCTGAATTAATTGAAATAAAAAATTATCTTTTTGTTCTAAGGCACTAATTAACTTATTAGCTTCACCAATCTTGCCCTCCATTGCCAAGGAATAAATATAACGAAAATCATAACCATCATGACTTTTAGCTAAATCTTTAGTTTTTGAAAAAAAAAGATTAGCTTCCCGATAATTGTTATGATTTACTGATAGAGAGCCCTTAAGATAGTTTGATATATAATCAAATGATTCTAAAGAATTTTTTGATTGAAAAAAAGATGCATGAACAGAAGTGTGAGTGTTAATAAATAAAAATAAAAAAACAAATAAATAATTTTTTAACTTACAGATCATGGTTACTAAAAATTTAAAAAAATATTTTAATGAAAATATTAAGGAATATTATCATTCATCCGGGTTGTATAATAGTTTAATTTATAAAAAATTATCAAATACAAATAATTTGTCTAAAAAAGAATTATTAAAAAAACTTTTTACTAACATTATCCAAATTTTAACAAAGTTTATAGACCATAAAGATAACCTGCTACTATCTAATAACAAAATAAATTCTAAAATAATGATTATAGGAGACATGCCGAGTCATAATGATCATATTAATAAATATATATTTTCTGATGAATCTGGAGAATTGTTAAATAAAATGTTAAGAGCAATTTCAATTAATAAAGAAGATGTCTATTTAACAAATATAATACCTTTTTATAACAAAGAATCGAAAAGTATTTACTCTATATATAAATCTTTTTTAAAAAAAACTATTATAAATCATATTTCTATTATCAACCCCCAAATAATTTTATTACTTGGATCAATTCCTTTGGAAATATTATTTGGTAATGAATTTTCTATTTCTAATAATCGGGGACAATGGCTTAATCTTAAAATCAATGATAAAAATATTTTTACTCTTTGTACTTTTCATCCTAATTTTTTAATACAACAACCTAATCAAAAAAAAAATGCCTGGTTTGATTTACAATTATTTGAAAAAAAAATTAAAGATTTAAATATTAAATAATGTTTTCGCTAGCTAAAGAAAAAAAATTTGGCTCAATCATCATAGGTGTGGATGAAGTTGGTCGAGGACCTTTAGCTGGTCCAGTTACTGCGGCGGCAGTAATTTTGAACGATAATATTTCATTAGATAAAATAAATGACTCAAAAAAATTATCTTCTTTACAAAGAGAAAGCATATTTAATCAAATTATAATAAATTCAAAATGTGCGATTGGTTTTGCAACTGTATCTGAGATTGATAAATTAAATATTTTACAAGCTTCTTTGCTAGCAATGAAAAGATCCGTGGAAAGTCTCAAGGAAAAAAAAGCAATTATTTTAATTGATGGAAAATTTAGCTATGACAAAAACAATGAAAATATTAAAACATTTATAAAAGGCGATCAGCTTTATCCATCCATTGCAGCAGCTTCTATAATTGCTAAGGTTGTAAGAGATCGATACATGACTTTAATGTCTGAAAAATACCAAAACTATGGCTGGGATAAAAATGCTGGTTATGGTACTAAAAAACATATTCTTGCTATAAAAGAATACGGTATTACCCCTGCTCATAGAAAAAGTTTTGCCCCCATACACAACATGTTGTTACAAAAATAAAAACATTACTAAACATTACCATTGGCTGTTTGACTTTGATTAATCTTTGAAGTTAATTCTACTTCAAGTTGAAAATGAAAATAGACAAACATTCTTACAAAAACAAAATTTTTCAAGGTAATTCAATTGAACTACTAAAAAAGATACCTGATGAAACTTTTGATTTAGTTTTTGCAGACCCTCCTTACAATCTTCAATTGGATAAAAATCTTGAAAGACCAGACAATAGTAAAGTATCGGCAGTTAATGATAAGTGGGATCAATTCTCCTCTTTTCTTCAATATGATCAATTTACCATTGAATGGCTAACTGAGTGCAGAAGGGTTTTAAAAAAAAGTGGCAGTATCTGGGTAATTGGAACTTATCATAATATTTTTCGAGTTGGAAAAATTATACAAGATTTAAATTTTTGGATTCTAAACGATATTATTTGGAATAAGAAAAATCCTATGCCAAATTTTAAAGGAACAAGATTCACAAATGCTCATGAAACTTTAATATGGGCAGCTAAAGAGCCAAAAACCAAATATACATTTAACTACAATTCCTTAAAATGTTTTAATGATGATAAGCAGCTAAGATCTGATTGGAATTTAGCTATTTGTAGTGGGAATGAAAGATGTAAAAAAAATGGAGAAAAAGCTCATAATACACAAAAACCAGAATCACTACTTTATAGAATAATTTTATCCACGACAAATAAAGATGATTTAATTTTAGATCCTTTCTTTGGTACGGGAACAACCGGAGCTGTTGCAAAAAAACTAGGAAGAAACTTTTGTGGAATAGAAAAAGAAAAAAAATATATAGAAGTTGCAACAAAAAGAATCTCACAAATTAGACCAATTACTGAAGAATATTTAAAAACTATTCAAAAAAAGAGAAATGAGACACGGATACCTTTTGGAATGCTAGTAGAAAGCGGAATAATAGAACCTGGATTAAGTTTGTATGATCAAAAAAAGAAATTTACGGCTAAAGTTATGGCCGATGGAAGCATTGGTTGTAAAAATATAACTGGCTCAATTCATAAAGTTGGAGCAGAACTAGAAGGATCCCCTTCTTGCAATGGTTGGTCGTATTGGCATTTCAATATTGAAGGAAAATTACAACCATTAGATTATTTAAGGCAAAAAATTAGATCTAAATCAAATCTTTAAATTTATAGTTATAAATCTTACCGAAATATAAATTACAAAGTAATTTATTATTACAAATTATTTTCATAAAAAAATTTCTTATTTTTTTTAAAAACAAATTTGATACATGATAAGCATAAAGATTAAGATTAGATCTTGCATTTATCATAGATATTCTGCTTGATCTAAATTTATAAAATTTATCAATTTCATAAATTCTTTTTTCAAAAAGTTTTGCTAAACAAAAGGCATCTTCTACTGACTGTGCGGCTCCCTGGGCTTGAAATGGAACCATGCCATGCGCAGCATCTCCAATTATGAAAATTTTCCTCTCTCCAAAAAAAATATTTTTGTGCTTATAAATTGGCCACTGATAAATGCTATTTGCAGATGTGATGATGCCTTTTATGTCTGTGTTAGCATCTGCTGATAAACTCAATAAACTATCCTTATCAAGCACTAAATTTTCATAGTCTTTATTCAAAATTGAATTTTGTAATGCAAAAATTGAAGTAAAACTGAAATCTCCATATGAATTGATAGGATAAAAAATAAAATGTTTTTGATCGCCTAAATATAAATCTAAATTCTCTATATTTAATTTTTTATGATTTTGAATTATGCCCTTAAATCCTATCGCATTGACTGATTGTAAAAAATCAAGATTTTGTAAACTTTTTCGTATTTTAGAAAAAATACCGTCAGCTACTACGATATAATCAAAAATTTCATTACTGTTATCTAAAAAATTTATTGAATTATCTTTAATAGAAATGGCTTCTTTATGAGAAATTTCAACATTTACATTAATTCGATCTAATAAAAAATTTATCAACACATCTCTATCAAGACAAATATATTCACTACTGTTATTTAAAATATTTAATGAAAAATTAGTGATCGACTTGTTAGATTTATAATCTTGAATATGAATGTTTTTTATAATTGAAATTTTCTTTTCTGAAATGTTGTTAAAATTTATAGTTTTTAAAATTGTGATAGCATTATTTGAAAGTTGAATACCACTTGCATTTTGTCTAAAGGTATTTTTTTTTTCAAAAATTTTTATTTTAAATAAATTATTATTACATAAAAAATTTGCAAAAGAAAGACCGGCAATTCCACCCCCAATTATTCCAACTGAAATTTTTTTATTCATGCGCACCTGTTAACTTTAAAAGTTTTTTTGCCAATACGGAAATAGTAAATTTATTAATATCACTTTTATGAACCCAAAAAAAATTTCTTTTATCAATTGTAGCATTTTTTATTTGTACAATTTTTACATTCATAACAAAATTTGACATTTTGTAGACAAGTTTAAAAATAACAGGCTTTACTACAATAACATTTGTAAATATTTTTCTAGCAACTAATTGATAGTTTTTAGAATCAGACTCTACAATTGGAAGGTTGATCAGTTTGTTTAAAAAGTTAAAATTTTTATTATAAGAAAATAAAATTTTATTTTTTTTATTTAAATAAAAAGCATAAAAATTTCTTTGTTTTGCTAATTTTTTAATAGAAACTCTATTAAAAATTTTTTTTTTATTAGAAATGCAATTATTTTTTAAAGGGCATAAATTACATTTTGGATCTATGGGAAGGCATAATAATGCTCCGATTTCCATTATACCCTGCATTAAATTACTGGATCCCTTTTCAACTTTCATTATTTTGATTTTTTGCTCTAAATCAAAAAAAAGTTTTTTATTATGAGTTAAGTTAAAAATTCTTGATATTACTCTTTTAACATTTCCATCAATGCCAATATAAGGCTTGTCTTTTGCTATAGCTAAAATTGCAGATGCCGTATAATCTCCAATTCCTGGCAAACTTTTTAAATCAGAAAAGGAATCAGGCAAAACTCCATTGAATTTTTTCATAATAATTTTGGCAGTTTTGTGTAAATTTCTAGCTCTGCGATAGTAACCTAGGCCTTCCCACAATTTTAGAACACTCGTAATACGTGACTTTGAAAGAGATTTAATCGAAGAAAATTTTCTATAAAACTTATTAAAGTACGGTATCACTGTAGAAACCTTTGTTTGTTGAAGCATTATCTCGCTCAAAAGAACTTTGTAATCTTTGTCGATAAAATTTTCATAATTTCTCCATGGCAGGTCTCTTTGGTGTTTTTGATACCAAGCAATAATTTTTTTTGATAATATTTGGCTCATATCAATTAATGAATAAATTTACTCAAAATAAAGTATATCAAGGATTAAAACCTATTAAATCGCTATTGCCTAAAGATATACAGAAATTAGCTAGATCACAAAAAAATACTTTTTTTGAATTAAAGGATAAATGGTCAACAATTGTAGGTGGGGAAATTGCAAATCAATGCACACCAGAAAAAATCAAGCAAAATGATAACAATAAAGGGAAAATATTATTTTTAAGTGTTCCCAAAGATTATCTGATAGATGTTGATTATTCGAGGGATTATATTGTTGAAAAACTTAATTCTTATTTTGGTTATAATTTTATTAATAAAATCGTTATAAACTCTTTTAAAGTTAGCAAATTAAAAAGCGATACTATAAAGAAAGCTCCTGTCTTAAATGAAACTTTGTCAAAAAAAATAGGGCAGATTAAAAATGAAAAACTTAAAAATGCTTTTAAAGAATTTTTTAAAAATGAAAATTAAAAACATAATTTTAAAGATAATAATTTTTTTGGCTATATTTTCTTTTCCTGCCCAATCTATAGAAACTGGGGATCATGTTTTGGGCTCTCAAGATGCCAAAATTAGCGTTGAAATTTTTTCATCTCTAACATGTCCTCATTGTGCAAAATTTCATTTAAATGTATTGCCTGGTTTAATAAAAAAATTTGTAGAAACAAAAAAGATAAAAATATATCTTAAGGATTTTCCTCTTGATCTTGCTGCCCTTAATGCTGCAAAAATTGCAAGGTGTATTTCAAATAAAAACTCCATGCTTTTTCTTGATGAAATTTATACCAAACAAAGCGAATGGGCAGTGGGAAATAATATAAAAGAAATAAATCAAAAAATAAAAAAAATTTCTAGCAAGCACAATATGAATGATAAAGATTTTGACAGTTGTATTAACAACGAAAAAGTTGAAAAAGAGGTTTTAACAAGCAGAATTGAAGCTCAAAAAATATATAACATCACAGGTACCCCAACCATTATAATAAATCAAAAGAAGTACGAAGGTAGTTATAATTTGGAAGAAATTTCCAAATATATAAGCAAAATCAATTAATTTATGAAATTTAAACAACTAGAAGTTATTGGATTTAAATCTTTTGCCGACAAAACATCTTTTTATTTTGAGGATGGATTAACAGGCATTGTTGGACCTAATGGTTGTGGAAAATCAAATATTGTTGAATCGTTGAGATGGTGCATGGGAGAAACTTCTGCAAAAAGTTTGAGGGGGTCAGGAATGGAGGATGTAATATTTTCAGGTACAACTTCTAGACCATCAAAAAATTTATGCGAAGTGGCTCTAAAACTAGAAAATGATAATCGTCTACCTCAATTCAAAGATATGTCTGAAATTGAAGTAAGAAGAAAAATTGAAAAAGATAAGGGGTCTAAATATTTTTTAAATGGAAGAGAAGTGAGGGCAAAAGATATTCAAATTCTTTTTGCCGATTTGTCTACAGGACCACACTCTCCTTCCATGGTGAGTCAAGGAAGAGTGGGTTCCCTCGTCACTGCTAAACCAACTGATAGAAGAGCAATTTTAGAAGAAGCTGCAGGAATTGGAGGTCTGCATGTAAGAAGACATGAAGCTGAATTGAGACTTACAGCAGCAGAAAATAATTTAAAAAAAGCTGATGACATAATGAAGCAAATTGAAAATCAGCTTAAAAGTCTATTAAAACAAGCTGAAGAAGCTTCAAAATATAAAAATATTTCAAATGAAATAAGAAATCTTGAAGCCAAATTAGTATATTTTCAATCAGAAGAAATTGAAAAATCTATTTCAGATGCCCAGGAAGAGCTTGGCAATGTCGAGGACGAAATTAGTGCGGTTAATATAGATAAAAACTTCAATGAAAATGCACTAAAAGAAGAAAGCCAAAATATTCGTCCTTTACGTGATGAAAATGCACAACTCAACGCAAAACTCCAAAGACTAAATTTAGAGTTTGAACAAATAAGCGAAGAAGAAGGCAGGGCTAAAAATGAAATAGAAAAAATTAAAAAAGAAATTAAACAAATTAATACTGACATTGACCGAGAGAAACAAATTATTAATGACTCGTCTTCAAACGAAAAAAGGCTCTCAAATGAGAGATCTGATATCATTGAAACTGAACAAAATTCCTCTGAAATTGAAGAAAAGGCTCATAATGCGTACCAACAATCTCTTAAAGAGTTAAACAAAGAACAAGAATTATTAAGCGATTTGTCAGATAAAATATTTTCTCAAATTGGTGGTTTTGATTTTACTCTAATCAAAAATAAAGCTGAACAACTGACCAATTCAATAAAGAAGAATGGATTGGTATTGCAAAAACTTTCGCAGTCATCAAATTTAGATAGCTCAGAAATTAAAAACGAATTATCAATAATTTATAATGAATTTGTTCAAATCGAAGATCTAATAATAAAAATTAACTTTGATCTAGATGCTGCTGCTCCTCAAGCTAATTTAAATTCAGATATAACTAATAAATTAAAAAAAGATTTTCTTGAACAATTAAAAATTATATCCGAATTACAAGAAAAGTATGCCTCCAGACTAAGCAAATACGAAACTCTTAGACAGGATAGTTTAAAAAGAAAAGAAAGATTAAATAATATAGAAAATGAAATCAAGAATTGGATTGATCTAAAACAAAGCTCAGAGCAAAAATTTGAAGAATTAAATGAACGATTAAAACAAAATGAATTAATTTTATCACAAGAAGAAATTAAACCGGGAACAATTGCAGAAAAAAAAGGTACTTATGTTCAGAATATAAAAAATATTGAAGAAGACATACAACAAATTCTTGAAAAGTTAAATTCTAAAGAAGAGTCAATCAAATTAATAAATCAAAAACTATACGATATTAATGGAACTGTTCTAGAAATAACTGAAAGAAAAGTTAGGGCACAAACAATTATTGAGGGTTTAAAAGAAAAGAAAAAAGAAATAGAATTAAAATCACTAAGTGAATTCAAACATTCTATAGAAGAGCTACCTAATTTTGCTGATATCAACACCGAAGAGGCAGTTGAAACTTCTAAAATTGAATCTCAAATACATAAATTAAAAGATCAAAGAGAAAAAATGGGAGCGGTTAATTTAAGAGCAGATAATGAAACTCAAGAACTTCAAGATCAGATTAATAAAATGATGGACGACCGTAAAGACTTGGTGCAGGGTATTCAGAAATTAAAAGGATCTATAAATGACTTGAATCAAAAAGGAAGAGAACGTTTATTGGATGCATTTGAAAAAGTAAGTAGAAAATTTAATGATGTTTATACAAAATTATTTGCAGGTGGTAGTGCGAAACTCGAGCTAATAGAGTCTGACGATCCTTTAGAAGCTGGACTGGAGTTGCTAGTTAGTCCTCCTGGAAAAAAATTACAGTCCATAACTTTACTTTCAGGTGGCGAGCAGGCCTTGACAGCAATGGCACTAATTTTTGCAGTTTTTTTAATAAATCCCTCTCCCATTTGTATACTTGATGAGGTTGATGCACCGCTTGATGATGCAAATGTCACTAGGTTTTGTTCTCTATTAGATGAACTTTCCAATATTACAGATACAAAATTTATTATTATAACACACCATGCCTTAACAATGTCTAGAATGAATAGATTATACGGGGTCACAATGGCCGAAAGAGGAGTTAGTCAACTTGTGGCGGTAGATTTGGAAAAAGCCGAAGAAATGGTCGCTTAAAATTTTTAATATTCCATGAATGATATCAAAGATCTTGAAAATAAAATTAAGAAACTAAATCCTAAAAAAACAGAATCTGATCAAAATCGACAATCTTCTATGGGCATTGCCATGAGACTAAGTAGTGAAATGGTTGCTGCCGTTTTTGTCGCAAGCTTAATTGGCTACTATTTAGATAAATGGCTGGAAACTAAGCCATTTTTATTAATATTTTTTTTCTTTTTAGGAGCGGTTACGGGTATTTTAAATGTTGTGCGAACTTCCAAAATGATTAATAAGGACTAAATTATTTAAAAAATATGGCTACAAATCCAATGAATCAATTTGAAGTTTATTCAATTGGTCCAAAAATACAATTAGGAAATTTTGATATTTCTTTTACAAACGCGAGCCTTTTTATGGTTCTGACAGTTAGTTTGATTTCTATTTTTTTTATTTTAGCTACTCAAAAAAAATCTTTGGTACCTAATAAAATACAGTTAATTGCAGAAATGATTTATGAATTTGTATCTAAAATGATTAGTGATACAGCCGGAAAAGATGCAAGACCTTATTTTCCATTTATACTTAGTTTATTTTTATTTGTGCTAGTTTGTAATATGATAGGCATGATTCCTTATTCTTTTACAGTAACCAGTCATATTATTGTCACTTTCGCTATGGCCTTGTTTGTGTTTGTTGGAGTTACTATTATTGGTTTTGCAAAACATGGTGTGTCATATTTAAAATTATTTGTTCCATCGGGAGTTCCTACTGTTCTATTGCCTCTAATAGTAGTTATAGAAATTATTTCGTATTTAAGTCGACCAATTAGTTTATCGGTTCGACTTTTTGCAAATATGATGGCTGGACACACAATGCTTAAAGTATTCGGAGGATTTGTTGTCAGTCTAGGTATTCTAGGTGGTTGGTTACCACTTGGATTTTCAATTGCACTAACTGGTTTGGAAATATTAGTAGCTTTTTTACAAGCATATGTTTTTGCAATATTAACTTGCATCTATTTAAATGATGCACTTCACTTACATCATTAACAAAGGAGAAAAAAAATGGAAATAGCAGCAGCAAAAATGATTGGAGCAGGTTTGGCTGCAATCGCATTAGCAGGAGCTGGGGTTGGAATTGGTACAATTTTTGGTAGTTATCTATCAGGTGCCATGAGAAACCCTTCTGCAGCACAAAAGCAATTCCCAAATTTATTATTAGGATTTGCACTTGCAGAAGCAACAGGTCTATTTGGACTAGTTGTGGCTCTAATTATTCTATTCGCTTTTTAATTAAATTAATGGATAAAATTTTATTCTTATCTATTCTTTTAAGCTCTGCTGCAGTTGAAGCAGCAGAGAAAGCGGGTATGCCTCAACTAAATCCGAGTACTTGGTTCCCTCAAATTTTTTGGCTTATCATTACTTTTTCTTTTCTATATATCATTATTTCAAAAATAGTTTTACCAAGATTGTCCGAAAGTATTGAGCAAAGAAATGATCATATCAGTGACAATATAGATGAAGCTAGAAATCTTAAAAATCAAGCTGAAGAACAATATCAAGAATATTTAAAAGTCATAGCAAAAGCAAAAAAAGAAGCTCAAGACTTAATAGAAAAAAATAAAAAAAATTTACAAGAAGAATTTGAAAGTAAAAAAAAAGAAATCAAAATTAAATCTGAAGAAAAATTACAAGAAGTTGAAAAAGAAATAAACAATTTTAAAAATGCAGCTATGACAAGTATCAATGATATAGCTCAACAAATTGCAAAAAACCTTGTCAAAAAGGTATCAAACGTGGAAACCAATGAGGCAAGCGCAAGAGCAATAGTCGATGAAGTATCTAAAAAATATATGAGAGGCCTAAACTAATGGATGCTACTTTTTGGGTTGCAGTTTCTTTTTTTCTTTTTGTAGCTTTTCTTATTTATAAAAAAATACCCTCGCTAATTGGTAGTTCTTTAGAGGAAAAAATTAAAGAAATTAAATTTAAAATAAATGAGTCTGAAACTATAAAGCAAGAAAGTGATGAGCTACTAAGAAAATATCAAAACCAATTAGAGCAATCTAAAAAAGAATGTGAAGAAATATTATCAAGAGCCCAAAAGACAAGTGAAGAGGAAAGTGCAGTAATGAGGGATAAGATAAATTCTATGCTCACAATTAGAGAAAAAAATATAGAAGAAAAAATTACTCAAGCCAAAAATAATGCACTTAAAGAAGTAAAAAAAATTTCAACTCTCGTTGCTATTGAGAGTGCTAAAAAAATCATAACGCAAACAATTGAAAAGAACAAAATTGAAGAGGTTAATTTCTCTAGCGTTAGAGAAGGCATCGAAAGTTTAAAAAAAAATATTTAGTATTTATTTGTGGGACCCGTCACAAAACGGTGGATTTTTAGTTTTTTTACAATTGCACAAAAAATATTCTTTTTGTTCAGAAACGTCAAAATGCATAGGTCTAAATTCTCCTTTAACTTTATGAGTTCCATCACAAAAAGGCTGCTTTGTAGATAGACCGCAAGTGCACCAATAATATTTCTTTTCTATTTCTAGCTTTACTTTTTCAGGAGAATTTTTTGTTGTTTTTTGATTATCCATGTAAAAGTATCTATAAGAAATTAGTTATAAAATGAAGAAAAATTTAATTGTCATAGGTTCAGGCTTCGGTGGTATAGCAGCAGCGCTTAGAATGAAAGCCAAGGGATACGATGTAACGCTTGTAGAAAAACAAGGAGACCTAGGAGGAAGAGCTAGGGTTTTTAAAAAAGATGGTTTTACCTATGATGCTGGACCAACAGTCATAACAGCTCCTTACTTGCTACAGGAACTATTTGCTCTTTTTAATAAAAATATTTCTGACTATGTAACCATTAAACCTTTAGATCTTTGGTACAGATTTGTATTCGAAAACGGTGATTCATTCGACTATTCGGGTGATGAAGACAAAATGAAAAATGAGATTAAAAAATTTTCCACCAATGATCTTGACGGTTATTTAAAGCTTCTTAAGTTTACTGAAAAAATATTTAATAAAGGTTTTATTGAATTGTCTGACAAACCATTTCACAGCATTGGTTTTATGGCAAAACAACTTTTAGATTTATTAAAACTTAAAAGTTATCAGTCCGTTTACCAATTTGTGTCTAGTTATATTTCAAATGAGAAATTAAGAAAAATTTTTAGCATGCATCCGCTTCTAGTGGGTGGAAACCCTTTTTCAACAACATCTATATATACTCTAATTTTATACTTAGAAAAAAAATGGGGTATACACTACGCAATGGGTGGTACTGGCAATATAATCAACTCCTTAGAAAAGTTGATGGTTGAAGAAAATATTAAAGTTTTAAAAAATTCAGAAGTAACAAGGTTAATAAACTCAAATAATAGAATAACTGAAATAGAACTAAATAATAAAACAATTTTATCAGCTGATTATGTGGTTTGTAATGCAGACCCTCCCAATGTTTATAAAAATTTAATTAATAACAAAAAAAATTATGGTTATTTATTTAAAAAGAAAATAAATAAAATGAATTACTCCATGGGATTATTTGTCTACTATTTTGGTTCAAAAAAACAATATTCTCATGTAGCTCATCATACAATTGTTTTTGGCAATGAATATAAAAATCAGTTAGATAATATTTTTGAAAAAAAAATACTATCAAGTGATATAAGCTTTTATCTTCACAGACCCACAGCCACCGATAGTTCAATGGCTCCTGCTGGCCATGATGCTTTTTATGTTCTTGTTCCTGTTCCAAATAATTTATCTAAAATAAATTGGAAAAAACAAGGACCTGACTTCAAAGAACTTGTTATTAATGTTATGGAAAAAACGATTTTACCAGAAATAAAAAAAAATATTATCAGTGATTTATACATTACGCCCGATTATTTTGAAAAAGAACTTAACACTTTGCATGGATCAGGTTTTTCAATACAACCCAAATTTACTCAATCTGCATATTTCAGATTTCATAATCAATCTGAAATCTTTAAAAATTTATACTTTGTGGGTGCTGGCACCCATCCAGGAGCTGGGGTTCCGGGAGTTCTGTCTTCTGCAAAAGTCTTAGATAAATTATTATAATGTATCAAAGCAACAAAGTGCTAATTTCCAAACATTCAAAATCTTTTTACTGGGCATCTTTTTTTCTATCTCGAAAAATATTTTTACAGTTCTCCACTGTATACAGTTTCTGTAGAACTATTGATGATATTGCAGATAATAATCGTCCTGTTCATGTAAAAAAAAAGGAATTTAAAAAATTTAAGAATTATTTTTATAAAAAGAAATCCACTCCCATTGTTGATGACTTTAAAAAACTTATTAAAAAGAACAATATAAAAAAAAAAATTATTTCAGATTTGTTTGATGGAATAGAGTCTGATTTAAAAAAAAAGGTTGTTTTTATGAAAAAAAAAGACCTTTATTTATATTCCTATAGAGTAGCTGGAACAGTTGGCTTAATTATTTCAAAAATTCTTCAAATAAAGCATAAAAAAGATTTTAAGGACGCCATAAAGCTTGGTATTGCGATGCAATTCACAAATATAGCCAGAGATGTAATTGAAGACTCAAAAAATAATAGATTTTATATTTCTAAAGATTTTAACAGCATAAAAAAAACAATTTTTATGGCAGAAAATTTGTATAATGAATCATTTTATGCAATTAAACACATTCCTATTCGTCAGCGTTTTGCCATTTTAGTTGCAAGAAAAATTTATAGGCAAATTGGATATGAAATTTTAAAAAGAAGAAATATAAAGAATTATATAGAATCGGGAAAAATTTATGTTTCCAATATGAAAAAGCTATATTTGACTGCAGCAACTATCATAGACCTAATTAAACTATTTTTTATTAAACCTTATAACTTAAGTTCGGCGGAGGATGAGTTGTTTAAATTTATAAATCTAAATGAAAGAATTTGATTACATTATTTTGGGAGGAGGACTATCTGGGCTTTCTTTAGCCTACGAACTTAACAGGCAAGGATGTTTAAAAAATAATACATTAGCAATTCTTGAAAAAAGAAAAAAATACCAAAAAGATAAAATGTGGTCCTATTGGGATTTTAATAATAATAAATTCAAAAGTTGTATAGAAAAAAGCTGGAATTTTTTTGATATAACTTATAATCAACAATCTATATCGTTATCGTGTTTGAGATCTCCCTACCGAAGTATTAATTCACAAAAGTTTTATAAATTTATAATTAATAATTTAAATAAAAATAAAAATATTCACTTAATAAAAAATACTAAAATACTATCCGTTAAAAAAAATATTATTACAACTCCTAATCAAACTTATAAAACTAAATATATATTTGATAGTTTAATAGCAAAGAAAGAAAAGTCTAAAATGTATCAACATTTTTATGGTTGTGAAATTGAAAGCAAAAAAAATATATTTAATTCAGCCAGTGTGCAATTAATGGACTTTGATTGCGAACAAAATAATGGACTACATTTTTTTTACGTACTGCCTTTTTCAAAAAAAAGAGCATTAATTGAAACCACCTGGTATTCCAAAAAAATTAAAGAAAAGTATAAATATAAAGAAGAGATAAGTAGATATTTATTAAAGAGAAAAATTTCAGGAAAAATCAAATATGAAGAAATTGGAGCTATTCCGCTTCGTCACTTTCCTTTGAATGACAGCTCTTTAAATCACATCAAAATAGGAACCGCGGGCAACATGACTAGGATTAGTACGGGTTACACTTTCCAAGCCATTCAAGCATTTAGTGAAAATTTAGCCAAACAATTAAAATTAAGCGGAACAATAAATCTTCCTTTGATCAGATCTTTTAAATACAAATTTCTTGACCAAATTTTACTTTCCGTAATTGAGCGAAATCATAAAGTTATGCCAAAAATTTTTTTTCATTTGTTTAGAAACAATACTAGCAAAACGGTGATTAACTTTTTATCTGACCGCAGTAGCTTTATAGAAGATCTAAAAATAATAATATCAATGCCTAAATTGATTTTTTTACAAAATTTTTTTATTTTTTTATATAAATCGATTGTTAAGACAATAAATAAATGAACAGTATTTTATTCACCAATCCTCAAATAAAAAAAATATTTTACTCTCAATTATTTTTTTTTATGATCCTGAGCTTACTGTTAATATTTTTTGAAAATGCAATTTATTCTTTTAATAAAAATTTTTATCTTCTTTGTTTTATCTTAATTGCTACCATTGGTATTTCTCATGGGGCTTTAGATCATATCAAAGGAAAATTTATTTTAAAAAAAACATTTCCAAAAAAATCTTTATTACTATTTTATATGTTTTACATTTTATTTGCGTTGTTGGTTTTGTTTTCTTGGATAAAATTTTCATTTTTAAGTTTAATTATTTTTTTTATCATCTCTTCTTTTCACTTTGGGCAAGAAGATGTATCTTTCTTCATGCGCAAGCACTCAGTTCTAGATAATTTATTTTATTTTATGAGAGGTTTGATCATCATATCTTCATCTTTTTATTTTAATCAAGAAGAAACTCAAAGTTTTATAAAAATTCTAATAGTGGAAAATGCAGATTCTTTAATTATAAAAATTAATTGGTTTTATTGTTTTTGGGTTAATGTAATTATTTTATTCTTATTTGTATTTTTTTATTTTTTTAAAAAAAAAATAAATTGGGAATGCTTCCTAATAATGAATTTAGAGATACTGTTTATTTTGATTATATTTTATTTTTTACCCTTATTTTTAGCATTTACTTTGTATTTTTGTTTTATGCACTCTACTAAACACATCTTATCCTTGTCATATGAGCTAAATAATAAGAATATTAATTTAGGATTAAAAAAATTTGCTGTTTCTTCATTACCCCTTACAATTATTACTTTTGCTATTGCATTATTAATGTTAGTTTATTTAAAAAACGAATTTTCTATTGATAAATCAATAATTAAAATAACCTTTGTAGGATTGGCCTCATTAACATTGCCTCATATTATACTTGATGAAATTTATGATAAGTACAAACAATAATATGGAAACATTAAATATTTTTCTTGCTAGTCCACGAGGATTTTGTGCTGGAGTGGAAAGAGCCGTGCTAATTGTAAAAAAAACTCTAGAAAGATATGGCTCGCCAGTCTATGTTCGTCATGAAATAGTTCATAATCGTCATGTTGTGGACGAATTAAAAAATTTAGGAACAATATTTGTAAATGAGCTTGAAGATATAGAAGATACTTCGCGACCAGTGATTTTTTCAGCACATGGAGTATCCAAAAAAGTAATTGAGGATGCTAAATTTAAAAACCTTATATACATTGATGCAACTTGTCCCCTTGTTTCAAAAGTTCATCGTGAAGCTGAGCAACTTAATAAGCAAGGATATTTTATTTTTTTAATTGGACACAAAAACCATCCAGAAGTTGTAGGTACCATGGGTCAGTTAGACGTTGGAACTATTCAATTAATTCAAACGAAAGACGATGTAATCAATTATAAGTTCAGCCCTGATATCAAATACGCATATATTACACAAACCACTCTTTCAGTTGACGATACTAAAGAAATTATTAATGCGTTAAAAAGTATGATACCCAACATTAAGGGTCCCATCAAAGAGGACATATGCTATGCGACTACAAATAGACAAAACGCTGTAAAGCTTATCGCGCCAAAATGTGATTTATTTCTAGTCATTGGTAGTCCTAATTCTTCCAATTCGCAAAGGCTTGTGGAGGTGGCCAAAAATAATGGATGCACGAATAGCCTACTACTTCATCCTGAAATGCCTTTTCCGACAGAAAAAATAATTAATTCTAAAAATATTGGTCTTTCCTCTGGAGCCTCAGCGCCAGAAATTCTGATGGAAGAAACCCTTGAAAAAATTAAGTCACTAAGAAAAGTTAATATAGAAGAAATTATTTCAACTGTAGAAAATGTTTCTTTCAAACTACCATCATCTCTTCAATAATGGCTATTTATACGCAACTTTCATTTTCTGAAGTTTCCAACATTATAAATGATTATTCGATTGGTATTTTAAAACAACTAAAGGGAATTAAAGAAGGAATTGAAAATACTAACTACTTACTAATTACCACAAAAGGAAAATATATTCTTACTATTTTTGAAAAAAGAGTAAATATTAAAGATCTTCCTTTTTTTATGAATTTAATGAATCATTTGAATTCGAAAAAAATCATTTGTCCAAACCCAATTAATAATAAATTTAAAAAAAATATTTTTGAAATAAAAAATAAAAAAGCTTGCATTTCCTCTTTTGTTTTTGGAAAAGGAAAAAATACGCATACTCTGAAAGAGTGTGAAATCATCGGAAAAAATATTGCAAAACTACACCTTGCAACCAGAGGACTAAAAATTAAAAGAAAAAATAATTTATCTTTAAATTCATGGATGACTTTAAATGAATTAATTAAAAATAAAGGGAATAAGAAAATTCCTGGAATTCATTCATTTATTCTTCAAATTTTAATTACTATTAAAAAATATTGGCCCAAAAATATACCTACGGGCATAATTCATGGAGACCTTTTTCCTGATAATATCTTTTTTAAAAAAAATAAATTTAATGGTTTCATAGACTTTTATTTTTCTTGTAATGATTTTTTAATTTATGATCTTGCAATTTGTATTAATGCAGTATGCTTTGATAATCGGCACAAGCTTATTGAATTAAAAAAAAATGCCATTTTGAAAGGTTATTCAAAAATAAGAAAACTAAGCCAAAAAGAACTTCAATCATTACCCATCCTATCTATGGGTGCTGCAATCAGATTTTTTCTTACGAGATTGTATGATCAAATTAATCAACAAAAAAATGCTGTGGTTAAAATAAAAAATCCAAAAGAATATTTAAATAAAATTAAATTTTATGAACAAACCCAAAGTTATCAAAGGTTAATATCTTGAGTAACAATAACACCACAATATACACGGACGGTGCATGCTCCGGCAATCCTGGAAAAGGTGGATGGGCAGCAATTATTATTAATTCTGGGAAAGAAAAAATAATTTCAGGATTTGAATTATTAACCACCAATAATAGAATGGAGTTAACAGCCGTTATCAAAGCCTTAGAAATATCTAAAGACGATAACGTCACTATCTACACTGACTCTAAATATGTAAAAGATGGAATAGAGGAGTGGATTAAAAATTGGAAAAAAAATGGATGGAGAACGGCATCAAAACAGCCGGTAAAGAATAAAGATTTATGGACCTTGCTAGATGAATTGGTTGAAAAAAAAAACATCCAATGGAAGTGGGTCAAAGGACATTCTGCTGACAAATATAATAATCTTGTAGATGCTGAAGCAAGAAGAGCAATCGACAACGAAACTAATTAATTCGCTTTACTTTTAATATATTTTTTTAATTGATCTAGATTATTTTCCAATACAACAAACCTCTCCTCTTTGTCCTGAATATTACCAATAAAATCTGGTATTTGAGGATTCTGGTTTATAGCTTTGATGATAGCCTCGGGAAATTTGCATGAATGAGCTGTTTCAAAACAAAAATACGAAAACTCAGATCTAAAATTATTATATTTTTGCAACGCTTTAAATCCGATGGCTGAATGTGGGTCTACTATTATTTGATGCATATCAAAAATATACTTGATAGTTTCTAGTGTTTCTTTTTCATCCACACTAAATGCTAAGAAAATTGTTTTTAATTTTTCTAGCTCATCATTGGACAATTGGAATTTTTGTTTTACTTTTAAATCATTCATAAGCTCCAACACTCGTGTTGTATTTTGATTACAAACATCAAATATTATTCGTTCAAAATTGCTTGCAACTTGTATATCCATGCTTGGTGAAATAGAAGGATTCACCTTTCCAGGCTCATACAATCCAGTATTCAAACATTTTTCCAATAAATTATTATGATTGGTTGCTATGATTAATTTTTTAATAGGAAGGCCCATTTGTCTTGCAATGTAACCTGCATATATATCTCCAAAATTACCTGTAGGAACTGATACAATCATTTCTTTTCTGGAAGTGCCTTGCTGAAAATAAATATAAAAATAATAAACTACCTGTGCAACAATTCTTGCCCAATTAATAGAATTCACTCCTGACATTTGAATCTCATCTCTAAATACGTGGTCATTAAACATTTCTTTAACCAAATACTGACAGTCATCAAATGTACCCTTGACTGCAATATTAAATACATTCTTGTCCATAACGGAAGTCATTAATCGCCTTTGAATTTCAGAGACTTTATTTTCAGGATGTAAAACAAAAATATTTAGGTACGGCTTGCTTTTTAAAGCATCAATTGCTGCTGCTCCTGTGTCTCCTGAGGTTGCAGTAATTAAGTTCATTTTATTTTTACTTTTCTTTAATAAAAATTCATACATATTGCCCAAAACTTGCATGGCAATGTCTTTAAAAGCTAAAGTAGGACCATGAAAAAGCTCTACACAATGAATGTTGTCTATGATCTTTAAATCTACAATTTTTGGATTTTGGAAAACGGAATAAGACTTGCTAATTATTGACTTCAAATCATTCTGAGAAAAAGTATCTCCTGTAAATTTTTGAAAAATTTCAAATGACAGTTCGGAAAAATTAAGCTTACTCATTTGAGCCATTTCTGACTCACCAACTTTGGGAATACTTACCGGCACATACAACCCTCCATCAGATGCTAAAGCATTCAAAAAAATTTGCTCAAAAGTAAATGTTTTGTTTTTGTTTCTAGTACTCCAATACAGCATATTTATTTATATCTTTTTTTTAAAAACCAAAAAGCAATTAATATACAAAATCCCAGCACATACCAAGTTATGGCATACTGAAGATGATTATTCGTTATATTAATCCTTGAAGTATTCTTCAAATTAACAAAATATTTATCTGGTGACGATTGCTCAATCAAATACGGTTCAAGTTGAACATTTAAAGATTTTGATAATTGACCAATGTCTAAATAGTAATAAAACTTTTCTTTATTACTATTTTCAGGAACAAAATTTCTTTTGGGTTTTGTTAAATACAACGTCCCTTCTATCTCTACATTATTTGCTGTTTCTGATGGGTAATTTTCTTCATACTTTTTTTCAATTTTAGGAAGCCACCCTCTTTTCACTAAAAAAAAATTTGAATTATCAGTCTGCAATACTGAAATTAAATTAAAACCATAGTTTCCTTTTTCGTTTAACTGATAAAGAAAGTAATTTTTTTCAAGTAGCTTTCCTTTGATTTTAATCTTTTTAAATTCTTCTATGCTATTTATATCGAATGATATGGGTGGAAGTTTAGAAAAAACTTCGATCTTATTAATAATATTTTCTTTCCACTGCAAGCGGTATAGTTGCCATGTGCCTAAAGAAAAAAGAACAAAAATAATAGTAATAGAAAATAAATTAAAGATAGTTTTTCTCAAAAAAAATTAACTACCCCAAATGTAGATTGCAGCAAATAAAAATAACCACACCACATCAACAAAATGCCAGTACCATGCGGCAGCTTCAAATCCAAAATGATGCTCAGGAGTATAATGACCCTTTTGTGCTCTAAACAAACACACGGCTAAAAATATAGTTCCTACTAATACGTGGAAACCATGGAAACCTGTTGCCATATAAAAGGTTGAACCATAAATTCCTGTGCTTAATTTAAATGTTGCATGAACATATTCATAAGCTTGGAACATGGTAAAAATTGCTCCTAAAATTACTGTTAAAATTAATCCCTGAATCAAACTCTTCCTGTCATTTTCTAACATTGCATGATGTGCCCAGGTGACAGTAGTTCCTGATAATAATAATATTAAAGTATTTATCAAAGGTATGTGCCAAGGATCTAAAGTTTGAATTCCTTTCGGTGGCCAAATTCCTCCAATAACCTGGTCAGGAAATAAACTGGAGTCAAAAAATGCCCAAAACCAAGCAACAAAAAACATCACTTCAGATGCTATAAACAAAACCATTCCATATCGATGACTAAGCTGAACTACAGGAGTGTGATCACCTTTGTGTTGAGCTTCAATAACAACATCCCTAAACCACATAAACATTCCATATAAAAGAACTGCCATAGATGCGAATAACAGCCAGAGGGCTTTAGTTCTAAAATAATAAACGGCTCCAATTGCAACTAACAAAGAAGCTAAAGAACAAAATATTGGCCAAGGACTTGGGTCAACTAAGTGATAATCGTGTTTTTTTTCTGCTGATGACATAATTAACTATTTCTGAAACTTATCTACTTCAAATAAAGTATAAGATAAAGTTATATCTTTGACATCTTTGGTCGCTGGGTCTTTAGCAATTTCAGGGTCAATATAATAAGATAAATTAAGCTCAATAGTTTCATTAGGACTTAATTTTTGTTGTTCAAAACAAAAACATTCAAGTTTGTTAAAATATTTTCCTGTCGAATCAGGCGTAACATTAAAAGTAGACACAAATGTAACTAGCTGTTGACTTTGATTGGTAATGGTAAATGATGCGTTTCGAACTTCACCCGGCTTAATCTCCAAAACATTGTTTTTAGCTTTAAATAAAACAGGAAGCCCTCCGGCAACATTTGTATCAAATCTCATTCCTAAATCTTTATTAATAATTACTTTGGGTAAAATTTTTGTTTTCTGAGTTGTACCACCAAAGCCTGTTACTCTGCAAAAAAGATCATAAAGCGGTACAGACGCAAATGACAATCCCAACATAATAAAAAAAATAACCACTAAATACTTCGGATGTAATTTTTTATATGTAGTTATTATCATAGCGGACGATTAAAAATTGAAATATTTAAAATTGTATAACAAAAAAAGAAAATTATTAAAGCCACCAAAGACCATGCAACTATTTTGTTTTTATTTTTTAAATTCATAAATTATAGAAAAAAATAATTATCAATTAAGATGGTTGAAAATATAAAAAATAAATAAAAAATTGAAAATACGAAAATATTTCTAGCAATTTTATGAGAGAGGGATTTGTTTTTAGTTATTAGCAGCTTGAAAGAAAGATAAATATAAAATAATCCAAAAATAACAACAAATATTAAATTACTATAACTTGCAAAATTAAAAAAATAGGGAGCTAAAGTGATGGGCCACAAAACTATAGAATAAAATAAAATATTTTTTTTTGTAACATCTTCTCCACTTACCACTGATAGCATAGGAATGTTTGCTTTCTTATAATCTTCATTTTTATATAAACTTAATGCCCAAAAATGCGATGGTGTCCAAAGAAAAATTATTAAGAATAAAATAATAGGCTCAATCGAAATACTATTAGTAGAAATTGTCCATCCAATGACTGGTGGGAATGAACCAGCGGCTCCTCCAATAACAATATTTTGAGGAGTGCTTCTCTTGAGCCAAATAGTGTAAATAAAAATATAAAACAAAATAGTGATAGCTAAAATAATAGCTGATAAAAAATTAGAAAAAAAATATAAACCAGCAACTGAAATAAAAGACAATGTGGTTCCAAAAATTAATGCGTGCCTGTTTTTAACTTTCCCAAGCGGAATTGGTCGGAGGCAAGTTCTTGACATAATTCCATCAATTTCTGCGTCATACCACATGTTTAGCGCACCCGCTGCGCCAGCACCAAGAGCAACAAATAATAGTGATAAGGCTGAATTAACAAAACTAATCTTAATAGGTGCAATTACAATTCCAACTAATGCTGTAAAAATGACCAAGGACATAACTCTCGGTTTCATCAATTCAAAAAAGTTTTTTAAAGTCGATGAATACGAAGTCTGCGATGACATCAATACGCCAGACATTTGTTTTTTCAAAATCCCTCTACTATTTTATTTGTGGAAGCTCATTAAATTGATGGAAAGGAGGTGGTGAAGACAATGTCCATTCCAATGTAGTAGCTCCCTCTCCCCACGGATTATTAGCTGCCTGTTTTCCTCTGGCAAATGCGTGAATGATCATAGCAAAAAATATTACCACACCAAATGCTGAGATGTACGATCCAATCGATGAAACATAGTTCCATCCTGCAAAGGCGTCAGGATAATCTGCATACCTTCTTGGCATTCCTGCCAATCCTAAAAAGTGTTGAGGAAAAAATACTAAATTTACTCCTATAAAACTAACCCAGAAGTGAAGTTTTCCCAAAAATTCAGAATATTCATATCCTGTCATTTTACTAAACCAATAATAAAAACCTGCAAAAATTGAGAATACAGCTCCAAGCGAAAGAACATAATGAAAATGAGCTACCACATAGTATGTGTCGTGCATTGCAGTATCTATTCCTGCATTAGCAAGAACAACTCCTGTTACTCCTCCGACCGTAAATAAAAATATAAATCCAAGTGACCAAAGCATTGGTGTAGAAAGCGTTACTGATCCACCCCACATAGTAGCAATCCATGAAAAGACTTTGATACCGGTAGGAACTGCAATAACCATGGTAGCAAATACAAAGTATGCTTTGGTATCAACTCCCATTCCAACTGTATACATGTGATGTGCCCAAACTATAAAGCCAACTACTCCAATAGATACCATGGCATAAGCCATGCCCAAATATCCAAACACCGGCTTTTTTGAAAAAGTAGAAATGATCTGACTTACCATTCCGAAACCAGGTAAAATCATAATATAAACTTCTGGGTGTCCAAAAAACCAAAATAGATGTTGAAATAAAACTGGATCTCCACCCCCCTGGGGATTGAAAAAAGAAGTTCCGAAATTTCTATCTGTAAGCAACATGGTGATTGCTCCAGCAAGCACTGGTAAAGAAAGTAGCAACAAGAATGCAGTTACTAAAATCGACCATACAAATAAAGGCATTTTATGCATAGTCATACCAGGCGCTCTCATATTAAAAATAGTTGTTATAAAATTAACAGCACCCAAAATAGATGAAGCACCAGCAAGATGAAGACTGAATATGGCCAGATCCATTGCGGGACCAGGCTGTCCAGCTTTGGAAGATAAAGGAGGATAAATGGTCCAACCTCCCCCAACTCCTGTTTGACCTGGAGGGCCTTCAACAAAAATTGAGGCTAATAGTAAAATAAAAGCAGCAGGTAATAACCAAAAAGAAATATTATTCATTCTTGGAAAGGCCATATCGGGAGCTCCTATCATTAATGGAACAAACCAATTTCCAAAACCACCTATCATGGCTGGCATCACCATAAAGAAAATCATGATCAATCCATGTCCGGTAACTAAAACATTATATAAATGATAATTTCCACCTAGAATTCCATCTCCTGGATGCATCAATTCCATTCTCATCAAAACCGAAAAGGCTGTTCCTATAATTCCTGCAAAAATTGCAAAAATTAAATACATAGTTCCAATATCTTTATGATTGGTAGAATACGCCCATCTTCTCCATCCAGTAGGATGACTTTCGTGATGATGATCAGCTGTTGATGAATAACCTGACATATCTATTTTCTCCTATTTTTTATTTTCAACTATTAAATTATTATTTGATGGATACATTGCATATTTTTTCTTCGCCATTGCAACCCACTCATTATATTTCTCTTGAGAAACCACCTCAACAGTAATTGGCATAAATGCATGTTTAATTCCACATAGTTCCGAACACTGTCCGTAAAAAATTCCTTCCTTTTCTGCTTTAAACCAAGTTTCATTAATTCTTCCAGGAACCGCATCTTTTTTAACACCAAACGCAGGTAATGCCCAAGCATGCAAAACATCATTTGCTGTAATTAAAACTTTGACCACTTTATTTACCGGAACCACAACTTTAGTGTCTGTTGCTAACAATCTTGGTTGTCCAGGTTTTAAATCTTTAGTTTCTACCATCACAGATTCAAAAGATATTTTTTCATCTGGATATTCGTAACCCCAATACCACTGGTATCCGATAGCTTTAATAGTAACATCCGCTTTTGGAATGACCTCTTGTTTGTATAATAATTTGAACGAAGGAATTGCAATCACCACTAAAATCAAACATGGTATTACAGTCCATAAAATTTCAATAAAAGTATTATGAGTTGTTTTAGATGGGTTTGGATTTTTAGAAGCTCTAAATTTATAAACAGAGTATAAAATTAAAAATAATACAAAGAATGAAATTGCGGTAATGATTGGCATTAAAATATAGTCATGCATAAAAACAAGATCATGCATCACAGATGTAACTCCTTCTTGAAAACCTAATTGCCAATTTTTGGGCTGATCGGCGTAAAGATTAGTGCTTACTAGAAAGAATGCAGATAAAAAGATAATATTTTTCATATTGTAGTTGTCCTTATAGCAAAACAAAGTATGCTTAACTTTGCGACACTTTGACAAAAAGTATATGAAGTGTGTAAAAAATCAAAAAAAATTATAGCGATAATGAACACTTTTTTTACAGATACGGACCTTACAAGAGAACAGGCCGAGCAAATAGTCTCGGATACACTAAAAAATTGTGATGATGGAGAATTATTTTTTGAAAGTTCTAAAAGTGAGTCTTTTGTCCTAGATGACCAAAAAATTAAAAATACAAGTTACGACACTTCTATAGGATATGGATTAAGAGCTGTAACAGATGATGTTACTGCTTACTCGCATTCCAATGAGATTAGCAAAAAATCACTAAGTGAAGCTTCAAAAAATTTAATTTCAAGTTTAAAAAATAAAAAAGGTACTTTGGATAATTTCTCTCAAAAAACAAATTCTAGAATATATGGCGACACAAACCCCATTGAAGCAAAACCTTTTAACGAAAAAGTTTTAATATTAAAAAATGTAGATGAGTATTTAAGACAAAAAGACTCATCGGTAAAACAAGTGACTGCATCCATCTCCGGAGAGTATCAAGAAATTGAAATCATAAAATCTGGCTCTGAAAATTTTAAAGATATTAGACCACTAGTGAGATTTAATGTTTCGGTAATGGTTGAAAAAAATGGAAGAAAAGAAACTGGCTCTTATGGAACCGGAGGAAGAATGAATTACGATGATTATATTGCTAACAATGATTGGAAAAAAGTTTGTGATCAAGCTTATAAACAGGCAATGATAAATCTTGAAAGCAAAGATGCTCCTGCTGGTGAAATGAAAGTTGTGTTAGGTCCTGGTTGGCCAGGAATATTATTGCACGAAGCAATTGGACATGGATTAGAGGGTGATTTTAATAGAAAAAAAACTTCTGCTTTTCATAATTTAATGAATCAAAAAGTAGCTAGTGAGCATGTAACCATTGTAGATGATGGAACTATCACTAACAGAAGAGGATCTATTACTATTGATGATGAGGGAACGCCATCTTCCAGAACAGTTTTAATAGAAAATGGAATATTAAAAAATTATATGCAGGATAGGTTGAATGCAAGATTAATGAAAAAAAAACCGACAGGAAATGGCAGAAGAGAAAGTTTTGAATGCGCTCCCATGCCAAGAATGACAAACACATTCATGCTTGAAGGAAAACATTCTCAAGAAGAAATGATTAAATCAGTTGATAAAGGAATCTTTGCCGTTTCTTTTGGTGGAGGCCAAGTAGACATAACCAATGGAAAATTTGTTTTTTCATGTACGGAAGCATACGAAATTAATAATGGAAAAATTGGATCACCGGTAAAAGGAGCTACTTTAATTGGGAATGGTCCTGATATCTTAACCAAAGTGTCTATGGTGGGAAATGATATGAAACTAGATCCTGGTATTGGAACCTGTGGAAAAAATGGACAATGGGTTCCTGTAGGAGTTGGTCAGCCTTCCATTCTAGTTGATGAAATTACTGTTGGCGGAACAAAACTTTAATTCAATAAAAAATTTAGTAAAACTAAACCTGCTATTGCAGCTGTCTCCGATCTTAAAATATTGTTACCAAGAGAAAAACTCTTAAAATTTTTATTCATTTTAATTTGCTCTCTTTCTTTTGTGGAAAAATCTCCCTCGGGTCCAATAAACAAAATAACGTTATTATTTTTGTTATTTAAATAATTGCTCATAATATTTTCTTTTGCACTTATATCTGCAAACAAAACCATATCTTTATTAAACTTAGGGCTGACAAATTCTTCAAATTTTAACGTTTTTTTCAAATTCGGCAATGACAGCTGATCTGATTGTTCGCAAGATTCAATTATAATTTTTTTTAACCTTTCTTCATTCACTTTTCTATTAATTGTATGATGAGAAACTACAGGTAAAAAATTTTTAACTCCAATTTCTGAACACTTTTGAATTAAAAAATCTAACCTTGGGCCTTTCAAAGGACAAAAGGCTAGTGTTATATTTTTTAAGTTCGTCTGTTCTCTGATTTTTTTAATTAATATTATTTTTATAATTTTTTTAGCTTGTTCTGCGATTCTTGCTAAAAACTCCCCTTCCTTGCCGTTGAACACCAATAACTCATTATCAACTTTTAAACGCATGACATTAATAACGTAATGCGACTGATCTTTATTTAGAATAATATCTTTATTTTCTTCTAGTTTTTCACTTAAAAATATTCTAATTTTTTTATCCATAAGATAAATTCTATATATGAAAAATAAAATTTCCAATATCAAAGTTTGTGCTTTTGACGCTTATGGAACATGTTTTGATATTAATTCTGCAGCTGCGGTAATAAAAAATAAAATAGGAAAAAAATGGTTAGATTTTGCGAGTACATGGAGAACTGTTCAGCTTGAATATACTTGGCTTCGAAGTTTAATGAAAAATCATAAAGATTTTTGGCAAGTTACTAAGGACTCTCTAGATTTTTCAATGAAAATTCACAATATCAATCCTAAATATAAATTAGAACTTTTAAAACTGTACCAAAAGTTAGAAGCATATCCTGAGTTAAAAGAAACTTTGCTTTATTTAAAAAAAAAGAAAATAAAAACATGTATATTATCAAATGGAACCCCAAAGCTGTTAAGACTCTTAACTGAAAAAGCTCAAGTTAAACAATTATTTGACTCTATTATTTCTATCGAAAAAGTTAAAATTTACAAACCGGATCCAAAAGTTTATGAACTGGTTACAAAAAAATACAAATGCAAACCAACTCAGGTTTGTTTTTTTAGCTCTAATAGCTGGGATGTGGTTGGATCTAAATCGTTTGGATTTAAATCAATTTGGGTAAATAGATTAAATAAAAACTTTGATAACTTAGATCATAAACCAAATAAAATTATTAAAAATTTACTCCAATTAAAAAAATTTTTATAAGTTTAATAAATTAATAATGAAAAAATATATAAAACTTATAAGGCTAGACAAGCCAACAGGAATTTTTTTATTATTTTGGCCTTGCTCCTGGGGTTTATTATTAGGAAATATCAACTTTTCTAACAATGAAATTTTTTATCATTACCTATTTCTTTTTTTTATTGGATCTTTTTTAATGAGAAGTGCGGGATGTGTGTACAATGATATCATCGACAAAAAAATTGATATCAAAATAAAAAGAACCAGAACTAGACCGATTGCTGCAGGAATAATTTCTACAACAGCAGGTTGGGTCGTAATCATGGTACTTATTTTTCTATCTCTAGCAATTCTTCTTCAGTTCAATTTAAAATCTATCATATTTGGCTTAAGCTCAGCTTTTTTTGTAATTTTATATCCGTTTATGAAAAGAATAACTTATTGGCCACAATTATTTCTAGGCATTACTTTTAATTGGGGTGTAATTTTAGGTTGGTTGGCAATGGGAAATGAAATTACTTTATTGCCTGTGATTTTGTATACATCGGCAATTTTTTGGACTCTTGGATATGATACAATCTATGGAATGCAAGATATACAAGATGACATCAAAATAGGAGTAAAGTCTACCTCCATAAAATTTCAAAAAAAAATAAAATTATTTTTGTCCATATGTTATCTTCTTTCTTTTGCTTTATTTATAGCGTTGTTGAATTTAATGAATGCAAGTTTAATTAGCTATTTGCTGGCCTTTTTATCAAGTTTAATTTTAATATTTCAAATAACTTCATTTAAAAACAATGAATATAAAAAAAACTCTAAACTATTTGCATTAAATAATTATTATGGTTTATCTATATTTTTCATACTTTTTGTAACAACATATAATGGTTAAAGATAAAAAATTTTTAGAAAAAATTTCTTTTTTTTGTTTAGATAAAGCAAAATCAATGGGGGCTACTGACTGTGAAGTTGTTGTTAGTAGTTCTATCTCAGAAAGCATATCCCTTCGCAACAAGCAGATTGATCATTCCGAAAGTTCTAACAATCTTTCTGTAGCTATGACAACTTATATTAATAAAAAAAAATCAAATGTTTCTTCATCCAATACGAAAGAGCAAGATTTGTTAAAATTAATAGATAGATGCATAGAAATGACCAAGGTTACACCCGATGATCCCCACTCTTCTATGCCAGATAAAAACAAGCTAGCAAAAGAAGATATCTTTTTGAATTTATTTGATGAAACAAATATTTCGACTGAAAAAAAAATTGATTTTATAAACGAAATAGAAGAAGAGGCTTTTAAAAATAATAAAATTACCAATTCGAATGGCTGTTCCTTTTCTGAGACAAAGTCTAATTTTGTATTATCAAATAGCCTTGGTTTTTCAAAAGGATATGAAACATCAATATTTTCAGCTGGTTGCGCAATGGTAGCTGAGGATCAAGGTTTAATGGAAACTGATTATGAATTTTCTACTAAAAGATTTTATCATAAATTACTTTCTTCAAAAGAAATTGGATCATCTGCAGCAACTAGGGCCAGCAGAAGATTGGGTGCTAAAAAAATTAATAGCGCCAAATTACCAGTTATATTTGATAAAAGAGTTGCTAGAAGTTTATTGTCTAGTTTTGCTTCAGCAATTTCAGGCTCTGCTTTCTCAAGGGGCACTACTTTTTTAAAGGATAAATATGAAAAAGAAATATTTTCAAAAACAATTAATATTTTTGATGACCCGCTTATTGAAATGGGTCTTGGGTCTCAGGCTTTTGACTCGGAGGGAGTACAATGTGAAAAAATGCAAATAGTAGAAAATGGAAAATTTAAAAATATTTTATTAGACACTTATCATTCAAACATTCTAAAAATGGAAACAAATGGAAGAAGTGGAGGAAGTACAAATTTATACTTTGAAAATGGAAAAGAAGAATTGAATAAAATAATTGCTAATCAAAAAAAAGCTTTATTAATTACTGATCTAATTGGTCGTGGTTCTGACACAATTACTGGCGATTATAGCATTGGTGCCTCTGGTATTTTAATTGAAAATGGAGAATTTAGTCATTCTGTAAATGAAATTACAATCGCAGGGAATTTGCTTGATATGTACAAAAACTTAACTTTAGCCAATGATTTAGAATTTATTTACGCCACTAATTCACCCTCTATACTTATTAACCAAATGACAATTGCAGGAAAATAATAATGGGCAATATCGAACTCATAAAAAGAATTTTTAAAACTCAAGTCAAAAAATATTTATCCCAAATTTTAATCATTTTTTTATTTATTATAATATCCGCAATCTCCACCTCGGCTGTAGCCTGGCTACTAGATCCCGCTATAAAAAAAATATTTATTGAAAAAGATACAACCTTGCTAATTATTATACCTGCACTTATTGTTTTGGCATTTTTAATAAAGTCTATTTCCATTTATATAATTAGAATTAAAACCATCAAAATTTCATTTAATATAACTAAAAATATTCAAATTTTAATGGCTGATAAAATTTTAAAATCAGATACTTCTTTTTTAATTAGCAAACACTCTGGAAAATTTATTTCTAATTTTACTAATGATACCCAAACTTTGCTTAATGTAATAAATGGCATTGCCATTTCTGCTGTTAAAGAATTTTTTACTTTAATAGCGTTAATTGCTCTTATGTTTTATCAAAATTGGAAATTAAGTTTATTGGCTATAATTATGATACCTGTTGCTGCCTTTTTCTCAAAAAAATTTGGTAAAAGGATGGGAAAATTTGTAAATCAAAGTTTACAAGCAAGTGAAATTTTTACAAAATTTTTATCTGAAATTTTAAAAGCGACTTCTGTTATAAAAATTTTCCAAAAAGAAGATGCGGAACTAAAAAATTTTAAATCTGTCATAGAAGATAGAATAGAAAAAATGACAAAGGTAGAAAGAACAAGATTGGGCGCCGCACCAATTATGGAAACTATTACTGGGATAGCAATAGCGATAGTTGTATTGGTAGGAGGATACTTGAGTATTAGAAATGAAATTGAAGTGGGGAGTTTTTTTTCTTTTTTAACAGCCTTAATGTTAGCTTACCAACCAGTTAGAGCATTGTCAGGAGTAAACATAGGAGTAAACGAAGGTTTAATAGCTGCAAAAAGAATTTATGAACTACTGGATAATGAAGATTTAATATCCCATGATCCTGAAAAAAAAGATTTAGTAATCACTAAAAAAGAAATTGTTTTTAATAATGTAAACTTTTCGTATCCGGACGGCACAGAGGCAATTAAAAATATCACTACCACTATAAAGGGAGGTAGTACTGTAGCATTAGTGGGGAAAAGTGGGTCAGGTAAATCAAGTTTTATAAATTTAATTCCAAGATTTTATAATATTATTAGTGGTGAAATTAAAATCGATGAACAAAACATTAATCAGGTAAATCTTAAATCTTTAAGAAAAGAAATAGCACTTGTATCACAAGAAACAATTTTGTTTGATGATACAGTAGAGGCAAATATCAAATATGGTAGATTTGATGCGACTAAAGAGGAGATTTTAGAGGCAAGCAAAAATGCTGCTGCTGATGAATTTATTAAAGATTTACCACAAGGGTATGAAACTATTGTAGGAGAAAATGGAGTAAAGCTATCTGGTGGTCAAAAACAACGAATATCTATTGCAAGAGCAATGCTGAAAAATAGTTCAATTATACTACTAGATGAAGCAACGTCGGCTTTGGATAACGAATCTGAAGCAAAAATCAAATATGCAGTTGATAACTTAATTAAAAATAGAACGACAATTATTATTGCGCACAGACTATCAACGATTAAAAGTGCTAATAAAATTATTGTTTTGTCTGATGGAGAAATAATTGACGAGGGAACACACGAAGAATTAATTCAAAAATCTGAGTTATATAAAAAATTATACAATCAGGAAATTAATGAATAATTTTTATGCTTAAATTATATATCAGTTTAAGTTTTTTTTTTCATTTTTTTACTAGCGTATTTTTAAAGATTAGAGTTATCAGAAACAAGGAAGACCCTGAAAGATATAAAGAAAAATTGGGTTGCTATATTATTAAAAATGAACATAAAACAATTTGGTTTCACGCATCAAGCTTAGGTGAAATAAAATCTATTATTCCTCTTATAGATTATTACAGTACAAAAATTTCAAAAAAAATTTTAATAACAACGGTAACTACAAGTTCAGCTGAATACTGCAAAAATATTTTTAACAATAACTCTCAAGTTATTCATCAATACGCACCGATCGATACCCCTCAAATAGTAAAAAAATTTCTACATCATTGGAAGCCTGATGTGGCAATATTTGTTGAATCTGAGCTTTGGCCAAACCTTATTTTTCAATCTAAACCTTTATCAAAATTAATTCTATTAAATACAAGATTATCAAAAAAATCATTTAAAAGATGGGCATTTGCAAAAACGTTTGCTAAAAAAATATTCAGTCAATTTGACTCGATTTCTTGTCAAAGCCAGGAAGCCAAGATGTTCCTTGAACATTTTGATATTTATAATGTCAACTACTTTGGAAATTTAAAATTTATCTCACATAAAGAAACGGCTTTATCAAATAAATTTATTTTTAATAAATCTGTAGATAATACCTGGGTCGCCATGAGTACTCATGAAGGAGAAGAGGAGTTTGTTATACAAACAATCAAAAATATTAAGTCAAAAAATTTATTATCACAATGCATTTTAATACCCAGACATATTTCAAGAGTAAAAAAAATAACAGAATTGCTAAATCAACATAATTTTACTTGGCAATTAAAAAGCTCTAAAGAAGTTAATGAAAGCCAAAGTGATATTTTTATTCTAGATACATACGGAGAAGCAAAAGAAATTTTTAAAAAAATTAATATTGTATTTTTAGGCGGTTCAATAATTCCTCACGGTGGTCAAAACCCACTGGAGGCTGCTAGCGAAGGATGCCTTATCTTTCATGGTCCAAATGTATCAAATTTCAAGGAAATTTATGAATTTTTGCAAGAGAACAAGATTTCGTTACCAATCGCTTCACCAGAGGAACTTTCGCAAGAATTAATTAAAAGATTTTCAAAAACATTTAATAATGACGATTTTAAAATTATTATTAAACAAAAAAGTGAAAAAATATTGCTTGATCATATCAACTACCTTAATTCTTTTATTATAAAAGAATGAATTTAAATAAACCTAAATTTTGGGATTCAGAAACATTATCAATTTGGTCTATTCTACTTCTTCCTCTAACAGCAATATATTTATCAATATTATTATTAAAAAAAAAAATTACAAAAGAAAATAGTTTTAATATTCAAATTATTTGCGTAGGTAACATTTATATTGGAGGCACTGGCAAAACCCCATTAGTAATTAAACTTAACTCTCTTTTAGAAAATAAAAGAAAAATATCAGTAATAAAAAAAAATTACCCAAATCAATACGATGAGATAAATTTGCTAAAAAAATATTGCAAAGTATCTTGCGAAAATACAAGAGAATTGGCAATTAATAACTCCATACAACAAAATTTTGATTTGGCTATTCTTGATGATGGATTTCAAGACACAAAAATTAAAAAAAATTATTCTATTCTTTGCTTTAGTTCGACACAAGGAATTGGCAATGGCTTTGTTCTACCCAGTGGTCCTTTAAGAGAACCATTAAAAAATTTACAAAATGCAGATTTGGTTGTTATAAATGGTCAAATAAATAAAAAATTAGAAAATACGATTAAAAGTCATAACCCCAAAATAGAAATTACTTATTCACATTATAAAATATTAAACAAAGAAAAATATATAAACAAAAATTATTATATTTTTTCAGGAATAGGAAATAATGTAAATTTTTTAAATTTATTAAAAAATTCAAATATTTCTGTCATTGATTACAAATTTTATCCTGACCACTATGTTTATACATCTAACGAATTAGAAAAATTAAAAAAAAACGCTATAGATAAAAATTTAATTTTATTAACAACTGAAAAAGACTTTTTAAGAATCGACGAAAATAAAAGAGATAATATTGAATATTTATCCACAGAACTAGAAATTCAAGACGAGGAAAAATTGGTTCAAAGAATTTTAAATTTATGAAAATTATTAAATACTTATTAGAATTTATTATTGTTATTTTTTTGTTTATTTTTTTTAAGCTTATCGGCAGAAAACTATCCTCTGATCTTGGCTGCAAAATTGCAAAAAATTTAGGATTTAAATTTAAATCTAAAGAAAGAACTATTGCAAATATTAGAAGAGCATTTCCAACTTTAGATACTTTAAATGAACAAAAATATCTTGAAGAAATGTGGTGTAATATTGGAAGAACATTTTCTGAATATGTATATCTAAAAAACTTTAGAGAAGATTCTGGTCACATTATACTGGAAGGCATGGAAATACTTGATCAAATCAAATCAACAAAAAAACCTACAGTTTTTATATCTGGACACTTTGCGAATTTTGAATTGATGGCCATGGAACTAGACAGAAATAATCTTAATATTGCTGCAATTTATAGACCTTTGAATAATATATTTCTGAATCCATTAATGGAATTTTGGCGAAAAAAATATATTTGTAATTTTCAAATACCCAAAAAAATTCCTGGAAAAGAAGGAAATGGAACAAAAGCTTTGTTGAAAGCTGTTCACAACAAAAACAATATTGCTGTCATGGTAGATCAGGCTATTACGCAAGGTACAAAAATTAATTTTTTTAATGAACCTGCATTTACAACATCCATACCTAGCCAGTTGGCTTTAAAATACAATTATCAAATAGTTCCTATATCCATAAAAAGATTGGATAAATATTATTTTAAAATGAAAATTTTAAATCCAATTCCCATTGATCCAAACAATGATAACGAACAAACAATTGGGGTAAAAATTAATCAAGAAATGGAAAAAATTATTCTAGCAAACCCAGGGCAATGGATTTGGACCCACAATAGATGGAAAGTTTAATTTTTCAAAACCAATTCTGGATCAACAGGATTTTTTATCCAATAAATTCCAAAATGTAAGTGATCACCCGTTGCTCTTCCTGTGGAACCCATAGTTCCTATAATATCTCCTTGAATAATTTTTTGTCCTTCTACTACATTAATCGAATTCAGATGATAATAAACCGATGTAATGCCATGGCCGTGCTCAATTCCGATGGTATCCCCAGTAAAATACAAGTCCTTCTTTGCAAGAGTTACTGTTCCACTTGCACTAGCTTTAATAGGTGTGCCTTTTTTATTAGCTATATCCATTCCTAGATGGGGTCTTCTAGGCTTACCGTTTAAAATTCTCTGACTACCAAATCTACCAGAAATAATTCCCTCTGCTGGTCTAATAAAGTTTGAGTAAAAAAAAATATCATCAGAGTTAACAGTTCTCATCTTATCAAAAAAAACTTGCTCCTTTTTGATTCTCTCTAACTCTTTTTTTCCTGGTGTAACCATTTTTTTTGGCAAGTTATTAATTTTTTGGACTAAAAAATTTCTTTTTTTTATTTTTTTTATTAAAGTTTTCTTTTCATCTTTTTCATAAACGTCAATTACAATATTTTTTTTGCCCTTCTCTATTCCAAAAACAAATAAACCTGTTTTTGATATTTTCAAAGGCTGATTATCTATAAAAATTTTAGTTTCTTTATTAGCTTTTCCTTTTATTAAAGCTCCTTCAGTAAACTCACCCTTAAAATCTAATGAGTATGCATAGCTATTAATAAAAAAAAATAAAAACAAATAAATAAAAAATTTATTATTCATTCGAAAATTTTTGAGACACTTCTACAGGTGAAAGATAGGGTTCTTGCAGCTCAACATTCCAATATTTCAAATTTTCTAATGGAATTTTTGCTTTTGAAACTGCACATATTACATAATCTCCACTTTCCAATATTTCAAAAGAACCAGCATTATATTTTAATTTAGCTTCTTTATTCATGACTTTTTATTGTTTTAGCAGCAACATTGCCGTTATGAAACTCAATATCAATTAACTGGTTTGTTTTAAGGGTTTTGTATTTTAATATACTTTTACTCTTAACATCCTTAATAATTGCAAAACCTCTTTTTAAAACTTTTTTAACACTTAAATTTTCTAATCTTATACTAAAATTAACAACTTCTAATTTTTTTTGCTTTAATTGATTCTTTAAAAAAAAATTTAAATTTTTTGTAACAATTGACACAGAGTTATTGCTATTTTTAATAAAATTTTTTAAAGATGCAATATTTAGAAATTTTGTTAAATCTCTCATTTTTTCATTTGCATCTTTAAAGATAATCTCAATAGTGAATTTTAAATTTTTAAAAATTTCTTTAATTTCTTTTCGTAAATTATTAATATCCGGCACTGCAATTTCCGCAGCAGCTGTTGGTGTGGCAGCTCTTACATCAGCAACAAAATCTAGCAATGTAAAATCTGTTTCGTGTCCTATGGCTGAAACTACTGGAATTTTAGATTTAAATACAGCTCTGACTAAATTTTCATCATTAAAAGGCATAAAATCCTCAACACCGCCGCCGCCTCTTGCAATAATTACCAGATCCACTTTTGTGTATTGATTAAAATAATTCAAACCTAATACAATTTCATTTGCGGATTTTAATCCTTGTACTGAAACGGGGTATAATTCCAAATGCATTGGAAATCTTTTTTTGACCCGATCAATAATATCCATTATCACGGCCCCTGTTGATGATGTTATTATTCCAATCTTAGTGGGCAGAAAGGGAAGTTTTTTTTTAAACTTTGTATCAAACAAACCTTCCTCCATTAACTTTTTCTTTCTCAACTCAAAAATTTTTAATAAAGCTCCCTCTCCCTGAATATCTATTTGTTCAACTTGAAGCTGATAATTAGAAATACTTCCTTTCGCATAAGTTGTAAGCTTTCCTTGTGCGCAAACTTCCATTCCTTCTTCTGGTTTAATGTTTAAAAAATCTACATTTCTTGACCAACATACTGAATTCAAAACATAGTTTTGATCTTTAATAGAAAAATACAAATGTTTATTAAATTCTTTGACTTTTGATATTTCACCTCTTACTCGAATTAATGTAAAATTTTCTTCTAAAATTTTTTTAGTAAGATTTGTGATCTCTGAAACTGAAAACTCTGGAATATTTTGCATTTTAATATAGTAAATATATTAACATGAACGTGGCTGTAATTGGAAGTGGTGGTAGAGAGCATGCTCTTTGTTTTAAATTAAGCATGTCCAAAAAAATAACAAAATTATTTTGCATTCCTGGTAATGCTGGAACCTCACAAATTAGCACTAATTTAGATGTGGATTATATGAACTTCGAATTACTATACTCCGCATTGATAGCAAACGACATATCAATCGTTATTGTGGGTCCCGAAGTCCCATTAGTAGCTGGTATTGCAGATTATTTAAACAGTAAGAATATATTTACATTTGGTCCAAGTAAAAAAGCTTCGCAACTAGAAGGCTCTAAAGCTTTCATGAAAAAAGTATGCAAAGATTTCGGTATTCCTACTGCACAATATGAAGAATTCGATAATTTAGAGAGTGCAAAAAAATATATAAATCAATCTCAACATCCACTTGTAATTAAATCAGATGGTTTGGCTGCAGGAAAAGGGGTAACTATTTCATTGTCTAAAAGCGAGTCCATACAATGTGCCAAAGAAATTCTAGATGGAAAATTTAAAACATCCAAGAAAGTCGTAATAGAAGAATTTTTAGAAGGTGAGGAAGCAAGTTATTTTATAATCACAGATGGAGAAAACTACTTACCAATTGGTACTGCACAAGATCATAAAAGAATTGGGGAAGGTGATACAGGACCAAATACAGGTGGTATGGGAGCATATTCACCATCACTTTTAATAAACAAAGAACTACAAAATAAAATAAATAAACAAATTATAGAACCAACTTTAAAAGGTCTTAATAAAAAAGGATGTAAATTTGTGGGAATTTTATATGCGGGTTTGATGATAAAAAACAATCAGCCAAAGCTGATTGAATACAATATAAGATTTGGTGATCCTGAATGCCAAGTATTAATGATGAG
>Ga0222714_10000188_pt1 | contig 73234 bp, 73 predicted proteins | sample C33_3DmetaG_FD_165048 | JGI IMG/M metagenome (GOLD analysis project Ga0222714, IMG submission 165048) | Estuarine water microbial communities from San Francisco Bay, California, United States - C33_3D | ecosystem: Environmental > Aquatic > Marine > Unclassified | place: USA: California...
CATTGAGAGTTTTTGGAAGACTTTTTTTGGCTTTGGGTGCCTTGATGCCCAAGCAAGGGTTTGATCTGAGAACATTATGTTTAACCAAATACTGGAAAAAGCTTTTGAATGATGAAATTTTTCTTGTAATGCTTTTAGCGCTCAATCCCTGAGTGTATAGGTGCCTTGTGTAGCTTGTGAGCTCGGTATTTTTAATTTTTAAAAATGTAATATTATTCGCCCTGCAGAATTCTTGAAGACCGCTGATATCAGAAACATAGGCTTTGAGCGTATGAATGGAGAGTCGGAGCTCATTTTTTAAATACAGCTCAAATTGCTCTGTGAGCTCATTATTCATTGTTTTGTGACAGCCTGATGACATTGGCGGTGAACAAAGTGCCAATGGCTTGTAAATAATCAGTATTTTGAGACGGATTAAAAAAATGCTTTGTCTCGCTTCCTAAAATAATCGCTCCGACCGAGCTTTCATGCCTTAGAGGAATGGTGGCAATGGATTGGATTTGCTTGGCCTGTTTGGCCTCAAACATACTAAATAACTCTATAATTTTGGACTTATTAAATTCCCCACAAAAGGGAGATTTTTTATTTGCAAGCTCAGATACCAGGGGAGATGTCTTAGCATTAAAGCCTATGACATGGCGATTTGAGGGCTCTTGAGGGTTAAATTGTATGGTGTCCTCAATATAATATACCGAGTAATTGACCAAGGGGTTCTTGGTGAGCACCTGATCAGTAATGGCAATAATTTCACTTAAGTTTCTGGTAATTGAAATAAGTGCGCCGTATGAAATAGCTCTTTGAAATAAATTAGAATTTTCCGAAGCAATTTTTATAAGCTCTAGTTTTTCATGCTCTAAGAGGGCTATCTTTTCTTCATAAACTTTAAATCGATGTTTAACAAAATCACTCTGTGGGGCCTCGAGCTGTTGATTTAGCTCCGAAAGTTTTTTTGGATTTTCAATAAAGTAATCAAGTATTTCTTTAAATCTCATATTTTTTATACGTCTATTTTCAATTCTTTTTCTATTTCAGAAGGCCCAAAAAGCCATGCTTCTTGGGTATTTTCATCCAATAAAACTCTAAGTGTTCCACCTTTCATTTTTACTTCTAAAGGGTTTTCTAATTGGTGTTTCTTGATCGCGATAGAGGCTGCAGCAACTGCGCCGGTGCCACATGCAAGCGTTTCGCCTACGCCTCGCTCATGAACTCTGAGCGAAATTTGGCCGGGGTAATCAATAGAATAAATACCAAGGTTAACGCCCTCTGGAAATGCATTAATTTTTAAGAGCGCTTGTTTGAGAGAATCAAGATCAATATCTAAAATATTTTTATGATAGATGACGGCGTGTGGATTACCTACGGATATAAAACTATATTCCCAACTGTCATTATTATCTTGAAATGAGTTTTCATAATGTAGCGCTTTATGCTGGGAGGGAACATTCTTTGAGGTATGTCCTAGGCATACGCCAATTTCACCGTTTTGCACAAGATATTTAATTTTAATCTTCTGGGAATAAAGCTCAAAACTTTCTTTGTTATAAAAGTGCTGAATAAAATTCACGACGCACCTTGCGCCATTGCCGCATTGCTCTGCTTGTGAGCCATCTCTATTTAATATGGAGTAACTGAAAGATTCATTTTTTGATTCAAAAATAAAAATCAGCTGATCATAACTATCATTGATTTGCTCATTAAATTTTGAAAGGCTTGTTTGATTTAAAAAATCTTCATGTCGCATAGGTATCATTATGAATGCATTGCCTGCACCATTCATTTTTGCGCACTTTAATTCTGACACGATATGTTTTTTTGCAATTATCTGTAATTAGTACCATACTGATCATAGCATGGACTTATTTAATCGCTTGAAAGCGATAAAATATTTGATAAGCAACGGCTTATCTTTCAGAAAAGTGAGGCATATGCGTAGAATACTGATCCTTAATCCAAAAGGAGGGTGTGGAAAAAGTACAATTGCGACCTCATTAGCAGGATATTTTGCTTCTAATGGCCATAAGGTTGCGCTTGCTGACTATGATCCACAAGGCTCGAGCTTGAGCTGGCTTGCAAATAGGCCCGAAAAAAGACCAGAGATTTATCCCATTAAAGGCTATGAGTCAGGTCTAAAAAATCTCCCATCCTATGTAACCCATCTGGTGATGGATGCACCAGCCAGATTGGAGGGCCAGGAGCTTGATAATTTAATTCGCATATCTGAGTCTATTGTTTTTCCTGTGCTCCCATCGCCGATTGATATTGAGGCAGCCGTTGATTATCTTGATCTCATTCTTAATCGGCGGCAACTGGTTATGAAGCAAGCTAAAATGGCTTTAGTTGCAAATCGAATTAAAGAAAATACTTTGAGCTTTGATATTCTGGATAATTTTTTAGAAAAACAAAAAATTCCTTACGTAGCGACATTAAGAGAAAGTCAAAACTATATTAAATGTTTTGATCGAGGCCTAGGAATTCATGAGCTCGCTCCCTATTTGGCTTATACTGACTGGGAGCAATGGCAGCCCCTAATTAACTGGATCGACTCAAAGAAATCACTTCCTGGGTAGATAAAGCTACTACCATGAAAACTTATCTGAGGCCTTGTTCGCTTGAGCAAGAGCTTTAATTGAGCTTTGATAATTATTTTGTTGTAAATAGAGATTTGCAGAAATAATCAGCGCTGTTTTTGATGGATACATTTCTATGCTGCTATCAATGTAGCTTCTAGCTTTGCCCCAAAGCTCAAGCTCAGCACAAGTTCTGGACAGCGCAATAAACAGTGCGGGCGTGCTTTTAGAATCAATTCTTGATTCTAAATAAGATAATTTATCTTCAGTTGAATTAATTTTGACACTGTTCATTAGAAGCAAAAGTCTCTCGCTGCATTTTTTATTAATAAAAGTTTTAATTAATTGATAGGATTTTTGGTGATCGCCAGCACTCGCATAAAGACTTGCTAGCGACCCAATTGATCTTGCATCATCATAAAATCCACGTGACACTTTTTTCAGAAGAAGCTCAACCTTTTCAAGCTCAATATTGGCCTCATTCCCATACTCCTTGAAAAATAAATACACAATTTTATTTTGTGCCTTAGCATCTGTGATGGTTTGTGAAATCAAGCATCTGTAAGCTTTTTCAACATCTTCTAGTTTTATCCAATAAAGGGTCGTTAAGAAGTTTAGATAATTAGAGCTTTTGTTATGTGTGGTATCAATAAGAAGCTCTTTAGCGAGTAAAAAATTTTTATGTCTTAAGGCATAGTCTGCAACTAACAGCTGAATAAATGATTTCTCATTTTGATTTTTAGGCAGAAATTCTCGAATTAAAGTTTCAGTATGGCCCTCAATACCATTTAAATATTCTAACTGTAGTGTCAGTGCATTTAAGAAAACGCCTCTTTTTGACCTAAGCGAAATCTGATTGAGCAGCTTAATAGCTTTGCTAAAATTCATTTCTTCTAGTGCCTTGAGAGCATTCGTAATATTTTGTTTTAAGCTTGCTTGATGTCTTCTTTTTAAAAGGGCCTTAATGGTAATTGGTAGGTCTAACAAGGAGGAAAGCATTCTGATTCCAATATAGAGCAAAGCAATATAAATAATGGCTGTCAGTATTGTCAGCTCAAATGTAATTTCTTGATAGTTGATAATGACTTGACCTAGATCAACGCCACTAATATAAGTAATGCCTATAAGCGCCAAAAGAGCAAGCAGTACTAATCCATAATTTCGCATAAGATAACTTTATTTCTTGTTAAACTATAGTTTGATGGATTCTATTAAAAATTAAAAGTTTGTCATGCTAAATAAAGAAAAAACAATATCAGAGATCAAAGAGTTAGCTAATAAGCTGGTTTCAATTCTTCCTAAAGATATCGGCGCTGCACGAGAAGATGTTGAGGCAAAATTTTCCAGAGCTATTCAAATTTCATTGGAAAAGATGAACATCGTTTCAAGAGAGGAGTTTGATGTTTATGCCGCGCTCTTAGAGAAAACTCAAAAAAAACTAGAAGAGCTTGAGAAAAAAATCAAAGAAGCAAAATAATCTAATTTATGCTTTTTATAGGCTATATGCATACTGACATTGCTCTTTGATCTGGGTATAATTTAAAAACTTTCAAATCAACTCAGGACTCATTTTGGCAGCTCAAGAAGAAAAAGTATTCAATTGGTTTATCGTTTGTACTGGTATTTTCGTTGGAACGATAGTTAGTATTATAATCTTCGGTAACTTTGTTGCACCCCATCAGGACGCTCAGGCCGAAGAGATGCTTGCCGAAAGATTAGCTTCAATGACTGTAGTGGCCATTGAGGGCGAGCCAGAGCCTTTAGTTGAGGCTGTTGTCGTACCCCAAGAAGCTTTTATGCAAGCCTCCATTGCAGCCGATCAGCTCTATAATATGGTTTGTTCTATCTGTCATTCCATGGGTCTTGCAGGCGCCCCAGCTCTTTCAGACTCTTCGTGGTCCTCAAGGCTTGAACAGGGCATAGAGGTAATTCAGGACCATGTCCTTAATGGTTACCAGGGTTCAGCGGGCGTCATGCCAGCTAAAGGTGGGCGAACTGATCTTTCCGACGAGGAAATACTCGCAGCGCTTGATTACATGCTTGAGCAAATTTAGTTAAAACTGGACCGTGTAATTAAGTTTTAAGCTTGTCGTTGAGCTATAAGAATTAAATCGATTATCAAGATCCCAATCCTGGAGATTGTGATTGATAACTAAAAACACTTCGCGTCCAGCTTCGGGAATCCAATGAAGTCTGCTATTGATTCCTGCTGTTTCAGAAACATTGTCATACTGAATAAGATTAGTCCAGGACAGCCTGGAGGAAAAAATTGTGTCCACCTTAAATCTTGCCAGCCGAACCTTAAAGCTTCCTTCGGGCAACTTTATATCGTCAACGGTATACCCCGTTGATAAGCGAAAATGCCTAGATGGCGTCCAAAGCAACCCTGTGCCAACTCGAGTTCTACTGCCCGTATAAAAGTCTCCATTCGTTATAGAGATGTCACCAGAAAAGAGCCTTTGAGGGCCAGTAGCAAGGCTCAATGAGTGATCGTTAAATGTGTATTGACCCTCATTAATTGTCACCCCATTAGATATTTCAAATGGAGTTATTAGGTTTTCAGTCCATTGGTTGTGCCTGATTGTTAATCTGTCTCTATAATTAGTCTCCACATCAAGAGAGGTAAATGTAAAAATTTTTGATTGAACAGGACCAGAGAGGTATGAAATATCTTGCCCTAACAGGCCTACGAAATAGCTTCTTATGATTGGATGGTCAAAGCGCAATGTATACCCTAGCTCAAAAGTATTATCTCTTACGTTGGTTCTGTTGGTATAACCCAATGCAGGATTAAAATTTTCCTCAAGAGTTTTAGATCCCAAGCTTCCACGCAGGCCTGAGTTGGCAGGTATTTGCAATCTATATCCAAATGCTTGTTGATCTTCATTTAATCCCTCAGTATTGCTCTCCTGCCACCAAGCCTCAGCAAGGATTGGTTTTTGAAAGGGCGTCATTGAATTTAGGTATCTAAAATCAACTCCCATCAGTGAGTTATCGACTTCAGAGCCAGGATTCCCATGGGTTGCAATTACACCTATACTTGATTCTCGCAACACATTATAAGAAAGACGAGTTACCATAAGGTCTTGCTCGAGCCCATTGCCGGTATCAGTTTGATTAATATACAAACTTCCGATATTAAAGTTACCTGCGCGCCCACTAAGCTTGGCACCGTAATTAATGTCTGCTGGGCTCCCATCTGAATTTAGGCCGATGCTCCTCGAGAAGAATGGCTTACCATTCTCTAAGCTTGGTCGGGATATGCTTGACGCCCTAAAGCCTCCCCCGGCGAGCCGACCGAATTCAAATACATCCGAATCTCTTAGAAAAAACGTTCTTTTTTCTGGAAAAAATAGGCTAAACCTAGAGAGGTCAACCTGTCGATCATCAACCTCTGTGGCAGAAAAATCAGTATTTAGGGTTGCAGATATATTAAGCGACGGAGTGATTCGGTATGAGAGGTCTAGAGAGGGTTGTAGCTCACTCGACTCTAGCTCCGGTTCTGAAGATGGAACAGACATACTTTCATTGCTTGCAGAGAGAGAGGGAACGACCTCAATGCCCATACCAGAGTTTAATCCTGTTAAGCCCGACATGCTTCCCACGACGCTCGGGTCTTGTGTTTGGTTTCTAGAAACCCAACCGATGTCCTCATTAATACGACCGACCGTTCTTCGAAAGTTAATCCCCCACTGATTAGCATTTTCATCAAAAGGAATGGATTTAAAGGGGATTCTTATTTCACTGTACCAGCCATGCTCGTCTATCGATGCATTCGTCTCCCAAATGCCCATCCAATTCCATTGCTGTCGTGTCGTGTCCTCATACGATGCCTCAAGCCTCAGGCCATTTGGATTTGTAATAAATCGGTAGCCCGTTCTTCGGTCATTAAAAGGGTCGATGATTACACTAAAAAAATCATCACTCCAGATGACCTCGCCCTGCCTTAACACCTGACTGTTAATACTTTCTGCACTTTGATCAAGCATAATGGCTGCAATATAAAGTGCGTTTTCATCAAACATGACCCTGACTTCAGTTATTTCAGATGGCTCAGAAAATTCAATCGGAAGAATCTGATGAAAATCGCTGATAACGGTCGCATTTGTCCATTCATCTTCTTTTATTACACCATCGATAATAGGCGCATTATTGGTTTTATAAGCCTCAAAAAGCTTAAGTGAGCTTGATTCCTGTGCCGATAAAGAGACCAAGAATAGAAAGGTAAACAGAGGGCAGAAGTATTTCATTGCTGTGAATTATACCAGAGCGAAATCATACTTATGACAAATGAATAAGATAGTAAAGCGAGCTATACTATATGGCCTTTATGAACGACAACAAAAAAACACATTTTGGCTACCAGTCTGTTGATCTAAAAGACAAGACCAATCTTGTGGGAGAGGTTTTTACTTCGGTAGCACTTAAATATGACCTAATGAACGATCTAATGTCATTAGGTATGCATCGATTATGGAAAAAAGCAGCAATTGATATTTTGAATCTAAAAAAAGGCCAAAAGGTTTTAGACTTGGCTACCGGTAGTGGCGATCTTGCCAGGCTGATAGCAAAGAAAGTTGGCGCACAAGGGCTGGTGGTTGCTACAGACATTAACCCATCAATGCTGAAACAAGGCATTGATAAAAGCCTTAATCAGGGAATGTCTGAGAATTTACAGTTTCAACTCGCCAATGCCGAAGCATTAGACTTTGAGGATAATAGCTTTGATATCGTGACTATTGGTTTTGGTTTAAGAAATGTAACTCACAAAGAAAAGGCGCTTCAAGAAATACACCGAGTATTAAAAATTACGGGCAAGCTTTTAATCCTTGAGTTTTCAGAGGTAAAACCGCCTCTAGCTAAAAAATTATATGATGCTTATTCATTTCAAGTCATTCCAAAAATAGGAAGATGGGTAGCCAATGACGAGGCTAGCTACCAGTATTTAGCCGAATCCATAAGAGTGCATCCTAATCAGGATTTGCTCAAGCAAATGCTTGAGGATGCTGGCTTTTCAAATTGCTATTTTCATAATATGTCTCTAGGCGTTGTTTCCATTCATGTTGGTTATAAATTGTAATTATGACGAATGCAGTCTTAACATCGTTAAGTGATTTATTAAATTATTTTTTGATAAGGTCCGAGACAGCTAAATACAAAGCAGGACTTCTAGAGGGCAAGATATTTATTTTTTCGCTCTTGGGCATTAAGTTAAAACTTAAGCTCGTATTTGAAGATGCAAAAATAAAAATATCTTTTGCACATGATGAGGATATATCCAATGTTTTTGTCGAAGCTTTCCCAAGCGAGTTTATATTTGTTCTCATGCAGGGCATGGAATATATATCCTCTGAGAATATCCTTTTTAAAGGAGAGGTATCTTTGCTCAACGATTTAGTAGTTATCATAAAGTCTTTAAGTCCTGAGATTTATAACATTCTAGAGCCTATCTTTGGAAGAGTCATTGCAACCGAGGTTGCTAATATAGCTGAGCATGCATCCCGTTATCAGAGTAATTTTAGGCGAACCTTTAAGAGAAGCTTAGAAGAGTACCTTAAGGAGGAAGCTCAAATTATTCCCACTGATTTTGAGCTAAAAGAATTTTATAGCGCTGTTAATCAACTTAGGGATAAAACAGAAGTATTGTCCTCCAAGATCGTCTCCATAAGGAGCTAGGCATTATGCGCTTAAAAGTTTTAATACGTCTCATTTATATTTATTGGGTAGTTCTGCGTTATCGCCTAAGGTCCCTACTCAATCCTAAGACGCATAAATCCTTAGCGAGGAGTCAAAACAAAAGAATAAAATCCGCATCTCAATTAAGACAAGCCCTTGAATTATTAGGCCCTATATTTATCAAGTTCGGGCAGGTGCTCTCTACCCGAAGAGACTTGATTCCCCATGAATTTGCTGATGAACTTGCTAAGCTTCAAGATAGGGTTAAGCCTTTTCCTTCAACATTAGCAAAAGCACTTATAGAGACTTCTCTTGGAAGTGCAATTAATGATTTTTTTGCCAAGTTTGACGATCAGCCTCTTGCTGCTGCATCCATTGCTCAGGTTCATGCGGCAACGCTTAAGGATGGAACCGAAGTGGTAGTAAAAGTATTAAGGCCTAATGTTGACGAGATGATAGCTCGAGATTTAGAGGTGCTGGATTTCTTAGCAAAAACAGCAGAAAAAAGATTTCCTGATGCCACTCGATTAAAACCAAAAGAAATAGTAAATGAATTAAGAATGATTCTTTCGAAAGAATTAGATTTGATTAGAGAGGCATCCAACGCAAGCCAGCTTAAAAAAAATTTTGAGGGATCTGATAAATTGTATGTGCCTGAGGTGTATTGGGACTATTGTAGGCCTAATGTTATGGTACTGGAACGCATACACGGCGTTCAAATCAGTAATATCAATAAATTAAGAGAGGTAGGAGCTGACCTTCAATGGCTGGCTCATAATGGGGTTGAGATTTTTTTCACTCAGGTGTTTAGGCATAATTTTTTTCATGCCGACATGCATCCGGGTAATGTTTTTGTAGATATTGCTAATCCTAAGAAACCTAGATATATGGCTATAGATTTTGGTGTCATGGGGACTCTAACTTTGCGAGACAAGCATTATTTAGCTGAAAATTTTTATGCCTTTTTTAATAGAGACTATAGGAGGGTGGCAGACCTCCACATTGAGTCGGGATGGGTGCCCCCTGATACTTCTGCAGAAGATCTTGAGGCTTCGGTACGATCTGTATGTGAGCCAATGTTTAATAAGCCGCTTAAAGAGATTTCCTTTGGCATTGTGTTGCTTAGATTATTTGATATTGCAAGAAAATATAAAATGGAGATACAGCCCCAGCTGATACTTTTGCAAAAAACTTTAGTCAATGTTGAGGGGCTGGGAAGAGAGCTTTACCCAGATCTAGATATTTGGAAAACTGCAAAGCCAGTCTTGGAAAAATGGCTGATGGAGCAATCGAGCCCTGTCAATGCAATTAAAAGAATTATAAAGCAATGGCCTCAAATCATGAGAGATCTAAGCCTATTACCTGAGAGGGTGAGCGCTTTCCTAAAAACGATTAATCAGTAATAATTGATTGAAATGCTTCTGTAATTTTTTGGAGGCAGCGTTCCAATACTGTTGAATCGGTACCCCTTAAAACAATTGTAGCTCCATATTTTCCATTTTTTGAAAATGGGTAACTTCCAATGCTGATATTTTTTTCTTCTTTAGCAATCTTTGTCAATGTTTCTGCAAAGTCCCCCTCTTTCATGTAAAAGTCTTTTGCCAGAGATAGTATCGGACTGCCTTTATTAATAAACCTAAGCGCAGAGTAGAACATGCATTCTGCAATTTTTGGGATTCCCGCTAACACGAAGACATTTTCTAATTTAAACCCAGGAGCAAAACTCACCGGGTTCTCAAGTAGCTCGGCACCTTTTGGGATATAAGCCATTTTTTTTCTTGCTGCAGTTAGCTCGTTTCCATAAGAAGCGATTTTGCTCAGCGCCTCTTGATTAAGTTCTAGTTCAGTTTGGAATGCCTTTGCTACTGATGCAGACGTAATGTCATCATGGGTTGGCCCGATGCCACCGGTTGTAAAAACATACTCATATTTAGATCTTAATTGATTAATAGTTTCAATAATCACTTTCTCTGTATCAGGAATGACTCGTGCTTCAGACATTATAATTCCAAGATTATTAAGCTCTGTTGCTATAAAACTTAGATTGGCATCTTTGGTCTTGCCTGATAAAACCTCGTCTCCAATTATGACTAGCGCAGCCTGTTCTTGTTTGCTCATTTTTCTCTCTCAGTATCGCAATTCCAGCAGGTCTCAAATTGGGAGCTGTTTGCCTCATGGCATGATGAGCAATTCCAATCTGGGCCATCAATATCTGGCTTGATCGCTCCTAAAATATTCTCCGCATATTGCTTATCTTGTTCATAAATAATCCATATCTCAGGATCGCAGTCAAAAACAGGTATCTCACCTAGAGCGCCTGAAAGGTGGTCATTTTTGATAATACACTCAATGCCTTTTTCTGAAAGAATAGATTTTGCTAGCCTAGCTTCTAGAATATTCCCATCAAAACTTAATTTAATCATGCCTAATGTTTTCTAAAAACTTAATTACATTCCCGCCTTGCTCAATGGTATCTATGATCACAGAGCCCAGAATAACACCATCAATATGTGGTGCTAATTGCTCTACCTGATCTTTGCCACGAATACCAAACCCAGCACATACTGGCACAGAAGATTTTTTTTTCACTTTTTGTAAATATTCAACGACATCATCCGGGAGGGCGTCATCGCCACCTGTTACCCCCTTTTTTGTCACGGCATAGACAAAACCTTGGCTTTCTTTGCAGAGTCTTTCTAAGCGATCCTCTGGAGTTGCAGGAGAGACAAGATTTATTAAATTAATATTCTGAGCATTAATGGCTTCTTTAAAAGAAAATGATTCCTCAATGGGAAGGTCAGGCACTATAAAGCCCTGGATGCCTGCCTCTTTGCTTACAGATGCAAGTTTCTCAAAGCCAAAAGCCAGAAGGGGGTTTAAGTAGCTCATTAAAATAAGAGGACACTCGATTTTATCTCTATTTTCTTTAATGACATCCAAAGTCCAGACTAAAGAAGCCCCAGACTGAAGTGCCTTTAAACTTGATTTTTGAATAGATAGCCCATCTGCCAAAGGGTCAGTAAAAGGAATGCCAATTTCAATCACATCGGCTATTTTAGAGATATCTTTAAGATTTTTTATGAATTCTTTAAGATTGGGGTGTCCAGCTGTGATGAATGCAACTAAAGCAGGCTTTTTTGCAGTCTGAATTGACTTTTCGATATTAAACTTTTCTTTCATGATTTTTTAAATGTAGAAATAATCGGCATATCTTTATCGCCCCTTCCTGATAAACCGATAAGCACTGTCTTGCCACCATTTTCTGCTAACCATTTTTTCGCTCCAGCAAATGCATGGGCTGTTTCTAATGCTGGAAGAATACCTTCAACTTCACTGCATTCTTCAAGCGTATCGAATGCATCGTTATCACTAATAAAGGAATACTTAGCACGACCTGATTGAGCAAGATAAGAATGCTCTGGACCGACCCCAGGATAGTCTAGCCCTGCAGAGACTGAATGAGTTTCTTGAATTTGACCATCATCGTTATACAAAAGCATTGAGTATGAGCCATGTAGCACCCCTGGCTTACCTAAGCTCATAGGTGCTGAGTGCTCACCAAGATTTTGACCCCTGCCTCCGGCTTCAATTCCATGAAGTTCAACATGCTTGTCATCGATAAAGTCATGAAAAAGACCAATAGCATTTGAGCCACCTCCAACGCAAGCAAAAACAGCATCGGGGAAAACATCTAAATCTTTCATTTGCTGTTTAGCTTCTTTTCCAATGACCGATTGGAGTTCTCTTACTAATAAAGGGTAGGGATGTGGCCCTACTGCAGAGCCCAGTAAATAGTATGTATTCTCTGGGTCAGTTACCCAGTGTCGCATGGCTTCATCTATGGCTGCTCTGAGTGTTTTGTCGCCAGAGGTCACAGGCACAACCTTAGCACCAAGCTTTAACATTCTATCAACGTTTGGTGACTGCCTTGCTACATCGAGCTCACCCATATAAACGGTACATGGCATTCCAACTCTTGCACAAGCAGCAGCAGTAGCAACTCCATGCTGACCAGCGCCTGTTTCAGCAACAATTCTTTTTACTCCTAACTCCTTGGCAAGCAATGCCTGTCCAATTGCATTATTAATTTTATGTGCGCCCGTATGTGCCAGGTCTTCTCTTTTAAGCCAAATCTTTCCATTCCACTTTTCTGAAAGGCCATGTGCAAATGTTAAAGCAGTAGGACGTCCTACCCAAGTATTAAGCTCATAAGACCATGCCTCAAGAAAATTCCTTGAAGGCAAGATCTCCTTTACTCCTTGTGTTAAGCGATTAATGGCGGGCATAAGGGTTTCGGGTACATACTGACCTCCAAAAATGCCAAATCTTCCTCTTTCGTCAGGCATATCCTGATTTAAACCCTTTAAATCAATATGATATTTCATTTAATACTCTCAAAAGCCTTTCTTGCATTAATCACAAATTGCTCCATCTTAGTCAGGTCCTTTTCACCCTTAACGGATTCAACTCCACTTGACACGTCTACGCCCCAGGGAGACACATATCGAATAGCTTCGATCACATTGTCCGGGGAAAGCCCACCTGCAAGAATGGTTTTATGTGATTTTGCAGCTTGTTTTGCTTCTTGCCAGTTTGCTAACTCACCAACCCCGCTCATGCTTCCTTCAAACAGTATTAATGAATAATCAGTTTTTATTGGAGAGCTTGCAGACCTGTATACAGGAAGAGTGATTATATCAGAATTAAATTCCATGCCCTCAAAACTATCAAAGTCTGCCTGAATACAGTCTGGTTTAGTGTGGTGCAGAACTTTTTCTAATACTTCTTCTTGAGCGCTCTTAAATACCGCAACTTTTTGTATGCCTTGCGGGATAAGTTCAAATAATTCCTTTGCTCTGATGGGATCTAATTGTCTTGGAGAGGGAGAAAATACAAAGCCAATTGAGTCTACTTTGAGCTCAATTGCTTTTTTTACTGATACTTCTGTAGTTAAGCCACAAATTTTTATGAAAGACATGTCAGTTTAATTCATCAAATAATTGATTTGAGGCCATAAGGGCCGATCCAATTAATCCGTAACTGTAACCGCTTGCAACCAGCTCATTAATAAACTCTCTCGATTCAATGCCGCTTTCTGCAACCCAGTCAAATCCCTCAAATTTGAGATTTGCAAAAGCATGAAATCTTTCAGGCTCAATTTGTAAATTTAAAAGATTTCTACAATTAATACCCATTAAAATTTTTTCAGAGAAATCTTGCAAGCTTAATTGTTTGATCAATAGATTATGTGCTCTAGAAATGTCATTTTCATCAAAGCATTCTATAAGTATGAATAAATTAAGACTTAGCGATAATTCGATAAATGCCTTTAGTTTGTCTGTATCTAAAGACTTCACTATAAGCAGAACTCCGCTGGCACCATATGATGCGGCTTCGTAGATTTGATATTCGTCTACAATAAAATCTTTTCTCATACAGGGAATCTTTTTTTTATTGCTTATCGCTACAACTTTTTGAAGGTCATCCAAAGACCCATGAAAGGCAACAGGCTCTGTGAGGACACTAATGGCTGCAACTGAATTTTGTTGTACGTAATTTTTTGCTTGCAGGTCAATATCAAAAGAATCATTAACAAGGCTCCCAATAGCAGGCGATGTTTTTTTTATTTCAGCAATAATATTAAAGTTTTTATTTTTCCTAAGAGGTAGCGGTTTAAAATTTTCAATATTTTGTTTTAGCCGGCTAAGGGGTGTTCTTATTTTTGCTTCTTCTACTCGCTTGCTAGAAGAGAGATTCATTTTTTTAAGAAAATCAGACATTTTTATTTTGAATCTTCTCTATTAGATTGCTGGCTTTTCCAGACTCAATGGTTGCCTTAGAGAGCTCAATACCCTCTTTGATTGATTTGCACTCATCGGTGATAAAAAGTGCTAATCCTGAGCCAAGGCATAATGCATTACGATGTGCTAAGCTATCATTTCCATGAAGGGCTGCTATAAGCCTTTTTGCATTTTCTTCAGCGTCGCCTCCTTTTAATTCTTCTTCGGTGCATGGCTCTAGCCCAAGAGATGAAGGATCAATGATTTCTGAGTGTATTGGTTTCTCAGAGGACACATAAAAAATATGAAATGAGCTGGCAGGAGTCGCTTCATCCCATCCATTCGATCCATGTATGACGACAGCTTTCTTCACAGATAAATTTTTTAGTGCTTTAGCCATAAGTTCGGCAGCACTCATACTAAAGGCTCCCATAACATAGTGTGAGACCGGATATGGATTTACCAATGGGCCCAACATATTAAAAATTGTTCTAATGCCTAATGCTTTTCTAATCGGTGCTATATATTTCATAGCAGGATGATAGTTGGGCGCGAAGAGAAAGGTGAAGCCTAAATTATTTAGCATATCCTCATTTTGATTAGATGATAATTCAATAGGAAAGCCAATTTTTGCAAGCACATCGGCACTTCCAGACTTGCTAGAAATGGATCTGTTTCCGTGCTTAATTACCTTTAGGCCGCTTGCTGCAGCTAATAGGGCAGATCCAGTAGATAGATTTAGGCTATGCGAACCATCTCCTCCAGTACCCACAATATCAACAGCTTTTTCAAGGTGTGATATCTTTGAATCGAGCGAAAGCTCTCGCATTCCTTCTGAAAATCCGGCTAGCTCCTCAGCAGATTCGCCTTTCGATCTTAACGCCATCAAGAAAGCAGTGGAAACGATCGGATCTAGTTCATTCCGACCGATTTTAAGTATTAATGTCTTTGCATCTTCAATTGATAAGTCATTGTTTTGAAGAAGAGACTCAAGGCCAGTATTAATTTCCATAGCTTTGTTCAATGAAGTTTTGCATTAATTTTAAACCATCTGGAGTTAAAACACTTTCTGGGTGGAATTGTACTCCCTCGGTTAGGTGATTTATGTGCCTCACGCCCATTATTTCTTTATCATTTGTTGTAGCGGTAATTTTAAGAACGCTTGGCATATTTTTTTCTGATCCTGCCAATGAGTGATAACGTCCTGCTTCCATTGGACTATGAATGCCTTTAAATACTCCTTGTTTATCATGAATTACTTTTGAGCTTTTGCCATGCACGAGCGCTTTAGCATTAATGATATCTCCGCCAAAGTACTCAATAATGCATTGGTGGCCTAGGCAAACCCCTAAAACAGGTATCTTGCCAGAATAATATCCAATGAATTCATTTGAGATGCCTGCATCTTTTGGCGATCCCGGTCCTGGCGATATAACCAGATGAGTAGGATTAGCTTCGATCGCCTCTGCAATCGAGATTTTATCATTTCTATGGGTATCAACTTTTGCACCAAGAGATAAAAAACCTTGTACCAAGTTATAGGTAAAAGAGTCATAGTTATCGATAATAAGAATTTTTTTAATCATTTTTACCTTGAAGCGCTTTAATTGCATTTCTTAATATATTGCTCTTTGCAATGATCTCTTTATGCTCTCCCTTGGGGATGCTATCGGCGACTATTCCTGCGCCAGCCTGAAAGCTGATTTGCCTGTCTTCAATGACTATTGTCCTTATCGTAATAGCTTGGTCCATATTTCCACATTTAGAAAAGTAGCCAATCGTTCCGCCATAAAAACCTCTAGGCTGTGGTTCAAGCTTTGAAATTATTTCCATGGCTCTAATTTTTGGTGCGCCAACAAGTGTTCCTGCAGGAAATGCTGCTAGGAATAGATCAAACGCATCTTTATTTTCTTCAATTTCACCAACAACCCCACTTACTATATGCATGACATGACTGTATCTTTCTATTTGCATAAATGGCGATACCTCAATGGTTCCTTTTTTAGCTACCCTCCCAAGGTCATTTCTAGCTAGATCAATTAGCATAATATGCTCTGCCTTTTCTTTTGGGTCATTCATAAGAATTTCTTCTAGCTTAAGGTCTTCCTCTTTAGTTATACCCCTTGGGCGCGTGCCAGCGATTGGTCGTAAAGCAGCTTTTTTGTCTTCAAGTCTAACTAATGCCTCGGGTGAAGATCCAATAATTGATAGTTCATTATTTAAAAATAAATAATGATAAGGCGAGGGGTTAATTTTTCTGAGAAGTTCGTAGCAATCTATTGGCTTTAAATTACCAGATGTACTGAAGTTTATGGATAAAACAATTTGAAAAATATCCCCTTCAAAAATAGATTTTTTTGCTTGTTCTGCAATCGTTAAAAATTCTTCTTTTTTAATACTTGCAATCTCTTCAGTAAGTTTAGTTTGAGCGGTTTGAGCAAATACACTAGATGATTTTAAGACTTCATTTACCGTATCCATAGCTTTTAAGCTTTCAGAACTTTTATCGCTCAAAAAGGTCATTGCTTTTTCATGGTGATCAAATACCAGCATGCAAGATGGGGCTACATAACTTGCTTTTGCAAGATTTATTTGGCTTGCGTTAAATGATAGATGGTCAAAGCTATAGGCGCATTCATAGCCTGTAGCACCAATAAATCCTCCTTTAAAAGGCTGATTTTCCAATATGGGATAAAGTTCGGGCGCATCCTTTAAAAAATTTCGAAATAAAATTTTCCAGTCCTCCGGGCCATGAGGTATTTGAAAGACTTCTCCATTTACAAAAGCTTTGCTATCGCGAATTTCTAATGTTTTTGATGCCTTTAGGCCAATAAATGAATACCTAGCGTTTTCTCCTTCCCCTTCCACACTCTCTAAAAGAAAAATTGGATTGATGGATTCCAAAGCCTTAAAGATTTCAATTGGTTTAAGATTATATGTAGGTATTTGAAAAGAGCTATTCATGATGCCCTAAAGATAAATCAAACTAAGTGCAATGGATAGGCCTATCCACATAATAAAGGTTAACGGCAACCCAACTCTAAAAAAATCAGAAAACTTGTATCCGCCTGCAGACATGATCAAAAGATTTGCTTGATAGCCAAAGGGAGTTAAGTAGCTCATATTTGCTCCAAACAAAACTGCCAATACAAAAGGTTGAGGATTTACGCCCAAATCTAGTGCAATTTGTATTCCTATAGGGGTACCAATAACTCCTGCTGTATTGTCTGATACCAAGTTAGTCAAGATAATCATTAAAAGTAATAGCCCACTTAAAACAAAAGGAATTGGAAATTCTGACATCAACCCCAGAAAACCATTTGAGATCAGTGTTGTAGCTGAGGTTAGTGAGAGTGCAGTACCAAGGCCGAGGCTCGCAACAATAATTAGTATGATCTGTCTGTCAAGCGATTGCCCAATATGATGCCAAGATATAACATTTGCGGCAATCATTAAGCCGACCCCCACAAGCGAGGCATAAGAGATTGGCATAAATCCTAATGCTGCAAGAAAAATTACTAGGCACATAATTAGTATTGCTCTTGGGGCTCTGTGGCTTGCAGGAATATTCGGTGTGCCATCTAAAGTTAGGGCAACTCCAGATGTTTTAAATTTTCTTAGGTTATGCTCAGTCCCCTGAATAAGGATGACATCGCCTGTTTGCAACTTGAGATTATTAATATTTTCTAAAATTTCTGTATTTTCAGATACGCTTAAAGAGGGCCTATGAAGGGCGAGAGGGTACAGCTTGGTCTTACTATAAAAATTATTTTGATTAATAACTGTTCCATAAAGATCAGAGTTTCTGCTTACTACAATCTCAGCTAAAAATTCATCCGGCAAACTCTTAGCATCAACCTCTTTCTCAATGTCTCCTTGAAAAGAAGTTAGCTTTGCTCCAAGCTCTCTCTCAAATTTTTTTAAATTCTCCGGAGTATCTCTAAGTATAAATTTATCTTCACTTGTAATTGTTGTTGAGGGTAATTTAACAATCTCTAATCCCTTGCCCCTTTCAATTCTCTCTACTTTCATTAAATTTTTAGTAAGCGCCAAACATTCTGAAAAAGTTTTGCCACACGCAATACTAATTTCATTTATATGCAAAACTGCCCAGAAGACTCGCGGCTTTATATCTTCTAGCGGAGGCCTTCTTTCTGGCAATAATTTAGGAGCTATAAGCCATAAATATGCAATAGCTATTGTTGAGACGCTAATAACTGGAATTGCAAAGTCAAACATACCAAATTCTTCCAGTCCAAGATCTCTAGATAGGTTTGTTATTAAAAGGTTAGTGGACGTTCCAATTGTTGTAGACATACCGCCAAGCATCGCTGCAAAACCAATAGGCATAAGCATGTGCGATGGAATTATTTTTATTTTTACACATACGCTTATCAGCAGTGGGAGCAGCATAACAATGATAGGAGTATTATTTATAAAGGCGCTCAAACAGAAACAAATAAGGATCGTTATTAAGCTTGCAAGTTTTGGGTTTTTGAGCCATAGAAGTGAAAGTTTAGTTTCAAGTTGTCTTAGAGACCCAGTAACTTCTAATCCCTTAGCTAAAATAATGAGAGAACAAATTGTAATTAAGGCCTCGTTACTAAAACCCTGAAGAAAAATAAAGGGATTGACTAATGTTTCACCATCTAAACTGAGTGGAAATAAGAAAAAAAACAATAAAAGAGTAATTATGATGAATAACGAAACTGCTTCCATACTGTATTTTTGTTTTGAAAACAAAAAGAGAGCAAAAATTGTAAATACAATTATAGATAAAGAATGAAAATTTATTGGGTTGATCAGCAAAGCTCTTCTCTCAATAAATATGTCTCTAATTCATCATTAACTTGTTGCAAAAAAAGTGAGCATTCTGAAATAGCAAAATGATTTATAGAGTGTTTCCCATTTTCCATTTGTTCACAAGATCGAGTAATTAATGGATGCCAATCAGGGAGGTCTTTATTTTCATTTAGCAATCTATATGCACAAGTTTTCGGCAACCAGGTAATTTTATCTAAATCTTTTCCATAAAGATTAAGACAGTCTGGAACTATTTTTTCTCTGTTTTTATAGTCATTGCATTTTCTATCTTTAATCGATAGAAGCTTACAAGCAACTTTAGTATAAAAAACCTTTTGAGAGGCATCATCTTGTAGTTTATGGAGACAGCACTTTCCACAGCCATCACAGAGTGATTCCCATTCTTCTTTGGAGAGTTGATTTAGTTTTTTTTCTTTCCAGAACATTTAAGAAAGCTCACCATCCACTATATTTACTGTTTTTTTACATTTTTTTGCTGCGTTTTGATCATGCGTTACAAGAATAATCGACATTCCAAGACGTTCATTAAGATCAAAGATTAAATTTAAAATATTTTCACCGGTTTTTTTATCTAGGTTGCCTGTTGGCTCATCCGCCAGAAGGACTTTAGGCTCATTGGCAATAGCTCTTGCAATAGCAATTCTTTGCTTTTCTCCTCCTGACAAGTGTTTAGGGTAATGGTGCGCCCTATTTTCTAGTCCCACTAAATTTAGTAGTTCTTCTGATCTATTTTTTGCTGATTTATGATTTCTTAGTTCTAAGGGCAATAGTACATTTTCAATAGCCGTCAGTGATGGTAAAAGATGAAAAGACTGAAAAACAAAGCTCGTGTATTCATTTCTAAGATGGTTTCTCTCTTTTTCAGATAGCTTTGTAATCTCATTTTCACCCATATAAACACTCCCAGAGGTCGGTAGATCAAGGCCCGCTAAAATTGAAATAAAGGTTGATTTTCCTGAGCCTGAAGGGCCAACTATTGACACAGTATCTGCCTGTTCTATAGCAAAATTAATATTTTTTAATATCCTTAAATCTCCGGTGGCACTAGGAACGGTTTTATTTATATTTATGGCTTTAATAACTGACATAGTCTTGGTGTGATAAATTTATATAATGCGACTTTGTATTTTATCTTTTTTTATTTTTAACTCCTATTCTATCGAATTATATGGCGAAGAGATCTTGATTATTGGAGATTCGATTAGTGCTGGCTATGGTGTTAATTTAACTGAGGCTTGGCCAAGCCTTTTACAAAATATGCTTGAAGACGATCATTTAGTCATTAATTCTAGTGTTTCTGGGGATACGAGTGCAGGAGGGCTTTTTCGTGCTAATCAATATTTTAGTATTAATAAACCCGACATTGTAGTGATAGAAATTGGTGGGAATGATGGTCTAAGGGCATTGTCTTTAGGAGACCTAAAAAATAACATTCAAGCAATCATTGAACAATCACTGAGTATTGGGGCAAATGTTATTCTTTGTGGGATGCAATTGCCGCCAAACTATGGACAGAGTTTTGCGGTAGCATTTCAGAATATTTATTCCGATCTAGCATTAGAATTTGATATCACGTTGATACCGGAGTTTCTGCAGGAAGTTGCTTTAAGCTCAAATATGATGCAGTCTGATGGAATACATCCAAATAGTTTGGGCCAAAAGAGTCTGGCCCTTAAGGTGTATCCGTATATATTGGGAGAGATCGAAAATGGTTGAACTATATGATGCTAATAAAGATTCTGAATTACTAAAAATCATTCAATCGGCCTGTACTGAGCACAAAAGCAATAAAGCATTCAAGTTTTTCGATAAATCTATTACCTACAGTGAGCTCGATCACCTTAGCAATAATTTTGCAGTCAATCTCATTGAGAAGCTTGGGGTAAAAAAGGGCGATAGAATATCCTTGCTTATGCCAAATGTCATTCAATTTCCGATTGCACTAATTGGCATTTTTAAGGCGGGTTGTGTTGCGGTACCGTTAAATCCACTTTATACAGAGACAGAAATTGAGAAGTCTATGGAGGATTCAGGGGCTAAGATCATAGTTACTCTAGATCTTTTTGCCCATAAATTTATCAATCTTGAAAAAAAACTCTCTTTAGATGCGGTAATTACTTCCTCGGTGGGCGAGCATTTAGGTGCATTGAAGGGTTTTGTGATGCAATTGATTCTAAAGCATGTCAAAAAAGCACTACCAAAATACAGCCTTGATAATGAAATAAAACATTCTTCTCTTATAGAAAATCGAAATGCTGACAAACTAAAAGAAATAAAAATAATTAATAATGATCTGGCATTTATTCAATATACCGGCGGGACAACTGGGACGCCAAGTGGTGTGATGCTAAGTCATGGTAATGTATCTAGCAATATACAGCAAACCTACGAATGGACATCAAATGAATTGACCTCTGAGGATATTATTCTTACTCCTTTGCCCGTGTACCATATTCTCTCTTTGGTGGGGAATCTCTTTTGCTTTATGAGGTATGGTGTTACAAACGTTCTTGTACTCAATGCAAGAGATTTAGAATCGCTGTCTAAGGCTATTTCAAAAGAAAAGCCTACGATCATGACAGGGGTGGATACTTTATTTGCTGCTCTTTTACGCTTGCCCTCCTTCAAAAAGATAAAAAAACACTCATTTAGATTTTGCGTGGCTGGCGGAATGGCACTTAGAAGAGAAATTTGTGAACAGTGGCAACGGGTTACTGGGATTCCTATCATTCAAGGGTATGGATTATCAGAGGCCTCGCCTGTAGTTACTTTAAATACCATTAATGTGACAAGTTTTTCTCCTACAGTGGGATCGCCATTGCCTAATACCAAAATTAAAATTATTGATGAAAATTTTAATCAGGTTGCTGTTGGTGAGGTTGGACAAGTATGCGTCTATGGTCCTCAGGTCATGCAGGGATACTGGAAAAATGAGGAGAAAACTAAATTTACAATTGATGAAGAGGGATGGCTTAGAACGGGAGATTTAGGTTATCTAGATAGCAATGGAGAGCTAACAATTGTTGATAGGATGAAGGATTTAATCATTGTTTCTGGATTTAATGTATTCCCTAGTGAAATTGAAGATACTGTTAACCAAAGAGAGGATATCTTAGAGGCCGCTGCCGTCTCTCATGTGGAGGATGGCATAGAATCCATCAAACTTTTTTTAGTTCCCAAAAATATTCAAAACCCCCCAAATAAGCATGAAATTATTGATTATCTCTCTGAATTTTTAGCCCCTTATAAAGTACCAAAGAATATACATTTTATTAATGAGCTCCCAAAAAGCCCGGTAGGCAAGATCCTAAAGAGAGAGCTATAAAGAATTATTGATTATCTCTTGAATTAAATTCGCAGCCATTTCTGGGTTTTTGGCTTGAGTGATTGCTCTTCCAACAACCATATGGCTTGCACCGTTTCTTATTGCAGTTTCAGGCGTCGCCACTCGTTTTTGGTCATGAACATTTTTATCTGCCAAACGAATACCCGGCGTAACAATAATAAATTCTTCGCCACATAACTTTCTAATTGATGCTGCTTCATGGACAGAAGATATTATTCCATCAATGCCAAGCTCAAGAGCAGATTTAGCTCTTTTATTCACCAGATCCTGAATAGATAAGCTATATCCCATATTTTTAATATCATTCTCATCAAGACTGGTGAGAACAGTTACTGCTAAAATTTTTAAATTGCCTTCTTTGTTTTCATTGGCTGCCCGCATTATTTGTGGTTCCCCATGAATCGTGAGATAGTCAGCGCCTAGTTTACTCATTTGGCGAACGGCAGCCCCGACGGTTGCAGGAATATCGAAAAACTTAAGATCTGCAAAAACTCTCTTATTATTTGTCTTGAGCCATTCCAGAAAAGAAAAATAAGACCCAGACCCTAGGAGCTCTAAACCAATTTTATAAAAATTTACTGATTCACCAAGCGTATTAACCATAGATTTCGCCTCTTCTACAGAAGAAAAATCTAGCGCTACAATGAGTTTATCTCTATTTTTCATTTGGAACCTCATTATACTGATTTAAAGCAAATCTATCTGTCATACCCGCTATATAGTCGCAAATAATTCTCGCTGGTTCTTGTCCAGGTCTTTTTGTAGACAGTAAAAATTGCTCATAAAAATAAGGAGGTAACTTTTCAGGATTTGCTAAGAAAAAATTAAATAATTTCGGGATTACCTTTTCAGCCTGGTCTGATAATTTCTTGACCTGATCATTAAGATAAAAGTTTTGCATTAAAAAGCTTTTAAGCTCATCTTGAATGTTTTTTAAGTTATCAGAAAATGAAACTATCGTTATTTCACTGCTCCTTACATCTTTAGTATTTTTTATATTGAATCGAATTAGATTCTTTTTTGTTTCTTCTATTAAATCTAAAACAGCAAAGTTAAGTAAAATTCGTACAAATTCATAATTAATTAATTTTGGAAAATCTTTGTTTTTCTCTATTCTATCTATTACTGATTTTGCCCAATCAAATTGCATGAAATCATTAATATTTAAAATTGTAGCTCTTAGCCCATCATCAATATCATGATGATTGTATGCTATTAAGTCTGCGATATTTGCAAGTTGCGCCTCAAGAGATGGTTGAGTTCTATTTATAAATCTTTTGCCAATTTCTCCTAAATTTGAAGCTGTTTTTTGATCGCAATGCTTGAGGATGCCTTCTCTTGTTTCAAAAGTTAAATTTAATCCTAAGAAGTTAGCATACCTATGCTCTAATAAATCGACTATTCTAAGAGATTGTAAGTTATGTTCAAAACCACCATAGGGCGACATACATTCATTTAAAATATCTTGACCGGCATGACCAAACGGAGGGTGTCCTAAGTCATGAGCCAAACATATTGCTTCAGTAAGATCCTCATTGAGGCTAAGCTCTCTAGCAATCGTTCTAGCAATTTGTGAGACTTCCAGTGAATGCGTAAGTCTGGTTCTGACATTATCTTTATCAGGATCCACAAATACTTGGGTTTTTCGGTCAAGTCTTCTAAATGCCGAAGAGTGGACAATTCTATCCCTATCTCTTTGAAAGCATGATCTTAATTGACTTTCTTCTTCATGAAATATCCTACCCTGGCTATTTTCAGGACAAGAGGCATAGGTCGCAAGGTTTCCATGCATTAAACTAAAACGCCAAAGAGATTAGCTTTTTAAGCTTTGAAACCGAAGGGACTTCATGAATAAATGCCTTACCAATATTGCTTAGCAAGATAAATCTAAATCGGGATGAATTATTTTTTTTATCAAGCCTGATCTTTTGCAATAACTCGTTCGCTGAGTATTTATTATATTTTGGCAGAAAACCAAATTTACAAAGTCCTTCATATATTTCTTCATAAGCATCTTTATCTAAAGCGCCTATTCTCATTGATACCAATGAGGCCATATGCATTCCTAGTCCTACAGCCTCGCCATGCAATAAATTTTTATATTTTTCTATTGCTTCAATGGCATGTCCAAAAGTGTGACCAAAATTTAGATGTGCCCTTACACCGCTTTCTCTTTCATCCTGAGAAACTATTCTTGCCTTAATCTTGCAAGATTCATAAATAATATTTTCTAAATTATTTTTATTTAAGCTGAGGATACTCTCTTTATTTTTTTGGCAATATGACCATAAAGACTTTTCTTCGATTAACCCATATTTTAAGATCTCCGCCAGCCCAGCTCTAAGCTGACGCTTGGATAAAGTTTCAAGAGTAGACAGATCACAAAAGACCGCGCTCGGTTGATGAAATGCACCAATCATATTTTTTGATGATTCATGGTTAATGCCAGTTTTTCCTCCAACTGAAGAGTCAACTTGAGACAAAAGTGTAGTAGGACATTGGATAAATTTTATGCCTCTTTGATAGCATGCGGCAGTAAAGCCAACGAGGTCACCGACAACACCTCCCCCCAAAGCAATCAATAGCCCATCTCTTTTAAATTCATTTTTAATTAATGAATTTAATAGTTTAGAAAAATATTTTATTGATTTTGCATGCTCTCCATCTGGTATGTAGATTAGAATATTTTCTTTATTTAAATTTAGGTATTTTTTAATTTTTGCTAAGTGTAACGAGGCTATTTTTTTGGTTGTAATAACAGCTACTTGTTTATGACTAATGAGTTTTTTTATTTCCTTTTCAGATGATAAGGCGTTATTGCTAATAATAATCGGATAAGATCTATCTCCAAGATTGACTTTAAGCTTTTTCATTATTTAAATTCATTTCAATGCTATCTATAGTCTGCTCAATATTTTGAGCAGAGCTATCAATTCTTATATCAGCACATTCATTATAGTGTTCTTCTCTCTCAGCAATTATTTTTTTTAAAGATTCTTTTTTATTTTTGCCTTTAAGCATAGGTCTTTTTCTTGAGTATTTAGTTCTTTGATAGAGTGTTTCAATATCCGAAAACAAATAAACTACTAAGCAGTCGTCTTGTTTGCATCTCTTTCTAAAATCTTTGCTAAGTATTGAGCCGCCACCAGTTGCAAGAATAATATCTTTCTCTTCAATTAGCTCAAGAAGTATTTTTTCTTCCCTAAGCCTAAATCCATGTTCGCCTTCAATTTGAAAAATATGATCAATGCTAACCCCATTTCGTTTGATTATTTCTTGATCTGAATCTATAAATTTTTTACCAAGTCTTTTAGATAGTAAAATTCCTATAGCTGTTTTTCCTGTTGCCATAGGTCCGATAAGCACGATATTTTTATTTGTAATCATCTATAATCTTAAATACTTAAATATAATGATGTCATAATTATATTTATATGAAATATATCAAAAATCTTTCAATATATTTTAGCGGTTTAATCATTCTGTTTTTATCTCTTTGGAATGGTGCCTATTACTATATTGAGCCAAGCCTTCCTTTGGCTGAAGAAATTAGAGATATTCGTCTTCAAATCCCTATGTCTATCTATTCTAGGGATGGGAGGCTGTTTGCTCAATTTGGAGAAAGACTGAGAAATCCTATACCTTTCAGTGATATCCCTAAAAAGTTGGTATCAGCATTGCTTGCTGCTGAAGATGATAGATTTTATGAGCATCCTGGATATGATTATCAAGGATTATTAAGGGCCGCAATTAATTTTATCTTATCAGGTGGTGATCGTAGTCAGGGTGGCAGCACTATAACTCAACAATTGGCAAGAATGTATTTTCTTACAAGAGATAGAACATTTATCAGAAAGTTTAAAGAGCTTATTTTAGCAATCCGAATTGAGCAGGAGTTTTCTAAAGACGAAATTTTAGAGCTTTACTTTAATACCTATTTCTTTGGCCAAAGAGCCTATGGAGTAAGTGCCGCTTCGCAAATCTATTTTGGAAAAAGTTTAGATCAACTTTCAACTTCTGATATAGCTATATTAGCTGGAATACCGAGGGCACCATCAATTCTTAATCCTGTAAATAATCCTGATGCTACAGAGAACAGGCGAGCATATGTTCTAGGAAGAATGTTAGATTTAGATATTATTGATGAGAATGAATATCGACAGGCAAGCTCAACTCCTGTTATTTCTCAGCGTTTTGGGCCTCAAGCAACCATGTCTGCTCCTTATATAGCTGAGATGGTAAGAAGCGAAGTAATTAATAGATTTGGCCTCTCGGCCTATGAGAAGGGGCTCAAGGTCACAACTACAATTGATAGTCGCTTACAGAGAGCTGCGCACTCAAGCGTTCAAAATGGCTTACATTTATACGATGAACTTCATGGTTATCGTGGAGAGATTGGAAGCTTGTCCTATTTGGACCTAGAGTTTTATTTTGAAGGGATACTGCAAGATGATCAGTCACTGATTACACAACTCAATAGAGAATTAGATAATTTTGACAATGTTGAAGGTCTTTATAATGCAGTGGTACTAAATATCAATGACAACTCTGCCAGTTTATATTTAGAGAGCTTTGGTCTGATTGATATGGAAATTAATGATGTCGAGTGGGCGCGTCCATATCTGAACGATGATTATGTGGGCTCAATTCCTGTTGAGATAAGTGAAGTTTTGGACTATGGAGATGTGGTTCGATTAAGATCTACTTCAGACGGTAAATTTCGATTAGCTCAACTACCCTTGCCCCAGGCTGCTCTTGTTGCCATTGATCCTTATGATGGAGCAGTAGTATCACTGATTGGGGGCTATGACTTTAATCTTTCAAATTTTAATCGTGCCTCTCAAGCAAAAAGACAACCAGGGTCCGCATTTAAGCCATTTGTTTATTCTGCAGCGCTGGAGAATGGATATAGCACAGCCAGTATTATTAATGATGCTCCTATAGTCGAGGAGGGGGCATATCTTGGAGATGATTGGAGGCCAGAAAACTATACTGGACAATTTTATGGCCCTACTCGACTCAGAGAAGCTTTAACTCGTTCATTGAATTTAGTTTCAATACGTTTAGTTAGGGAGATAGGAATACAAAATGTAGTTAATTATATTGAGCGATTTGGCTTTGATGAAACAGCACTTCCTAATAATTTAACTATTGCTCTTGGTTCGGGTGGGATTTCTCCTATAGAAATCACTACAGGCTATGCGATTTTTGCTAATGGGGGTTATTCTGTTAGTCCCTATATCATCGATAAAATTGAGGATGCAGAGGGCAATATTGTCTTTCAAAATTCGCAACCTCATATTTGTTATCAATGTTTAGATTTTGATAACCCTCTAAACGAAGATGGCTTAGTATTCTCAAGCTTTAGAGAGACCTTAAGATCGAGCGAACAGGTTATCTCTCCACAAAATAGTTATCTTATGTTTGATGTTATGAAGGATGTAATTCAAAGGGGAACTGGGATAAGTGCATTTTATGCACTCAACAGAACTGATCTTGCTGGAAAAACAGGTACGACAAATGACAGGAGAGATGCATGGTTTTCTGGCTATAACGCAAATATTGCTGTATCAACTTGGGTAGGCTTTGATCAGGAGCGAAGCTTAGGAAGACTGGAACAAGGCGCAAGAACTGCGTTACCTATGTGGATAGAATTTATGAAAAGTGCTCTTGAAGCCACAGAGCTTGCATCACCCCAAAGGCCGCCAGGGATTCTTGATGTACGAATTAATCCAGAAACTGGTCTGATGACAACAGATGTTAACAATGGAATATTTGAATTGATGCGTTCTTCAGAATTAGACTCTTTTAACAATGGAAGAATAAATTCAATTTCAGATATTAATTCTGATGATCTTATTGCAGAAGAGCTTTCAAGTATCTATTAATGAAATCTTTTTCTGAACATCATCTCAGCGATGAAGCATATCTTTGTGCAAAACTAATTATTGAAGAAAAAATTAAAAACTTTAGTTTTGCCAAGCAAAGAGCATTCAAAACAATTAAAAAAAAACTTATTCCTAGCAACCTAGAAATTTTTTATGCACTTAAAAAAGTTTATCAAGATTCTAATAAGCTTGATCAAAATTTGATATTAAGAAAATTAGATGAAACTTACAACATCATGAGTCATTTTAAAAATTTTAACCCAATGCTTTCAGGATTTTTATCTTACGATATTTATTTATCTCATATGCCAGTGGAGCTTCATTTATTTACTGATAATGAGCTAGAAGTTATTAGCAAAGTAAATGAATTAAGCTTAAGTGCAAAAGATATAGAAAAAAGAATGAAGATTCATGGGGATATAAAAAAAATATATGGCTATGAGGTTGATTTTAATGGGACATTAACTGAACTTCTTCTATTCTCCAGAAATTCCATTTCATTAGTTCCAAACTGCAATATCACTGGCCTTAAGGCAGTCCGGCAAAATATGAAATTCATAGAGGAAAGACTATCGGTCTGAGATATCTTTATATTCTTGATCAAATAGACCAGTATAAAGTTGCCTTGGACGACCTATTCTTGATGATGGGTCTTCTACCATTTCTTTCCAATGAGATACCCATCCAGCTACCCTTGCTATAGCAAACATAACTGTAAACATCGTTGCAGGAATGTTAAGAGCTTTGTAAATAATTCCTGAGTAAAAATCTACATTAGGATAGAGGTTTTTACTTTTAAAGTATTCATCTTTTAGGGCTATTTTTTCAAGTTCTTGTGCTAGTTCAAGTAAGGGACTATCTTCTTGTCCAACGCTGGCAAGTACATCATGACAGGCTTTTCTTATGATAGTGGCTCTGGGGTCATAGTTCTTATAGACTCTATGTCCAAATCCCATCAATCTAAATGGATCATTTTTATCTTTTGCCTTATCAATATATTTTAAAATTTGATCTTTAGTGCCAATTTCTTCGAGCATATTGATTACAGCTTCATTCGCACCACCGTGAGCGGGCCCCCAGAGTGCTGCAACGCCTGATGCAATGGCTGCATAGGGGTTGACACCTGAGCTGCCTGAGAGCCTCACTGATGAGGTACTGCAATTTTGTTCATGATCAGCATGCAGGATGAACAATATATCAATTGCTTTCTCAGCGATCTCATTCTTGATTGGTTCATCAGATGAATTACCAAAGAACATATTGATTAAATTTGCACAATACGAAAGCTTACTATTTGATCGCACAAACTTTTTACCTTCTGTGTGCATGAATGCTGCAGCTGCTATGGGCAGGATTTTTCCGAGCATATTTATACAAAATGTTTCTCTACTCTCTTTTTCATTTATATCCAATGAAGCGTTATAATGTGCCGCCATAGACCCTAAGCTGCTGAGGATCATTGCCATTGGGTGTGCATTTTTATCAAAACCACTAAAGTTAATGAACTTGCTATCACATTCAGTAGCATTGATTACTTTTTGTTCAAATTCAAACAGCTGACTTTTAGTTGGAAGTTCACCAAAGAAAAGTAGATATGACACCTCAATAAATGAAGATTTTTCTGCTAGCTGTTCAATTGGTATACCGCGGTACTGAAGAATACCTTTATCACCATCAATGTAAGTAATTTTACTCTCGCAGCAAGCTGTTGCTCCAAAACCAACATCATAAGTAAAGACATTATGCGCAGAGGCTAGCTTTGATATATTGATTACATCATGACCAATAGATGCATGATGAACGGGCAAATCGGAAGAATTATCATTATCTTCAATAAGAGTGAATTTTTTTTCTGTCATCTTACTACCTTAAGCCATGGCAGTATCATCGCATGACAAATCTAGCTATTGATACCGTAACGTTTCTTAAATTTATCTACTCTACCACCAGAATCAACTATTTTTTGTTTGCCGGTATAGAATGGGTGACAAGAAGAACATACCTCAATGGTCAGGTCCTCACCAAGAGTAGAAGAAGTCTTAAACTCATTCCCGCATGAACAGACTACTTTAATTTCTTTATATTCAGGATGAATTTCAGTTTTCATAAAAATATAATTAATTTCGATGCATGAGGATACTGCTGAAGGCGTTTAAATACAAGAATTTTGTAGAATTTATTTTAATGCATTATATTGGAGCAATTAATCTATAATTCTGTGGATAACTTCGTGGATAAAGTTGTTGCTATTTCAATTGATTTGAATGGAATCAGTTATTTAGACTTTTTAATAGCATTAAAAAAATAGAATTATTAAATAAAAACATAGACTTAAAGGAATTTTAGAATTTATATTTTAGTAATCACTTTTAAGTCTTTGCAAATAAATCCCATAAACTGATTGTTAGTAACTTTTACTTCTTATGTTCGAATTTAGTTGATCTAAAATATTTGAAAAAGCTTTGCCTCGATGACTTATTTTATTCTTTTCTGTATCGCTTAGCTCGGCTGCTGTCTTTTGTTTTTCTTTTAGATAGAAAATGGGGTCATAGCCAAATCCATGATCCCCTCTCTCAACATTGATGATTTCCCCATGCCATTGCTCTTCGCATTTAAGAGTAAAGTCATTTGATAGTATCGCTACTGCACAACAGACAAAATAAGCTTTTATATTTCCTTGAGAAAAGTCTATTTCATTAAGTAGTTTTCTTCTATTTTCTTCATCTGTTGCATTTGCCCCAGCAAATCTAGCTGAATGGATGCCTGGTTGGCCATTTAATATTTCTACGCACAAACCACTATCATCGGCGATGGTTGGAATTCCGCTCGATTCAAAGCCATATTTAGCTTTGATCAATGCATTTTCATAGAAACTTTTCCCGCTTTCTTCAGGAGAGGTTAATTTTAGATCTTTAAAAGAGATTAATTCAATTTGTGAATCCGAAAAGAAGGAGCTTATCTCCCTAAGCTTATGATGATTTCCCGTAGCAATAAGTATTGTAGTCATAAAGATATTAAGATTTTTTTTTGTAATTTGATAATTTGATGAATTCCATCACCAGCAATGCTAAGCATATGGTTGAGCTGATCAATTGAGAATGTTGATTTCTCTCCGGTGCCCTGTATTTCTATAATTCTTTTATTTTCATCCATAACAATATTGAGATCGACATCTGCAGAAGAGTCTTCTTCGTAATTTAAATCTAAATAAATATTTTGATCTAAAATACCAAGTGAAATAGCTGCAATTTGTCTAACGATTGGGTTTTTTTGAAGTAGATTGTTTTTTAAAAGTTTTTTTATTGCTAGGTCAAGTGCTACAAATCCTCCTGAAATAGAAGCAGTTCTTGTCCCTCCGTCGGCCACTAAGACATCACAGTCAACGATAAGAGATAATTCACCAAGAGACTCTAGATCAAGGCAGCTTCTAAGACTCCTTCCAATTAATCGTTGAATTTCAGAGGATCGACCAGACTGATGTCCAGATTTTACCTCTCTTTTATTTCTAGTATTTGTTGAAGACGGAAGCATAGCGTACTCAGCAGTAAGCCACCCTGAACCGGTGTTCTTTAAAAATAGGGGCACTTTATCTTCATAGTTAACACATACTAAAACTTGTGTATCGCCGAACTCGGTGAGCACAGAGCTCAATGCATTTTTATTTACATTGGGAGTAAATTTAATGTTGCGTAATTCATTTAGTTTTCTATCAATTCTAGTCATCGTAATAATGTTATTTAGTGATTAATAGGTTATTGTAATGAAAAGAAATTGAGGAAGAAAATTGATTAGCATGACTGGCTTTGGTAAGGCTACCCTAGTGAAAAACTCGATTGGTTACGATTGGACCATTAGGTCTGTAAATCATAGAGCATTACAAATTGATTTTCAGATGCCAAGTTTTGCATCTCCTGAAGAAATTTCTTGTAGAAAAATGGTAGAAAAATCCTTTGGTAGAGGGAAAATAGAGTGCACATTAAAGATTAGCTTTTCTCATGTTCAGAATGAAAGTGTTAATAAAAAAATTCTTTTATCAGTAAAGAAGCGTACTAATGAAGTACAAAGAATTTTTAAAGAAGCTAAACCGATGAGTACTTTTGAAATACTTGAGACTGCAAAAAGTATTAGTGATGGCAATTTGATTGATAGTAAAACTGTCAAGACATTATTCAAAAATGCCTTGGAGCGCTGTCATCATTCTAGGCAAGCTGAGGGTGAAATACTTGAGAGAAAGATTATCTCTTTAACTAAAAATCTTGAAAAAAGTTTTGCTTATATTGCAAATAACTTCGAGCTAATCCTGAAAAAAAAATCTGATTTAGCTCATCAAAAATTTGAATCGCTGTCAGATGAGATAGATAGCAAATATATTCAAAACTATCTTACCAGTACTATGCAGAAGATTGATATCAATGAGGAGGTTGATAGACAGCTAATGCATATAGCCTCGCTACATAAAAAAATAAAGTCTCGGGGTCCTATAGGAAAAGAGGTAGATTTTTTATTGCAAGAGATAAACAGAGAGATAAATACTATCTCTTCAAAGTTAAGAGATAAGAAAATTATTAATAAAGTAATCAATGTTAAATTAATGGCCGAGAGGATTAGAGAGCAAATTCAAAATGTTGAGTGAGAACTTATTTGTCATTTCTGCACCTTCCGGGACAGGCAAAACCACAATCATTAAAAAACTAACAAAGATAAGAAAAGATATATTTATTCCAATTTCATATACCACAAGAAATCCGAGACCTGGTGAAATTGATAAAAAGGACTATAACTTTCTCACTCATGGGGCATTTCAAGAAATGATTAGAGATGAAGCACTTGTAGAGCATGCTGAGGTTTACGGGAATTTTTATGGGACAAGCTATGAAGCCATTATTAATGGACTTAACAATGAGCCTAAGGTTCTTCTTGAAATAGATTGTCAGGGAGCCAAGATAATCAAAAGAAAATTTGAGTTTGCAAAGCTCATCTTTATCATGCCTCCTTCTCTCAATGAGCTGAATCAAAGAATTATGCATAGAGGCCAAGATTCATGTCAAAGCATTGAAATCAGACAGTCTCAAGCAAAAAGTGAAATGGCACAGTGGAAGAATTTTGATTATGCTCTTATCAATAAGGATTCTGACCAGTGCCTTGAAGAGGTTTTAAGTATTATTGATGATCTCAATCAGGATCATGTAACATCGAATCCAAGTGTTATGGCTAAAATGGAAGATGCAATTAAAACTAAATTATATTAAGATACACACCCAAATTTGAGGATGTTATGGCCAGAGTTACTATTGAAGATTGCTTAGAAAAGATTCCCAATACCTTTCAGCTTATTAAGGCTGCTGCAAAGAGAGCTAGACAAATTGCTAACGGTGCGCCTGTTCTGGTTGAAGAGGAGAATGATAAGCCAACTGTACTCGCATTGCGAGAGATTGCTGAAGGCTTTGTAGATGCTTCCATACTTGTGGAAAGTGAAGCTGCAAATCTCGATGATTTGATTGAGCAGGAACTTGAATCTGCAGATCAATCTGAGTTATCTAATAATGAAGAGCTTATTGCTGATTCCAGCGAGTCCATGCAAATTGAGGAGCCTGAAGCATAAGAAGAGTGATATCCTAATCTAGAATTAAATATTTCTAGATTACATGCTCACACCTTCAAACTTAATAGATAATCTATCAAGCCGTGAGTGGTTGGCGTCTAACTATCCAGATCTAGAAAAGGAGCTTTGCAGTTACCTTGAGCCTTCAGTCGTTGAAGATGTCAAAAAGGCTTATCTCTATTCCGCCTGTCAACATTACAAACAAAGGAGAAAATCAGGAGAGGCTTATATCAATCACCCGGTTGCGGTTTCAATCACATTAGCTCAATATAAACTCGATCCTGCAACTATCAAGGCGGCATTGCTTCATGATGTCGTCGAGGATACCAATGTAAGTATTTCAGATATAAGTGAAGCATTTGGTGAAAATGTTGCGGTTATTGTTGATGGCGTAAGCAAACTGGACAAACTTGACTTTAAGAGTGCAAAGGAAGCTCAGGCGGAAAGCTTAAGAAAAATGATATTGGCTATGACCAATGATTTAAGAGTAATACTAGTGAAGTTGGCAGATAGACTTCATAATATTCGTACCATTGACGCAGTGAACCCAGAAAAGAGAAGGATTAAAGCTAGGGAGACTCTTGAAATATACGCGCCTATTGCTAACAGGCTAGGCATGTACCAGCTAAAGGGTGAGTTGGAAGACCTTGGATTTAAAGCTTTATCACCATATCGATACAAAGTCCTTGAGAGAGCCATTACTAAAGCACATACAAAGCAGGAAAAATCTTTAAACAATGTAAAGTCTCAATTATTAATGGCACTTGAGGCCGAGGGTATAAATGCTGAAATAGCCGTAAGAGAAAAGCGTCTCTATAGCATTTATTCAAAAATGAAAAAGAAGCATTTAAGCTTGGCTGAAATTTTAGATGTTTATGGGTTAAGGGTAGTTTTAGATAATGAGTCGGATTGCTATCGAGCCTTAGGGGTAATCCACCGTTACTTTAAACCGATACCCGGTAAGTTTAAGGATTATATTTCAATACCTCGAGTTAATGGGTATCAGTCTTTGCATACAACACTTTTTGGCCCAAATGCCCTGCCGCTTGAGGTACAAATACGCACAAAAGAAATGGATTGGGTAGCGGAACGTGGCGTTGCTTCTCACTGGAAGCATAAGGCTATCGAACAGAATACTCATAGCTCGGAGGCTAATGCTAGAAATTGGCTGAATGATTTAGTAGCCATGCAAAAAAATGCAAACTCAGAAGAATTTCTTGAGGCGGTTAAAATAGACCTTTTCCCTGACAAGGTTTATGTCTTCTCACCTAAAGGTGATGTCATAAGACTACCAAAAGGCTCTACGCCGATTGATTTTGCATATGCCATTCATACCGAACTGGGTAATAAAGCTATTTCTGCAAAAGTTGATCGTCAAATTGTTCCGTTAAGATTTGAGCTTAAAAATGGAAGCAAAGTTGAAATTTTGACCTCCAAAGATGCCAACCCTAATCCCCACTGGATTACATTCGTTGCTACAGCAAAAGCAAGAAATGCGATTCGATCAAAGTTAAAAGAAATGAATAAGGAGGATGCGATAAAGTCTGGCAAAAGCTTATTAACCCGAGCACTTTTGCCACACAAACTTAGCTTAAGGAATTTAAAAGGGAATTTATTAAATAGGATACTTGCTCATTACAAATGTAAAAAAATAGATGATCTATATGAGCTTTTAGGAAACGGAAGTCTCATTGCCACTTTAGTTGCAATGAATATTGCAGCTGGACCAGACGCAGTTAATTTTACACCGGCCAATAGAGACAAAATGGAAATTATTGGGACAGAGGGACTATCGACTAATTTTGCTAACTGTTGTCATCCAATACCTGGCGATGAAATTTTAGGATTTATCTCCATCGGCAAGGGAATTGTTGTGCATAGGGCTGAATGTAAAAATCTCGGAACTTTTAAAAAGGATCAAAGTCGATGGCTCAATGTAAATTGGGGGCCAAACATTAGCAGAGAGTTTTATACTGATATCTCAGTGAGAACTAAAAACAAAGTGGGTATTTTGGCTGAGATTGCCGGAAATATTTCATCTTTAAATAGTAACATCATATCGACTGAGGTCGAAACACAAGGCGATTCTACCTTTATCTACTTTACGCTCTCAGTTAGAAATAGAAGGCACCTTGCAGATATCTTAAGAAGCATTCGTACCTCAAAAGAGGTGATGCGAGTAATACGTGGGAGGCATCAGTGACCAATAAAAAAGAAATCAGCTCAAACTCTGCACCTAAGGCGATTGGTGTATACAGTCAAGCTATTCAATCTAATAACCTCATTTTTGTTTCTGGTCAAATTCCGATTGATCCTGATAATGACATATTAATTAGTGAAGATTTTGAGGAACAAGCAAATCAAGTAATGAAAAATCTATCAGCGATTGCCCAAGAGTGTAAATTAGATATTGATGATTATTTGAAGTTTACAGTTTATTTGACTGACCTAGAGAATTTTTCTTTACTCAATCGAGTTATGGGATGCTATCTTAAAAAGCCTTATCCGGCGCGCGCAGCCATTGAGGTCTCAGGTTTGCCTATGGGCGCAAAAATAGAAATAGAAGGTGTATTGTCGATAAAGTAATGCCTTTATTAATGATAGGTACCATAAGCCGATGAGATCTTTGTTGAATGCAAGGGTTACTGATATCAAGGGAATAGGAAAGCAACTAGAAACCAAACTCGCCCAAAAGAATATAAATTCTATCCAAGATTTACTTTTCTTTTTTCCTAAGAGTTACGTCAATAAAACACAACTAATTCCGATTGTAAAATGCTCACATGGTGAGAAATGCTATTTAGAAGTTGATGTTACCAGCAAAAACTATTTTTTTACTAAGGGAAGGGGCATTCGTTTTGTGATTAATGATGACAGCGGTTCAGCTGAGATCAAATTTTTTTATTATGCAGGCACACATGATAAAAATATTAATATTGGTCAACGCCTAAGAGTTTTTGGTACGGCTAGACAGGGAAGAAATGGTATTGAATTTATTCATCCAGAATATGAAATAGTGCAAAAAACAAAAAACCTAATAAATGAAAATAACCTGACACCTATCTATCCAAACATAAAGGGAGTAGGACAAAAAACAATTCAAAAAATAATTAGAAACGCCCTTGAATTAACAAAGGGTCAGAAGTTTAATTGCACATATGACCATTTAATTAGCAATCTTCCTGACCTCGCAACAGCCATTAGAGAAATACACCTTCCCTATATCTATGATTGCCCAAAAGAGACTGAGTTAGCTATAGCAAAAAATAGATCCAGGGTTGCTTTAGATGAACTGATTGCCTATTTCCTATTATCATACATTGGAAAAAATAAAAATAAGGGCATTCCTTGCTCAATAGATCATCAGCTTTTAGATCAAGTAAGATCCTTGTTATCATTTCAGTTAACTTATTCACAAGATAAAGTCCTTAAGGAAATACTAGAGGACTTAACTACTGATACACCTATGAATAGACTCCTCCAAGGAGACGTAGGGTGTGGCAAGACGATTGTGGCATTAATGGCAGCCGCAGCTATCATCAAAGATAGATTTCAGGTAGCTATTATGGCGCCTACTGAAATTCTTGCGAAACAACATTTTGAGGAGGCAAAAAAAATTCTAAGCCCGTTAAATTTACCGATATTTATGATGATAGGATCTATGAAGACCGGCGAAAAAAAAGAGGCTATGGCTGCAATTAATCAGGTACCCGGCTCAATCATCATAGGAACACATGCTCTATTTCAGCAGAAGATGGAATTTAAAAATTTAGGGCTAGTGATTATTGATGAGCAGCATAGGTTTGGTGTCAAACAAAGACTTAATCTTAGGCAAAAAAGGCAAGACCAAAGACTGCCGCATCAATTATTCATGTCAGCGACCCCCATTCCAAGAACAGTAGCGCAAACGCTTTTTTCAGATATGAGCATCTCTACTATTGAAGAGCTTCCCCAGGGAAGAAAGTCGATTGATACGTCGGTTATCTCTGAGGATAAAAGAGCTAACTTGGTTGAAAGCTTAGAAAAAAATATTCTCGCAAATAATTCACAAATATATTGGGTGTCACCGATTATTAGTGAATCTGAAGCCATTGATGCGCTTGCTGCTGAAGAGATATTTAATAATATAAAGACTTTATTGCCGAAACAAAAGATTGCGCTTATCCATGGAAAGCTTGCATCAGAAAAAAAGGACAAAATCATGGATCTGTTTATAAAGAATCAAATCAGTATTTTAGTAGCCACAACCTTAATTGAGGTAGGTGTTAATGTTCCAAATGCAAATTGCATGATTATTGAGGGAGTAGAAAGAATGGGTCTAGCACAAATCCATCAGCTTAGGGGTCGAGTAGGAAGAGGAGATCAATCTTCCTATTGCATTTTGATATATAAAAAACCTATTTCAGATAAAGTAAAAAAACGTCTGGAAATCATTCGTTCTAACACAAGTGGATTTATCATTGCCGAAGAGGACTTTAAGTTAAGAGGGCCAGGAAATATATTTGGAACGCAACAATCGGGGTCCATTGAATTTCAGGTAGCAGATATCAGCGAACATATACATCTCGCTCATCAAGCTAAAGACATTGCGAATCAATTAAAAATAGATGCCCCTCGAGCCACTGATGAAGTTATTGATCGATGGTATTCAGCTGATTCCGAATACTTGCTTGCTTAAACCTTATGAATGACTACTTACAATTAATACGTTTTGATAAGCCCATCGGTACCTTTTTGCTTTTATGGCCAGCTTACTGGGCACTGTGGCTAGCTTCGAATGGTGCAGTTCAAATGTACGAATTGTCCTTATTTTTTTTAGGTACATTTATTATGCGTTCTGCGGGTTGCGTTATAAATGATTTTTTTGATAGAAAAATAGATATTCATATTGAAAGGACAAAGTTTAGACCTCTAGCCTCAGGAAGAATAGTGCCATCTCGAGCACTTATCTTTTTTCTTTTCTTGATGTTAATAGCAGCAATCATCGCAGCGATGCTTGGTATAGCGGTATTTAGATTTGCATTGATTGGTGCTTGCTTAACCATTATTTATCCTCTTTGCAAAAGGTTTTTAAGAGCTCCTCAAGCTGTACTGGGGCTTGCTTTTGCTTGGGGTGTACCGATGGCTTACGTTTTCTATCATGGTTTCGTGCCTTTTGAGGGCTGGGTCCTTTATTTGGTCACCTTTTTTTGGATCGTAGCTTATGACACCGCATATGCTCTTGTCGACATAGAGGATGATCTAAAGGTTGGAGTAAATTCAACGGCAATCCTGTTTGGCAAATATGCAAACATCACGATGATGGCATTAATGGTGCTATTCTTGCTTGGGCTGAGTTACGTTGGATATCTAAATGAGTTAGAGCATATCTATTATGCTTTAATTGCAATAGCTTCAATTTTTTTAATCTATCTTCAAAATCAGTTTGCACAGAAAAAAAGATCTGCTTACTTTAAGTCATTTAAAGCTCATGGATACTATGGAGCATTTATACTTTTTTCAATTATTTTAGCAATCTAAAATTTAGTCTTCCTCTGCAGGCTTAACAAAGAAAGACAGTACAACTAAGGCTACTGCGATAATAAAGTAATACTGAATCATAAAGCTAAAAACAGGCTCTATGGATTCTAATCCTTCATTTAAAGCATCCCCTCCTAAGAGGCCAGCCAATACACCACCGATGGCACTGGCAAGAAACCAAAGCCCAAACATCTGACCAATATATTTTTTTGGAGCATAGCGTGAGAATGCTGAGAGCCCTATAGGTGATAGTGCTAGCTCACCCCAGGTATGAAGCAGGTATGTAATGACCAACCACTGCATTCCTACAGGGGCATTTTCCATAGCAAGACCAGTCGCATAAACCATCACAATAAAACTTATAGCCATAAAGAAAACCCCGATGGCAAATTTTAATGGTAATGAGGGATTGAGATTTCTGAGTGCTAAATTAGACCAAAGTCCTGCAAAAATGGGTGCAAAAATTACCACAAACATTGGATTAAAAAATTGAAGCCATCCAACAGGCATAGTAAAACCGTTTACATCTAAGCTCGTGTAGTCTCTTGCAAACATACTCAAGGAGCTCGCTGACTGGTCAAACCCTGACCAAAAGGCTACTGCGCCAATAAAAAGGAATAAAAGCAAAAATAGATTTTTTCTTTCTTTGTAATTGAGACCGGCAAAGAAGAATAAGTAGAAAAAATAAATTCCTGCAACAGCCGTTAAGAAATATGCAAAATTTTCGGCGAAGCTTCTTGGATCAACAGTAAAAATTCCAAGCAAACCAGCAATTATGACTAAAAACATTGCAACCAGCGATACATTCATATACTTGGTTAATCGATTCCTTCTTTCGTCCTCCATATCATTGGGATTCAGACCTGCTTGACCGAGCAAATGGCGCGTTTTAATAAACTGTATAACTCCAAAAGTCATACCAATGCCTGCAGCACCAAAACCCCAATGCCAGCCAATCTTTTCGCCTAAATAGGAGCAAATGGCAAAACCAAGCATGGAGCCAATATTGATTGACATATAAAAAATGGTGTAACCCGAATCTCTTTTGTCATCTCTGCCCTCATAAAGCTGACCTACTATCGTAGAGATATTTCCTTTAAGAAGGCCAGTTCCCAAAACCACTAAAATCAAGCCCAAGAAAAAAGTTTGGGTAAAAGGAAGAGCCAGAGTGTAATGCCCAAGCGTAATGATGATTGCTCCAACAAGAACAGCTTTTTGATAACCAAGTATGTTGTCTGCGATCCATCCGCCAGGGACAACCATAAGATAAACTAAACCGACGTAGATTCCATAAATAGAATTAGCATCAATGGCACTTAAACCAAGCCCAGGATTAATGCCCGTGACTGTACCGGTCATATACAGCACCAACAATGCGCGCATGCCATAGTAGGACATTCGTTCCCACATCTCGGTTAAAAAGAGTGTTCTTAATCCAATAGGATGTCCAAAAAAGCTATTATTCATTGTTTGCTGCCTCTTCTTTTGATTTAGAGATAATACTAGATAATAGAATCCCTACTTCATAAAGTAAATATACGGGTATTGCGAGTAGGGTTTGCGAGATAGCATCTGGCGGCGTTAAAAACATACCGATTACAAATGCACCTAAAAATACATAAGGCCTTGCAGATTTTAATTTATCCACTTTAAGCAATCCTGTGCTGACTAACATGACTGTGGCAATTGGAACTTCAAACGATATACCAAACGCAAAGAACAGTGTCAGGATAAAGTCCAGATAGGCGCCAATATCAGTCATCATGGTTACCCCTTGAGGTGATGCTGCTGCAAAAAAACCAAACATTAATGGAAACACAACGTAATAAGCAAAGGCGATACCAAGATAAAAAAGTAAGATACTTGAAACCAACATGGGCAGTGCAAATTTTTTTTCATTTTTATAAAGGCCTGGGGCGATAAATCCCCATACTTGGAAAATGACGACTGGCATCGCAATAAATAAGGCGACAAAGAACGTAGTCTTAAAGGGCGTTAAGAAAGGAGAGGCAACTTGCGTTGCAATCATTGTTGCATTTTCTGGAAGCTGACTCATTAAAGGATTGGCAACTAATGAAAATATTTCTTGTGCAAAGGGTACCAAGCACACAAAGATGACCAATGTTGTAATAAAAGCTTTCATGATTCGTGATCTCAGCTCAATAAGGTGTGAAAGCAGTGTTTGCTCCTCTTGTGGGGCTGGTTCTTCAGGAGCTATTGAGTTTTCTGACATGCTGACAATGAACTAGGGATTTTCCGAGGACGCATTTTCAGAGCCTTCCTGAGATTTGTTTTGATTGTCGAGGGTTTGTTGTTTTTTTTGCGGTCCAGCTGGAGGAGTATAGGTTGCTGTTCTCGGTGGTGGTGTATAGATTGGGGGCTTTTCAACATGCGTACCTACTTCCCTCTCTAATTGGTATCTTAATTGCGTAGCTGTTCTTCTTGCTTTGCTTACCCATCTGCCAAGTTGTGATGCAATTTTAGGCATTTTCTCAGGCCCCAAGAATAATAGACCCATGATGAGAATGAGCATCACCTCCCAAAAGCCAACATCAAACATTATTTGCTCGAGCTTTCTTTTTCTTTGTGCTCTTCAAATTTTGCATCTTGATTTGAAGATTCAATTTTTTTTTCTTCTTGGCCGTCTTTGTCGTCCATTGCCTTTCTGAAGCTTTTTAGAGCGCCCCCAAGATCGCCCCCTAAAGTTTTAAGCCTTTTAGTGCCAAAAATCAAAATTACGATGACCAAGATGATCAGTAACTGCCACATACTTATTCCTCCAAGTCCAGGCATAATCTCTCCTAAATTATCTTATGAAATACATCATATACAGAAAAACTCTAATTTCTCAATTATATTTAAACATCTAAACAATATGTCATAGGCCCATCATTACAAAGATTGATCTCCATATGCGAGCCAAAACTACCCTCTGCAACTTGATACCCCAAAAGTAGATTAAGCCTATCAATCAGAGTCTGATAAAAAAACTGAGCGCTTTGAGGGTCCATAGCGTTATCAAAGCTTGGCCTAAGCCCTTTTTTTAAATTTGCAGCAAGAGTAAATTGAGGAACGACCATAACCTGAATCTGGGCATCTATGATATTTAAGTTGGTCTTACCCTCGTTATCATGCATCAATCTCAAGGAGGTTAGTTTTTTTATGTACTCATCTATCACAGAATAATCATCGTATTTGCTAAATCCTACAAGAATCAAAATGCCATCATTGATCTCAGAGATTACCGAGTCATTGACTGTGACTTTGGCAAACTTAACCTTTTGTATAACTGAATTCATAATACTATTTTACTGGGCTTTGCTACTATAAAACATAATGAACAGAAGAGACTTAATCAAACTAGGGACCATTGGATCCCTTAATGCTTGCTCTAAGCCAAATCACATAGGGGTAAATGCTCCAACCGATGAATATTTTAATTGGCGTATGGCAACCACATGGCCGCCAAATTTTCCTGGTCTAGGGGCCGGTGCTTTAAACCTCAAGCGTTACATTGAGGATGCAAGTCAGGGAAGAATAAGAATCGAGCTCTACGCTGCTAATGAGCTTGTCCCCCCCTTTGAGGTTTTTGATGCTGTCTCACAAGGGTCAATCGAAATGGGGCATTCCGGCGCTTATTATTGGCGAGGAAAAGCAGAGGCTGTTCAGTTCTTTTCATCTGTGCCCTTTGGCATGAATGCTCATGAGGTTAATGCATGGATTTATTATGGTGGTGGCTTAGAGCTTTGGACTGAGGTCTATGAGCCCTTTGGCGTCATTCCATTTCCGGCAGGAAATAGCGGTGTTCAGATGGGAGGTTGGTTTAACAAGCGAATAGATACCATCGAGGATTTAATTGGACTGAGAATGCGATTGCCAGGCATTGGTGGCGAGGTTTTACGAAGAGCCGGCGGCGTTCCTGTGACCTTGCCCGGGGCAGAGCTTTTTACTGCATTGAGCACAGGTGTACTCGATGCGACCGAATGGGTAGGGCCCTATAACGATATCGCATTTGGACTGCATCAGGCTGCAAGGTATTATTATTATCCTGGTTGGCATGAGCCGGGACCGATCATGGAATGCATTATTAACCAGAGTGCTTATGAGGATCTTCCCTCTGATCTCCAGGCTATTGTCCGCGTTGCTTGTCAAGCAGCTAATTTAGATATGATCTCTGAATATAATGCAAGAAATGCAAGATCTCTAAGTCAGTTAATAAATAATGAGGATGTCGAGATATTGAGCTTTCCCAGAGACGTGCTCAACCAATTAGAAAAATTAACACATGAGGTGATCGAGGAGCTTATTGCCAGAGATGCTCAATCGGCAAAGGTTTGGTCAAGTTATCAAGGCTTCATGAGCCAATCCAAGGGCTGGCTAAGAATATCCGAAAAATCGTATCTAGCAATCTAATTGAGAGTAATTTATTTAAGCTTTCCCTTCCATTTTTTTTGATTAAAAGAATCACTCAAGAAAGGCTATTTTAAGGTTAATTTATGGCTTCCTTTCTGCTAGAATGACACCAAATTTTATAAGTTTTTTATCTAAATTTTAAGAAAACATTCTTATCAAACATAGGAAACAAATATGGTCGTAGCATATGCCATTATTTTACTTGTCGTAGGAACAATAATTTTTCACTTTTGGAGCCCTTGGTATTTTACTGAGATTGCTGCAGATTGGGGCGCGATTGATACTACTGTCGATATAACTTTTCTAATTACAGGTCTTGTGTTTATAGCCGTAAACTTTTTTATGGCTTATTGCATTTATAAATATAGATATAGCCCTGATAAACGTGCTGACTACGAGCCCGAAAGCCATAAGCTAGAAACTTGGTTAACCATCTTTACGACTGTGGGTGTTGCTGCCCTTTTAATTCCTGGGCTCTTTGTTTGGGGTGATTTCGTCGAGCCACCTGAAGATGCTTCTGAAGTTGAGGTTGTTGGTCAGCAGTGGTACTGGACTTTTAGGCATCCTGGTGAAGACGCTGTATTTGGCAATGTTGATATTCGTCATATTGATGTTAATAATCCTTTTGGTATGGATCCGGAGGATCCTGCTGGTAGAGACGATGTATTGGTTGATAGCAATGTTCTCCATATTCCGGTAGATCAGCCAGTAAAATTTTTACTTCGCTCAAAAGATGTGCTTCATGATTTTGCCATTCCGCAATTTAGGGTGAAGATGGACCTAGTGCCAGGCATGATTACCTACATGTGGGCAGACCCTATCAGAGAAGGTACTTACGAGATTTTATGTGAAGAATTATGTGGCGTTGCACACTTTGCAATGCGAGGTCGAGTCGTAGTTGAAGACCAAGAGAGCTATGAGACATGGTTGGACGGTTATCCCACATTTCAAGAGGTCCTTGATCGACCTGAACCAAACCTCATTGCTGGCCAAGGCGCATATGCGGTCTGCTCAGCCTGTCATGGCGCTGATGGACAAGGCTTGCAGGCACTTAATGCTCCAGATATTAATGGACTCGATGCTTGGTATGTTGAAAGACAGGTGAGGTACTTTAAGGAAGGTGTGAGAGGCGCGCATGAGGATGACGTTTACGGAAGAACTATGGCGCCTATGATGGCAATGCTCGCCAATGATCAGGCGATCCGCGATGTTGCTGCTTACGTAGCAAGCTTGCCTGCTGTGTATAGTGAGTCGACGGTAACAGGCGATACAGCCAGGGGTGCAGAGATTTATACCACTTGCTCGGCTTGTCATGGCGATGATGGTCAAGGCATATGGTCACAAGGCGCTCCAAGTCTTGTTGATACCTCAGACTGGTATCTGGTGACTCAATTACATAATTATCAAAATAGAGTGCGTGGCTACCATGAGGCAGATATGTTTGGCGAACAAATGCAACTGATGTCAGATATCCTTAGAGACGAAGAAGACTTCAATGATGTAGTTGCGTACATAAATACTTTAAAAGAAGCGAATTAGAAATCGGAGTTAAATATGGCATACGTTTCAATAGCAGATAGAGATCATGAACAAGAGCATCATGATCCACAATCGTTTATTACTAAATATATTTGGAGTCAGGACCATAAGGTCATTGCCATCCAATACGGTGGCACCGCAATTTTTACGGGCCTTGTCGCCATGGTGCTTTCTAGCATCTTTAGGCTTCAGCTAGGATTTCCCGATGTTTTTCATTTTGTTGATCCTACTGAGTATTATCAGCTGGTAACCATGCATGGCATGATCATGATTGTTTACATGCTAACTGCATTGTTGCTTGGTGGCTTTGGTAACTATCTAATTCCCCTTCAGCTTGGTGCAAGGGATATGGTGTTTCCCTTTTTGAATATGCTGAGCTACTGGTTCTTTTTGCTCTCAGTGATCATATTGATGTCTTCATTTTTTATAGATGGTGGCCCTACCGGAGCTGGGTGGACATTGTATCCGCCGCAATCAATTTCTGAGGGAACCCCCGGCGTAAATGGCGGCATTACATTAATGTTGCTCTCACTGGCTGTATTTATCATAGCCTTTACTATGGGCGGACTTAATTATGTAACAACGATCCTACAAGCGAGATGTAAAGGTATGACCTTGATGAGAATGCCCTTATCAATTTGGGGTATTTTTGTAGCGACTATATTAGGTCTGTTAGCATTCCCAGCATTGCTTGTGGCTGCGATCATGACACTTCTTGATCAACTTGTTGGTACCAGCTTCTTTATGCCTGAGATGCTCTCTATGGGTGAGGCGAACGATTACAACGGCGGAAGCCCGATACTTTTCCAGCACTTATTCTGGTTCTTCGGACACCCTGAAGTATATATTGTTGCATTGCCTGCCTTTGGTATTGTTTCTGATGTTTTGGCAGTGCATGCGAGAAAAAATATCTTTGGCTACCGTATGATGGTATGGGCGATTGTAGCAATCGGTGGGCTCTCTTTTGTTGTTTGGGCACACCACATGTACGTCAGTGGTATGAACCCCTATTTTGGATTCTTCTTTGCCACAACAACCCTAATTATTGCTGTGCCAACAGCACTTAAAGTCTATAACTGGGTATTAACACTGTGGAAGGGAAACATTAAATTGACCGTGCCCATGCTTTTTGCCATTGGCTTTATCTTTACATTTACGCATGGTGGATTAACCGGTTTGTTTCTTGGAAATGTAACCGTTGACTTGCCGCTCTCAGATACTTACTTTGTGATTGGTCATTTTCACCTTGTGATGGGCGTATCCCCAATCCTTGTTATCTTTGCGGCCCTCTACCACTGGTATCCAAAATTATCTGGCAAGATGTTTAACGAGAGACTCGGCCAGATTCATTTTTGGTGTACGTTAATAGGTACTTATGTGGTTTATCTGCCCATGCACTATATTGGTATCCTTGGAGTGCCAAGAAGATACTTCGCATACGGTTCTGACTTTATTCCTGAGTCAGCTTATACCCTCAATGAAATTATAACGATCGCTGCAATATTCACCGCTGTATCTCAATTGTTATTTTTTATTAATATTTTTTGGAGCCTGAAGTATGGAAAGCCCTCAGGTGGGAATCCATGGAATGCAACTTCCCTTGAATGGCAGACACCAGATACTCCTGCAAAGCACGGGAACTGGGGGCATGATCTTCCTGTAGTGTATAGATGGCCTTACGATTATAGTGTTCCTGGTGAGACCGCTGATTTTGTTCCGCAGACTGTTGCTCCGCGTGATGGTGTCGTGGCTGGACGCAACCACGGAGTTTCTACAGATTGAATACGACCCTGTTATTCTCCTTACTGCTGGCAGCGATTCTGTTTTGGATCTTTCTCGTCAGCAAGCTTCGTGAAAAGCCATGGCTTGATAAGAGCGTTGCTGCGCCTGATAAGTTTGTGACTTACTCATCAAAACAGCTAGGGCTCTGGGTATTTATGGCAGTAGCAACGAGTCTATTCTTATTGTTTATGATTATTTATGCTGAAAGATCTACGTTCCCGGATTGGGTGAGAGTGAGCGATCCAGATATACTTTGGTTTAATACTGCCGTTCTTATTTTAAGCAGTGTCGTGCTTCAAAAAGCGCATACCACCCAAGGCAATCCAGCGCTTCAAACTAAATTGCTATGGATCGGTTTTGGTCTAACAACGCTTTTTCTAATCGGACAATTTTATGCCTGGAGAATACTGAATGGTGCAGGGATTTATTTAAGTTCTAATCCTGCCAATGCATTTTTTTATCTCTTTACCCTTTTGCATGCGCTCCACTTAATTGGTGGAATGTTTGTGCTAGGCAAGGCTTTGGTAAAAGCAAAATCTAAAGACAAGTTAGTCCAAGATGCTGGTATGGCACTAAGTATTAAGCTGTGTACGACCTATTGGCATTTTCTACTTATTTTATGGTTAGCGCTTTTTTATTTTTTAATTACAACTTAAAAGGGGTTTAAGTTATGTCATCAGTGGCAACTCAACAACTTGAAACAGGAGCCAAAGGCTTTGTAAAAGACTGGGAATCAGACAAACAAACATTCCATGTGCCATGGGGCAAAGCCATGATGTGGATTTTTTTACTGAGCGACACATTTATATTTTCATGCTTTCTTGTTGGCTATATGAATGTGAGAATGTCGACCCGAGTCGAATGGCCACCGGTAAGTGAAATCTTCTCTTTGAGTATGGGCGGTGCGCCGATCCCACTATTATTGATCGCAATCATGACCTTTGTTTTGATTACCAGCAGTGGAACGATGGCTATGGCTGTCAACATGGGCTATCGCAGAGACCGTGCCAAAACTGCAGCCCTAATGTTTATCACAGCAGCCTTTGGGGCCATATTTGTTGGAATGCAGGCATTTGAGTGGTCGAAGCTCATTATTGAGGAAGGCATCAGGCCATGGGGTAATGACTTTGGCGCCCCGCAATTTGGATCATTCTTTTTTATGATCACAGGCTTTCATGGGATACACGTAAGCATCGGGGTTATCTACCTTGCCGTCGTTGCCCTAAAAGTGTTGCGCGGTGACTACGAGAAAAAAGGTTACGAAATTGTTGAGATTACAGGGCTCTACTGGCACTTTGTGGACCTTGTATGGGTATTTATATTTGCATTTTTCTATTTGTGGTAAGGGGTTGAATTATGGCTGAAGGACAAGAACATCCACTATCAGTTTATTTTTGGATATGGGGACTTTTATTTATCATTAGTGCATTTTCGTATGCCGTTGACTACTTTCAATTTCAAGGCATGCTCAGATGGTCACTGATTTTGATTTTCATGTTTTTGAAAGCCGGACTGATCGTTGCGATATTTATGCATATGGTTTGGGAGCGAATGGCACTCGCTATGGCGATTATTGGACCGCCGGTTGTTTTACTCTTCCTCATTGGCCTTATGGCGATTGAGGGGGACTATACTGAATCCACAAGATTGGAGTATTTTGGTGCAGATGCAGGCGTTTACGCCGAGCCCCATTCACTGGCCGCAAGCGAGGAGCATCACTAATATGAGTACCGGTATAATTTTATTTTTAGTATTCCTTTTTATTTGGGCATTATCTTGGAGGTTCCAGATACACTTTGCCATTGGCTTATCGATTGGTTTGGTTCTTGGTTTTTTTATCGCACCAAGCATAGGTCCATTTGCAGAGCTAGAAGAGATTCCACTTTGGTTGGCCCCAGCACCTTTTATAACAGTGGTTATATTCTTTTTTGCTTATGCTTTTCTAAGCTGGTGGTTGCTCGGTAGAGACAAAGCTTAGCTATAAATTCTCTCTGGTAGCCACGTAGCGATCTCTGGGAAGATCGATAGAATAATGAGCGCAATAATTTGGATTATCACAAAGGGCATTGCTCCTCTATAGATATCACTTGTCCTCACCGAGCTTGGCGCTACTCCCCTTAAATAAAAGAGAGCAAACCCAAACGGTGGCGTTAAAAATGAGGTTTGTAAATTAATTGCAATCATTACACCAAGCCAGATCGGATCAATATCTAGCATCAGCAGCACAGGTGCTACGATCGGCACGACCACAAACGTAATCTCAATAAAGTCTAGGACAAAACCAAGCAGGAACATCAACAGCATTACACATACCATCGCCGAGAAAGTTCCGCCAGGCAGATTCAGTAATGCCTCCCTGACTAAGTGATCGCCCCCGTACCCTCTAAATACGAGCGAGAAAAATGAAGCTCCAATTAGAATTAAAAAAACCATGCTCGATACTTTGACAGTATTTTGCATAATCTCTTGCAGCTTTTTATTTGTTAATGATCTTTTTGCTAAAGCCAGCAAGAGCGCACCACTTGCTCCAACCCCTGCGGCCTCGGTGGGGGTAGCAAATCCACCAATTATAGATCCCAGCACCGCAAATATCAGAAGCAGCGGAGCTAAAAGAGAGCGACAGAGTGCTAAAAAGCTTATGCCCGTCTGGTTTGAATGATCTGGAGCGGGCATGGATTGAGGATTAATTATGGATACTCCTAAAATATAGAGGATGTATAAAAATACCAGTCCAAGACCCGGTATCAGCGAACCTACAAAAAGATCTCCTACGCTAACGGTATCAGGAGAGAAGATTCCTTGATCCAGTTGAGCTTGAGAGTACGCAGAGGAGAGCACATCGCCTAATAAGACCAAAACGATAGAGGGAGGAATGATTTGCCCGAGTGTTCCTGAAGCACAGATGGTACCGGTTGCTATTTTAGGGTCGTATCCTCTTTTAAGCATACTAGGCAAGGAGAGCAATCCCATCGTAACGACGGTTGCTCCGACTATTCCCGTGCTTGCCGCCAACAGCATCCCAACAATGGTGACGGAGATCCCAAGCCCTCCCCTGAATTGTCCAAACAGCTTGCTAAGATCCTCTAATAACTCTTCAGCAATTTTTGCCTTCTCAAGCGTTATTCCCATAAAAACAAAGAGAGGAACGGCCATGAGTGTCTCATTATTCATGATCCCAAAGAGCCGATTAGGCACCGTACCAAGAAAAGCGATATCAAATACACCTAATAGTGAACCGATAAAGGCAAAAAAAAGTGCAACCCCACCTAAGCTAAATGCAACAGGGTAACCAAAAAGAAGTACCGCAATTACCACTAAAAACATCAATATGGCAATCCATTCCATCTTAATCGGCCTCTTTAAAAGTTAAATAAGATGTGATGGCTTGCGCAACAGACTCAAGCAAGAGCAAAAACGCAGTTAAGGGAATCATTGATTTCAATAACGGTACGAAAGGATATGGGAGTCCGCCAGCCTCCCTTGAGGCCTCTCTTATCGACCATGAGCTTGCCATATAATCCCAACAAAAATAAATAATTGCTAACGTAAAAGGGATAAGGAAAAGGACATTCCCAAGCAGATTAACCAATGCTTGTCTTTTTTTGCTGAAACCTTGAAAAAAGATATCAACACGAACATGTTCATTATGATGATAAGTATAGGCTGCACCGAGCATAAATACCGCAGCATGCATCCAGACAATAATTTCTTGTATAAAAATCCATCCCATATCAAACACATAACGCAAAATGACAATTCCAAGGGTACCTATCACCATCAATATTGTTAAATTGGAGATGAGCTTTCCTGTAATTAGACTAATTTTAGAGAGATGGATGGGAAGTTTTTCCATGTGGAATAAATATACCATTCATTCAGGCTTATAAGTATGTTTTTAGGCTTTCCAGAACGTGGGAGAAATCAGTACTAATAAGGTGAATATTTCCAAACGGCCAAGGATCATGCTAATTACACAAATCCATTTGTTAAAGTCATTGACGCTCTCATAATTATTTATAACCTCTCCCAGACCAGGGCCTAGATTATTTAATGTAGCAGCAATCATAGAAAAGCTTGTCGTATAATCAACACCCGACAACATAACTAAAAAAATGAGCACAAAAAAGGCTATTGAGTAAACGCTAAAGAATCCCCATACGGCCTCGATAATTTTATTGTCTATTACTCTCTTACCCAGTTTTACCGAATATTGAGCGTGTGGGTGAACAAGTCTCTTGATTTCTCTGGATCCTTGCTTTAAAACCAGCAACCAACGCACAACCTTCATACCTCCAGCAGTCGACCCTGCGCAGCCACCGATAAAGCTTAGTATGATGAGTAACATTGGTAAGAAGTCTGGCCATGTCGCAATCTCTGTCACAGAAAAACCTGTGGTAGTCGCAAAGGAAACTGTTTGGAAGATCCCATTGATAACATTTTGATGCAGATTTTCAGCGCCAAAGGTAAATCCAAGGCTTAGGCTTACAAAAAGACAAGCAAACCCCAGAAAGTATAAATATCCTTTTACCTCGCTATCATCAAAATAAGATTGAAGACTTTTTCGGTTCCAAGCTAGAAAATGCAAACTAAAGTTTATTCCAGCAATGAGCATAAACACAATGGCAATGATTTCTATAGTCGAGCTATTAAAATAAGCAAAACTCTCATCATAAGTCGAAAAGCCTCCAATCGAAACAGTACTAAAGGCATGACAAATAGCATCAAAAAAACTCATGCCTGCTAAAAAATAAGCAAGGGTACAAGCAATAGTAATTGTTAAATAGATGTACCATAAGGCTTTAGCAGTATGGGTTATCCTAGGAGCTATTTTATTTTCTTTAAAGCCACCTGGCGTCTCAGCCTTATAAAGTTGCATACCACCAACACCTAGAAGTGGAAGTATCGCAACAGCTAAAACGATAATACCTAAGCCTCCAAACCACTGTAATTGATTACGATAAAATAGGATGGAGTGAGGCAGTTCATTTATTTGAGTGAGAACGGTTGCACCGGTTGTTGTAATTCCTGAAACAGATTCAAAAATTGAGTCGGTAAAAGAGATGTCTAGACTTTCAGAGAAAACAAAGGGCAGTGCACCAAATAAACTTAGGGTGAACCAAAAAAGGGCAACAATAAAGAAACCATCTCTAAGCTTAAGATCATGATTATTATTTCTTTGAGGATAGTATAAAAATGAACCCAGAATCAATGGAATGGCTAGGCTCTGAACAAATATGAACAACTGCTCATCTTGATAGATCATAGATACAATCATCGGTAATATCATGGTGGCGCTAAATAGTATTAGCAAAGCACCAATAATTTTTTGAATGACTAAAATTTGCATAAAGGAATACTATTACTTAGATTCGAATAGCTTTTCAACATCATGTATATGTTCTTTTTTCGATATAAATAAAATGACATGATCATTTTCTCTAATGACCGTGTCATGATGTGCCATCAAAACTTGGTCATTTCTCAAAATAGCACTTATTGTTGCACCTTCTGGTAATTTAATGTCATCAATCATTCTTCCTACAACCTCAGAGGTACTTTTATTCCCATGCGCAATGGCCTCGATTGCTTCAGCTGACCCTCTACGCAAGGAGTAAACTTTTACAACGTCCCCTTTCCTTACTTGTTCCAGTACAACGCCTAACATGATATGCAAGGGAGATATGGCAATATCAATGGTATCTCCAGAGAGGAGTTCTGAGTATGCTGGCTTATTAATAAGCGCGATGACTTTTTTTGCTCCCAACCTTTTTGCTAGCATTGAGGATAATATGTTGGCTTCTTCTGCATCGGTAACTGCAACAAAAATATCGGTTTTTTCGATTTGCTCCTCTAGGAGAAGCTCTTCATTGGCTGCATCGCCATGCAGTACGATCGTTGAATCCAATGCCTCGGAGAGTTTTTTTGCTTGCTCAAGATTTTTCTCAATGATCTTAACGTCATATTGGCTCTCCAATTGCTTTGCAAGCCTTCTACCAATATTACCTCCACCTGCGATGACGATCCTTTTAATGGGGTCATCTAATTTTCTTACCTCGCTTAGAACAGATTTGATATCTTTTCTAGCAGCTATAAAAAATACTTCATCACCTGGGCTTACAATAGTTGAGCCATCAGGTATGATTCCTTCTCCTTGTCGATAGATAGTGACAAATCTTGAGTCTATATCGGGTATATGCTCAGAAATTTCTTTTAATGGCTTCCCAACCAGCGCTCCCTCATGATGGGCTCTTGCTCCTACCATTCTAATTTTCCCATCAGCAAACTCTAATACTTGTAGCGCACCTGGATACTTAATAAGTTCAGAGATATATTCAGTGATGATTGCTTCAGGATTAATGACAAGATCAACAGACAAGTAATCCTCAGAGAAAAGATTCGAGCTGTAATATTCAGTTGCTCTAATTCTTGCAATTTTTTTTGCCTTTTTCCCGGTTTTTTCAAAGAGTGCATGGGCAACTTCACAGGCAACAATATTTAGTTCATCGCTATTAGTGAGTGCGATAATCATCTCTGCTTCATTAGCACCTGCTCTTTCAAGGGTATCTGGATGCGAAGCATGCCCAATGACGGTCCTAATATCTAATTTTTCGCTAAGGTCAGCTAATTTTTCGGGGTTATTATCAACCAGTGTAACGTTGTTTGACTGTTCTTTGGCAAGACTCGTAGCAACCGTTCTTCCGACCTGACCGGCACCTAAAATGACTATGTTCATCGCTCTACTTAATTAACAATCTCAAGATTGGCATATAGTAATACCAGCCATTTTACTCCTTTTTCAGCAAACTGCACCTGAACTCGTGCATGCTCATCATCGCCTTCTGCGGTGAGTACAATTCCTAAGCCAAACTTTTTATGCATCACTTGTTTGCCAATATAATTCTTTGTGGTGTTAGTACTTGTTGATGGCTTGTTATAACTTTGACTTAGGCTTATAAAGTTTTCTTTTTCCTTGATGGGAAGTTCATTAATAAACCGAGATGGAATACAAGATATAAATGATCCAAAAATTCTTCTGTTTCTTGCATAGCTAAGAAACAATCTCTCTTTTGCCCTGGTTATTGCCACATAGCATAACCTCCGCTCTTCCTCTAATCCATTTAACTCTTGCACTGATCTTTGATGAGGGAAGAGACCCTCTTCCATCCCAACTACAATCACATTATTAAACTCTAATCCTTTTGCCGAATGGATCGTCATCAAATTTATGGCATTATCATTATCTTCAGTATCACCATTATCAAGAGCTGCGTAGCTTAAAAATGCATCAAGCTGATCAATATCAATGTCCTCATAATCAATACGGAAGTTTTCTGATGCAGAAACAAGCTCAAATAAATTTTCAACCTTACTAAATTCTTGTTTAGACTCCAGTGCCTGTTGAATTCCTGTTGCCCTAATGGTCGCCTTAATCTTATCTGGCAGGTCAGCCGAAGCAATCTCATTTTCGAGATTTGATATCAGTTCAATAAATTTCTGCAAGGAACTACTCGTTCTTGTATTTTGACTTTGATCAATAGAGAGGCATGCATCCCAAAAAGAGATGCTTTTTTCTTGCGCAATGTCCCTTATTGATTCAAGGGCTTTTTTGCCAATACCCCTTGCTGGGTAATTAATTATTCTAATTAGGGCCTGATTATCTGATTTATTAGTGATAAGCCTTAAATATGCAAGCACATCTTTAATTTCAGCACGGTCAAAGAATTTAAAGCCACCATAAATTCTGTAAGGAATATTCTCAAAAATTAATCTCTCTTCAAATAATCTTGACTGAGCATTTGAACGGTAGAGGATAGCTATCTCTTTATTTGTTTCCCCTTTATTTTGAAGATTTTTAATAGTTTCTATAGCGTATTGCGCCTCTTGGGTATCTGAGTCAGCATCAAACAGTTGAATGGGTTCACCTTCAGGTTTCTCGCTCCATAGATTTTTCCCGAGTCTGTCAAGGTTATTCGATATGATGGCATTGGCAGCTTGGAGAATAATATTTGAAGAACGATAATTTTGTTCAAGCTTGATGAGCTCTGGTTCTATATATTCCTTTTTAAATTGCATCAGATTATCTGATTTTGCACCTCTCCATGCATAGATTGATTGATCATCATCACCCACAACAAAGGTTGTAGCCTCTTTTCCTGATATAAGCTTTACCCATTCGTATTGAATATGATTCGTATCCTGAAATTCATCAATAAGTACATGTTTAAACTTCTTATGATAGAAATCCTTAATGCTGTCATTATTTTTTAGTAACTCGTAAACACGAAGAATAATCTCCCCAAAGTCAATCAACTGTGCCATGTCGCAGTGAGCCTGATAGCGATTGTATATATCATGAAACTCATCAGGACGATGGGGAAAGCGATGCTTTGTGTCTTTTGACCGCAAAGCTTGATCTTTAGCTTGATTAATAAAGTGAGCTACTGATTTGGGCTCTATAAATTCAGGATTAAAGCCAAGCTCCGTAATAATATTTTTTATTATTTTAAGCTGATCATCGGAGTCAATAATTTGAAAGTTCTTTTTTAGACCGGCATTTTCATAGTGCAAACGTAGCATACGATGGCAGATACCATGAAACGTTCCTAGCCATAGCTGAGTAAGATCAACTTTTAAGATTGCTGATGCTCTTTGCTTCATTTCATGTGATGCCTTATTGGTAAAGGTAACGGCGAGAATGTTTTGCTCATGTGCAATACTTTGTTCGATGAGCCATGCAATTCTGTGTATTAAGACTCTAGTTTTTCCACTGCCTGCGCCAGCTAAAACTAGAATAGACTTTGCTTTTGAAATAACAGCTTGTTCTTGTGATGAATTCAGTCCTGCTAATATATCCTGCTCTAACATTAAGCAATCAAGATTTGATCAATGACCATAATGATAAATAGAGCTGCAAGGTAGGTAATAGAGTAGGCAAATACAAGCATGTAGTTATTTTTATTCGAAACTCGAATTGAATTTATAAAGAGAAAAATAAAACCAAGCATAAGTACATGAGCTCCCCAGAAGTATAGGCTTCCTGACAGTCCAGTTAGTGTCGGCAATAATGATACAAACCATAGAATGGCCAAATAAAAAGCCATTGAAATTTTTGTGTATTTAATTCCATGTGTGATGGGAAGCATAGGGACTTTAGCCTTTTGGTATTCATCTTTTTTTGCCAGTGCCAAGGCCCAGAAATGCGGAGGAGTCCACGTGAAAATAATTAGAAACAAGCAAACAGCATTTACGGTTATTTCATTTGAAATGGCTACCCAGCCAAGTAGTGGGGGCGTGGCTCCTGAGGCTCCACCAATCACTATATTTTGCGGAGTGTTGTATTTGAGAAGGACGGTATAAACAAAAGCATAGCCAATCAATGATAAGAAAGTTAATAAGGCAGTTAGGTAATTTACGAATAGAATTAAAATCATAATTCCAATCATTGCCAACACCATGGCAAAGGTAATTGCATTTTTTTCATTGATAGATCCAGTAGCAACGGGTCTATTTTCAGTTCTAGACATTTGGCTATCCGTTTCCTTGTCATAGATATGATTGATTACAGCCCCAGCACTTGCCATCAGACCTATACCAATACTTGAGATAATGATTTTAAAATAATCAGGGGCGTTAGGAGAGGCTAGAAACATGCCAACGACAGCAGTAAAGACTAATAGAAGAACTACTTTTGGCTTGATAAGTTCAATATAGTGAGACATTTATGCGGTAATCTTTCTTTTTGCTTCAACCACAGTCAGTAATAGTAATGCACCCATCCCATTATGTATCACTGCTAAGTTAAGTGGATAGCCAAATACTACAACACTAATGCCAATACTTATTTGTAGTGAAACTGCAGCAAGAATGGTACTGCCAAGCAGATAGGTTTCTTGTCTTTTTCTGAGTCTTAAGCCAAATAAGAAAAGCACTAAACCAACAAAAATTGCACCCAATCGATGCGTAAAATGAATAGCCGTTCTAGCTGCATTATCTAGAATACCTCCTTCGTAATCGATACCAATACCATGCCAAGCATCAAATCCTTCTTGGAAGTCTAGGTTTTCTGGCCACCATTGATTTTGGCAGGTTGGAAAATCAGGACAAGCAATAGCAGCATAATTGGCACTTACCCAGCCACCTAATGCCAACTGCAGGGCTACTGCACTGAGCGCAATCCAGGATAGATTTACGAGATTTCTATTTGATATTTCTCTAGGCGCATTCTGTCTTTTGATTAGATACAGAATTGATAAAGTCGTCATACCACCAAGCAAGTGTCCCATCACAATGACAGGCTTTAGAAGCCATGTCACCGTAAGCATACCAAGCATGCCTTGGAGTAGGATGACCGTTACCAATATCACTCCAAGCTTTATTGATTTTTTTTCTTTCCAAGAAAAATAAAGTATTAAAAGACTCAGCAAGCCTAGAAAAGAGGCAAGGTATCGATGAATCATTTCTCTCCATGCTGCACCCTCATCAAATGGCCTATCTTCTAAAAAATTTTCAAACCCATCTATGTCATTAATTTCATCCGGGACTAATATTTGTCCATAGCATCCTGGCCAATCAGGACAGCCAAGACCGGCATCTGTGAGTCTAACCCATGCGCCTAGCATAATTACAATCAGCGCTGTGATTAAGGCTAAATTGACAATTTTATCTAACATTAGATTTGTGCAATGATGTAGTAAGTTGGTAAAAGCAGGGTCGCCATAGAGATCAAAGACCAAAATAAATCAGATAAAGTTAATTTCAAGTATAGTGAGTAACAGACCAGCGCAAGGGATAAAATCAAGATAACTGCATAAATTCTAAAGAGAAAATATGGAGATACATCCAATATGCTTATTAAGTTAATACTTTCCATGAGATGACTACTGAGCTATAGAAATTATAACAAATTCAGGCTATTTGGTAAGCTGATTTACTATTGAATCGACTGAGATATAGTCTATTTTTCTCTCTGTCTTCGGTTTAGGCCTATGCGACTTTTTGGCTATGATGTAGATACAGTGAGTCGTAACCTCCAGTCCTTGTGGAGGGCCATTTTTTGTTAAATTTTTGATGAATCTTGCCCATCTAGATATTGAAGTTAAGCCTTTATTTCTTCCATTGGAGCAATTTCTTCCTCCTGAATTGCCTAGATCTTTGAATAGTTTTTCAATAGAAGAGAATTCAATTTTAAATTTATCTTGATCGATAACAATATCTTGAAAATGGAGATCACTTAACAGCCTAACAAGATCATCAGCAGCTAAGGCAGGGTGGACATGAATATAATTATCAATCTGCGCCCATGCATTTCTAATTTCTTTTAAATTTTCTTCGCCAAAAAGCGTGACGATAAGCAACCCATTTTCATTAAGCGATTTAAATAAATTTTTAAAAATTTTTTCCGGGTGCGACCATGATAGTGCGAGATTAGAGAAAATTAAGTCAACATTTTGTTCGGGCGTCCAATTTTCAAGGTCATGCCTCGAAAAAGAAATCTTGCTGTTACGATTAATTTTTTTTGCTAAAGCAATCATCTCTTCACTTCGATCTATAGCAGTAATATTTGACGAAGGAAAAAGTTGTGAGAGATTTAATGAGGATTCACCTAAACCACATCCAAGATCTATTATATTTTTAGGCGTCAAAGCTAATTCGCCAATTCGCTCTATGAGATTTTCTCTCACGGCCTGATAAAAATAATCTGCCTCAGAAAAGTTATCAGTAGCTAAATCAAATCTTCTTTTTGTATGGATAAGATTGGGGAAAGGATCCATTGTTTATAAAGGTATATGCTTTTGATTAGGGTTAGGTGCCTCAATGGTAATTCCAAGTTTATTAAGTAATGCTAAGTCTTTATCTTCTTCGGGGTTATCTGTGGTTAGAAGTTTTTCTCCATAAAAAATTGAATTTGCTCCAGCAAATAAACACATGGCTTGCTCAGCTTCAGATAGCTTATTTCTACCTGCTGAAAGCCTGACATATGACTTTGGTAGAATAATTCTTGTAACTGCTATCATTTTAATGAAATCTAACTCACTGACTCCATGTAGCTTTTCAAAAGGCGTCCCTTTAACTGCTACCAGATTATTGATCGGGACGCTCTCCGGATGCCTCTCCATTTGCGAGAGCTCTACTAACATTTGTATTCTGTCATCTTCAGATTCACCCATTCCGATGATGCCACCGCAACAAACCTTCATACCGGATTTTCTTACCTCCTGAAGTGTATCGATTCTGTCATCATAAGTTCTTGTCGAGATTATATTTTGATAATTATCTTTTGACGTATCTACATTATGGTTGTAGTAGTCCAAACCAGCTTCAGCAAGCATCTTTGCTTGATGTGGTTTGAGCAGGCCTAAAGTTGCACAACATTCAAGATTTATAGACTTAACATATTTAATCATTTCAATAATTTTTTCTAAGTCTTTATCTTTAGGGCCTCTGTAGGCAGCACCTAAGCAAAATCTTGTAGCTCCACTTGATTTTGCTTTGTTAGCCTCAGTCTTGACATTCTCTAAATCTAAAAGTTCATGCTTTTCAATCTCGGTATTAAATCGAATACTTTGAGGACAATAAGAGCAATCCTCTGGACATGCCCCTGTTTTAATAGATAGCAAGGTCGACATTTGGATACTATTAGATATAAAGTTTTTTCTCGTGATTGAATGAGCTAAAAAAAGTAAATCATTAAATGGCAATTGTAAAAGTTGCTTGGCTTCATCAAAAATCCAATCATTTCTTGGTTCAGACAATATATCTATATCAAATTTCATTTTACCTTCTAAAAAGTAAATTGAGACCTAAGGTAAGAACCAAACTGATTGCTATCATTGATGTGATTGGGATTGATAAACTAAAGTTACCTCGCACTATTCGTATATCACCGGGAAGCTTTCCAAACCAGGCAAGCAGATGCGGTTGCCATGATAAAAGCAAGCCAATAATAACGAGAATGATTCCTATTACGATAAATGTTTTAGCCATTAGAAAATCAATTTTGTATGATTACCGAACCAAAAGCAAAGATTCTTAATTTTGAAAGACAGAAATTTTTTAACCTTATCCTCAAGTATTCTCTCCATGACGGTAGCTTTAGTGCTCGTTATTTTAAAGGTTTTTGCCTGGAAGCAAACTCAATCAGTGTCTATATTAAGCTCATTGGTTGACTCTGGATTGGATATACTTATCTCTTTAGTTACTTTTATCTCAGTGCGAGCATCACTTGTACCTGCAGACCATGATCATAAATTTGGTCATGGAAAATATCAGGCAATTGCTGCTCTAGGACAGTGCTTACTAATCTTAGCCTCTGTGTTATTTATTTTTTATGAGGCTATTATGCACTATTCAACGAGACAGCAAGTTTTTCAACCAGAGCTAGGAATCAGTCTGATGGTCGTTTCTTTATTCTTAACTCTCTTGCTTGTTGGTTATCAAAGATTTGTTTATTTAAGAACAGAATCAATCGCTGTGAAGGCGGATTCGATGCATTACATAACAGATATATTTACTAACTTGCTAGTCATTACTTCTGTATATTTTTCATCGATCTTGCAGCTGAACCTTATTGATATAATTATTGGGCTAATATTAATGTTCATCGTCCTATATGGTGTAAAAGAAATTCTTTCAGACGCACTTGCGATTTTGACCGATAAAGAGCTCGATGAAGTTCTAAAAGAGGAAATCAGATGTCTTATACTTTCACACCCTATGTGCCTTGGCATTCATGATCTAAGAACAAGAGACAGCGGCACAAAGAAATTTATTCAATTTCATATGGAGTTAGATGCTAAATTAAGCTTGGGCAATGTGCATCATATTGACAAAGAGGTAACCGAAAAGATTGAACGCATAATTCCATCATGCGAGGTCATAATTCATATGGACCCTAGGTAGAAAAAGTTAAGCTACTGCTCAGCTCTCTCCATTGCTACCAACTCATCAACCAATCTTAGAAGATCGGGATAATCACCTGCCATTGTTGCGTTCGTGACATATTTGCCATTCACAACGACCGTCGGAACGCTTGAAATTCTATATCTTCTTGAGAGCTCATCGGCTCTTTGCATACGAGTAAAGACAGCAAAAGATTCAAAGGTTTGATTAAATTCATCGGGCATTACGCCATATTGTGCAAAGAAATCTACCAACGCATTTGTTTCGGTAAGCATGTTTCTATTGACATGAATTTCTCTAAATATTGGTGTATGCACATCATCAATCACATCAAGCAATTCTGCAGTAAAGTAGACTTTTGCGTGCGTTTGAAGCACATTGTTCCAAACCGCTGGAATTCTAATAAAATTTACATCCTCTGCCAGCGTTTCTTTCCAGTTTTCTAGATAAGGGTCAAAGGTATAGCAATGCGGACATCCGTACCAAAAAATTTCTGCAACCTCAACTTGATCAGGAGAAGAGCTTGTAGGTTGAGTAGGCGATAGTCTTTGATAGTGGGTACCAAGGACAAATTCACTATTTTGTGCGTTAGCAGGCCCAAAAAATATCAAACCAATAAGTAATGTATTTAAGATTTTATTCATAAGTACTATCTTAACCCTTGTACGTAATTAGATACAGCCTGAACCTCTTCCTGCGTAAGACGTGTTGCAATATCTCTCATTACTTCAACAGACCCAATGGTTTGTCTTGTTCCATTTGCATAAGCATTTAAAGAAAGTGCTGTGTATTGTGCATGCTGCCCTGCAAGGGAGGGATAACCAGCAAGTGGATTTCCTCGACCATCAGGACCATGACATGCGGTGCATGCAGGCACCCCTCTTTCAATGTCACCACTTAGATAAATAAGTTGCCCAAGCTCTATAGAGTCTGGTGAAGCTGATTTAGGAGTCATTACCTGATTTGCATAGTATGCTGATAAATCACTAATATCCTGATCGGTTAGGTTTGATGCAAACGCAATCATAAGCGGTGCAAGCCTTTCACCATCACGTATTGCAGTAATTTGGGTTTGCAAATAAGACTCATGCTGTCCAGCAATCGAGGGCCATGCACCCATCATGCTGTTACCATCAGCACCATGGCATGCTGCACAGGTAGCTGACTTCACTTGTCCGGCGTTAGGGTCTCCACCTTGTGCCGAAAGCATACTCGAAGTTAATAATAAAAAAAGGAAAACAAAAATATTCGCAAATCTCATAATCTTTTACTCTCGAAAATAGTGCTAAGCTTATGCAAGCTGTCGTTAAATTTGATTAATTGTACACCATGAGCAAAGAGAATTTATATTTTGAAAGAAAAAAGTAACGTGAACTTAGATCTTAAAATTTTTTCCTCATCAGAGTTTCTTTTGAGCGCTTCTAAAATAGAAGAAATGCCGAAGGACAAAGGCGTAGAAATTGCTTTTGTAGGTCGATCTAATTCTGGAAAGTCTTCATCTATTAACGCTATTCTTAGCAGAAAATCCCTTGCAAGGACCAGTAAGACTCCTGGGAGAACTCAGCTCATTAATGTTATTAGATTGACAGAGCATTTGAGATTAATTGATTTACCAGGCTATGGGTTTGCAAAGGTTAAGGAGAGTATAAGGGTCGGCTGGGAAAGAATGCTTACTGATTATTTTATAAAAAGACAGAGCTTAAAACTTATTCTTATAACTGTAGACATTAGGAGAGGGATACAAGAGCTAGATCAAGTCATGATATCGCTGGCAGAGGAGAATGGGCTAAAGGTTTATATTGTATTTACTAAGATAGATAAAGTAAGTCGAAATGATAGAGATAAATGCAGATATCAGTCCTTATCGCTTTATCCTCAGCATTCAATCTTTTTTACTTCGAGCATAAAGAATATTGGTTTTGATGAGGTTAAAAAATCCATAGTTACTGATTTAAGTTTAATGGGCTAGGCCCCAGTTTTTTTCAATACCCACATCAACAACTAGAGGGACAATTAGACTGGCAACTTGTTCCATAATTTTTTTAATTTTTTCAGCTTCTTGCTCTGCTGTGTCACGAGACGACTCAAAAATCAACTCATCGTGAACTTGCATGATCATTTTTGTATGATTTTCATTTTCATAAAGATTATGAAGTTCTATCATTGCAAGCTTAATAATATCAGCAGCACTTCCCTGCATCGGGGCATTAATCGCAGCGCGCTCAGCATATTGTCTTAAGTTGTAATTTTTGGCATCAATATTTTCTATAAATATTTTTCTTCTAAACATGGTTTCTATGTATTTATTTTTTCGAGCATATTCTTTCGTTTCCTCTAAGAAATTTTTAACATTCGGAAATTGTTTAAAGTAATGTTCTATATAATCTTTTGCTTCATTTTGAAATATACCTAATTGCTTAGATAGGCCGTACGGAGACATTCCATAAATAATTCCAAAATTGATTGCTTTTGCACTTCTTCTCTCCTCGGGTCCAACATCTTTTGGTTTAAGACTAAATATTTGGCAAGCAGTCATCGTGTGAATATCTAAACCGCTATTGAAGGCTCTTACTAAATTTTTATCTTGAGATAAATGGGCAAGAATCCTTAGCTCTATTTGTGAATAGTCTGCAGCAATTATCATAGAGTTTTCTTCTGCGATAAAAGCTTCTCTAATTTTTCTTCCCTCATTAGTTCTGATAGGAATATTTTGAAGGTTAGGATTCGATGAAGAAAGTCTCCCGGTGACTACATTAGCTTGGTGATAGGATGTATGAATACGATTAGTGGCTGAATTTATTTCTAATGGAAGCTTATCGGCATAAGTAGATATAAGTTTTGATATAGTCCTGTGTTCTAGGATTTTTTTTGGAAGTTCGTAGCTGACTGCTAAATCTTGTAATACTGATTCTGACGTTGAGGCCTGTCCTCCCGGAGTCTTACCTAGGATGGGAAGTTCCAACACTTCAAATAAAATTCTTTGGAGTTGCTTTGGAGAGGATAAATTAAATTCTTCTCCAACTTCAGTAAATACCTCATCCTCAATTTTTTTAATTATTTTTTTTAGTTCTTGGCTTTGCTGACTAAGTTTTTTTTCATCAAGCAATACGCCCGTGCTTTCAATTCTTTGTAAGATCTTGATTAAAGGCTCATCTATCTCATAGTAGATTTTTTCAAGATTCTTATCTTGGCTAATTTTTTTTGAGAGTGTTTTATGTAATAAGTAGGTTATATGTGCATCTTCAGCAGCATATTGAGTTGCCCTCTCTACTTCGACCTCATTAAAACATATCTGCTTTGCCCCTTTACCAGCAACTTCTTCATAGGTGACTGGATTAATACCTAAATATTTCAAGGATACCGAGCTTAAGTCATGCTTATTCATCGACGGGTCTAATAAGAATGACTCAATCATGGTGTCAAATAATTTGCCCTGAAACTTTAAGCCATATCTCTCTAATATATGCATATCATACTTTATATGATGACCTATTTTGGTAATCTGCTCGTTCTCAATGATTCCTTTAAGCAAATTCAGTGCGGTATTAAAATCTATTTGTTTTTGGTCTGATTTATGTGCCAACGGAACATAATAAGCATGATTTTCATCTGAGCAAATTGAAAAACCTACTAGCTCCGCATCTTTATAATTCAGGCTTGTAGTTTCAGTATCAATAGCAAAAATTTTCGTCTTTTTAATATTATCAATTACTTTAATTAATCCTTCTTTATCATTAATCATTTGATAGTCATGATTAAATTGCTTGGCAGGTGTTTTTAAATTATTAGTAAATCTTTTTTTAATATGATTAAGTTCATAATCATCAAGAATAGGTAAAAGCTTATCGATATCTGGAGGCTGCCGAAGAAAGTCTTGAATCTTATGAGTAAGATCGACTTTGGTATCAATGGTTACAAGCTGTTTAAAAAGAGGTAAATCAGATAAAGCATTTTTAATTTTATCTACAATACTTTTCTTGCCTTCAATCCCGTCAAGATTTGTTATAAGGTTTTCTAGCGTTACAAATTCCTCTAATAATTTTTGAGCAGTTTTTGGACCCACTCCTTGCACGCCTGGAATATTATCTGATTGGTCTCCAATCAGGGCCAGATAGTCAATAATCTGGTTGGGTTTAACGCCGAACTTCTCCAATACACCTTTTTCATCAAGTAAATTCTGCGTATTACTGTTTATGATCCTGATATCTTTAGTTACGAGTTGAGCCATATCTTTATCTGAAGTCGATATCAGAACATCAAGATCTAAGCCCTCAGCTTTTTTAGCAATAGTACCAATGACATCATCAGCTTCAACGCTAGGGATAATGAGTGTTGAAAAATTTAGAGCATTGATTATATTTTTCAAAGGCTCAATCTGTTCTCTTAAATCTTCAGGCATTTTTGATCTATGCGCTTTATATTCTTGATAGAGTTCATTTCTAAAAGATCCACCAGGCGCATCAAATACAACAACGAAATATTCAGGATCATAATCATCGATTAGCTTAAAAAGCATGTTAATCACACCAGTAATTGCTCCTGTTGGTACACCCGATGTTGTCGATAAGTCAGGCAGGGCATGATAGGCGCGATAAAGATAACCAGAGCCGTCTACAAGTATCAATTTTTCTTTCATTGAGAATTTTCTAAAGCTTTATAAGACAAAGCCTCAGAGACAGTATTTTCAGAATTCTCTGGAATGTATAATTCGCCTGTTTGACCACATCCCCATAAAAAAAATAAGAGTAGGACTGCATTCAAAGTAATTTTTTTCATTTATAAAGCTTAGCAATTGCCTGATACGCCTCTCTAAAACTTATTCCCTCATCTTGAACCATTCTGAAAGCTTTTTCTGTTGCATAGAGGCGATCATCTAAGGTTATATTTTCAGGAATAAATACAACGTTTTCAAGTGAGAAGGCAACAGCTTGAATTGTCTCTATTGTAATATCGATACATCTAAATAAAGGTGCTTTTATTCTCTGTAAGTCTCTATGATAGCCAGAGGTTAATTTACTTGTAATTAAGAAAATTTCTTGGATTGTAGCAATCGGGATGGAAGAAGCGGATCTTGCAAGCTCAAAAATATCAGGATTCTTTTTCTGAGGCATAATTGATGAACCCGTAGTTATCTCATCCTTTAATTTAACAAAACCGAATTCTTGAGAATTAAATAGAATAATATCAGAGCATAGCTTACTTAGATCGCATAAGATTAAGCTACATTCAAATGCCATAGATGCCTCAAGCTTTCCTCGGCTTACTTGTACTGAGGTAACAGGATGCTGGGTTTTACTAAAATGAAGTAATTTGGTAGTCAGTTCTCTGTCAATGTTAAGCCCAGGGGTCCCATAACCTGCTGCCGAACCTAATGGATTAAGCGAGCAATTTTCTCTAAGCTGAGCAACTCTATGCTTATTTTGATTGAGTTCAGATATAAAGCCTTGTGCCCATAATTGTACTGAGCTTGGCATGGCGTGCTGTAAATGGGTGTAGCCCGGAATTGCAATTTGGCCAAAATTTGCATTTAAATAATTTAGCGATTTAATCAGATCATCTATCGCCTTAGAAATCTGATTACAAACATCCATAAGATATAGTCTTAAGGCGCATAGCAATTGATCATTTCGAGATCTTCCAAGATGAATTTTTCCACCTAACTGATCAAGCTTCTTAGTCAGTGCATTTTCAATAGCTGAATGACAATCCTCATCTTGAGCTGAAATATTCCATTGCCCTTGTTGAAATAATATGGCTAATTCATTTAACGCATTTACAATTTGATCAAGTTCACCATCTTTAAGGTATCCTTGAGAGTGAAGCATTTTTGCATGCGCATCACTACCTTTTAAATCATAAGGAATTAATCTTTTATCCAGTTGGCTGTCTTCAGCTGAAGTGTAGTTCAAAATTAAATGATTAAGCTCAATGCCTTTATCCCAAAGCTTGGTCATATTTACGCCTTTTGTTCTTCTTTAGTGAGAGACTCGATATCTTTTACTACTAAAGTTCCTGTGCCTTCATTAGTAAAAATTTCTAATAAGATACTATCAGGTAATTCATGTGAAATGATATGTACACGGTTAACACCCGCCTTGATTGCACTCTCGATTGCAGCTACTTTTGGAAGCATTCCATCCATTAATTTTCCTGTCACCTTCATTTGGTTTAATTGTTCAAGGTCAATATAAGAAATGAGCGAAGAGGGATCTTTAACGTCTTCAAGTATTCCAGGAGCTCCTGTAGCTAGGATCAATTTTTCTGCTCCTAGTTGTGATGCAATTGCGGCTGCTACCGTATCAGCATTAATATTTAAAAGAGTCCCATGCTCGTCTGAGGATAGTGGAGATATAATTGGAACTAAATCGCTATCTAATTGTTTATTGATTACTGATACATCCACAGAATCAATGTCACCAACAAATCCAAAATCTATCGATTCTGCACCCTTTTTAACCAAAGGTCTTTTGTGCGCCTTAATTAAGCCACAATCAACGCCGCTTATGCCAACCGCATGGATACCTAGATCACGACAACAAGCTAAAATTTGAGTATTAATTTGTCCATTGAGTACCATAATCGAAACTGCAAGTGAGTCGGCATCCGTTACCCTTCTGCCATCAACTATTTTTGTTGAGAGGCCCAGGGCCTTTTCTAGTGCTGTTGATTGAGGTCCGCCCCCATGAATGACCACAGTTTTAATCCCTAAATTTTGCAGTATTCCAATTTGCTCCATAAATCTTAGAGTACTCTCTTTATTAGTAAAAACCTCGCCCCCTGCTTTAATTACAAAGGTCTTTTTTTTGTAAAGCTTGATATAAGGTACCGCATGCTTTAGCGCACTAATCATTGTCATTCTCTCTTTGGCAACATTCATCATCATTAAACTCCTAATAACATGTGATAGAGGACCGCCATTTGTGCCCATAATCTATTATTTGCTTGCTTTAATACAATGCTCCTCTCACTATCAATTACGCTATCTGATACCACAACATTTCTTCTTACAGGAAGGCAATGCATAAATTTGCAAGTTGAATTTGTATCAAACCAATCATCATTGACGCACCAATTTTTATATTTAGCTCTAATTTCTCCTTCTTCGCTATTTCTTCCGTAATAAATAGGCGATACCCATGATTTTGCATAAATAATATCAGCGCCATTCATACAAGATTTTTGATCATGACTAATACTTAATTTACCGCCATTTTGATTGGCAAGATCTTTTGCAGCTAGCATAATTGCATCAGGAAGTATGTATTCCTCAGGACATAATAGAGTGACATCCATACCTCTTTTTGTTGCCATTTTAAGAGTAGATGCAGGGACAGCTAGAGGAAGAGCTTTAGGATGATAAGCCCAGCTTAGGATAAATTTACCCTCCTTTTTTGGTATAGCTAATTCATCTAAAGTTTTCCAATCAGCAAGGCTTTGGCAGGGATGCTGGATAGCGCTTTCCATATTGATTAGAGGCTTATCGATTAATTTATAAATTTTATTAAAAAACTTATCATCAAGATCATCAGCAAGGCTCTCTTGCTTGGCGAATGCTCTAACACCAAGAATATCGGCATAGGATGCAATGACTGGCAGTGCCTCCCTAATATGCTCTGCCTTATTGCCATCCATTACAGCTCCATCTTCGAGCTCAAGATTATGTATTGCCATGTCCGGGCTCACCATGAAGCTATTCCCACCAAGTCTGGCCATACCCGACTGAAATGAGGTCATCGTTCTTAGCGAGGGACTTAGAAAGAGCAGAGCTAAAATTTTCCCTTTTAATGCATCAGGCTCTGGGTATTTTTGTAATCTTTGTGCGAGCATCAATAACTGATCTATTAATTTAGGATCGAGATCAGCAATATCATTAAGAAACTTCATGACATACCTCTTTTAGAGTTTCGATAAATATCTCAACTTCCTCAACTGAAAGTGTTAGAGGTGGAAGAAGTCTTATAGTGTTTTTAAAAGAGCTGCTACCTACAAGAATATTTTTATCAAGCAATCTTGCTTTGATCTCGCCTGCGAAATCTGAAACAAGGCCAATGAGTAAACCTTTTCCTTGTACTTGTGTAATAGGGGGAACCAAACATCCTTTCATTAGCAATGCTGAAACTCGCGAAATATTTTCAAGAAAAGACTTATCTTGAATTTTAGAGGTTACAAAACTAACGGCAGCTGAAGCAAGTGGTCCGCCTCCGAATGTTGAGCCCAAATCTCCTGGGCCCAAGGCCGATGCAATTTCCTTTGATACAAGAACAGCCCCCACAGGGATACCGCCCCCCAAACCTTTTGCAAGGGTAATCATGTCAGGCTTTATATTATAAAGGTTGCTACAAAAAACCTCTCCACAACGAGCCATGCCACACTGCACCTCATCGGCAATCAGCAATACTTTATGATCTTTGCACTTTTGCTCGAGTGCGCTGATATAACTTTGATCAAATGCATAGGCGCCTCCAATACCTTGAACCGGCTCAATAATAACTGCAGCCACATCATTATCAATCTTATTTAGGCCCTCCACAGAGTCTCTTTCTATAAATTCGACATTCATGGGCTTATTGGGGAAGCCATACCATTTCTCATTTCCCCAGGTCACTGCTGCGGCAGCGGCAGTTCGGCCATGAAACGCATGCTTAAGACTGACCACTTTTTTTCGGTCACTACTCATCTTAAGTGCAATTTTTAGAGCATTTTCATTAGCTTCTGCGCCGCTATTAACAAAAAAAACTTTATCAACGCTGTCCGGAGCTAAGCTTATAAGTTTTGTAGAGGCTTCTTCCCGAATTGGAAGATTTACAGCATTCGATTGAAAAATAAGATCTTTAAGCTGCTTTGATAAGAAATCACTAAACTGCTCATTGCCATAGCCTAGCGAAGTGACTGCATGTCCTCCATACATATCTAAAATTTTTCGACCATCTTCGGAATAAATATAGGATCCGCTTGCATGGCTAGGTATAAAATTTAAAAAGGGATAAACCTCATTTAATTGCTTTAACATTTTCACCAACCTGTAGAAGCCGACAAGAGACCGGTTGACTCATTAAATTTGTTTAATTTATTAGCCCACTGAATGGACCCACCTGCGGCACCTTTAATTAAGTTATCGATCACACAATTAACAATAATCGTTCCTCTTTGTTGTTCAATAAAAATTTCAGCATAATTTGTACCGGCTACATCTTTAATCTTTGGGGGAATATTAAGTATTTTTACAAAGTAGCTGTCCTTATAAAAATCTGAGAATAATTTTTTTATGCTCATAGTATCTATTTTATTCTTTGGTCGGTAGGAGATGCTTGAATGTATTCCTCTTACAAAGGGTCCCGAATGCGGTAAAAAGTCTAATTGAATTTCTCGATTAAATGAATGCTTTACTAAATCTTCTATTTCAAATTGATGTCTATGATTAAGAGCGGAGTAAGCATAAAAATTTTCATTTCTAAATGGATGATGCGTGTTATTTTTTGGTGCAGCCCCTGAGCCACTGCTTCCAGTTACAGAATGTACAAGAAAATAATCTTCATGATCATTTAGCAAGAGCAGAGGAACCATGGCTAACAGTATGGAAGTAGAAAAGCAGCCAGGATGAGCGATCCGAGATGTAAAATCTTTTGTTATCTCTGGGATGCCACAAGTAAAACTCTGGTGTATTTCATGAGCAAGAGGCTTGATCCCATAGAGCGTTTCATAGGTTGCTAAGTTACTAAATCTAAAATCTGCAGAGGTATCAACAATCTTGAGATCAATGTCATGATTGTTAGCTAATGAAATAATTTCTTCAAGGATATTGGCAGTGCTTCCATGGGGTGCTGCAGACAAAATAGTCACTTTAGATTCATTTGCTATAGCCTGTTTTAGTGAACTAAAATTTAAAAACTTTTGGTCTTTAGTTAATTTATGCTTTAAATGAGTGAAATGATCTGCAATGGTTTCACCTGCAAAACTATTAGACATTACTCCCTTGAGAGAAAAATGAGGATGGTCGAGTGTTAATCTTATAAGTTCTCCTGATACATAACCTGTGCCACCTACGATATAAATTGAAATATTCTCTTCCATCTAGGCCTCAATAATTTTTTCCATATAAAGTCCAAGCTCATTACCATTAGTTAGGGCATTTATGCCTCTAACATTGAGCTGATTCTCAATAATTTTGATTCCAACCGCATTATCTGTAGCCGATCCGGTGACTAAATCTGGATTGATAGAAAACTTGTTTTTCAAAATTTCAACACCTCCCCATGCACCAACAGGATCATTAGCACATAAGATCCATGAAGTAACTTGAGACTTGATGTCATCATCATTTAAAATTGCCTCTACTCCATACTCACCAAGTAGTCCATCGCCCAATTCAAAGACAATCATGTCAGGTTTCGAGGTTTTCATTTCCTCAATGAGCGTCCTCACTAAGATTGGAGCGTTTTTATGATTGGTTGACATAACGCCATAGTCAGAAAAAATTTCTACTTTTTGGGCCCCAGCATCCTCCATGGCTAAAATATCTCTTCGGAGAGCAACGCCTGTAGCCTTGAAGGCATTTACGACAAGTCCTTTATGCTTAAAGTGGCTAACCACAGCACAGGATGCAACAGTTTTCCCGGCATCCATACATGTACCAGCAATTCCAATAATGGGTATCTGCGTTTCAGTAGTTGCTTGATTTGTGGGAAGCTCTCTCTTTCTACCTATTGCAGGAATCCCAATTCGCTCCCCAAGATAGGGAAATTCTAAAACAGCCCCAAGTACCCTGCAATTAAAGGGCTCTCCCACAGATGGATTAACAGAGTCGCAAATTCCTAATACACCGCCAAGATTTAAGATTTGTAATTCATCACTCACCTCAACTTTCTCTGGCATATGCCCCGAATAGCCAAAGAGCGCTTTCCTATCGCCAAGAGCACCAATAATGATATCTCCCTTATTTATTCTAGCCATACGGCCACTGATTAATTCCAGCGTGTTGTATCTAGATTTATTATTGAGTACTTCAACTACAAGTAGTGCCCCTTCCTTACAAAGTATCTCACTTGATATTCTGACCTCTTGGCCAAGATTATTGTGGACTGCAACAGAAGCAATTTTATCGACAACTTGTGATTTCATTTTCTTGCCCTTTGTAAGAAGATTCCACTTAATGATTGTATTTTTGTAAACCCTTTTGCGTCATTAGGAGTCCATTCAGAAGCGGATTCCCCATACTTGCTTTTTGATGCCTTCATAAGCGAATAAGGTGAATCAACTCCAGATATAAAGAGCCTGCCTGGAGAAATATTAAAATTAACCTCACCACTGACATAGCTCTGACTGCTCGTTAAAAAACATTCAATATCCGTGCATACTGGATCTAAATTTTTACCCTCATGAATGAGATCTACATAATTAAGAGCGAGCAATTCTTTAATTTTTATTTGCGAGGAAGATAGTACTAATTTTTCCAGTTCTCGATGGGTCTGAATGATGATCTCTGCCGCAGGAGCTTCGAAGGCAACTCGCCCTTTAGTATGAATAATGGTATCTCCAAGATGTATACCCCGGCCAACTCCAAATTTAGCACCCATGATGTCCAGTAATTCAATCAGTTCAATAATATTTAGCTTTTGCTTATCAATAGCAACAGGAATGCCTTTGTCAAAGGTAATGGTGTGGGTTTCTTCAGGTTTATTATTTAATAATGCATTTGCACTCAAGAACCATTCACTTTCAGGAATGGAGCCCTGTGATGTAAGCGTTTCTTTACCTCCAATCGTAACTCCCCATAAACCACGATTGATGGAATAGCTAGACCCCTTTTTTGGTATAGGTAATTTTCTCTCTTCAAGATAGTCAATTTGATCTTTTCTTTGCCATGCGTGATCTCGAATTGGTGCGAGTAATTCTATTTCGGGTGAGAGTGCACTTAATATGACTTCAAATCGTACTTGATCGTTACCTGCAGCAGTACAGCCATGCGCAATGCTTTTGACTCCTAAGTTATTTGCCAGCTCTGAGAGCTTAATTGCCTGAACAGCCCTTTCTGCACCTACGCAAAGAGGATACATATTGCCTTTTTTGATATTGCCAAAAATTAAATATTTGACGGTGTCATTAAAAAAATCATTTCTAGCATCGATTAAGATGTGATCTTTGGCTCCCAGAGCCATGGATTTTTCTTTTAGGGCATTCCTAGCATGATCATCCAGACCTCCCGTATCGATTGTGGCAGTGATAATGTCTTTTTTATAATTTTCTTTTAGCCAAGGTACGCAAAATGAGGTATCCAGGCCACCAGAAAAAGCTAAAAGAATAGAACTATCGAGCATTTGAATTCCTAATGTAGGTTAAGTGTTGAGGAAATTATTTTTTGATCATTTTGATTCCTTGTTGCTATAAGTATCGTATCGTCA
>Ga0222714_10000189_pt1 | contig 73232 bp, 63 predicted proteins | sample C33_3DmetaG_FD_165048 | JGI IMG/M metagenome (GOLD analysis project Ga0222714, IMG submission 165048) | Estuarine water microbial communities from San Francisco Bay, California, United States - C33_3D | ecosystem: Environmental > Aquatic > Marine > Unclassified | place: USA: California...
CGCCTCTTCTGCTTGTTTTCCCAAACTCTGTAATGTACTCGTGTTGGATTTAACCCAATTGGTATATTGTTCAGTTGTTTGGAATTTTTTAGTTGGCCACCATTCAGTCCAAAGTAAAACCAAACTGGCAATATAATCACTTTTGGTCGACCAGTTTAATTTACTCTGAGTTACAGAACTTGTTGTATTGTACAAAGTCTTGAAGTAGTCATTTATAAAATCTACAGATTTTTCGAATGAATCAAATACCGCATAAGGTATTGAAATACCATCCGAACTTGTCCTACAACCAAATTCAGGTCTGAAGAATACACGTCTTTCACTATATGAAATCCCACTATAAATTGTACCTCCGAAAGGAGTCCCTCCCAAGTCATAGTCCCAAGTTATGAACTTGTTGTCATTATGTCCATTCAAATAAGCCGTGAAGAATACAATACCTTTCAAAGCATTATCAGAAATTTTACTCTTAATCTTTGTTGCCAACTCTGAGAATGTAATTTCACGTTTAGTTGTTTCAATCCCTTGGTAATTTCTATACCTAATATTTGCAACTTGCATGTCTGCAACACATCTTGCCGGTGAAGCTGCAGCGAACACTTGATTACTTCTAATTGAATTACCCACAGAAATTACATTATTGGATACTGTCTGTGCATCAGTTTCTTTAAGCCTTTGTACTTGTTGAACTAATTCGCTGAGTAAATTTTCATTCAAACTAACAAGTTGTTCAGTGATCTTTGGAATTGACGCAACAGGCATTCTCATACCAGTAAAGAACGTCTTGAAGTCGCCAGGTTGTATTACGTGCTCAACTGACTGTATCATGTATGGTCCATAGAACATTGGTACACGTTGTAAATTAAAGTACATTGTAGGTTGTATCATAACATTCCCCAACGACTCTACACGACATTCATAACTTCTTACTTTGTAATAATTGAATAATGATACACTTTGAGATGTGGCTCGTTTCCCACCCGCAGTAAGGGCAACATCGGTAACAACTCTGTTCGATTCTGTGGTTGCTGCGGCTCCATTTTGGTCTAATTGAATACTATAAAAAATGCCTTGGTTTCTTGTTCCAAAATCAACATTAAATCCTACCACTTTATTTGAATTAGCAAAATCCGTTTTTTCATCCATATCTGCGTATATTGGATTATCACCACCACAATTGAAATCAAATGAATCTGATCTCCATTTGTAATTCTCGTTTGCTCTAAAATTTAAGTGTTCGGATGGTTTACCAACATAGTAACAAACCAATTTTGGTGAAGATTCTCTGTAATCAACATCCAAAAATGTCCCAAATAAGGAATTCGCCATATCTTGACTAGTTTCCGTTCTAGGTCGTTGACCGTTTACAACTTCACCAACACCCCAAAAGTTGATATATGCAGGCATCGGCATCATTTGGAATTTATTGTCAACAAAAATTTTACTTACAAAATCAATAACCCTCGCATTTGTAACTGTAGATCCTGATAAGAATTCTTTCAGTTTTATGACATCCATCAAGACAGTATCACCAATATCTCTATTAGCACGATCCAAAAATAGAACATCTTGAAATAAAGTTCTCTCTCTGAATTCACCACCTGCAATCCATTTATCATTGAATGCTTTGAATGACTCCCAAAAATCTATCTTTTGTTGGTTACCATCTAAAGTCGATAAAATTGGTTTTTCATTGGTCTGCTCAACGTTTGGTAATTGTTTCTGTAAACTAAAGAATAATTGAGTTAAAATCTGACTTATGAACTTATCATTGTCGGTATAGTAATTATTGATTGCTTGTGTAAAATCATTTGAAGTATAGTTTCCGTCGGCCAATAATTTTTGTGTACCATATATTTTTATCAATGGAGCAAAATTTTGAACGTTTTCCTCGGTAAATTCTATATTTAAATCCACAAAGAAGTCGGTGTAGTAACTACCGCTGTCACTATATTGAATTCCTGGTGTGGTTCCAAAACCTACATAAGTATACATGTTTCTCCACGCTGCTGGATTTAGTGAAATAGAAACTGCAAGAGTTGTTGATCCACCTTGGGTAGGTAAAGTACCACTTGTGTAGGCGTTCCATGTATACCCATCAAACACTTTATTAGAAGGATTCGTGGTAAAACTACCCCAAAGTCTTCTATCAAAATTACTTGGGTTTCCAATTTTTAAGGCAATATCATAATTCAAGAATGATCTAACTGTGTTTGTAATTTTTTCAGCTTGTAAAGCACCAACTTTTTTCACGTAGTCTTCATACGGAAGTTGGTTGTCAACAACATCAATTGACATCATTTCTTGGAACATAGTTTGGAAGTTTTTATTTTCCAAGATAGAAAAATCTAAACTACTATCAGTTTGAGGAGAACAGAAATTTAAAAACTCGGTTTCAAACTCATCCAATATCTCCTTTTTCAAAACACCGAAAATTTCTTCAATGTTACTATAATCGGTTTGTAATTCAAAAGGTTTATTATTGGTTGTATTGGGAAGAATTTCTTTAAAGTATTCATCATAATTTGGTTTCGTGATACTTGGAAGTTCAAAATAACCATAGTTTGGTGATGACCAAAAAGTTCTTGCAGAACCATCATAAATCGCGGTGTTGTTGAAAACTTCTTGAGTAAGGGTTTTTCCTGTTGGTGAATTTTTAAAACATTCTTCAGAAACTTGGTTGGCATTACTTGCGAATGATGGAATAATAATTGTTTGGTTTTGAGTTAACCTATTAAATTTTGCAGAATCTTTAGAATTGAAACTGACGTACCATGTTCTGAAGTTCAACATTCTTGTTGGTGCGTTATTATCAAATCCCAAAGGAAGTTCGATCGAACTTTTCGGTATGTTACCAACGTTTAATCCTTCACTTATAGCACTCTGAATTTCAGCATCCGAATATGTTGTAAATAAATCTTGACCTGTAAAAATATAATAATAGTTATTTATCAGCTTTGGATAAAATCCAACGTTCATCGTTGAATTTGTAATTCCAGGTACAGTCAAATTATTCTGACCTACAATACCTACAGATTTATTTTTTTGATTTTGGAAATTATATGGTTTCTGAAGGTTTTGAGTGATCGGATCATACAAATCAAAATAGTTTATATTGTTCCATACAGGATTAAGAATATCTGTAGATGTTTCAATCCACTTCTTATATCTGTGCCATATTGAGCCATACTTCAACACCCAAGCATACGGAAGTTTGTGAATACCTCCGAACTTTGTCATCGTTGCAAAAATGTAATCCAAATCAGTATTTTGTGTTGGCGTTACATTTTTATACTTTTCTCTAAGTGTACTCAACGGAAGAGAATTCAAAAACAGATATGCTGGAACAACATAAGCCTGATTGTCACCACCTTTTTGTCTTGTTACAGCATCATCTATTGCATTGATAAAAAATGGAGTGTTCATCATCGACGTTGTCTGTTCAGGAACAAGTCGTCCTGTTTTATTTGTATATGTGATCGGTCCTTCCGTCACCAAATAATCGCCAGAAATTGTTCGTTCCAAGTAAAAACTATCGAAACTTTTATTTAGACCGTTTACATTTTCTAACTCAGGAAGATTTACAGTTAGATATTCTCCGCTTGTGAAAGGTCTGTTTTCATTTTGTGACAAACCATTTTGGAAGTTTGTTATAAACTTTTTAGTTTCGTTTACATAGAGACTCTTTGTTGTGATGTAAGGATCCGAACTTGTCGTGAAGGTCGATAAATTAAATTTTGTCCAATTTGAATCAACAAATGGATATAAATCGGCAATGTCTGTTTGATTCGACTTTGAATCTTTTATAAAATCTCGGATTTTATTAAGTGAATCAACATCTTGGCTCGTTGAATCGGATGAATTCGAAAACGTGGTGTTCGGCAATATTCCATAATCTTTGGCTGTTATGGCTCTTAGATATTCTGATGTGAAAATACCACGAATCAATTGTTGCCAACTCGGCCCTGTTCCATCGTTAGATGAATTTCTAAGAACATCCAAATAGTTCACTGGAGATAACGCCACGTTTTTCAAGATTTTTGTCAATTGTGGACTCGCACCCAATAGAGCGGTTTGAATGTTTACGTTTTCAATATCAGACAAGGTCTTGTAAATTTCGAAATTTTCTTGTTGTCCTTTAGATAGTCTGTCCCAATAAGCGGACAATAAAACCCTTTCATAAATTTCATATAAGAACTTCACATTTTGATAATCAGAATATGGGAAGTTTGTCATAGGAAATTCCACAGCATTTACTGACAATCTAGTGATAGTTCGTGATAAATTCGCATTTCCATTCGGTGATGGTGGTGCATCCAAAGTTTTTGCAAGTCCCTTGATGTACTCCTCAACAAATTCTACCTCAGGCCAAGCAACATAATCATTAGCACCAGTTATTGCAATTTGACTTGGTTCACCCGGGTATCTAATTTCGAATGGTTCATCATCTGCAGCATTTGTGTTAACCAAATATTGAGGCCATGGGTATACAGGTTCGTTAGCCAGACTAGGAACACTTGTCGTAGGAGTCAACTGACTTGTGTCAGGACTTGCTGATGCCACAGTAGGATTAAAAATCGCCTGTCTCCTCTTCTTATTCAATCTCTGACTCCAAGCGTCCGTGTGGACATCATCCAATAATAAAAAGAACCCCTCAATAGAGGCAAAAATCATCGCCATTATGTTTCTCAACGACGGTCTAAAACCAAGTCCATTCGGACCCTCTATTTTTTTCTCCAAAAACTTTCCTAACGCAACAACAACTTTCTCCTTTTGTTTGTTAACTTCATTGGTAAGTTGTTGAAATAATCCGTTGAAATTATTTTTACCATCAAATACGAAATTGTAGGTTGGATATAATGCCGCCGTATCCCCCACGTTAGTTTGGGTTGGTCTAAATAAACTCGCAGATTTTGTTTTTAAATCTAAGACTTCCAACGGAGAACCTTCTCTTTTGTTTCGAGCTAAATAAGTTGCCTCCCAATCAATATCATTTACACTTATAGCCTTTCTGAATGTGTCTTCAATAACCGCATTATTTTGATCCACACTATTAGAGGGATTTATGACAACCAATTTATTAATAGAAGTAATTTTGGAAGAATCATCTGTAATATCCCCCACCGTAAATGATCCATTCAAACCCAAGGTTGGGTTTTTACCCAAAGCGGTCTTATAGGAATCTACGATCTGTTTAAGTTGGGTATACGCATTGACACTGGCTTGAGTATCCGAGGCAATATTATTTTTGAACAAATAAACATACAACTCCTCAGGTTCTTCATTCGAAGGAGTGTCATCAGCTTTTGACTTATAAACAAAAATATTTTGAGTGTCAATATACCTTGAATACCATGAGTTTTCATTTGATGAATACACGTCATTATACAGGTCCACCAAAAGTTTGTTGTAATTCTGAATGTCCGATAAAGGACTAAAGTCCACCTGACCAAATCCTGTAATAATGTTTCTTTGTAGTAATTCCAAACGAGCTAACAATTCAGGTATAGATAACTCAGGTAAATCCACCGGAATCAATCCTGCAGATTTGTAACGAGCATACATGTTCTTGATTGCTGAATATCCACGTGTGGATCTTACAGTCTGAGTGGAGGCTTTGTCATTTCCTAACGAGGCTCTCGCCGCTTGTACCGCAGGGGGTTCTTGACCTGTACTCTGAATTCTAAAATCTGAAGAGTACATGTAAGGAAGGGCAAACAACGCTCCGACTTGTGTTTCGGCTAATATGGTATATTTGTAAGCGTAGAATACCAAATTGATCCTGTAATTTCCTGTGTTACCTTCAAACGCTGCTGAGAAGTTTGTGAGGATAAGTTGGTACCTTATCGCCTTACCATAATAACCCTTGAGAGTTAAATAAAAGATTGGATAAGGTAAGTTGAAGAATGCCGCATATTCTGAGTTCTCCCCCTTCTCAAACAACGCTCTTCCTTGAGTGTCAATAAGTGTCATCTCGACTGTGGGGGTGGCACTTCTTGTGTTCTTAATTCTAATTGATTCTATTCCCAACAATCCTGTATCCAAAGGATTAATTACGTTTTCGGATATGTAAAACTGATCAGTTTTATTTTCTTGTTGTATGTTACTTCTACTTGGTTGGTTGGTTCCTTTACCACTCTGTGAATTGAGTCCTGTAATCTCATCCAAATAATCATTTCTGAGCTGGGTTCTTCCACCAGGTCTCAAAAAGTTCATCGAGGCTAACGGTACGTTTCTAATGGCATCCGAAATTGGGGCACCTACGGCTAACTTCGTTCGGGGAATTACACGAGCCTCAAGATTGGCATACATAACCAAATCTTCGTGTGCAAGTTTTCTTTCCGATACTGTTCCGTTATCATTTTGTGTTTTGTTTGGGTCAACCAAAATGATATTTTGACAGTCGAAATCAACAAAAATATTATTGTTATTTCCTAAATTATCGGCCATAATAGAAGAAGTAGTTGTCTACACCATTTTTATAATCTTGTAATGATGATACAAGTGGGAATGGAATTGTCAACACAGAGTTGTTTGGTATGTTCCATTCCAACCCACCAAACTGAGGATTTGCTTGTAGAATCAACCAACCGAAAAAAGGTGTTCCGTAAAACTCCTGAGATACTTTATCTAATCTACTAATACCAACTCTATAAACATATCTTTGGTCAGTGGTTTTCGATGGTAATGGAATGAACGGAACTACGGTTTGTTCTCCATTGACAAAAAACTGTTGGTATCTGTTGTAGTAAGTTTGCATATTAGTTGAACTTTCTCTTGAAGTTGTATGGGTTTATTTGTGATGTGTCATTCTTGGCCAAATAGATATTTTGGAGGGTATTCTTTATGTTGTTTGGTGCCGTCAATGTAGTTTCAAATATTGTAACCCTTTCTTGTGTTTTACCAAAGGATGGTGTATACTCAACAAAAGATAATCCAACTGTGGAAGTTTTGAAGGTAGGAATCAAAGTTTTGTTTTGATCGTATATTTTTTTCCATACACTATACCTTGACGATGCGTTACCCAATCCATCATAATAGAAATCTACAGCATTTTGTGTCGCCTGATCTAATCCTGTCTTCAGAGCGTTTAGGAAATTTTGTTTGTTACCTTGTAACATAGCCTTAGACATCATCATATATTCTAATTTTGCATCATCGGTAGGTAACAGTGTGTTTGTGAGATTCTCACTTGGTGGGGGAGTGTAAGCCCCTGATGATTTGTCGTAGGCATTTCCTACATAAATTTCAGCGTTCTGAAGTTGGGTAACATAATCGTTGATGTTTGTAGCAAGTGTTGTTGCGTCAACACCCAATTGAGTGTATGTATTAACCGTACCTCCATTGAATGTTTCGGTCGTTCCTGTAGTAATAAAGATTTCCGCAATATTTTGTTTACTTACCTTTCCATCATATCCATTAGTTGCTGCAGGTCCCGCTAATAGGAAATTCAACCTGTCAAAATTGAATACCAAATTTTGTTGATTCTGAACCACAGTAGAAATATTTTCGGAAATTCCATCGGCGAAATTGTTTTTATAAGTGTTGATGAAATCCTTATAGTTTTTCTTGAACAATCTTTTCTGTGCAACAGTAATCATTGGATTTTTGAATACGTTGTCATCAAAAATAGGTATGTCATTTCCATCAATCGCCGAAATTAGTTTTGTAAAGGAGTTATCAAGATTTTTCTGTACTTGTAAACTCTTACCAATAATTGCCGTTGTGTTTCCGTTGATGACACCTGTGTTATACCCAACATTTTTTCCTGAAGTATCATTTACAAGCGATAGGATACCGTAGTTGTAGTTATTCAAAATATTCTCGAAATATATAAGTCCGGCGTTGAAGTAATCCTTGGTTTGATCAACCATTCCGTCCATAAATGTTTTGTAACTCAATGTTCCTGTTACACCTGAAGAAGTTTGACCTGTTACGGACTGTGTACCTATGGTATTACCACCATCAGTAGAAAGACCGTTTTGAACATTTTTAGCCCCAACAACAGGTGTTTGATTTTGAATTGCTTGAATTATTTCTTTGTCCAACTTAGTAGTATCTTCTGTTGCCTCGGCTCTCTCATCATACATTTCAGTGTTGGCGTAGTAATTGAATGACAATGCGTTTTGTAACGTGTCAATCGGATTTTTGAGACCCATTCCCCCAACAAAATTGAAACTCATAGACACATCCACAATCATGGGTTGGAAACCAATTCCTTCGGGGTTCATATCAAAAGTTTTATCGTAGGTGAAATTAATACTCTTTGGAATAATTTTGGTGTTGTAGAAATCACCAATTCTAAGAACCAACACCGGAGGTGCTCCAAACGCAGTATTTGTGGCGTCATTATAAAGTTTCTCACCATCAGGACCTATTGTTGGAATTGTATCTCCAGGTCTAGTACATTGTTGTAGGAATGTTAGACGTGAATTTAAACCCTCAGGGGTCATAGAGTGGAATGCCGGTTGGAAGTACTTAATTTTTTCTTTGATAGAATCATAGATGAATGGATTTGCCACTTTCATAACTTCGAAGTAATCACATTCACTCAAAAGATATCTTAATAATTTCTTAGACGCTCCTTTGTACAAATATTGTGTCGGTTGTTGTAACGCTTGGGTATTGCCGGTTCCTGGTTTTTCAGGTTGTATTTTTTTTCCGTCCTCTAATAGTTGAGCACTAACACCAACGTTGTTAGGTTCGGGTTGTGTGATAACAGGTTCGATTGTAATTTTATTAACAATGACCGCTCTACAAGCCATGGCGTCAACGGAATATATTTTGTCATTACCTGTAAGGTCCTGTGTACATGAGAATGGTCCCAAGGTAATATTTCCAGCTCTAGGGGTCGCACGACTCTGCTCTCCTTGTGGATTTCTTGTAAAAACAACCTTACCTTCATCAATGAATTTTTTCAAACTTTTACCTCCAGGGAACTGAAAAGAGTTGAAGAAGTTTTCAACGGAAGAAATTCTTCTCGAAGATAATTTTTCGTTGTACTCAACTGTTTGAGGAGATGAAGCACTACCAATTAGATCAACAACGATCTTCTGTGCTTGTTTTTGTTCCAAAATATTGTAAATCTTGGTACCTAATTCTTGAATTTGGGCATAGTTCTGTTCTACGGTGTCTTGGAAAAATAATTCTACACCAGTTTTTTGATTAGCCCTGCTCTGATAGACTTGTTTGTTGGATGCTGAAGTATAAGTGTTATAGGTATCCTGAAAGTTTGTTGACGTTGTCAATGAAGGGTTTGTACCTGGAATGTCATTATCAAAGTAAAATCCATTTTTTTCATATGCAACCAAAAAGTCTGCAGATATCTGCTCGGAAGCTGAAGGACCCGTACCCCCACCTGTAGGAACCACAGTTTCTTGTTGTTGTAAGAAATTGACAGCATCTTTATATTGCTCGTTGGTAGTCTTTGGATTATTAATAACTTCTTGCCATGCTTGTAACTCAGTCATTGGTATTGTGTTATAAATTTTTGCCAGTTCGTATATATCATACTTTTTACATCCAGCAAAAAATGAATTTACAATTGAGTCTACTTTTGGTCTGTCCCCTTCGTTGGCAAGAACTTTCTGAACGATCAAGTTCAAAATAGACGGATGGTCAACAATTATTTTCCATTTTAGAGACCCGCTTCTCTGTGTTGATTTATATGTATAAATCGGTTCAGGTCTTCCCAAGAATGATGTTTCATTGAAACTTGGCGTCGTATCCTCAGAGAAGGTTAAATCATATGGTGGGAACCACATAACTCTACCCCCGTTGGGACCTTTTTCACAGGACGGAAGGTCATTATATCTAAAACCAGGACGACTACCAGTCCTCCAAGCTAAGTTCTCGATTGAGAACATGTATTTGGTAACCTTTCCATCTATTATATTGGTTGAGTCTTCACCCTTTGTAGGGCTGATATTCAAATTGAATGTTGAATCCAAAATAGAATATTTGAACTTTCTGATATTACCTTCATATTTTTGAAGATCGGAAAAAGTGTAATATGGAGTATCTTTGGTAAAAATTCTACAATATTCTATTCCCACGTTTTCTTGGCCATCGGAATATTTGATAACTTGAGAACCTTTGGTGATTTCCTTATAACCATCAAAGAATACTTTGGAAGTCTGATCAATAGCATTACCTACGTGTCCAAATCTTGCTCCTGTATTTGGTACTGAATCTATCAATCTTTGGGTGTCGTCCATAATGGACCCCTGTTTGAAAGAATAATTAACAGATTGTGTACCTTCAAATGGTCCCGAGATCAATGGATAATCCGGATCTTCCAACCCATAATCACCACCTGGTTTTTGTCTTCTACCCGAATTTGGTGCCCACTTTCCATTTACCCATGTGAATCCACCCGACAGACTTCCATCATCTTCAAATGCCCTACCAGCAAGACCAAATTGGAAATTCTGATCTACACCCTCATATTCTTTACTCAATATATCTGGTCCATAAACAGGTGCTAGCACTTGTTGTCCAAATGGATCAATTGGTACTTCACCAGGAGGAGATACCAAATAATTTGGTTCTCTTTCGGGACTTCCAACATAATACAACCCCGCACCGTTATCCGATGCAAATGCCGCTCTGATGGCGTTACCCAAAGCCGAAATTATTCCCGTTCCACCAGTATTATATTGTGGTCTATATCTGTTGAGATCTAAGTTTGAGGTGAGTTGTGCTCTCTGACCTGCACCTGTGTAGTCTAAAAATACTTGTGAAGGGGATTTAGGTCTTGAACCACGTAATCCAAAAAGACCCCCAACAATTCTTGCTGTCAAACCACCTTGTGATTGTGCTAAAGATTGTGTGGTATCAAAATCTCTTTGTATATTATCTTGTTCAAAATAATCCCCTGGAATTGGTGAGAACGGTAATGTGAATCCCGCAATTCTTTGTACAATATCTTGACCTTGTGATAGAATATTTCCACCACCTGAAGTAATTTTCCAATCTCTATCTATAATTGGTCTTCTTCCTGCTAATATTTGAGATAAATTTACAGGGTCCTGAAGACCATTTAAAATGTTTACTCTACCAATCGTTTCTGATTTTACATTTTGATTTACTCGTTGTTGGAAACTGTATTTTGCTCTCTCCGCAGCAATTTGCATCATTCGAGAATCTTGTGAAACAACACCTGAATCACCTGCAGGATCTTCTTGTAATAAAATGGAATATGGTGAATATAAGGAAGGTGTGAAACTAGGTGGTTCCCAATAAGTCGCGTTCTTTTGTTCTTTGATAATATCACCGATATCATAGTATCGAATATATCCAATATCGGGGGTATATTCATTTTTGATATATTGACGTTTTTGAAATGTTACAGAATATAACTCTAAGGCGTCTGTGTAAGGAGGATATGAACCGTAGGGTCCTTGATTCGGTGTGTTTTGCACAGTAGATATAAGTCCCGAAATATCTGTGTTGTATCCACCATACGGACCAAATTCATTTTTTACCCCTAAAACATTTACAAACGGATTAGCATCAATTAAGACATTGGGGGAGTCTAGTACGTTATAATCATTTTGAAGTAATTCACCTGTAGCTGGCTGTGATTGAGGAGCAAACACACCTGGTTTGGAATATGGTTTCAAATTCCTGAGCAATAATTTTTCTCTTATTGCTTTTGTTGCTGCAAATGATAAGCTACTTGGCATCCTTTTTACGTATTACTATAAATAGGATAATATGAATTTTTTTATGCTGTGTTTGGTAAAGCGGCGTAGTTGTTTTGAGACAAGGCTTGTTGAATGACCATTTGTGTTTGTTTTTGGAACGTAGGATTTTTAAATAGATCGTAAGCCATCTGGTCAGTCACCACTACGGCTTGTGGTGTTCCTGTTGGAGTGGTTAGAGTCACGTTTAAATTTCCTTGATATTTGATGTCAGCAAATTCAACCACAGTTTTGGTGGCAGCCTTTTCTAATTTTTCAAGTTGTGGTTGTACGATATCTACACTATAATTTTGAATTTTTTCTGTGACAGAAGATACCGCATCATATATTTTCACTGAAGCGTCGTATATTATATTTCCTGATGATGTGTATTTTTCGATCGACTCACTCCAATTCGTATTTGTAAAAATATCAGTAATTCTTCCAAATCCTTGAGCCACTCCTTCAGTGGTCTGTGATACTGTTTGAGCTAGCTCCGCAAACGATCCCTCACCACTTATAAGATTTACTAACGCACTACTATTTTTTTCCAAAGCACGGTTAACAGATTCTATACCAGCTCGTTGGTTCCCAACTGATTTGTCAGTTGCCTCTGTTGCTCCCATTAAGATTCCTCGAGCAATTTCTCTTGGGTCGGTCGCAATCCTTGATGCCGCTGTTGGTGCTGCTAATGAATCAACCAGTTTCTGTAATAGAGCCGTTTGTAGCTCATCTTCAGTAAGTTGAGCTCTTGATAAGTCCTCCAAAGTAACCGGTTGGTTTTGTAATTGATCAAGGTCCCCTTGAGTAAGTTCCGTTACCAATTTTTCATCTTTTCCTATCTTTACTGTAAAACCACCACGATCTTGATTATACTGTGCTAAGTTAGATATGAACATTTTGGATTCTTCATCAATACCTTGTATTCTAAAATCTTTAGCAATCATGTTGAGTTTTTGCTGGGAAACAGACATCTTTATAAGCTCATCATAAGCAATACCAGTTTCTTGAGCAATTTCTCTCAAATCTCTTTTGGCGTTCGGGAAAACTTTAAATGACTTGGTTTTTTCATCAAAATATGTCATTGATGAGGTCATTTTTACCACTTGATTCTGTAATTCTTCAACATCTTCAGATGCCAAATACATCAATCTGAATGGGTCTGCCAAATCACCAACCGCAACCCCTAACCTTTGGAAGGCCGCTACCGCATTTATAGCACCTTCGGGACTGAACACTCTTTCAGCAAAAGTGAATATTTTAGTCATGTCGGTCCTCATCATAGCCGCTTTTGCCGCCATACTTGCTAATCCAGCACTTCCTCTTTCGAACCCGAATTCATTTAAGGCCCCAAGATTTTTTTGTACAAGTTCGAAAACTGCACCAGTATTGACACCTATAGACCTAGCAATATTAACCGTTTCTTGCATTCGATCTCTAATGAGACCAACTTGTATACCAGCATCTTGGAAGGATCCGACCATCTCCCCCACTTTGTCACTACTAACCCCTACAGCATTGGCGGCAACAAACAAATCTTGAGTTGTCTCTCCTAATAAAATGAGATTTGTGTTGAGTGCCTCAGCGATGGACTCCTGAATATTGAAAACGTCTTGTAAATCCCCTCCCAGTCCAACGACTCCTGGTGTTGCTATAGCGAGTTCTTCTCGAAGACCTACAATAGCTTTTTGAGTCTGACCTAGTTCTGACGCAAATCTTGCATTAAAACTTGTGAAATCCCTTTCTAATGCTGCTGCTCTAGTTCCTATAGTAGCTACCGTGTTATCTACAGCAGTTTGTAATTGAGCAATAATTTTGTCTACTAACCCTGGATTTACAGGATTTGGGTTGGGTTGTGATCCTCCTTGGTTTTGCATAATAAAATTACCTGACTTCTATAAATAGAACCATCAATCTTTTTTTTGTGATTCTATTATTTTGTCAACTAAATACCTTCTTGCATATGTTGGAATATTATGATATTCCGACCATGAAACACCAATATTTTTCGCTAAGAATAAGAATTCATCTAATTTATATCTTCGGTAATCAGAAGAAAACTCGAAAAAATTCTGCCCCGAAAGTGATCTCTACATCCACTTTTTCTCCTGACGGGGCAATAACGGATCTTCTAAGATCCAATCTTGGTTCATTTTCGTCCAAGAATCTTTTTATGAATTTGGAATCCATGATAGGTAATCCCTCAATGAATTTTGCGATTTGTTGGGGTGTAGTGTCACCGTTTACTGAAACAATTTGTTTTTGTAATTTCCAAGTAACCTTCGGAGCAACTCTCCCTGTGGGATAAGTGTCTACCATTTTATTTATCTCAACAAGTTCCTTATATGTTAAAGGTCTGATTTTTACATTCACCTGAGATTTAGGTAAAGTGACGGAAAAACATCCATCTTCGTCAGGTTCTTGTTGTACTTTCTGAATATCCAACTCATCCAATTGAATTTCACTTGGGAATTTTTTTCCTGTTACGGGATCTGTTACTTGTATCTTATATTCACTTCCGAAAGATGTGTTACGTAAAAATATGAGAATTGCCTCAATGTCTCCATTTAACATATCGTCAGGTCGAAGGTCCGGTTCATAAATTTTTGCTCTGAGTAGAGACATAATCATTTCCTCCGCCTTTGCGGCCATAATTATATTTTCATCCGCAGCTGTCAAGTATCCTACTTTAACACTTTTCTTTTTGTTTTTATAAAATTTTCCTTCAGACGGTAGTTTCACCACATCATGTGGTAGTGAAAAGTCTTGCTGTCCGTACATTTTTACATCATTTTCCATAAAAAAAAACACAGGGGTTTAGTCCCTGTGTTAATTATACCATGATTTGTTTATTAATCAACAATAAAAAGTAAATACCTTAGTAAACCAAGATACAACGGTCCATTTGAAGTGTTGCATCGAGGGTTGCCAATGTATCTTGACCGTAGTTTGCTTCAGACCAAGCGGTCTTTGTGATCATTGTACCTTCCAAAATCCATTTTTCCACAACAACTCCTGTTGGGTCTAACATTTCAAGGTCAACGTTTTTCTTATATCCTGCTGCGTAACCCATACGACCAGTTACTGATTCAGCATGTAAACGAACCCACTCCATAAGAGCTTGAGTTGCTGAAGGTCCGATTGGGTCGCGGAACTTAACGTTAATTGTATTCCATTTAAATCTACCCGCAACAAATGTTGATGTATTCAAAAATGGGATCTCAACAGGATTGATATCAATACTTGGACGGCCCGTTGATTCAACGAACCATTCATTTATACCCAACGTAGAATCAAAACGAAGGATAAATCTGTTGGATCTTTTTGGTTCATAGGGAACCGGCATTTTCATTAATAAGTCTGCCATGGTATGTTATTTTTTTTTGTCTTTTTATTTTGTTTATTTATAAATACTGCCGTTTGAAATTTTTTCTCTTTACTTTGATTTTCAAAAATTTATTCTCTCTAATACCTAGTCTTAATACCACCAGCAGTAGAATAAGTCTTTAAACTAGGTTCATCTTCAAAATGTTTTTTCATAACTTCTACATTTCTTATATCGTCATCTGAAAATCCTATTTGAGGTATAAATTTGTTCTTTACTTCATCTTTTACATATACTTTTTGTCCTAGTTTTTTTGCTTCGTTTTTAACGTGAGATATAAATTCTTTCATCGCAGCAACTTTTAACTCCTCAGGACTTGAAGCACCTTCATCTTGATTAAATGAAACGGGATAGAATTTTAATAGATCCATATATTCACGGATCATGTCTTGTTTCCCTTTTTTTTCATCACCCACGAAGTCACGGAATTTTTTAAGATTCTTAATTAATAGATCTTTATTCAAACCCATATGATCAGATACTATCATATTATAAACCGCCTCTTTTATTGTATTTGGATTGTGACCCCTTGCAGTGATTATCGAAAAAATTGAACCGTTGTTTACGGCTTCTACAAAATCCGCCCAAGCAGGACCGGGTTTAGCTTTCATTGAATCAATCAAAAATTGTTTGTCACCTTTCGTTGTAAAGTTTCTGAATGGGTCTGATGCATAACCTTTTATCTGTTTACCTTGGTACTCAAAAGGTTCCTTTCCTATTTGAGTTCTGTATTCAGCAAAATCTTCAGTTGACATCCCAACCTCATCACCATCTTTGGATTGAACTATAATTTTAGTTGGCATATACATAAGGTTGTCATCCCAATCAAAAGCGTAGTATTTGAGAGTAGGTACTCCCAAATCATCAAATCCTTCTTTTATTGTTTTATTCATAAATTATTTAAAGGCTAAGGTGGGGATTTCTCCCCACCATTTTTTTTATTAGATATTCTCAAACGAAGCACCAGTTGGGGTGATCAAGAATTCGATATCGATGAATTCAAGAGCCTTTGTTGGTTTCAAGTAAATCTTACCTGTCATCGTATTTCTATCCAAGTCAGCAGGATCATTAGAAACTGTTACTCTAAAGTCGTAAAGACCACGGTCTCTTCTGATTGCGTCTAAGATAGGGTTGACTGAGTCAAGGAAGTCTTGTCTAACTTTAGCGTCATTTTGTTCAAACAATAATCTTACCGCTACAGCCGATATCAACTTACGTGCTTGTAGTAACAATCTTCTTACGTTGATTCTGTTGAGAGCAGTGTCTGCAATCTGAAGAGTCTTGTTACCCCAAATAACTGTACCTACGTCAGAGAAAGTAGCAATCGGATTGATACGACCTTGATAAAGAGTGTCTCTTTGGTCTTGAGTTAGCTTGATACGTGCCTTGATAGCATTTACCAAACCTCTTGTGTAACCCGCCGTAGCGAACCAAGGGAAAGAAATGTTATCTGTAAGAGCCAAGTTTCTACATACCTCATTTGTTGGTGGAATGTAGATCTGAGTGTTATTTACAGTATCACGAGTCAAAATCCAAGGATAGTAAGTCGCTGTGTAGTTTGAGTCAATACCCGTATTGTTCAAGTTATCTACAGCCTCAGTAGGAGGAACGATATTATCCGTATTTGTTGGAAGAAGTAAGTTACAATCAGGAGTAGTCACGATGTATAGTGAGTCAGCTCTTTGGTAAGTTACCATATCAATAGCCTGTTCTACCAAGTTCGAGTTGTTGATATAATCAATACCTGGTGTTGCAAACACGTTGATGTTTACCGCTTCAGGATTATTGAATGTAGAGATACCCAACAAGTAAGCGTAATAGTCAGATGTAGAGAATTCCGCAAATCCGTCTTGTGCGATCAATTTGAATGCTCCCCATCCATCTGCAAGTGGATAACGTGTTGACTGACAAGCGCCTCTCTGCCACAAAGAACCACCAATTTGGTATCTGTCGTCATTAGTTCTATATTCACGGTAGATATCCCAACCATCAAAACCTCCTTGAAGAAGGAACGCAAACTTACGAGACTGAATAGTGTAGTAAGGGTTTGCAGGATCTTGTGGGTCAGATTGGAATGAAGTATCACCACAATCAAACGCCGGTGTACCCGCAGTAGGACCTGCAGTGATTGTTACAACGGTTGCTCCCGAATCCATGTGGAAACCCTTAGTGACGTAATTCCAAGGTAATGCATCAACATTACAAAGATTACTAGGAGCTTGTTTTCCTTTGTATTGGAAAAAGTCTGGATCGTAACCAATAGAAGAAGAAATTCCTAAGAACGTACGTCTTATGTTATCACCAGGTGACAAAATTTGGTTAGGTCCATAAGGAATGTTGAAAGGTGGATTACCAATAACTTCCCCAGGATAGTTGTATGCTGTTTTGTAGACTGGATATGGAGGTTGTGCTGATGCGTAAGAACGAATAACATAACCTTCGAATCCAGCCGGAACTGACGTAGGATCAACCTTATCATTCAATTCCAACATAATGTATTTTGAAAGAAGTGCGTACTCACCATCCGCAGTACCGATTTTTACACCGACATAACTGTTACTTGACGGATCCATAGTACATTGTGTGAATTTTTCCAAATAAACAGGATTAGAGTCAGTGTCATAGAAACTTCTAACACCCACGTCAAACGAAGAATTATTGAACGAAATGTTTTCGATGCTAATTTTGATTTGTGCATTTGCACCATTACCATCAGCAATTGATATAATTCTAAACAACCTATCAACAGAAGTACCATTCAATTCTGATACTACCCATGGAGACTCAGCATCTTGGTATTTTTCGACGTAGTTAGCAATTGTTGCCGTGTTAGGACTATATCTCAATCCAGGAAGTGCTAAAGGAGCACATTGTAATCCACGAATAAATCCTTGGTTGTAACCGTAATTCAACATATTTTGGAATTGTTCTTCAATAAACAATGGAACCTCATTTCTTGGTTTTCCGAAATTAGTTGTTCCAAATACTTTGGTAATGTAGTTTGCATCACCAGAATTCATAGAAGTTGCAAATGAGAAATCCGTACCGTCCGCAGTCACACCCGATAAATTGAATGTTGCGTAAGGATTGAAAGTAATACCGGAATATATACCAGAACAATCAATGATAACATCAGTAGTACCAGTCACAGTATAAGACGGACCATGTTGTCCTGTTGCATACAAAGATATACCACGAGATCTCCATGTTGCAACAACTAAGTCACCCCATCCATCATATGCGGTACCTACGTAATTGAATACTGAACCTGAAACGGTACCTGAGAAACATCCCGAAGGACCAAATGGAACTAAAGTATCAACAAGAGAAACGAATGAATAACCGGAATAACCAGTACCACCTGTCAAATCAAAGTTTGAGTAATACCAAGAGTCGTTATTTGGAGACGTATAGTCCGCCGTAGATTCTGACAAACCAGAAACGCCAAAAACGTTTGTCGACGCAGTATAAGTTGGTGAAAGAGCATTGTATGTAGCGTCGGAAATAGTTCCGAAGTAAGCAGCTGATGTACCCGAAGATGAAGGAAGATCTAGAATCCCTTGTAGGAAGTCAGACAAATCATCTTCGATTGTACTTTCACCCCCATTCAACATTGGATAGGGACTGTTTAGGTTTGTTAAAATTTGAGGTGCAAAAGCTCCATCAGTTGTAAAGGTAACTGCTGTACCACCGCTACATCCTGTAAATCCAATACTGAAAGGAGTCTCGACACCATCCAAAGTTACTGTTGATGGGTCGACGTTTGCTACGGTCAACAAAGACCAAGAAGGACCAGCATCATATCCAGAAAGACCAAGTACACGAGTTACAAATAATTGGTTAGATTGTTGTAGGTACGACTTAGCAATATATGCTAACTCATATTTAGGAATTTGTGTGTTTTCAAATTTTTCGGGAAGAGTTCCACCGAAAAATGCTTCGAACTCACTATAATTTGTTATAAAGATAGGCTCGAACGCGGGACCGATTTGTGTTTCACCAACCAGACCCAAAGTTGTTACACCTACACTTTGAGCCACAAAACTCAAATCTCTTTCAGAAGTGTATACTCCAGGAGATACGAAAATTTTATTTGATACTGCCATTTTGTTTTAGGTTCAATAAATTTTATTTTTATTACATAAATATTCTGAAAAAAGACAAAAACTTTACTTATAGTTTTCTATTTATAAAATGGGCAGTTTTAATTCTGCCTTTTTTCTCCCTATGAAAAAAGAAATAAAGAATTTGAAGATCTCACAGGAAACACATAAGGTTTTAAAAACTTATTGTGATAAGAATGGACTTAAAATGTATAAGTTTCTCGAGAATCTAATTTTGGAAAAGTGTCAAGAGAAAAAAGACATTTACGGAGAATCATACTAACTTGACTCCGTAAATAATTTTGCTTGATTGTGTAATATCGGTGGGAACTATATCCACCCTAAGAATTTCGTTTGTGTTTACTTGAATGAGTGGAACATCGGATCCATAGAAGTCATCATTAATATAGACGTCCCAACTTGATACGTTTTCAGTTTCATCAATTGTGAAATCACCCGTATAATCAACGACAATAGATTTTGTCAGTGTACCCGTTGGGTATATCATGGAAGTCTCAAATGAATCGGGGTTTTCCGGAAATGCTTTCTTTTTACCCCCTCTTTTATTTTGAACCAATTCATAAGAATTAAAAACCCTTGAAACTGCGGGAGCAACTTCAAACTCCTCTTCGTCCAATAAAAAGGCTAACATGGTAAATTCGTAGTTTTGAATATAAAATCTACGTCTTCCAATATCTACCACTGACTCATCTGCAATGCTGTTCATTATAATTGGAATATAATGACCATTTATTTTTCTATAGGCTTGTCGTGAGGCGAAAGTTTGAATTACATTTTTATTGAATTCATTTAACTCCCTCATTCTATTACTCAGAATCTTTACGTTATAAGTAATATCCACTGGAACAGGTTGAGGGATTTTGTAAATATCCATCCCTTTTACATTTCCGTTCCATGAAGGAACTGCGGCATAAAAATATTCTTTTCTATTTGGGATGTTGTAAATAATTGCTGGATTACTACCATATTTTACGTCAGGATTTCTGACGGTTGTAATAAATGGTAATTCGGGGTTTCCATTAATATCATTGAAGTCCCAAGTCTGAGTAAATTGCGACCAGTTCTGAGTTGTGATAATAATGTCCACGGGAGGTATAGTTTTACCCTCAACAATCGTTTGAAGTTCTTCTTTCACAAAATCTAAAAACCCCCTATCTAAATCGGCATGTAAAAGTGACTTAGGTAGATAAGTTCCATCTTCTTTAATGTATTCGAGCAATTGTTCTCTTCTCTGATAAAGAATCTTTTCAGGTGTGAGATTAATGTTTGGTATAATTTGTTTTTTAGGTAAAGCCATTACAATCCTCTAAATTCATTTTCACTAACAGGAGTTGCTGTGTATGAGAAATAAAATTTCTTATAACCACCGTAAGTGTGTCTGTTATCCCAGTTGGGAGATCCCGCATCAATAATAGAATAGTATCTAACTTGATCTTCAGTTATCCAATAACCAATGTAGTCACCAAGTTCAATATCAACTTTCAATTCTTCGAGTTCTTGTTGGTATACATGGAAGTTAAGAACACCAGGTTCGTTCTGAACGATTTTAGAATTACCCAAGAATTGTTCTGTTGCACCATCAATTTTAACGTAGGCATTTATTGACACAGGAGCCAAGAATTGAATACCGTCTTTTACCACTTCACCGTATACGTCATCGTTTACGGTTTTTGTTCTGTCAACTTTATACAAAACTATTTGGAAATTCATATCACCATCGAGCCATTCACGACCCATGGAAATATCTAAACCAAAGTCTTCACTACCGAAAAACTTACCCAATCTTGTAATAGGAACTTGTCTCTGTGCCATCTTACTTGATAAATATAACATAAATCATTATCTTTAAGGGTATTGGAAGAACAAACTAACATATCAGCCGTTGGTGTTTTGGAACGTAAGGCTTTGGAACTGTTGGAAAACTATGAAGGTGCCAACAATTATATCTTGCGGTTAAAAACCAAAATGTTGGATAATCCCAAGTTCTATCCAACTCGAGCTCAATCTGAATACATCATCAATTTTCATTCAAGGGTACCAAAGGTAGCCAAGAAATGGGTAGATTTGGATCCGTACTTTGCACAAAAAATTGCGGATGATAAATTGTTCACCACAGTACCCCAACAAATTTATATTGAAAAACTTCTTGTTGAGAAGGATACCTCCTACCATATTTGGGGGAAATTCTTTGAAAAAGATTTTGTCTACGATCTTTGGATACCGAAAGTTGCTCTTATCAGAGACAACACGGTAAAGAATGTTGAAATCGATTATTCGAAATATTCACATCGTCCACCACTCGAACACCAAAAAGAGGCAATCCAAAAATTGTGTGAAAACAAAAAGATGATTTTGGCCGATGATATGGGTTTGGGTAAAACCACATCAACGATTATTGCCGCCTTGGAGACGGGGGCCAAGAAAATAATGATTATCTGTCCGGCATCTCTGAAGATCAACTGGCAGAGAGAAATCGAAAACTACACCGACCGCCCTACATCAATTATTGAAGGAAAAAAATGGGAGGATGCCGATTTTATTATCATAAATTATGATATCATAAAAAACTTCCACGATGAAAAAAATAAAAAAGAGTCAATTATTCTTAATTCTAAGTTTGATTTGGTTGTTATCGACGAGGCCCATTACATACAAAATAAGCAAGCCCAAAGAACAAAACTAATAAACGACTTTGCTTTGAAGGTAGAACGACTGTGGCTTCTGACCGGTACCCCCATCACAAGTCGTCCCATCAACTATTATAACCTTCTTAACCTCATCGATTCACCTGTTGCTGTGAATTGGATGGCATACGTAAAAAGATACTGTAATGGATTTCAATTCCGAGCGGGTAAAAGAAAAGTGTGGAACGTCAGTGGTGCATCCAATTTAGAGGAACTCCGAGACCGTACCAAACCACAAGTACTTCGTCGCCTGAAGGAAAACGTACTTGACCTACCTGATAAAATCATCACACCAGTATACCTGAGACTTCGTTCAAAACAATATGAGGAACTTATGGGGGACTATTACGATTGGTACGACAAAAGTGGTGAGGCGGACTCCCTAACACTTCAGTTCACCAAACTTACTCAGGTTCGTCAGTGTATCGCCCAAGAAAAAGTATCCTCAACAATTGAACTCTGTGAGAACATTATCGAACAAGATAAGAAAGTCATTGTCTTTACAAACTTTACCAAAACTCTCGAAATGATTTTAGAACATTTCGGGAAAAAGGCGGTAAGGCTTGATGGTTCGATGAACCAAAGAGAACGTCAAGAATCTGTTGATAAATTTCAAAACGATGATACCATAAAAATATTTGTAGGAAACATCAAAGCGGCAGGAACTGGTATCACCCTAACCTCAGGGGAAGCAGTTGTCATGAACGATTTATCCTTCCTCCCATCCGATCACTCACAAGCCGAAGACCGTGCATATAGATACGGACAAAAAAATAATGTGTTGGTTTATTACCCCATTTTTGATAATACAATTGAAGGAATTATTTACGATATCCTACGCAAAAAGAAGGATATTTTTGAAACTGTAATGGGGGACAAAGAATCCACAGGAGATTACGTTGAAGAAATTCTTAAGTCCATCATTAGTAGAAGATAATAAGTTGGGGGTATTTATATTCAATAAACTATAGTACCCGAAATATGAAAAATATCAAAAACAAAATTCAAGTACTCGAAGAACGTATCCGTCAGAACGAACAACAACTTCACGAAGCCAAGAAAATCAGAGCCGAGAAATTACCTTACGGATATTCAGCCTTACGTCAGTTCATTGACCCCGAGACAATGAACATCCACTATAACAAACACTATAAAGGTTATATCACCAAACTCAACGATGCGTTAGATGGAAAGAATTATGGTGACTTGTCATTAGAGGAAATCATAAAAACAATCGAAAGATTTTCTAAAACCATTCGTGATAACGCCGGTGGAGCTTACAACCACGCAATCTTTTGGAAAATGTTATCCCCCACCGAGATGGAACCAAAAGGAGAAATCCTCAAAAAAATCAACTCGAATTTCGGATCTGTAACTAATTTCAAAAAGAAATTTGATGAATACGCAAAAAAAAGATTCGGTTCAGGATGGGTATGGTTGGTCCTAACAAAGAGGGGGACCCTCAAAATTATGACAACCGCAAATCAGGACAATCCTTTGATGAACGTTATAAAACAAGGGGGACATCCTTTACTCGGATTGGATTTGTGGGAACACGCATACTATCTAAAATATCGTAACAAAAGAGATGAATACATCAGAAACTTTTGGAAGGTAGTAAATTGGGAATTTGTTGAAGAAGAACTGAAACGACTCACTAACAAAAATCTTCAGGAAAGTATTTCTACAAAAAAAATACTAAAGGAACAATCTCAAATGAACTCATGTTCAGACCAAGAAAGAACAAGAATTAGAACAATGTTCAATAACAATCCTGATGTCTTGGAAATGTATAAGACCAGTATTATGGCTTTTTTGGAGGATGTTTTCAAAGACAAGCACTACGCAAGAAATGAATATGGTCCAAACACCGCAAGTGGAGTTTATGATTTAGAAAAACCAGGTCGTTCGATAATAAATTATTTGAACACAAATTACAGTGCTTTTTGTCCACTACTTCGTGACTTAAATTTGGTCTTGACCCGAGCAAACATGGATCCTATCAACTTTCAAGGTAAGACCAAAGAAGAACAGGTAAATGAAATGGCTCGTATGTTGGGATTTATAAACCAACTTAAGTTTAGAATTTTTGACCCTAATTCAAAGACGTTTCAGACTTTATTTAGAGTTTTAAATCAAACATCAGGAAAAGGAAATAAAACCGAGGATGTTGTAGAGAAGAAATTCAAAGAAAAATTCGGGGCAGAAAACATACAAAGGATTGGAGAACTTGGTAGTAAAGAAGACATGATGGGTGTTGATATCAAGGTAATGATCGATGGAAAATTACACACAGCACAAGTAAAACCGTTCGATTCAATTAATAAAGAAGATGATTTAGTAAGAATCGGTGGTAGTGCAAACGTAAAGAAGTACAACACAGATTGGATGGTTTTTGTACGTAGAGGTAAAGATATTGTTGTATTCGATAATACAAACTCCGAAATAAAAGACGGGTCATATTATTTTCCTGAAAATTCATTATTGTACCAATTCTAATTATTGGATATTTATATAGAAAAACATTAGGATGGCTGTAATTCCAGAACCAGAAAGAACCAAACTATATAACCGTATTCTCAATTTATTAGGGGCACCACTCCGTGCTGTAGAATTGGAGTATGAAATGATGGACTCACTATTGGAGTTAGCCGTCGGGGATTACGCTCAATATGTTCAAGATTGGTTGATCGAATCTCAATGGACTTCATTATATGGATTGAATTTAGAGACTGAATCTTTGGCAAACGCTTTAATCAGAAGGTCATTAGATTGGGAAACTCAATACACTTACGCATATTCCAAAATTGCAGGATTACAAAATGCAGGACCATATGTTCTTAAAAAAGATTATTTCGATCTTGTACCAAACCAACAAGTTTACGAAATACCCGCATGTAGAGAAATCAACCAATTACTTTGGTATTCACCAAGTGAAATGAACAATATGTTGTTCGATCCTTGGTCATTCGGATCATTTGGTGGAGGTGGTGGATTAGGTGGTCCAGGTGGATTTGCCCAAGCTGGTTTGGGTGGAGGAGGATACTTCTTCTTTTCATCTTATGATGTTATGTCTCGATTACAAGATATAAATGTAAAAAGAAGACTTATTCAGCCTGATTTACAATATCAAGTAACAGCCCTTCCCGATGGAAAGAAAGCGGTTTGGTTATTCAACACACCAGGGGGTAAATTTGACTTCGGTGATAATGAATTAAGTAGAGGAAAAGTATGGTATTGGTACTATGAAGTATGTGGTGATGAAAGGGACCTTTGTTTAAAAGACAATCCTGACATCGTAAAATTACCTTCTGACATTCCACTTGATGAAATTATGTGGATAGATCTTAACGAGCCCTCAAAAGTTTGGGTCAGAAGATGGTTTACTGCCTACTGTAAAGAGACCTTAGCCCGAGTTCGTGGAAAATTCAGTGGAAATTTGAAAACACCTGACAGTGAAGTTACGATGGATTACCAATCCTTACAAACAGAAGCTAAAGATGAAAAAGTTACACTTCTAACTGAATTACAACAGAGACTAGAAAGATTACGTCCTGAAAACCAAATGAAAAAAGAGGCTGAAATTGCAACTAACTTAAATACTCAGTTGAAATATAGGCCGATGACTATTCCAATAACTGTTGTATAATGTCTATTATCAGAACAATCCCAGTAGAAAAAATAATCAACGGAAACAAAGTCCGTACGTCTGAGTCTGCAATTATTTCAGAACGTAAATATGTAACCAACGGAGAATATGCGTTAGTTATCCGTGGTGTTGATTTGTGTGAAATTCAACTAAACTCAAAAACAACTGATAAAGTCAAAATCAAGGCAATGACAAATGTCTTGATCAAACCAGACACCGGAAGGATCGATGAAGAGTGGGATGAAATCAGTTTAGAAAGAGGTGCATGTATCGAACTAGTCAATATCAATAAGGGTTGGTACATCCTTTCCTCTGATGGTTTGAAAATTTGGTAATTCAACAACTTCTTTTTCCCACCCATTTTCAGCAATATCATACATGTAGGTTGGATTCAACCCTCTTCTTGACCAATAATTTAATTCCTGATCTGAGATCGTAAGTACATCCTGAAGATCATCTTGGTCACCTTCTGACAATGGATGTCCATTCAACAATTCACATTGTTTTGTAGTGAAAATACCTCGTTTTTCAGGATCATCAACAAGTAAATTTTGTCTTACCTCATCTTGAAACACAACCATCAAAGGTTCAATTCTTTTATTAAATGTTGACACAGCTCTTGCAACATTATAATCACCAGTCATTTCGGGATTTCTTTCAAGTTCTTCTTGATTTAGTAAATAACAATTCAACTGAATTCTTGATTCGGTATCTAACAATAAGTCACCCGTTTTCTTAAAATGTCTTTCTCGTTGTAAATCACTGTATTTTTTTGCGGGTACCTTCTGAACATCACCATGTGAGGCTCTTTCACCATTATTAACATACATGATAATGTCCCCCAAGTTTACAGCAAGGTTGTGTTGGATTGCTAACTCCATATGTGCTTGTCGTGACATTAGAGAACCCGCCTTTGTTTTTTGGGTACACCTAAACTTATATTCTTCTAAACTTTGTTTTACTTTAGCCTTTTGAGCGATCTTAATTAAAGGTATTTGTTGATCATAGATCCTTTCCAAGTATTCATAGTAATATTCTACAAATTCTTTTCCTTGACCCTTTAGGAGCATCTTGATTCCCTTATCTAAGAAATCCTCAATATATCCTGGTAATTTTTTTGATTTGATTGTGTTACCAACAAGTTTTACTTTTCCACTGTCAGTCATCAAAGCGTAATTTTTTCGAGCCAAGTTGATACATGAGGGCCAAACACCGTCATTATCCAAAGCCATCTCCCCTCGCATGAATATGTCATTATATTCAGCAATGTCGGCGGTGGCACCTGTATATTCTTTACCCTCCTTAACTTTCCAATTTAACCCACGACCGATGTACTTACGAGTTTCAACATCAGCTGGTGCTGAGAAGTTTACACCGTCAGTATCCATTACTAACGCTTCATAACCTCTGTTCATGAAAAATGAAATCATCTGTCGTAGATACTGACGACCTGTACAGGTGATTTGTTCACCCATATACATATCACCCCAATGATAGACTTGAGGTGCTGAAAGAGCACCGAACATCGAGTTGATAAAAATCTTGATAGGTAATTGTTTTCTATCGTAAGATTTAGACTTTTTGGGGTCAGATTCAGAATATTCTTCGGCCAATTGTTTGTATGAAATACGTGAATCTCGGAAATACTTTAACAATCCTTTCATGGCACCAGTAACATCACAAGTAGGAAAAACATCATGGACAAGTTGAATAGATGGGTACAGTGAAGAGAAGTCCAACTTCAATACATTTGTGGAATACCCGACTTTAATCAAACGAGAAAGTCCACCCACAAAATCTGTTTTAGTCTCCTTAGCTGGAATTGCCAAATTATATTTATAAGACCAAGCCAACATAATCATCTTCCACAAAGTTGCGGTACCCATAGTACTTACTCGTTCGTAAGTTGTGGGAACTAACGAAGCCAAAAGAAACGAACCTTGGTTAAATTCGTCGTCTACCTTAAGTGTTTCAACCAAGTCATCGTCAAGATACATCTCAACAATCTTATCACCTGTAACTCGTTCATATACATCAGGAAAACGTTTATCCAAGTCTTTAAATTTAGGATCATCCGCTCGTTTATATTTTCCATTTGTTGTGTTCAACCAATATTCTTCCTTTTTAGAATACATAGAACCAATTTCTGTGTGATCAATGTAGATACGATTGGCATCTTCGATTTCAAGATATTGTGTAATATATTTCAATCCCGCACTCTTGATACTAGAATTTATAGCTTGAGCTCTTCGTACAGAATGAAGAATATCAATCACGTTGTAACCCCAAATAGAAACCTGTGGATAACGCTCAACTTCGTTGGCAAGCTTCAACATTTGTTCTTTTTGAGTAATAGTTCTTTGTGGGTTAAGTGACTTACATATCTTTTTTACGTCCAATCCAAGTGCTTTACATCTTTCAAAAATCCAGAACCAGTCAAAGTTGAATGAGTTATAACCACCAATGATGGAAGGTTTTAGATGGTCAATGGTGTCAAAAAATTTGATTAGTCCAACTCGTTCCTTTTCCTCAGTATCACACTCAATCACTTCATGGAACCCAGTATTAGTTTTCATACCGATCATGAATATACGACCATCCTTAGGTTCAAGAGAGGTGGTCTCCAAGTCAAATACAAATCGTGTTATATCGTTGTATTCTTCATATCCTTTGAATAATCGTTTCTCCTTTTGAATTAGATATTGCTCAACAGGGGGTAACATCAAAAACAGTTCTCTTACATTCTCAGCCCATGGGTCAATTCCACCCTCACGAAAAAATTGTGTCAATGCTCTGTACCCAGCCAAACATTTTACAAGGTATGTCAAACCCTTTTCTAATCTTTCGTTATTGTGGGTCTCGAGTTTTTCAATAACAATTTTGTATTTTGACATTGCAGCTTTTTGTTCTGCCTTAGATCCCTTATAAAAATTTAAACCCCTTAGATCACCGACCCAAGCAAATGGAACAAAATGGTCTTTATTGATCGATTTCCCTTTTCCAGGTATTTCTTTGATTTTGTATATAGAATCAGTGATGTAATCGAATTCTATCGACACAATAAATTCTTCAGGGTCATTACCCTCCAAAAATGATTTGATTTCTTCAGTAGATATCATTTGACGTATTTTTTTACCCGAGTGACACATTCTCTTCCACACAATGTGGAATTAGTCTTTCTCATTCACCGATAAATATACGATCAATATGTTAGTCCGTCAACAACAGGGACTATCTGAAATAAAACTATCTTGGATGTTGATATAAAGTTCATCACGTAATGGAACAATCAAATCTCCTTGAGGTCCACCTAATAACGCTTGATTATATTTGATCAAAAATTGACCAACATATCTACCAACAGTATTAGTATCTCTTTTGGTAAAACGATAGTAAACATAATATTCAGGGGTGGCATTCACATCCAAACCAATCAGTTCTACGATATATGCTGGTTTGGAAACAATTTTTGGGATACCTGTAGCCTCATTTATCATTGTGAATGAAATTGTTGCGTCCTGCAAAGATTCCATAAATGACAAATACTCACTTCTACCGTCTTGCACCACTTGCATTTTCAGTAAAGGTAAAGTTGCATTCTTTTTTATGAAAAAATCCATAGATAGTATTTTACAATAAATACCACTTAGGATTCTTTTCTCAGATTACCATCGTAAAATTCGAATCTATCGTGTTCTGTAGGTGTCATCAATAACATACCTGGGTGTAAATTACCAGCAACAGTTTCTTGGTACATGTAACTCATCCAAGTTTGTTCGTATGGGTGTGCCCACTTTTCGGTTAAGAACATTTTCTTATTTCCTTCTTTGGTAACAACTTGTGGCCAATTACAGTAATAGATTTCCCCATTGATAAATGATACCCCCTTATAAGTTCTAATGTGTTTGAATTGAGTCCTTGGGGCATTAGGATCTTGTCCGTGGACAGGTAATTGACTTTTTTCAGGCCATCTCGATTCACGATAATTTTGAGGTACATTGTACCAAGACCACTGAGTTCCATTATCCCCAAAAAATTCTGAATAATTCAATTTTAGAAAATCAAAATTATTATTTTTTGTAATTTCCATAGAAATCCTATAAAGACCTTTTACATATCGGTTGAATCCATTTCTACAAACAGTCCCTTCATTCGGGTAAAAGAACATATCGTCTTCAAAAAACCAATAGAAGTCAAAATTATGTTCATCAACATGTTCGGCAATCCATTGTCTTCCACCACAAATCCCTAAATTATCTTTCTTGATATGTTCGAATCCAAATTCATTACATATTTCTTGATACCTTTCTGTTGTTGTAAGATCTGAAGAATTATCTAACAAAAACTTTCTTGGTTTATCAATAAAGTCTTTATCATATTTTATCATCGAAGTTATAAGAGTCTCAAATTGTTTGGGACTATTGAATGTTATGACATACAATGCGGTATTATCAATTTCTAAATTTTCATTTCTTGGTTGGATTGGTTCTTTAGATTTTTTTTCTAAGGTATCATTTTTTAAATCTTCAAAAAACTTACCCATTAATCCGTTACTTTCAATTTCAAAATAATTTACCAAATCAGGGTGTTTATAACAAAGAATTGTAAATAACGATTCTTCAGTGCCCATAAGTCCTGAATTCAACGTATTACTCATCAAATTATAATACAAACCATTCAAATCGGCAACACTTTCTTTTGGTCCTCCGAAAAAGCCACCTCTTGCCACCATATCAACTTTACTACCAGCTAATTGATTGATTTTTTGAAAATTAAAACCATGAATTTCCGTATTGGCTTCGTATGGAAAACAAACAAAGGAAAATTTATCAAAATATTTTGGTAATTTATCTTGTACTTTGTCATGAGTGAAGTAACCAGGATGAACGGTGTTACTTAGTCCAGCATCAATCCAAAATAAATAATCAGAATCAAATTGGTCCATAATTTTTGCATCATGTAACAAAAACATTTTTGACATAACTAATGGATTATACATCTCCAAACGGGCCTGTGTGGATTCTGATAACCATCCTGATTGAGCTAACCAATCTGGATTGGTTCTGATGTTTTGAATTTGATTATAAAATTCTGACTTAAACCAATTTTGGTCTCTAACAATAAACTGAGTATTATCATCCCTTCGACGTTGTCTAACAAAATCTCCCAATTCTTGTTCACCAAAAATTATCAAGTTTACGTCCACTTCTAGAAGTTGTTCGAACTTTTGCAAATAATGGTCAAATGATCTAGACCATCCTTCCCCTAAGGTATCGCGTTTTATATTCCAAAGACCTGTAACAAAAGTAACTTTCATCTTATTTCATTTTTTTTCTACATGCCCAAACGACATTTTTGAATGTTTCATGAAGATAACCTTCCAAATTATTTAATTGACAGGGACCTTCGATATCACTATCTTGAATTTCTAACCAACTCCAAATTGTATCATGGACGAATTCTCTGAAATAAGTTTCATTTGGGGAATAATCGTGTGCCATAATCACATCACCTACTTTTAATAAGTTAGATAAAATTCTAAACTCATTTTTCTTACTTCCTCCATCACACAAAACTAAGGTAGTACCCTCGGAAGTTATAAAATCAATAATTTCTTGACCATTTTCCAAATCAGAATATTGGTGGTTGAATACGTTTTTAACTTTAATTTCGATGTTTGCACCATCATTTACGTGGTGTCTAAGATATTGTGGTTCATATACATCGTAGGTAACTAAACGTGTATCTGATAGACCAACTCTATCCAAAATATCTCTAATCATCAGAGTAAGCCCTCCTGATGATGTTCCAATCTCCAACACTTTCGTTGGTTTTAGATCAATCAAAAGCTCTTCAAAAGCCTTTTCTACATTGGGGTGTTGCATGATAGTTAACCCCTTATAAACAAAATGTCCCGAAACACTCATATTAAATTTTTCTTATTAGGTTTAGTGAAAAACTTGAATTATCATGTATCAAGTAAGGTTGAGTTCCAAACTTTGTGGTGATAACACCGTTTTCAAATTTATAGTAAGTTTCATCCAACTCGGCGGTTGAAAAAAAGTATTCCGAGTTCAGATCCTTACTGAGGTTATTTTCTTTCAAATTATAATATTGCCATACTCCTTGATCGTCCCAAAAATCTATGTTTGAATTCAAACAAATCAATTCAAGTTCTTTAAGTATTTGATAAAATCGGTTTGTATTTGATATAACAGCTCCTGAATTCACATAAAAGAATTCTTTTTGTGGTAGTTTGGTTTCAAACCAATTGGATACTGAGTCAAGATAAGGCCAACAATTTTTTTCGGTTGATATTACTATTTCCTTCCCACTTTGATGAAAATTATCAAATAATTCTTTACTACTTCTTGCAAACTTAGTGTCAGAATAATCAATATGTAATAAGTTGTCGTATTTCCCTAAAATTTTATCTTCGATAAATTTTCTCAATCTAAAAATTTTACCAAAGACTAGATCTTTTCTTTTACTAACACCGACATCAGTAATATTTGAGAAATCAAATGGATTGAAATCATTACTAAAATTTAGATAAAAATCCTCATCATCGATATCATATGCAAAACGTGTTTTACATTCAATCTTTGAGGGCTCCTGACATCCAAGACAGTAGTATGTAGAAATTATTGCGTTTTTCATATTAAGCTATACCTTTCAATTATTCTTGGACTTCCATAATTCCAACCATTATCATGAATAAAAAATGGAAATGAATTTGTGGGAATGTATTGTACTTTTCCATCATTGGTTTTATACGACTCCGCACTTGTCAAATAAGTACTTACAAATATATTACGACTAGTATCCAAAGTGATTTTTGGAGAAAATTCATTTATAAAATAATAGATAAATACACCTTGATCTCCACCAAATGTTTTATATTCAATTGGAAAAACGTGTTCAATAACAGATTCCAAAAAATCTAAATACAAATTTTTCTCACTCATCTGAAGTCCTGCATTCAAGAAATTAGATTTATCTAAGTTTTCTTGAGGGTATTTGTTTATGGGTTTCCAACTTGAAATATCATTAGGGTATTGATGTCTTTCGGCAGAGAAAATAATCCCACCTGTATAATCAATATCATTTATGTTTCCAATGCAAACAACATCAGTCGTGTCAGAAAAAATAAATACATCATCATCAATAGACTTTAGTCGGTCAGATAACAAAAAAATTCTATATAACAAAAATTCATATTGATATCCGAACTTGGAATGAAACTCTTTTTCTAATTCCTCGAAATTTGTTCGATTGTAATGAATATTGATAAAATCTTTCTCATTATTGTGTTTAATAAAACTTCTATAGAGGATTGTTTCTTCAATATGAGATTCATCCCCGTATGACCAAGTGACACTTATTAATTTCATATATTACCACTTAGGAAATGATCTGATTATATATTCTTCCCAATGAGTTTCATAATGCCATAGATTACTATATGAAGAATATTGTGTTGTTAGTGATTTCTCATAACAAAGAGCGGTGAAATGTCTTTCTAAGACATCCAAAGGTTGATCCAAATTATAAAAATTCACACTGCTTGGGTTGGAAACCACATTGTATCCATAAACGCTCAGAGTTAACAATTCATCAATCGGAACGTTATTGTGATTATCATGTGGATATATTGGATATTTTTCCAAAATGTGCTTTGCAAAATCTTTTTTTATTAGATAAGATTGAGCATGAGAAACCGAAGATACTTCGTAACAATTATTTTCTCTTAATAATGGTGTCCTTCTGTTTCTACAACCTAACCAAAACAAATCCCATTCAGTTTTGTTTATATTATCAAAAATCTCGTTTGACTCCTCTATTAAAAAATCCAAAAACAAACAATCATCTTCCAAAACTAACAAAGTTTCATGGTCGGAATCTACCAATCTTTGTAATAAGTCAAAATGACTTCTTTTACAATTTGTAGGTCCGGAATCTGTGTTTTTGTTCGCTGATACCCTTTCTACACCTTCTATCTTGAATTTAGAAAGTTGTGATTCTAATTTTTCACGTCTATCCGTTCTTTCATCTAAATTGATGAAATAACCAATATCGGCAATTTTTTTACCATCAAACGTAACCATTATTATAAATTACCTGTAATTCTCTCACACCATCCCTTAGATGTTGAGAATGGCCAAACAACCCAATATGCTGGTTTGCTTTCTGTTTGGAATTCTCTCCACACTTTTCCGTAACCATCAGGGTCATTCATAATACGTTGAATTTCATTGATGTCAGCATCTTTTCTAAAGAGAGTCTCATCATTTGCCCCGTGGAACGCAACAACCCAAAATTCATAGTCTTTTTCAGGTACCGAAGAATAATTGATATCAATACAATGTTTAAATACTGACGCAAAGTTTTTCTTCCATTCATCCTCAGTTTCATAGTTGTACGGGTTTGGTGGATAATTTTTATCCAAAGTGTACTGTTGTACTGCTCTTTTTTCGAATAATAACCCCGCATACTTTTCATAATCTCTCAAACTTCTTTCAGGACCGAAACCAAAAAAATCTTCGTGACCTTCTTGTTCAAGACCATCCATACCGAATAATTTTCTATTTAGTAGGTGGGACTTATTATTTCTATCAACCCATTTTTTATCATCATCCCATTGTTTGGTTCTACCTTTTCTAGTATATTCATGCCAAATTAGAACTTTATGTGGGTGAAACAAGTCATATCCCCAAGTATAGGCTCTTGCAGAGATAGATATTTCTTCCCCGTGGAAGTAGTATTCGGGATTATGTTGGACTTCTTTTGAGAATTGACCTATAGTAAATGCAAAGTGAGCTGAATAAAATCTTGCAGGTACTGGTTGTTTCATATCTTTCCAACCAGGAATTGTCTCGGGTAGGAAAAATACTGCACCCTCCGGAATAAATCTATCAAAAACCATTCTCCAAGGTTCTTGAACCCTTCCTTGAGGGTCATTATCGGGGTCAAATGAGGATACATAACCTGTCAAAAGTGGTTTTTTGTAACCTTTTTTCTGAAGTTGTTTTACCATCTTAATCATCTCATCATCCCAATTTGGTGCAAATCTCATATGAGAATCAATTTGAAGTGTGTATTCTTCATCTTGATACAATTGTTGAACTAAATTTCGTGCCCAACATACACCTTCAGCCTCTTCGTGAGGAATGTTTAAAATTCTGAAACGGTTATCCTTTTCGAACTCGGACAAATCATCGAATTTATCGTCAGGATGAAATTGTCGTGCAACACCGATTCTAAGATTTTTTGGTCTTTTGGCGTTTTCTAACATGTTTTTGATTGTAGGGATAAGCTGTGGATCCCTATAAGAAGCAATTTGAACAAAAATTTTCATGAAGTTTTTTTACAAACCTACACAAAAATGAGAAAAATTAAACAGAATGATTGAATTAAATTATTTAGTTCTAAGTTGATGTCAATTTTCACCTAAAACTATTTTATTTTACAATAGAGGTATTGCCCATTTATTTGATAAATAGGATTCTATTGCATCCAGTTCAAATGAATCGAGTGCTCGGCTATAGACTAAAACGTCCAACAAAAATCCATTGTAATAGAATTGTGTGGTGCCTGCCGCTTGTGGAGTGTAAGATACACCCATAAATATATAATCTGTAAGAGCTGAAGTCGTTGTTCCCACATTTGAAGTAAATGTCATAGTCTGTTCAACAGAATCAATTCTGAATTTTAGTCTGTCAGAATTATTTGTTCCACTACCACTGAATACGATAGAAAAAATATGGGAATTTAAATCTACTGGGGTGCCTGATACAACCCCAAATCCACCTGCTTCAGCAATATTATATGTTCCACCACTTTGTCTCAGATATACAGAATCCAAACCAGTGTTTCCATCAGATCCTCCTTGGATATATTGTTCCGTAGCACCAGTATTTAACACACGAGCAACTACTATTATAGTTTCACCTGATTTAGCCGCTAAATCTGTAAGAGGATTCACACTAGATCCCATCGATATTCCATCGTAATAGGTACCACCCAAACCATTTTGAACATTACTCCACCACTCAGGTTTACATGACCCACAAATGGCATTCGCATTATGCGCGCTCGATGACGAGTCAACCCACTGAGTAAATGTATCACCACTATCAGGTGTTGGTGTGTAGTAAGTTGCTAAACTACCCTGATAATAAATTTCAAGTGTTGGGTCTGATGGGATAACTGCCTGAGTTGGAGAAGGTGTTAGTGTTGGTGTCAAACTTGGAGTTGTAGTGAGTGTTGGTGTTTGTGTTGGCGTGTCAGTAATGGTTGGAGTAGGTGTTGGTGTTGGTGAAACATCAACAAAAGTTACATTGACACACGGACATTGAGGTACAACATTGCTTACTGTGAATCCTGTGACACATTCTCCAGGTTGTAATACAGGACTCAAGTTAAATGTATGTACATGATCTCCCGACGCAATTGTTTCAGTTCCACAATATACTGTACCCAAATCACCGTAAGCACATCCAGAAACAACATAATCACAAACAGCATTCGCATTTATAGTAAACGATGGATCATCAAATAATGTTAAATCAAAATTAGTACAACCTAATAATCTAACTCTAAGATATTGTTGAGTGAAAATTCCACAAGTTGGCGTAACCGAAGGCGTTTGAGTAGGAGTTTCAGAAATTGTTGGTGTAGGCGTCTGAGTAGGTGTTTCAGAAATTGTTGGTGTAGGCGTTTGAGTAGGAGTTTCAGAAATTGTTGGTGTAGGCGTCTGAGTGGGTGTTTCTGAAATAGTAGGAGTAGGCGTTTGAGTAGGTGTTTCTGAAATAGTAGGAGTCGGTGTCTGAGTAGTAGTTTCAGATGGGGTTTGTGTTACCGTCTCTGTAGGAGTTACAGTCGGAGTCAATGTTGACGTTGGAGTTGGAGTTTCTGTCAAAGTTGAAGTTGGGGTAAGCGTAGGTGTCTCAGAAATTGTAGGTGTAGGAGTCTGAGTTGGCGTCTCAGAAATTGTAGGTGTAGGAGTCTGAGTTGGAGTTTCAGAAATTGTAGGTGTAGGAGTCTGAGTTGGAGTTTCAGAAATTGTAGGCGTAGGAGTAGGGGTTTCACTTTGAGTAGGAGTTTGTGTCGGATCACTAGTAGGTGTTATAGTTGGTGTAGGAGTTTGTGACTCTGTAATAGTTGGAGTTAGTGTCGATGTTGGTGTTTGGGTAGGAGTTTCAGAAATAGTTGGGGTAGGTGTTTGGGTAGGAGTTTCAGAAATAGTTGGCGTAAGACTTGATGTTGGTGTTACTGATAATGTAGGTGTAGGTGTCTGTGTTGGTGTTTCAGACATGGTTATACTAGGAGTGACAGTAGGTGTCAACGTTGAAGTCGGAGTAACGGAAGGTGTTGGACTTTCAGTAATCGTCGGAGTTGGTGATAGAGTAGGAGTTTGAGTCGGGGTTTGAGTTTGACTTTCAGTAATTGTTGGTGTTACAGTGGGCGTATTTGTAGGTGTTTGTGTTGGTGTTTCAGTAATAGTCGGAGTTGGTGTTGGCGTTGCTGATGCAAATATTGGTGTGGCATTCAATACAAATCCTGATGGATTGACATCAAAAAATTCAAATTCCGTATTTCTTACAACATTATCAAAACTTTTTCCACTTAAGACTACCTGTGTGGTACCACTTGTAGACCCTGACAAGAATTCATAATTGGTAACAATATATTCCGTAATGTTTGGTTCAAAGGATAATTTTTGAACTAACCCAAATGAAACATCACCTGAAAATACTTTCTCCAAACTTGCAACATAATCTATGACAACCGATCCTGGATTGATGTATGAATACACAACACCGTTGTCAGGTGATGGTGATGGAGTCATTGTTGGTGTTGGAGTTGGTGTGGGTGATGGGTTAGGTTGACCAATTACAACCAAACAGGTCTCACTGGTAGATGAGAAATAAATGAAATAGATTCCTTGTACAACACCATCTACAGGTGAATATACAAATGGTAGTGTCTGATAACCCAAATCGATAACTTGATTTGAAAAGTTCTTAAATAAAACCTTACCCGTCTGTCCGTTGAAATTATCACTACTTATTAGAACTCCTACCTGACTCATATTATATAATACTATTGAATTCTACATTTATTACATCATTACTATTACGATTGAAATTAAATGTCTGAGTTACGTTAGACCCTGTTGGATTCGGACCACTAGTCACAGTTCCGATTGGAAAACCATTTTTGGTCACAATGATTTGAGTTCTATATCCGGTAGATCCTGGAACACCACTTGGTATAAATGCTGTTACTTCTATACCACCTCTTATACACTCATCATAACCATCCCCTAAATCACCAGCTACTGAAGTTGTAACATTACCTGATGCTTTAGCAACACTTCCCGTATTTGAATATATTGAGGTTCCGTTCCAAAGACCAACAACCGCAGTACCTCTAGAAAAAGAACTGGCATTAGGTGTATCAAGTACAGTTGTGGTAATTGAAGTATTAGTTATTGGTAAACAACACTCACAAGGATATTGAAGGTCTATATATGTATTTACTATGAATTGTGCTGTTACGCTGAATGCACACACTGTGAAAGCATAAAATGCACCATAACTTACAACATCAACACTACCATCACAATTGATTATAGTATATGTATTTGGTATCTGAGAATAAACATTCCAAGTAGAACAACACGGTGGTGATGGTGACGGTGTTGGTGTATTTGTTGGAGTCTGAGTTGGAGTAAAATCAGGTGTTGTACTCGGAGTTGGTGTCGGAGTCAAAGTCGATGAAGGAGTTTGAGTAACAGTTGGTGTAGGTGTGGGTGTGGATGTTATAGGTATGATACAATCACAATCACCTTGACTAATGATTTGAACATCACAACTCAACGATGATGGAATGATGGTTATAGTATTTGGTCTTGCACATATTGTAGTCAGGGAATTTGGTGCAAATTGTTGAGTTTGTAGATTATCGGCACAATCAATGTAGGACAATGTGACACCACTACATTCATAATAACTTACATCTATAACAAAACTACGACAACAATCTTCAGGATTTCCCGAAGGACTTGGTGTTAGAGTGTTCGTGGGTGTTGGAGTTGGAGAAACCCCAGGCTCAGAACTTGGTTCAGGTGTATTTGTAATTGTAGGTGTTGGTGTAGGTGTAGAACTTACGGTAGGACAATCCACCAATCCTCCCTGCCAATACGTATTACCACCTATAGTAATGGTATTTTGATTACTTCGTCCAACGACCAAGTGTATTTGTGTATTTCCGGTATCCGACCAGCATGCTGTTTGTCCAGTATATGGTGAAATATTTAAAGCGGACACAATAGCATCAATTGGTATGTAATACCCATAGTATGTACTTGCAGCAAAAGCTTGTCCCACAATTTTTCTATTACCCGAAAACTCGGCAGCCACCGCAGACCCCGAATCACCTCCATATATGGGGTATTGACAAATGTTGTTTGTCGGGGTAGTCGATGCTGACGCCACAAACTCAGTCACACCGTAAAAATTAACTAGTTTACCAACCCCTTGATTACTATACCCAAAAACAGGTATTACAGCATTTTTTAATGAAGGGATTAATTTCATATCATCCTCCCCTTTGGCACCTGTGGTTCTACCTGAAGAGAATAGATACTTTTGAAAAGGTGTAATACTATTCAACTCGGAAGTTGTCGCAAAGTCCATAGGACCTGTCCAACCTGTCATTCCAAATTGTTTGTACGAAACAGTATTTGAAACATCAGATTCATTCAAAGTGAAAATAGCGGTATCCACATAGTTTGGTGAACTCTCTCTCAGAGGTAAATATTTTTTTACAATACCAACCGCGTTTTGTGTTCCAACGAAAGAAGAATTTTCCCAGCCTGGTTGAATAACCAAATCATTAACAACATTTGTGATTGGATTTGGTAACGTTCTATCGCTATCAATAAAGGGATCGTCAATAATTACGTGAGCATTTGTTACACCACAAACTGAGTTTGTATCATTATCTACGGCAACAAAACCCAAAGTACCCACAGAGTTAGACATACTTGTTACGTTGGTAGTTGACACTCCACCTTGGATAGGTCTGATCAAACCTCTGTTACCAGGAGGTGTTGTAATCCAATTATAAAATGGTGGAGGACACGCCTGAACCAAATTAGGTATTTCGAACTCAATAACATCCGTTATGAATTTATGACCGTCTCTTTCGATTTCTTTTGGAATAATATCTTCAGGTAATAATTCTTGGATTGGTTTTTTCTGCAAAACTCCGAAAACTAAACCCAATTCATCAGTATAAACACCATTTGTCTTTTTTGCACCATAACCAACCATCACAACATTATCAGATGTCGACTCATGAAGTTCTGCAGTAATCTTATTCAGTAAGGCACTATCTAACATGGTAAGTTTGGTATAAACATAAATATGGATTCAGGACATTCTCCTGAACTTGGAGTTATTGTTGGCGTAACGGATGGTGTTGGAGTTGGACTCGCGAACTGAGTAGGAGTGACACTCGGAGTTGGTGGTGGAGTATCCTGAGGGGTTTGTGTCGGAGTTGGGGTAGGTGTATTACTAACTTCCACAAAATTCCAATCCAAATCACAATTATCTATGATACTACAATTCAGACAATAAGGATTCAACAAATCATATTGGTCATACAGAAGCTTGGCATTGTGTTGAATTTCAGGAACCGATAGTGGTTTGGCATACATGTGGAATGTTGAAATTGCACCATCAAAAGTTCCGGCAAAATATTTTTCCAACAAAATGTTCGTTGTCAAACCACTAAGAGTGGTCCCACTGAGAATATTATCAGGAAACAGTTCAGGATCCTGAATGTATTCACCACAAAAAGTCTGTGGCATGGCTGAGAAAACCAAGTTTTCGTGAAGACCCTGAGTTCCACCACCCCAAGATATATTGAACGGTACACCTACTTGAGTTTCTTTGTGTCCGTATAATCCTCTTGGAATTATCTCTTCGAAATTATCAAAGGTTTCGAAGTGACGACCGTTCACGTAAAGTTTTAATTTACCACGACGATAAAACTCCTCGAGTAACCAATCGTAATTCAATTCCACAAGTTCTTCTTGGACAGGATTTACTTGGTTATGAGTAATCGGTGGTTGAATAAGTGATACAGAATTATTTGCGGTAGATGCGGTGTAAACTAAGTTTGATATCACACCAAGACCCCCTCTATAATATAAATCACAGAAGTCCATCCATGTGTACCTCTCAAATACTGCATCTACCAATACCCAGTGTTCTTGAGTCAGATACTCTGTACCCAAACAATCATCGTATATACCACGTGTCGAACAGTAGTTGTTTATAGAATACCCTGTTTGACTTTCAAACCCTATGGTCTCACAAGCACCTGTTGTCACACAATCTCCCGTGAAAGTTAGAGTTCTGACACAGATTTTAGGATTGGCAGGATCACCACTGAATCTTATGGCGAATGCGTTTGACATTGAGTCAAATAATGGATCGTGTTCGGGTTTTGGCGTTGGTGGTGGTGGAACACAACAACTACAATATGTAACACTGTGTCCACTTGTATATCCTGTTTCAGGGTATACTTTTACACAATATGATTCGGCGTATTCCAAGTAATTTGGTTTGTCTACCCTCCAATATGGGAAGTCACCTTTACCCACATTTTTGGTTGACACAAACTTCATTTGTCCACCAACTGGGTCATAACTTTCTACAACACCCTCGATGTATTCTAAAACATCATGATAAATTACAACTTCATCACCAGCTTGCCACAACAACTTGGGTTCAACGGTGATCGTGCCACCAGACACTCTAATATCCAAATGAGTGTAAGAAGTCGTTGTGTACCCTGAATTTAATATTTCACACATACATGAACTCAGTCCTGTAAGTGGTGTTGTAACTCTTTCATAATTTGGATCACCTGAGTTTTTACCATCAGCGGCGTGCCAAAATTTGTTTTCAGCACGAGTACCCATGTAAAAGAAAATACCTGAATTATCAGGATAATAGTCGTTCAGGGTAGTCTGTCCTGGTTGTGGATTGTATATATTACCAAGTCTCGGTTTTAGGGTCATTTCAACAGTCCATCCTTTGGGATATCTTGTTGGTAATATTTCATAATCGTAACCAAATAATTTGTAAAACCCTTGATAGAAACCTCCGTATAATTCATGATACTTTCCAATTTGTGCAGAATCATATGATACTATATTATATAGAGTTCCGGCGGTAACACCTGAAAATCTGTGATTAGGATTCCATGTGTGTCCTGTTACTTGGAACATTTTGAATCTGCGGTCGTATTTGTACCTATCGAATTTCTGAGAGTCGGGTAATAATCCCATGGTATACTCTATACTCTGACCACTCATACAATCAACCAATCCATTATCAGTACCTGTCAATCCAATGTCACATATTGTACGAGAAGAAAAACAATCCAATAAAGGATCGTATGGATTGAAATAATTTTCAGAAATTAATACATTTTGGTAATCGTAATCTTGATAATTTAGTTCAAATCCTTGATTGGAGCCTGAAAAATTAAGGTCAATTTTGATTGGCATTACATCCCCATCAAACTCCCCGATTAAATTAGGTGAGAATACAACTTCTTCGTTGTATTGTCTCTCATCTGACGCTAAACTAAGGTCTGATACTTCTTGTACTGGTTTTAAAAACCATTTATTATAGACGTATTGATTGATGTTCTGATAAGCCATATGTGATAAATACTTTTACTGAGGTATTTATAAGTAAAAAATGTTTATGATAACTTACGGTCGAGAATATTTTTCAAATAATTTATACTTTTACCTTAAAAAAAAGGGTGAAAACATTGATGTTTATTATTCTGTAAATGATACAATCAATGAAGCCAGATTGATGGATGAAATCATTACTCTCCCTCATAATAGAGAAAAATCATTATTTAAACTTATGGAAAAAGTTATGAAAACTAAAAAGAAGTTTAGTAAAGATGACTTGAAAAAATTAATTTCGAAATTAGGGAAAGAAGAGAAAAAAGAAGAAATAGACGAGTTAATCGATTTTGACGGTACAATGTTGAATTCTAAGATTCCAATTCACGATCCAAAATTATCCCCCACTAAAACTATGGATCAAACTGTTTTTGCTGCAAGACAAACCAACGATCCTGTTATGAGAGGTTATAGAGTTTACTATGGTGAAAGTGTTGTCAGAGAAGAAGACCTTACTGGTGCTTTTGGTTATGATGTTGTTTCAGGTGATACCTACGAAGAATGTGTTGATAAAATGACACAAATGGAAGTTGAGAATCCTGAGGAAAGATGTCAAGCGTTCGGTAAATCACCAAAATTAGATGAAAAAGGACAAGAAAGATTGACTGAAAAAGAAATCAAAGAAATCCAAAGACAAAAAATGATAGGAATGTTAGAGGATTTGTTAGTAAAAAAATCATCTGATGATGGAATTAAATCTAAGGACTCAAAAGCATCTAAAGTTTTATTAAAGAATATCAAATCTATAAAAAGTATGGCAGATAAAGAGGGATTATCTGTATCAGAACTTATCAAACTATTGAGGGATGAATAAAGACTTATATGATAAGAGATGGGATTTCCCACAAGATATGCGTAACCACATGAAAGTATGTTTTCAAAAGGTAAAAAATGCTAACGCAAATATAGAAGGATTTAATAGAAATTTACGTTTACAGAAAACTCAGAGTTTAAGTTACCCAGAACTCAAAAGAATAAAAAACTTTTTTGATAGTTTCCAAGGACCACAAACCGACGCACCATTTATACTGAATGGTGAAAATAAAATGAAAAATTTTGTTGATTCAATTCTATCGGGGGCGAGACAATCTTTGAATGGTTCTGAAAAAATCAAAAGAGACACCGCAATGGTTACAAATGACTTAGGTGTTGATAGCCCAAATCAAAATTTGAACATATCAAAATTTGATTCGAAAAAAAACTCTTTGGAAAAACATGGCCTACAAGTCACTGAAAGTCTTGAGAGAATAAACCAATTAATTAGAAAAATGTAACATGGAACAATTACCTTTGGATTTTTCACAACCAAAAAACAAATTGACAGAAATTGCTGAATTTGAGAGAAAAAAGAATCTCGTAAAAAATGACTACTCCCAACAGGGTCAACAATATTCATCAACAAATCCAGATGCTATTGGAGACGGTGATGAAATTGGACGTGGTACAGGAAGCTTCTTGGACGTATATAATGTTGCTGCCGGAACATCCGTAGATGTTTTTGAAAGAAAAATGAACATCAAATTCAACGCATATCAACCTAATAAACCCTATACAGTAGGAGAATAACATGAAACTTCTCAAGGCTCTGACACATCTAATTACCGAAGCCGCGTCTATAGATGATATAAGACGTGCTATCGATCAAAAACAAGTGTGCTCAATTTATTATGATGGTGATGAACCAGGTGGTAAGGGTCTTAGAGAAATTGAACCAGTTGCTCTTGGTAGGTCAAAAAAGGGTAACTTAATTTTTAGAGCGTGGGATCAGGCAGGAGCGTCCCATACAGCGTACCTCAACGACCCACACAGCCCCAAACCAGGGTGGAGATTATTTCGTGTGGATAGGACAAGTATGTTCAAACCATTACGAAAGAACTTTACTAAAGCTCGACCTGGTTATAACTTTGATGGTGATAAAGATATGACAAGCATAATTACTATCGCTAAATTTGATACAAGAGAAACAGTATAATGAATCCTGAATTATTACAAAAATTAGTCGTTGCAAAAAAAATAATGGATAAACAACAGTCTATTCAGAGAGGTTCTGTTGCAAATATCAATAATCCGGTATTAGAATCTTACGAACCTGTAAACGCAACCTATAACATACCCCAAGAATTTTTGGGTGAATCCCCACAACCCAAGCCAATTCCAAAAAGTCAAAATACTAAAGACAGAATCTTAAGTTCAAAATTACCGGACGAAATCAAAAGATTGATGATCGAACATCCGATTGAACAACCAAAAACTATGGGTACAGAGACAGTTTTGAGTGACGAATTAGTTGAAGCAGCATCCAGATTGATGAATACAGACGCCTCAGGAAAACTCAAAAAACAAATGGTATCTCAAAGAGAAATCATTTCTGAAACCACGGTTGATGATTCTAATTTGAAAAATATGTTACGTGAAGTAATCAAAGAAGTTTTATCTGAACAAGGTATAATTACTGAATCCAGTCAAAAGACTAAAGAACAAATTACTTTTAGAGTAGGACAACATGTCTTTGAGGGCGTAATCACCAAAATCAAGAAAGTTAAGTAATTCCTTTTTTTTACTAATTCTTTTTCCTATATTTTAGGAAAAAGTATTTTTATGTCCAAAATCAAATTATTGGTAATTCCTTCAGATAAAACAGGAGTTGGTAAATTCAGATCGTTAGATCCTCACATTTTTCTGCAGAACATGTATCCCGAAGATTTTCATATTGACATCTTATATGATGTTGATATGAATGACGATGCCTTTTGGAAAAATTACCAAATTGTTCATTTCCACAGAACCATCGGACCTAATTATGATTTGATGGAATCATTCTTAGCGAAGTTGAAATCCTTTGGTATTGTGACAATTATGGATTTGGATGATTATTGGTTGCCAGGAAAGGAACATCCAATTCATGATTTAATCATGGCAAACAAGTTACACGAAAAAATTGTTCGTAATTTGAAAAATGCTGAAAATGTTATTACAACAACATCAATATTTGCCGATGAAATTAAGAAATACAATAAAAATGTCGTTGTATTTCCAAACGCAATTAATCCTGACGAACCACAATTCAAGGAAAAGACTATTGAATCGGACAAACTTAGGTTCGGTTGGTTAGGTGGTTCTTCTCACCTTCACGATTTGATGATTTTGGAAAGTTTGTTTCCCAAAATCAACCCACTAAAAGATAAAACTCAATTTTTCCTATGTGGCTTCGATATAAGAGGTACGGTTACGGAAATCAACCAACAAACGGGTGAACAGAAACAAAGACCCATACAACCTATGGAGACCGTGTGGTATAAATACGAGAATATTTTTACTAACAAATACTCTTTAATTTCACCAGAATATAAAAATTTCCTTATGAATTTTAAAGAAGAAGATGATAGTCTATTCTCAGATCAGTTTTACAGAAGAGTGTGGACAAGACCAATTCAAAATTACGCCAAAAATTACGCAAAGTTTGACGTGTCTATGGCACCATTAAAGAACCATATTTTTAACCGAGTTAAGTCACAACTAAAAGTTATTGAAGCCGGATTCTATAAAAAAGCTCTGATTGCATCTGATTTAGGACCTTACACCATAGACCTAAAACACTCATTAGAAAATGGAAATTTCACAGATGGTAACGCTTTATTAGTCAAAGAGGGTCGTAATCATTCCGATTGGTTCAAGTACGTCAAAAAACTTGCAGACAATCCTTCATTTGCCGAAGATTTGGGTGAAAGATTGTATGAGACAGTAGCACCTGTTTACGACATCAAAATTGTTACAAAAGCAAGAGCAGAATATTATAAATCTTTAGTATAAAATGATTCAACCGCAAATTACCAAAATTTTGTTTTTTGATTTGGAAACCATCGGAATTACCAAAGATTTCGATGAGCTTTCTGCAAAATATCCTGAACTGAAAAAACAATTCTTGAATTATTTTGATTGGTTCATAAAAAGATTCCCTGAAGATAGAGACCTCGAACCCTCTCAGATTTTTGTAAATCGTGCGGCTCTTGTACCTGAATTCTCAAGAATTGTTTGTGCAAGTTTTGCATTCGTAACTTCAGATGGAAAAATTCATAAACAAACTTTTGCTGATAAAGACGAAAAAAAACTATTACGTGACATAAATGATTTGATGAATAAAGTTTTCAAGTTAGACTTTTGGTTATGTGGTCATAATATCAAAATGTTTGATATTCCTATGTTACTGAAACGAATGGTAATTCACGGTATCAAGCCATCACCATTACTACCTAATTATGACACAAAACCTTGGGAAATTAAAGCGGTTGATACCTTAGACATTTGGAGAATGGGTAACAATTTTGGTTTAGCGTCTTTGGAATTAATGTGTGCTGCTTTGGGAATCCCATCACCTAAAGAAGGTGAAGTGACTGGTAATAGAGTTCATGAAGCTTATTATGATTACAATCAATTAGATTTAATTGTGGAATATTGTGAAAGAGACGTGCTCGTATTAATTGATGTCATAAAAAAATTCAAAGAATTACAATAATGTCAACAAATGAAGAATTAGCCAAAGAGTTAGAAAAACTCATGCACGAATTAGGTGATGATCTTTTGGATGAGGTGTTTGAGATAGAACTTGATGGACTTCCAATTAAGGAACTTGACGAGGCTATTATGTCTGGCGACCACCAAATTCCTTTACGATATAAAAAAATATCGGTCGACGCTATTGATCCCGTTTATAACTATTCATCAGATTCTGGATTTGATCTTCATTCAACTCAAGATGTGAAAATAAGTGGATTTGGAAGATTCTTGGTTCCGACTGGAATTAAGTTGGATATTCCCGAAGGATATGAAATCCAAATAAGGAGTAAAAGTGGGTTAGCAATGAATCACGGTTTGATGGTATTAAATAGTCCTGGAACTATCGATCAAGGTTATGATGGTGAAATCAAAGTAATTGTTTTTAATACAAATCCCTCAACAATCGAAATCAAAACAGGTCAAAAGATTGCACAAGCAGTATTATGTCCAGTTGTCTGTGGTAAGTGGGTAAATCTAATTTCCGTAGAAGAAATAAATGAAAAAGAACGTGGAGAACATGGATTTGGGTCTACAGGAATCTAATACTAATGGGAATGCTATAAGTCCCGTTTTACCTGATGGTAAAAAAAACTATCTTATTGACATTGATGGTACAATAACTGAGGATGTACCGAATGAAGAACCCTGGAGAATGGAAACTTGTCTACCCTATACCGGCTCGGTTGATACCATAAATGATTGGTATAGTGAGGGTCACATAATCACATTTTTCACTTCAAGAACTGAAGATCATCATAAGGTGACTGAAGAATGGTTACAAAAACATGGATACTTTTATCATAACTTACTAATGAATAAACCTCGTGGTGGAAACTATCATTGGATAGATAATCACATTGTGAGAGCCACTAGATATGAGGGTAAATGGAACAAGATGACTAAGAAAAAATTAAACATAGAGGTATTTGAATAATGATTACAATAGGATTTTCAACAAGACAACACAATCAAGATTATATCGATTACATACAAAAAACATGTATGTTCAAGGAGGTAGAAATTATTGAGAAGGTAAACAATGGTGAAAAATCACTTTCACAGGTTTACAATGAAATCTTGACTGAATCATCAAATGATATTGTTGTTTTACTTCATGATGACTTAGAGTTTGACACCAAAAATTGGGGTGATAAACTATTGAAAGGATTTCAGAAAAATCCTGAGTATGGAATAGTTGGTTTGGCCGGAAGTAAATTTCTTCCTGAAAGCGCAAAATGGTGGACTGTTCCATCTACAATGTATGGAATTGTTAATCATAAACACGAAGGAAAAAAATGGACAAGTACTTATTCGTCTGATTTGGGACAAAAGTTTGAAGAGGTAATAATTACTGATGGACTTTTTATCGCATTGGATAAAAATAAAATTAAACATAATTTTGATGAAACTATTCAAGGGTTTCATTTTTACGACTTAGGATTTACCATAAAAAATTATTTAGATGGTGTAAAGGTCGGAGTGACAACAATGGTAAGAGTAACCCACCTTTCCATAGGACAAACAAATGAACAATGGGAAAATAATAGACAAACTTTTCAAGGAAAATATCAAAATCATTTACCTATCGATATATTACCAAAAGATCAGAATGAGACATTTATTTTTTGTCACGATCAAAATTTGATACTCGAGTTTGAGGAAACAAATAAGTTTAAAAATTTATATAAACACACTTACGTATTTTTAGGAAATAGGGAGGTTGACAAATTATCAGAACTCAACAACGTTATTATTGCAAGAAATTTAGAACACAACTTGGAAGAATACCCTTTATTTACGTCGTTCACCGGTTGGTATGCCTTGTGGAAAAACAAACTAATAAGCACGAAATATGTAAATTTGTTTGAATATGATGTAATTCTTGATCCGTACATTGATCAACATCACTGTAAATTTTATGAGCAAAATATTGAAATGATCGGATATGTTCCATTTCCGATTGCACATTATCAATTTATTGCGAATAAAGAGTGGGTTGAGTATATATTACCAGCAATTAAAGAAGTGTATCGACATGATTTGAATCAATATTTTTTGAAATTAGTTCAGAATAATCCAAAAGCTATTTGGTCTTCTACTTCAAATACGACCTTTAGAGTCGACATTTTTGAAGAATATATGAATTGGTTTGAACCACTAATACCCCATCTGAAAGATACTAAAACCTGTGGACACGCACATGAACGATCTATTACATTTTTTTCTCATATGAGAAAAAAGAAACAATTAATTACTCAAGGTATCTTACAACACTTACAACTTGATTCACATAAAACACAGGGCCATTCCGTAAACATGGATGATTCAATAAAAAAACTAATGAGCAATTAATATGAAATATATTAGTTACAGCCTTTGGGGTGACAAAGAAATTTATTTAGTTGGTGCTGTGAAAAATTTATCACAAACGAAAGAAATTTATAAAGATTGGCAGATGGTCGTATACTATGATCATACAGTACCCAAAAAAACAATCGAAGAATTGGTAACAAATGGAGCACTATGTATCGAAATTACGTCAGGTTTATACGGGATGTTTTGGAGGTTTTTTGCTGCCGATTTACCGGATTGTGAATACGCAATTTTCAGAGATTGTGATTCACGTTTGTCTATGAGAGAAAAATTGGCTGTAGACGAGTGGATCAAGAGTAAAAAATCTGTCCATATAATGAGAGACCACCCCGCACATCGAATACCTTACGGAAACAACACTTTAGGAATCTTGGGTGGTATGTGGGGTATCAAAGGTGGTACAATTCCCATGACAAAATCAATCGAAAATTTTACAAAAAATAAAAACTTAAATTATGGTAGTGATCAAACATTTTTGAAACAAATTTATTCGAGTTTTTATGACGATTCTTTTACTCATGATGAATTTTTCGGAGGTAATCCGTTTCCGTTGCCACGGGAAAACTATAGATTTGTTGGAGAACGAATGAATCCTGATGACAACCCAACCACAGAAGATTGGAAAGTTTTTTTATACAAATAACATTATGAAAGATATATTATTTCTTATTTTACATACCCATAAACAACAAGATAGGTATAAAAACGTTACTGAAACTTGGGGTAACGATTGTGATCACTTGTTTTATTCAGACCGAGAAAGCCACGAAAATAATATTCTCAAAGTTACAGACAGAGATGATTACGCATCTAACGAAGTCAAATTTTATGAAGTAATAAAAAATTTACCTGACAAATATTCCAATTTCCAATGGTATTTTTTTTGTGATAATGACACTTTCATAAATACAAATAAATTTTTTGAATCTTTGGAACTTTTTGATCCAAAAAAAGTTTATGGTCAAAAAATTAACACATGGCCTCAAGACAAAAATCTACATTATCTTTCAGGTGGGGCGGGATATCTTGTCAGTAACGAAATTATGAAAATATTAAAGTCTAATATAAAAAATTATAACACAACTTTTGCAGATGTTACAATGGGTTTGACGTTACGAGACAATAATATAGAAATAGAAAATTTCGACCTTTTCAAATCTCGACCTCCAAAATATTATAACATCCCCGATGAACAAATAAAAAATTACATTTCATTCCATTATATAAAGTCTTATAATGAAATGAATAAACTTTATCAACTGCGTGAACTATGAAATTTTTTAATATAGACCTACACATATCCATAATAGCGGATATGAGAAAAATTTTTACAGATTTGGGTCATGAAGTCGTTGATAAATCCTTATCTGATCACACATGGGTTTTTGACAGACCCAAAGATAGTGTTCCTATGTTAGACAATGGTAGATGGAGATCATTATCACCAAAACAATATAGCGATACGTTTTTTGAAACATATAAAAATGATATGGATGACTACGATGCATTTATTGTAACATATCCCCCACCATTTAGTTTATTGTACAAGCACTTCAACAAACCAATTATCATCAACAACCCGATAAGGTATGAATGGCCATACTCATTCAATAGTACGTATTGGGAGGAGTTTAATGATTTTTTGAGAGAGGGTGTAGATAAAGACCAAATAATTTTGGTTGCCAACAACATGTATGATAAATTATACATGGAGGGTTTTATAGGTAGACCAGTTGAGTTTATTCCAAGTATTTGTGATTATTACGGTGAATATTATCAACCACAACATGATGAATTTTTATATTACTACAAAGGTAATTTATCAGAAATTAAAAATCCGAAAATAAAAAGTAAAAACTCTGTATTCAGCACTCATAAACACGTTGATTTATTGAAGTACAAAGGGATTATTCACATACCGTATCAGGTGTCATACATGTCAATATTTGAACAATATACTTCGAACATTCCGTTGTTTGTTCCTAGTAAGGACTTTTTGTTTGATTTATACAAAAAAGGTTACAATGTTCTGAAAGAATATGCGTGGAATAAAGACTATAATAAACCATCAGGATCGCGTATAAAGTTTCAAGGAGAATTCGATCCAAATGATTATAACAACTTGGACTCCGTTTACCACTGGATTCAGTTTTCGGATTTTTATGATGAAGAATGGATGCCGTACATTATTCAGTTCGATTCATTCGAACATTTAGATAGTTTGGTAGACACTGTAGACACGGAAAAAATTAGTAGTCAAATGGCTGAATTTAACGCAAAACGAAAAGGTCTTATATACCAAAAATGGGATGAACTTATTAATAAAAAAGTAAAAAAATGAATATTTTGATAACTGGTGGTTTAGGATTTATAGGTTTAAACTCCGCCATAAAATTCTCTGAAAATAACAAAGTACATATTATCGACAATTTATCCCGAAAGGGTAATCTTCAAAATTACGAGTTGATAAAAAACAACAAAAATATAGAATTACATGTCAAAGATATTAGAAATTTTTTCGACATGGAAAAAGTTTTTACATCAATCAGACCAGACGTAATTATTCATTTAGCAGGACAAGTCGCGGTTACATTTTCAGTGAAGGATCCAAGAGAGGATTTCGAAATAAACGCTTTGGGAACTTTCAATATTTTAGAATGTATCAGGAAATACACTCCCGATTCTATTTTATTATTTTCGTCCACCAATAAAGTGTACGGCAACTATGAGACTGAAATCACAGAATTGGAAAAAAAGTATGCTTACAAAAATGTTGATGGTATTACAGAATCTACTCCATTGGATTTCCATTCTCCATACGGATGTTCTAAGGGTTCTGCCGATCAATATGTTAGAGATTATCATAGGATTTACGGATTGAAAACTGTGGTGTTGAGACAATCGTGTATTTATGGTGAAAATCAATTTGGTATTGAAGATCAAGGTTGGGTCGCTTGGTTTACTATAGCATCCAATTTTGGTAAGAAATTTTTTATTTTTGGAGACGGAAAACAAGTCAGAGACATCTTGTATGTCGGTGATTTAGTGGGTCTATATGAAAAAATCATTGATAATATTGATTTATGTGCTGGCGAAATTTATAACGTTGGTGGGGGTCCAAATAACACTCTATCGTTGTTGGAGTTGATTGATTATCTTGAAAGTCAAAATTCATCTTCACTTAATTATTCATATGACGAGTGGAGACCTGGTGACCAAAAAATTTATGTAAGTGATATAACGAAACTAAAAGAAACTATCGGGTGGGAACCTTCAACATCTGTACACAGTGGACTGAAAATTTTAGATTCTTGGGTGAAAAATAATGAAGAAAAATTTAGAATCTTAAATTTGATTTGATTTATGAAAAAAATATTAGTGATTTCGGAACATTCGGTTCCTCACCATTTGAAACTATTTTCTTCTGAAAGTGTTAGTGTTACTACTGTCACTATTGACAGTTTTCAAGAAAAATTAGTTGAGTCTCACGAAATATTTTTATTCTTCGACAAAAGTCATTTGACTAGTGAAAATTTTTTTGACACAAGCAATTTGGACAAGCTGGTTGACGCTTGGGGATATTTTTTTGAAAATGAGATTGATGTTTCCAACAAAATATTTTGCATCTGTTGTGATGTAAATCCTGGAGATACCAAAAAAATAAATGAAATATTGAATCCCATGAATATTGATGTTCTTTATCTTCCTATTCATAATTCAATGATACCTGAAAACAAGATTATTTGTGGTTCTCTAAATTCAGATGTATTTCATCAAATCACAGATTTGTTCTCTGTAATATCAAAGGACTTAGAATCTTATCAAACAACTTCAACATCCGCCGAGCTGATCAATTTGACATTATCTCAAATAAAAATTTCCCAAAACATTCATTTAGAAACGGTCCGTAGTATTTTAAGTGAGAACTCAGAAAAAGATGATTATAAAATTTTTCAGATTTTTTCACCAATAAAACCCGAAGTTGAATTTTTCGACGATATTCTGAGAAACCAAGTTTTGAGTTCGTACTTACATGGTACGACAAAATTCATGAATTCAGCAAAAAGAAATATCGAGGAAAAAACATCATTGGAAATTTCATTTATAAATCAGGTCATCGAATTGGTTCCAGATAAAATGACTCCAATAATCGTTAATAAACTATGTTACCCAAATTCCACAAATTTACACGTAGGTAAGTATCAGATTATCAAATCATTGATGGAATATGGTTACAAGATCAATGTAATAGAAGACCTTGATTTCATTAAGGGTCCTATTCCAAAAGAAATGTTAAATGATTTTGGTAGTAATCTGAAATTTTATCCAAAAAATTCCAAAGTAGACGGAATCTTAATCGATTTCTAAACTACAAAAAAATAAACCATTTTTTATTATTAAAATAAAAATGAAAAAAATTGTCGTTTTGGGTGGTGGTGGTTTCATCGGAGGTCACTTAGCTAAAAGGTTGAAATCTGAAGGGAATTGGGTCAGAATTTGTGACATAAAAAGACATGAATATTTTTCATCCAATGAAATCTGTGATGAATTTATTGTAGGAGATTTGTGTGACCCACACGTTGTTTCTACCGTAATTGACGACACCATTGATGAAGTTTATCAACTTGCCGCAGATATGGGGGGTGCTGGTTATATTTTTACTGGTGAAAATGATGCAAATGTGATGCACAACTCGGCACTTATAAATCTGAACGTTGTACATGAATGTACGAAAAAAAATGTTGGTAAAGTATTTTACTCATCATCGGCGTGCATGTATCCTGAACATAACCAACTTGACCCTGACAATCCAAACTGCGAAGAATCATCAGCATATCCTGCAAACCCCGACTCAGAGTACGGGTGGGAAAAACTATTTTCTGAAAGATTATTCTTGGCATTCAACAGAAACTACGGTTTGGATGTGAGAATTGCACGATTCCACAACATCTTTGGACCCCAGGGTACATGGAAGGGTGGAAAAGAGAAATCACCCGCCGCTATGTGTAGAAAAGCCGCTGAGGTAAACGATTGGGATAAAATACCTGGTCAACCAAGACCCGAATATCAATTAGAAGTTTGGGGGGATGGACAACAGACACGTTCATTCTTGTATGTAGATGAGTGTGTTGAGGCGGTACTAAGACTCATGGAGAGTGATTTCACAGGTCCTGTGAACATCGGATCCGAAGAGATGGTAAGTATCAATGAATTAGCGCAAATCGCAATTGATTTATCAGGAAAAGATATCAAGATCAAAAATATTGAAGGTGAAGAATTCTTAAATAAATATGGATTCCCTTGTCCACTTGGGGTTAGAGGTAGAAACTCCGATAACAGACTATATAATAAAAAAGTGGGTTGGGAATCAAAATTAACTCTTAGGGAAGGTATGGAAAAAACATATAAATGGATAGAAGAACAAATCGAAAAGGACAAGTCTGAAATAGTCTATATCTATGAGAGTCCTGATAAAGGAAAAACAATTTACAAACGTGAGTTTGGTAAAACAGAAAAAGTATTAATATAATGGAAAAACCAATTGTCTATAATGCACTCGAGTGCTCGAGTTGTAATGTACCCAAAGGTTGGGGACATGAAGTTATTTTTGAAAATAACGAACTATACTGTGGAAAATTACTTGTCTTTAAAAAGGGATGTAAGTTTTCTATGCACTACCACATGATCAAGGATGAGACTTGGTATGTACAAGAAGGTGAATTCTTGTACAGATGGATTGATACTGAAACCGCAGAGGTAATCACCGAAACTTTAGTTGTAGGTGATTCAGTTAGACAACTACCAGGACAACCACACCAATTAGAAGCTTTGACGGATGGAACCATCTATGAGGTATCAACACAACATTTTGATTCAGATTCATACCGAGTATGGAGGGGAGACAGTCAACCCAAATAAGGGTATGGGTCAACGGGACCTTTGATGTCTTACACAGAGGACATATCGAGCTTATAAAATATGCTTCAAAATTTGGTACTCTTCGTGTCGGAATCGATTATGATGAAAGGGTAAAATCATTCAAGGGAGATTCACGACCAGTAAATTTGTGGACTGATAGAAAGTTTATGATGGAAAGTATCACTTATGTCAACAGTGTTGTTGGTTTTGGAAGTGATGAAGAATTGGAAGATCAAATTAGAGAATGGAAACCCAAATATTTGATCGTTGGGTCAGATTATAAAGATAAAAAAGTTATTGGTTCACATTTGGTTGAACAGGTATTATTTTTTGATAAAATTGATGGATTTTCCACAACAAATATTTTAGAACATGACAAAAATATTAGTAATCGGTGAGTTAGGTCAAGACGTATTCGTTTACGGGAACGTCACTAGAATCTGTCCTGAGGCACCTGTCCCTGTATTAAATCCAACCCGTGAGGTTACAAACCCTGGTATGGCGGGTAACGTTGTTGCCAACTTACAATCCTTAAATCCCGATGCCGACATTGTACATTGGCACCAAGAACAACAAATTACTAAGACACGGTTTGTAGAAGAGAAAAGTAATCAAATGTTAGTTAGAGTAGATTACGGAGAAACTAATCCACAAATCCTCACACCATTTGTATTCTTGACTCCAAGAAAAATTGAGACAATCAATGAGTCCGATATGATAATCCTAAGTGATTATGACAAAGGTTTTCTTTCACATGAGATGATAAAGAAACTGTCAACCATGAATAAGTTGACAATCTTGGACACCAAAAAGAAATTAAACGAGGATACAATATCTGATATTACTTTTATAAAACTAAATGAATTTGAATTCCAAAATAACAAATCTTTGGTTGAAAAATTTCCCGAAAAGTTCATTGTAACATTAGGGTCCAAAGGATGTCAATATAATGGTGTGATATACCCTTCACCCAAACCACAAGAGACCATAGACGTATCGGGTGCTGGAGATACATTTGTAGCATCATTTAGTATCAAATATTTGGAAACTAAAAATATAGAACAATCCCTAACTTTCGCCAATGAAATGTCTTCAATTGTGGTGTCTAAGAAAGGAGTATCAACACCTAAATAATATAAAATGCCGAGGAAATCACCTAGAGTGTCTGGTATCACAGAAAGTGCCAGTCAGAGAAATATATCCAAGAAGAATATCATAAATCAAATTTTACCAAACAAAACAAGGGAAAAATTCCTCAGTGAAAATCAAAAAAAATATTATCAAGAACTCACAAATAATGAAATAACAATTTGTTCAGGACCGGCAGGTGTTGGAAAGTCTTATGTCGCAATGAAGGCGGCTGTTGATCTTCTATCAGATCCAACCACACCATATGAAAAAATTATCATTGTGAGACCAGCTGTGGAGGCGGAAGAAAAATTGGGTTCACTTCCAGGTAATGTGGAAGAAAAATTAGATCCTTATATTTTTCCATCTTACTATCTCCTGAACAAAATCATTGGTAAGGAAAAAAGAGAATTACTGAAAGAAATTGAGGCCATAGAAGTATTTGCGTTAGCGTATATGAGAGGTATGAATATCGATAATTCAATTTTGATATTTGAAGAGGCCCAAAATTGTTCTCCAAAACAAATGAAACTCTTACTCACTCGTATTGGATTCAACAGCAAATTTTTTATTTCGGGCGATTTGGAACAAACAGATCGATATAAAGACAAAAGACATTCTGGTTTGTGGGACGCCATTGAAAAGTTTACAAAAGTAGATAGGATTGGTATTTTTTCATTCGAGGATGGTGATATTGTTCGAAATCCTCTCATAAGTAAAATATTAGAAAAATACGACGAATGATTAGAGTCGCAATAGAAATTGATGGTGTACTCAGGGACACTTATACTAAACTTGAACAAATTTATCAAAAATTTTTGATAGATGAGTTAGAGTTAGTTGATGATGATTTTAAGTTTGAGATAAAAAAACCATATTCTACTAAAAATTTTGATGAACATTTCATGTTCAAAACAGATGAAGAATTTTTCACATTTGTCTATGAAGAATTCGCTATGGAAATTTTTGGTCATTCTCCATCAACGGAACTTTCTACATTTATGGATTTACAAGATCTTCAGATCAAATTTCAAAATGAAATTGAATGGGTTTTTATTTCAGAACAAATTGGTAAAACAAAACCCGCAACACTTTTTTTCATTTCAAAATTCGGTTGTGATGTAGACAAAGTTGTTTTTTTCAATAAAAAAAATATCGAAAAAATTTGGAGTGAGTTTGACGTTTTAATTGCATCTTCTCCAAACTTACTTGATAATGTTGATATGAAACCTACAATAAAATACGAAAGAACTTATAATTTAAATATTAACGTAAATTATACAATAACCAATTTGAAAGATTTAGAATCAACTTTGAAAAAAATTATTAAATCATGATAGAAGTATTTGGAGAAAATTACCACTTAAATTTGAATAATATTGATAAATTTGTCAACCTGCCTAATCAGTCTGGTGACAGTGAAAATCAACATATTTCAATTATAAAATATGAGATGATTAAGATTATGATTGATGTAATTTTTTCAGAAACTGAGGACGTGGATGACAAGTTATCTAGTCGTGGTGCCGAAAAATTGAACATTCCATTCAAATTAGCATGGAATACATTATTGAGATATAAATTACTTGAAAAACTATAAAAAATGGAAACAGAATTAAAAGAAAAAATTTTAAGATCTATTGATAATATCGAGAACAAGAAAAATAAAATTTACTTTTTTGTTCAAGATACTAAAGGCAATGCAAAAGCGTCCTTGGTCTACATTTATGACATGGCTAATACCCTGTCTTCCGAAGGTTATAATGTAATCATGTTACATGAAAAACCTGATTACACAAAAATCGGGTCATGGAGTGATTCTAAATTTGATTTACTACCACACCAATCCATCGAAGGAACTAACTTGGAAATTGCTCCCGAGGACATCATGGTAATCCCTGAAATTTTCGGATTTGTAATGGAGCAAATCAATAATCTACCTTGTGGAAAAATTGTAATTACTCAAGCATACGACCATATGTTGGAAACCCTAACACCTGGAAATTCATGGGCACAATTGGGTATCTATAAATGTATTACAACCTCAGAAAGTCAAAAAAATCAAATCGAAAAACTTATGAAAAGAGTTACAGTTGATGTTATTCAACCAGTAATTTCTGAAAAGTTTGAAAAACAAAAGTTTCCTCCTAAACCAATTATTGCTGTTCATACTAGAGACCAAAGAGATGGTATTAACCTAATCAAACAATTCTATCTAAAATACCCTCAATATAGATTTTTTACTTTTAGAGATTTACGTGGAGTATCAATGGATGAATTTGCAAATGCACTTCAGGATTCTTTCTTGGGTGTTTGGATCGACCCCACATCTGGTTTTGGTACGTTCCCACTAGAATGTATGAGAGTAGGAATTCCTGTTCTTGGTTTGAAACCAAACTTGAAACCTGAGTGGTTAGAAGACAAAAACGGTATTTGGGTTGATAACCAAATTATGATGGTAGATATTATTGCCGACTTAATTCAAACTTGGCTCGAAGATAATATTTTGAAGGAAATATACACCGAATCTGAAACTACATCAAAAAAATATATCGATAGAGAAAAATTTACTTCTGAAGTTGTAAACCTATTCTCAGATTTTTCGAATAAACGTAAAGAAGCTTTTGAAGCTCAATTGAATCCTGAAACTGTATAAGATATGGAAAACATTTTAAATTTATCAGTAATTCTTCCTATTAAATCATCAATAACACGAGATTTTGATGAATATTTTGATCGTGCAATTTTATCCCTTAAAAATCAGAAAGTTCAATTTTCTGAGTTGGTTATTGTACATACGTTGGAAGAAACATTAGTTAATAAACTACAAAACTACGATTTCGGAGATTTGACTGTCAAACTAGTGGAGTTCAGTGGTGATGCAAATTTCCAAAGTCAAATAAATTTGGGTGTTGAATCTGCGAATTCTGACTGGGTAAGTTTCTTCGAATTTGACGATGAATATGCCAACATTTGGTTCGAAAATGTTCAAAAGTATATTTCGGTATATCCTGAAGTCGACGCATTTCTACCAATAGTAGTTGATGTCGATGAAAAAGGTGTTTTCATTGGATTTACAAATGAGGCAACCTTTGCTGCGAATTTTACTCAAGAAATGGGATTTTTAACTAATGAAACCCTCTTGAATTATCAGAACTTTCAAACGTCAGGAATGGTCATCAAACGAGAAAAACTTTCCGATTTTGGTTCATTCAAACCCTCAATGAAACTGACTTTTGTTTATGAATTCCTTTTGAGAATGTCATACAATTCTTTACGATTGATGACCATTCCAAAACTTGGTTACAAACATACAACATTACGTGAAGGATCCATTTTTTGGAATTATAAAAATGGAAGTGACATTATGACTGAAAAAGAAGTAAAGTTTTGGATTTCTACGGCAAAAAAAGAATATTTTTTCACTGAGGACAGAAATATAAAATATGAAGTTGAGAATGTTTAATGTCTTTTTCTTCAACAACAACTACTTCTACAACTCAAAAAAGGGGTCGTAAACCAACACAAACTAATTATTTTGATGTTGTAGAGGAAAATGCTGTTAGGGCTTACCTGTTGGCATCTACATATGAAGAAAAAAATAAAATATATAACGAATTTCTACGAGCACCTTTAGATAAAATGATATCTTCGATTATAAGAAGATATAAATTATATAGAAAGGACATGGATTTTACAGATATACATACAGATACCCACTCTTTTCTAATGACTAAAGTGGATAAATTTAAGCCAGATAAAAATAAAAAGGCATATTCATATTTCGGTACAATCTGTAAAAACTATCTTATGGGTCAAATTATAAAAGACCAAAAAGAAACTAACAGAAAAATTTCATACGAAGATATCTCAACTCAATTGGAGTTAAGACCTGATATGATTTATTATATCGAGCATGAAAAAACAGATGCTGACGCTGTAATAATACAATTCATCCTACAACTTAAACAAACTTTAGAGTCTGAAAATCTCAATGCAAATGAAAAAAAATTGGGTATTGCTCTAATTGAATTATTTGAAAATTACAAAACAATTTTCATGGGTACTGATAATAATAAATTTAACAAAAATATCATTTTGTTATCAATAAGGGAAATGACAAACTTATCCACAAAAGAGATAAGAAGTGCCATGAAAAAGTACAAAAAATTGTATTACACCCTTGTGAATGCCATGAGTGATTGATTTTTCATACCAAACTATTTATAGATATGTCTAGACCTAAGAAAAAAGAAATTGTACTTACAAAAGAATCTATACTATCTTTGTTACAAGAAATCTATAACGAGTTAGTTGAACAGAGATCTACAGCAATTCGTGTACAAAACAAAATGTTGGCACTTCTGAAAGATCCACAAGATATGACCTTGATTGGTCCTGTTTTAGAAAAACAACAAAAAGTAATAAATGACGTTGTTGAAAAAAAATTAACTTTAGCTAAACTTCAATCATCAATATGGGAAAAATCCCAAGTTAGTGAGGATAATATGAATCTTACGGATATTGATGATGAAATGTTACAATCATTAATTCAAAAAGATATCCAAGGTGTAGAATCAGATAATAAGTACAAAATGTAATGAGATGGCTACGATTGACCTCAATGACGCATATGATTCACTTACCCAACAACTCAAAGCAATTGATACTTACAATGAGATAAGTTCTGCCGTACCGTTTCTGACAAATCAACAACAATCTTCAATGGAAGATAGTTCGATTGGTACCATAACCCCTGAAACGAATTTATCCCAACAGAAAAAAAGATACCAACGTCAACCGAGTAGTCAAATCAAGAAATTAATGAAGGTTTCCAAATTGATTTCTAATGAAATCAGATCAGGAGACACCACCACGAGTATGGTGAATTTTGTAAAAGACTCGTTTTCTGAAGCACTGAATGAAGTAAAAAGTAAAATCCCTCAGATCATTGCCGACCAAATGCTCAAAGAGCTTGGTTGTTCTCAAGAACAAACTTACGACACTGCAGTCCTAAATAATGCATCAGGAATTTACATACCAGTTGAATCTATAGATTTATTTGGGTTATTGAAAGAATCTCCCAAAAATCCAATTACTTCGTTTTTATATGAATCTCCTGCAATTTCAATTCAGAGCGACCCATTTTCAATGAATAAAGAACTGTACGAAAGAACCCAAAATTCAGGTGTATCTTTCCAAAGTCAATACGGTCAAAATTATCTCGGTAAATCCAAACAAGCCTTATTTGATTTCGAATACGTCACACAAGATGGTGCAGGAAACACAGGAAACTTTTATAAAGTATCACTGAAGAACAGGACAGATGGTACTCTAACACAAAGTCAAAATTTAGTTGGTCAATTTATTACCGACTATTTGAAGACTATTAGGATAGTTGATACCAAAAATATTTATATACAATTGTTTCAATTTTTATTTGGACACATGTCAATTCAGTTAAATGCTGGGGTTGAGTCTATTGCCGACCAAGGATATTTTGAAAAATTACTCGCCAGAATTTTGGGACTGTGTTTTGATTCAAGAGAGGAGATTGATGTTAGTGGAATTGCAAAAGTAGCACCTTTAGACGGAATTGACGAATCTTTCTTTGAACTTACAGACGTTGATTTGAGACAAATCGAATCAGAAATCTCAAATATAAAGTTAGGGGTTTTTGAATATGAAGATTGTACCACGATAAAACAACCATATAATAGTAATGAAGTTCAAAACACATTAAGTCAGATTTTATTTGTTGATGATGATAATGTTGCTGAAAATACACGAATACTCAATGAAGCAATACAAAGTGTTAAAGACAATACTTTGGGACCATCATTTGATATTGGATTGTCAATTGATGAAGACATTGTCGAAAAGTTTATCACAGCCCTTTATGCCGCGGTTATAAGTCCGAAAGTCTTATTTCCTATGATGATTATGGTAAAATCATTAGAAAACGACCAACAAAATATTCAAAATTCTGTATTGAATAAAGTTTATAATTTGGAGAGTTTCATCAAAACTTTCAAAGGGTTCAACATCCAAGTGGTATCCTTAATTGGTGCTGAGTTTACAAAAATTTTGACAGAAATCATCAAAAGAGATTTGAGGAAATTACTGAAACGTATTATAAGAAATTTGAGACAAGAGGCAAATAAAAAGAGACTCTTACAAACAAAGTCTCTTCTTTCTTTGGGTATTATTGTTACTCAAATAATCCCTAATTATAGACAATGTAAAAGTGTTGTGGATTCTATTGTTGATCTCATACAACTATCTCTGAGAGGAACAAGATATGATACTCCGGCGACAGCATTATATTTTACGAAATTTAGATCGGGATTTTCCGATACAAGAGCAATGCTTGGAACAATTGAGGAAATGCAAAAATTGGGTATACCAACTGGACCTATGCCGGATGGAAGCCCAAATTTATGGATGTTGTCAATCCAAGCACAAATAAAAGGGGTTGAAGGAGAAAGAACTGAAAATGGTAGAAATCAGGGTATACTTCCGCCATTAAAAGTGTTACCTATTGGTATAACAATGCCTGAAAGGTTTGATTCAGTACCATCATGATACAAAGAGAATTTACAATAGAACAACTCCAATCAATAATCAAAGATATTGATTCTTCCTCAAACAAAGATTTGACGGAAGCAATGGATTTTTTGAAATCCGATTTTGCTGAAACTAAAAGTATGATCATAGACCTGAGTAATCATTTGGATAATATTGAAGGTCTATATAATAAAATCCTAATGGAATATGAAAATAGGGTAAATGGGAAGTTTGAGTAATAAAATAATTCATCCAGCGGAAGTTGTAGATAACCAAGATCCTATGAATCTTGGTAGAATCCGTGCATACCCCCTCGATAAAAATATTAGAGCAACATTAGAAGGTTTTGATTTTCAACCAAAAGATGCGTGGACAGAAAAAGATCCATTTTTAACATTACCACTATTACCACAGTTTTTTTCTCAAGTCCCCGAAGTGAAGGAAAGAGTGAATCTATTCTATCAAAATATAGAATATCCTTATCAAGACATATATTACGTTCAAGCGTCTTTTGCATCCCCGATGTCTATGCCATATTCCAACATTCAGGAATCAAACAAATTTACAGGTTTGGGGGATCGTGTAAGTGGACTTCTAAGACTAAAAAACAACGATGGTAGTTTCAAAAATAGTAAATCATTTGGAATCTTCCCCCAACCTGGTGATAACGCCGTTTTAGGTCGTGGATTTGCGGATGTTATCGTAAAAAAAGACACAGTACTTTTACGAGCAGCAAAAACAAACGATCTAAATATAAAAAAATTTCCAATACCCAACGATAGAAGATCATTTATTCAGATATCGGGATTCAATACCAAAATAACTGACGGTCCCAAAAAAGTTAGTGTGAGTACTGAAAACGTAAGTGTTGCTACCAAAAAATTGATCGAGTGGGAAATTCAGAATTTAGAAAATACTCAAAACGCCTTTACAGGACAAATTAGACTTTATGGGTTGAAACCACTGACGACTACTTTGACTGATAATATTCAATATGATTCAGATTTGTCTTCAGCAATAAATTTAGAATACTATGAATCATTCTTTGGTTTAACCTTCGAACAAACGGTTGAAAAAATTAATAATTTTATAAAGGGGGTAAATTCAGGTAAAATCACAAATGGTCCAACAATTACTGAACAATTTCCGTTCGCATATAGACCCGATGCGAGAGTCAGAACAATTCTTGACGAAAATGGTGTTTCAAACAATACTATGTCAACAAATTCTGCCGTGGAGTACTCCAATGCTTTGAAATTTATAAATGACATTACACTGAATCCTGGATTGGGTCCAATAAGTTATAAGTTTGGTTTGGTTAGAACGAAAGATCAAATAGGAAAACCAATCAAGGTTAATTTTCAAGAAATCACAACAAAACAAGTCACTGAGGAAACATCGACTCCAGTTTTGGTGGGGGGAACTGATATTTTCCTACTTTCTCACAAGTCAAACAAACAAACAGATCTGAGTAATGCCATTTATGGATTCACTCAACAACAAATTCAAGAAAATATCCTCCCATTTACATCTTCTACCGTCAGAGGTGAAGAACTATTGGACCTATTGAATTTGATCGTTAGATACCTTATAACACACGTACATCCCGTTCCTGGTGCAGCACCAATACCTGTTGGTTTAGATGGAGTGACATCTGAACAAATTTTATTTGAGATAAGAAATGCCACAAATAAAATTCTGAACTCAAATATTCGTATAAACTGATATTTATACTTAAAAGTATCGATGTCAATACTCAGGTCATATTTTAGTAAGAACAACACAATCGAGTTCAACAGCTTTGTAAATACGGGGAGGAACCCTGTTACACAATTGTTTTTTGGACAAGGTTTGAACATTTCAACACCAAACGGTTTCACCCGTTTTATTTTTGATTTGGACTTGGATCTTCTAAGAGAAAAAATTCAAACTACCGAAATTTCTACAGGTTGTACCTCAGCAATGACACATACTTTGGTTATGACCAATACTAGTAGTTTTGATCAAGAATTACTCAATACTTACGCTTCAGACGGATCAGGAAGAGCAACTTCTTTTGACCTTATTCTTTATAGAATACCATTGACAGGACAAACATGGGATGAGGGTGTTGGATATGACTTTGTTGATGATTTGGCAATTGCACAATTCTCTAACAATAGAGCCTTTAGTACAAGACCGTCTAACTGGTTTCAAACTACAACGATAACTGATTGGCCTCAATCTGGTACCTACAGTAACAGAAACACGAACGTTGACCCAAACTTAAATTATTCGGGTCTTATTATCGTTGACAGAAAACACTTCGAATTCGGAAACGAAGATATCGAGTTTGATATGACAAACGAAATAAATGGAATGTTGTTCAGCGGAGTAACGGGAACCACAGGGTGGGGTATTGCATATGTCCCCGAAATTGAAAACATCACAGGGTTGACAGAAACATATTCCGTTGGTTATTTTACAAGACATACACAAACTTTTTATCAACCATTTCTACAGACAGATTATGACGATCTTATACAGGATGATCGTAACACTTTTGTTGTAAACAAAACCAATAAATTGTACTTATACGCCTTTGCTAACGGAGATTATATAAATTTGGATACCAATCCTATCGTGGACATTTTAGATCCTAATGGATCACCAATTCCTTACGCTACCGGACTTGCAACTTGTCTGAGGACTAAAGGGGTATATGAGGTCGAGGTTCCACCTCTGACAGGTTTTTCAACACCGTGTCAATTCTCAGATGTGTGGACTTCATTAGCCAAAGATGGAAATTCGTTACCCGACATAGAAAACAATTTTATTCTTCAGAATAGTTCGGCTTATTATTCTATTGGAATTCAATCAAAAGATCCGATTTTATATGGTTTTGATTTCAGTGGTATTAAACAGAATGAAAAAATTTATAACACTGATGTACGCAAGGTAATGGTTACAATCAAACAAGCCTATACCTCACAATATGTCCTTCAGAATGTTGAAGCTTTTTATAGAGTATATGTGAAAGAAGGTACGACTGAGGTAATTGTACAAGATTGGACGGCGATCAATAGAACTCCGAATGAATATTATTTTATTTTTGATACTCGTGACAAAATTCCTAACCAATATTATGTTGATATACAAGTAAATTCAAGTGGTGAAAAGGATACTTATAAGAAAGTATTAATGTTCCAAATTGTAAATTCGAAATGAAAAAAATTATTAAACTAAAAGAATCTGATCTAGTCAAGTTGATCAGAACAAAATTAGAAGAACAAAGAGGTTCTGAAAACTATATGTTTTTCAGTAACTTGGATCAGATGGAACGTCAAATCAAAGATCTAAAATCTATACCTGAGTCAGTAATTGATGGTTTTTTACAAAATGGTCATGATTGGGCAGACGACCATATTTCCAAGGCTAAAGAAAATTTAGACCACGTATATGAGTTTATTATGAACGAAGTATCTTCTGATGAAGATCAATTACAAGGACCCGAATTGGAAGAAGGTAAAAAGAAAACAGGTTCTAAACTCTGTTCAAGAGGGATCGCCGCCGCTAAGGCTAAGTATGATGTGTATCCATCAGCATACGCTAATGGTTATGCCGTTCAGGTTTGCAAAGGAAAAATGCCTGGAAATGATGGTAAAAAAAGGTGTTCAGGATCGTATTGTTAATTTTGTAATTACGAAAACAAATTCTATATTTGTAGTATGAATAAGGTCATACACAAAATCAAGCGGTGGATTCAATCCATAGTCCTAAAAACCATTAAATCAATGGACTATAGTCGTGAAAAAAGAAGTTCATACGAATTGGATTGTATTAAGATTTGTAAAAAAATGATTACAAGACAAGATTCGACCTTGTTGTTAACACCAATCACAAACAAAAGATATATTAAAAACGATACCCTCGCCATTTTTATCAAAATAGACGGGGGTATTGTAAATGTCATCAATCACAAATATTCTTACACAGTTCCAATGTCTGATCGTTCGATCACCGAAATTACCAACTTGTTCAACGATACTGTTGAGAATCATAGAAAAGTTATGGAAGATGAAATTACCTCAAACATCAAACATTCTCTACAAGACATTTCAAAGAGTTTAGATTGACGGGCAGATTTTGGATGCCATTTCTTCAGCGTCCTTCTCGTCGATTAGTCCGATTCTAAACAACACACAATAATATCTTGGATTTTCCCTAAGGTGGTCCGCAGCAATCTGTTCAGCCTTATTTGGGTCTGAAGTGTGCTCCATCTCAACCATACGTCCAAGATCGATCATATCATTTTTTTCAACAGTTTCTCTGAGAATGGACTTTATAAATTGTCTCATTCCTTCATTGGTTTTTTTCTTTGGTTTATATGATGTCATTACAGGTTTTTGTCCCTTACCTGTTTGGGTATCTTTTTTCTCGGCCTTTCTTTTTTGTGCACACGCCGCCTTCTTTTCTGAATCCGACATTTTACCTGCCACACCGGCAGCACGACATTTTGGATAACCACCCTTATCGGTGTTATCTCTTCCACACGGTGGATGTTTTCCATCTACTTTACGACAAATATTAACCCATGGACCCTTAGGTTGTTTACTACCTTTGGGTTTCTTTTTTGTCCCAAACCAAACCGCCAAATCTTCTTTAATTCTTTGTTTTAAGTTGTTTTTTTCCATTTTTTTACGATACTTGCTATAAATAGAGCAACAGATCTTATTAGTATGGAAAACCAAGAAAAAAATAAAGAAATTATCGGAGAATTATTCGATACAATACAATTCAGTGATGAACAAGAAATAAATGACCTTTTTGATAATTTATCACCTGAACAAATAAAATATATTACCACCTTAGCACTAGCTTCAGCTCACCGAAGAGGATGTCTTAATTTATTAGAAAGCGAAATGGTTTCGAGACTTATCAGAAAATTATAAATTACAACTACCCACATTTAAAATCATTCCATCAACTTCTTGAATATAATACACTATATCATTAGAGTAATCATGGAAATATTGTCCCGCCAAAGTTGTAAAATCATTTGCTTCGGGATCCGCACAAACGTAACAACCCATTCCAAGATTTTCACAATCTGAATAAATTGTAATTACACCTGTATTACAAATTTTTGTTAAATCCATCTCCATACCATTCACATTATGCGGATATACTTTATCTAAAACAGGTGGGGTAGGTTGTGGATATACAATCCAACGAGTAGTAGTTGTAGTGGTCATTTTTGATTTTAGACCAAAAAGTTTTTTTATAAAATTCCAAAGTTTTTTCATAACGATTCTTTTACTAAAACGGACACCAATAACCAATTTGACTTAAACATCCATTGATATATGTTGGACAAGTTCTTGGTATACCTGGGTGGAAATTATTCGATGCGGTTGAATAGCAACAAGCATCATCACCTGGTGTTCCCGTACAATAATTATAACTCGAGTATACAGGTGTTGATATGTGAGCCCTAATTTGGTTTCCATATAAAGAAATGTCTCTAACATCAACTCTGATTGTATAGTATCGACCATTTATCGGAGATGCAATGTTGTACACACCAAAAGAACAATCACCATCGATTCCGTGTCCGATTGCAATACGTAAGTTAGTAGTTGCTACAGATGTTTGTACATATCTAAATGACAACATATAACTATACGACTTAGCATTGTAGGTACCTGTAGTGTTTTGTGTTACGGATGGTTTATCATTGAAAACTGTATAAGCATTGTATAATGAATCACACGGTACTAAGTAAGATTCCCATTCAGTAAGATTTTGATATAACGCATTCCCTGTTGTACCAGCAATACTTTCATAAATTGTTATATTTGTACTTGTTTGAATTGTACAACTACAATGAGTTGTTGGAGTCGGAGTTGGGGTAGGTGTCTTTGTTCTAGTTGGTGTTACAGTAGGGGTTCTGGTTAGTGTTGGTGTTGGTGTTTTAGTTTTTGTTGGTGTTGGTGTTGGTGTCACTGGAGTTTTACCAGTACATTGTAAACAAGTAGAATCATCACCAACATAGTCACCAATCACCGCAACTGGAGTACCGAATGGAGGTTCTTCACCTTGTACTATAGTATAACATCCATTGAGAAGTGAACCTGAAGAAAAATACAAATATGTAACTCCGTTTGTAAAAGTTGGGATTGAAGTGAATGCTGGTGCCCAATCGACCAAATATGTTAGACCATCGGCACACCTTATTACTTCACCTAACAATGGTGGTCTAGTAGGAGTTACTGTAGGTGTTGGACTTAAAGTCGGTGTTGCCGAAGGAAAAAACTCTTTTACAAACGAAGTTCTCATATCTGATAAAGTAATTATTATTGCGTCAATGTCAAGGTTACAGTGTATCCTCTTGCTTCACCATCGGGAGATTGACCTCCACTTTGTAAGTCAACATTCAATGTATAACCCTGTGTAACCGAAATTGGAGTAGTTGGTGAAAACGAATAATTCCTTGAATTTCCAGGATGTGTATAATCTGCAGAAGAAACAACTGAATAGTTAGTATCTCTCATTTGAATTGTAAACTCTGCGTTATCAACCGAGTAAGTGGATCCATAGGATGTTTCCACGCCAATAATACTCCAACCATCGAGATCGGTTGGAACTACGACAAACGAATCTTTCAAACTATTGTTTGCAACATATTCATCATAAAGTCTTGTTGCTGGAATAACACAAATTGCAATTCCTTCATATGGGTTTCCAATTGATTCACCACTTGTTCCTGAAGAACCACTTGAACCTGAAGTACCTGAAGAACCACTTGAACCTGAAGTACCTGAAGAACCACTAGTACCTGAAGAACCACTTGTACCTGGATTTCCTGAAGAACCACTAGTTCCACTTGAACCTGAAGAACCACTTGTACCTGGATTTCCTGAAGAACCACTAGTACCTGAAGAACCACTTGTACCTGGATTTCCTGAAGAACCACTAGTACCTGAAGAACCACTTGTACCTGGATTTCCTGAAGAACCACTAGTTCCACTTGAACCTGAACTTCCGCTAGTTCCTGAGGAACCACTTGTACCACTATTACCCGAAGATCCACTAGTCCCACTATTACCAGAAGATCCACTAGTCCCACTAGAACCACTAGAACCACTTGTACCACTATTACCCGAAGATCCACTAGTCCCACTATTACCCGAAGAACCAGAAGTACCTGATGTTCCTGAGGAACCACTTGTACCATTATTACCTGAAGAACCTGAGGTTCCACTAGAACCCGATGTACCATTTATTCCTGAAGAACCTGAAGTTCCACTAGATCCACTTGTACCATTATTACCAGAAGAACCTGAAGTTCCAGATGAACCACTTGTTCCTGAATTACCTGAAGAACCTGAAGTTCCAGATGAACCACTTGTTCCTGAATTACCTGAAGAACCTGAGGTTCCACTAGAACCCGATGTACCATTTATTCCTGAAGAACCTGAAGTTCCACTACTTCCACTTGTTCCTGAATTACCTGAAGTTCCTGATGTACCACTTGAACCTGAAGTTCCTGAAGAACCATTTGTACCTGAAGTTCCTGAGGATCCACTTGAACCATTTGTTCCTGATGTACCGGAACTTCCACTTGAACCTGACGTTCCATTAATACCACTAGAACCTGAAGTTCCTGAAGAACCACTAGTTCCATTAGAACCAGACGTTCCTGAAGATCCACTTGTACCTGAAGATCCTGAGGTGCCTGAACTACCACTAGTCCCATTAGTACCAGATGTGCCTGAAGATCCACTTGAACCTGACGTTCCATTAATACCACTAGAACCAGAAGTTCCTGATGTCCCTGAAGACCCTGATGTACCTGAAGTTCCATTAGATCCTGAAGTTCCTGAAGAACCAGATGTTCCAGATGATCCACTTGTTCCACTTGTCCCTGAAGAACCAGAACTACCATTTGTACCTGAAGATCCTGAGGTACCTGAAGATCCTGAACTACCTGAGGAAGCACTAGTTCCACTAGATCCTGAAGTTCCTGATGTACCCGAAGACCCACTAGTCCCTGAGGAACCAGATGTTCCTGAAGAACCTGATGTTCCATTTGTTCCACTTGTTCCTGAAGATCCTGAACTTCCACTTGTTCCTGAAGAACCTGAACTACCTGAAGAAGCACTAGTCCCTGAGGAACCAGATGTTCCTGATGTACCCGAAGACCCACTAGTCCCTGAGGAACCAGATGTTCCTGAGGAACCAGATGTTCCTGAAGAACCTGATGTTCCATTTGTTCCACTTGTTCCTGAAGATCCTGAACTTCCACTTGTTCCTGAAGAACCTGAACTTCCACTTGTTCCTGAAGAACCTGAACTACCTGAAGAAGCACTAGTACCACTAGATCCGGAAGTTCCCGATGTGCCCGAAGACCCGCTAGTTCCTGAAGAACCAGAAGAACCACTCGATCCTGATGTTCCTGAAGAACCAGAAGTACCGTTAGTTCCACTTGTTCCTGAAGAACCTGAAGAACCAGAAGTACCGTTAGTTCCACTTGTACCTGAAGAACCTGAAGATCCTGACGTACCAGAAGTTCCTGAAGAACCTGAAGTACCTGAAGAACCTGAAGACCCACTAGTACCTGAAGAGGCACTAGTTCCGCTTGATCCTGATGTCCCTGAAGATCCAGAAGAACCACTAGTTCCACTTGTACCTGAAGTACCAGAAGAACCACTAGTTCCACTTGTACCTGAAGTACCAGAAGAACCACTCGATCCAGAGGTACCACTTGTACCCGAAGATCCACTAGATCCACTAGATCCATTAGTTCCACTTGTTCCTGAAGATCCTGAACTACCACTTGTACCTGAAGATCCTGAACTACCGCTTGTACCCGAAGATCCTGAACTACCACTAGTACCTGAAGATCCTGAACTACCACTAGTACCTGATTCAGCAATGATTGACCAATCAGTATTCAACGGAGGTGGTAATTGACCCGCAGGTATATTTTGTTCGGCAATATATGATGTATAATCATAATAAACTGTATCATTTTTGAAATAACTAACGTCGGGTAACCACCCACCTTTCCAATCAAAACCATAACCTGAACTACCACTAGTACCAGACGTACCAGCGATGTCTGTAGTTAATACCTTATACGTATTGGTTTCAGTTGAATCATTTAGAATTAACCAAGTACCTGTGGTACTTCCTGAATAATTTGGTAATTGTGATATTTTTTGGTTTGCCATTGCAATAAATGTGTTTTAATATTGGTATTCTATACCATTGTTATTTTGTGCCGTCATAATATTTCCATTTTCATATAAGATGAAATATTCAATAACCTCTGGTGTCGGTTGGATATCACATCCTTCTGGCCATAATGTGTAGTCAATTTCTTGATACGAAGATGATGGGAATGCTGTACTAAAAGATCCAACCAAATACCATATTTCTCTTGTCTCTCCAGGTCTGATCGAATAGTTCTGTACAACATATTCATCCGAACATCTACTATAGTTGATAACCAACGTTTTTATTGGCATCAAATTTTTTATACCTACTCTTCTACAAACACAAGCTGTGGACATTATTTACTTTTTCAATAAATATCCATTAAAATAAAAAGGGAGGGTTATTTACCCTCCCTTCCTTATAAAATTGAGATTATTATCTCAATTCATTCAAGTCGAATGTTCTAACACCATCAACTGTGATACGTCCGTAGAAACGGTTGTTAACCATTTTCTTAGCGTAACGTGTCATGATACCCTTGATAGGAGTAAAGTTGAATGGGTTGTACATAGTTGGAGTCAACTGAAGAGGTACATATGGAGCGTAGATGTAACCAGTATCCAACAAGCTAGTTCCTTTGTGTCCGATCAACACTTGGTTAGCTGGGAAGTATGGATCACGGTAAACTTGGTATCTACCTGCCAATGTTCCAACTCTTTCGATACCCATGTTGTACTGATCCTGTTCAGGAGCCGCGTTAGAAACGTGGAAGTACTCCAAGTCGTCGAAGATAGCTGATACTTCTGAAGATACAACGATCCAGTTAGCACCACCTCTAAGAGTTGATTTGTGAATTTGAGCTGAAAGTTGGTTGATAGCTGTGATCAATGTTTGGTTCCAGTCCTTCTGAGTGTAAGGAGTAGTTCCTGAAGAAGCTAATCTCTTCCATCCGTTGTAATCCCAACGTAGATCCCATGCAGCACCTTTTCTCAAATCTCTTAAGATTTCACGGTCGATTTCAGCCGCCACTTGCTCAGACAATAAAGCTGTTAATTCAGCTTCAGCGTCGATGTTGTGGAATGCTGCAACGTCTTGTGCTAATTCAGGAGACCATTGAGCTCTAAGTTTTCTTTCTGTAACTGAAACAGTAACTGAATCAAGGTCGAAAGAAACTTCAC
>Ga0222714_10000192_pt1 | contig 73027 bp, 85 predicted proteins | sample C33_3DmetaG_FD_165048 | JGI IMG/M metagenome (GOLD analysis project Ga0222714, IMG submission 165048) | Estuarine water microbial communities from San Francisco Bay, California, United States - C33_3D | ecosystem: Environmental > Aquatic > Marine > Unclassified | place: USA: California...
CAAGATGTCTACAGGTTGTGGTGAGAGTAGGTCTACATCAAACGGGTTGATGAGTTCGCCTCTCCACCATGATTCGCCTTCAACTCGGTCTAACCAATCAACAGAATACGCACCGCCGTAACCCATCAAAGTGTTTCCTGCGATGGTGAAACGACACCCACGAGGGATGTATTGACACCACTCGTTAGGGGTGTTGATAGGTGCGTGTTTGCCGAACTTGTCGGTAAGGTCACGAAGTATGTCGTGGTTTTCGTGGTTGCCGTCAATCCACAAAAACTTGATTTGTGCTTTTTCTGCGAGTTGCGCAACACGGTTCACGAACTTTTGTCCACGAGGTAGGTGAACCCAATACCCGAAGTCGCCTACGGAGATGATGTGTGTGCAATCCTGTTCGGATGCATACTTGATTACCCATTCTGCGTGTTTCGTGTCGCCGTGGATATCACCTGCGAACAAGACTCTTTGGTTTAGTTGTTTAGTGTTGTCTAGTTGTTTCATACTTCCATTATATAGCGTTACAGTCATATTGTCAAGCCCATAAACGCCCTATTTTGAAGGCTTCCCGTGAAATACCCCCAATTAAGGTAGTGTATTCGTATGACCCCCAAAGAACTAGTCGCCCGCATGCCCGAAGACTTCGTAGAACTAATCGGTCGTTTTATCTCCGACCCTGATATCAACACCGAACACCTTGATGTCCAAGAACTGATGCCGTCGCAGCCGTGTGTGGCTTTAATTGCCAACCATTTGGGGCTAGAGAAAGAACCCCTCGGGACTGATGAATTAGATCAAGCAAAAGCATGGCTAGACGAACAATCCAGTTGGCAAGACAGGTCCGTTGCGGTTCAACAGAAACTCGCAGAAAAAGCCCCCTTCGGAGAAGAACAGGCGATGAAAGGTGAAATCCCTTTATGGATGAACGCAAAATGGGCACCAAAGTTACTATTCCAATGGTCTGACGGTTTGCGTGACGCAGTATTACAAGCAGAAGAATATGTGGAGGAAGTCCAATGAACGAAGAAACCACACCCGCAGAAGACAACCTTGAATCCGCGATGGACAAAGTCGCCGAAACGTTAGAACCAACCCGGTCACGATTGGTCGGCAAAAAGAAGAAAGACAAAGACGGGACTGAACTTTCTTCCACAGCACAAGAACAGGTCCTGTTCCGTGCAACAACTGAAGACAAACAGAAGTGGGAAGAGTGCGCCAAACATTTAGGTGTTTCCATGGCAGAGTTCCTTCGTGTTGCGGCTAACGAAAAGGTTGAAAGAAGCACTGTCGTATGTGAACACCCACAAGAGTTCCGTAAAACATACCCGTGGAGAGAAGATTGCTTGAAGTGCGGGAAAGTTCTGTGGATTAAGAACGACAACACTAACTTTGGGAATCGTCGCTAGTTGAAGTCCCGCAAACCGCTTAAACGGTCTCCACTGAAACGATCAACAAAACCAATTAAGCAGAAGTCCGCCAAAAGGGAAGTCGCCGATGTGGAAAGGCGCATCTTTGTTGCGATGATGCTCAACAAACACCCGTATTGTGTTGCGTGTCCTGTGTTCGCTGAACATGACGGCTTGGTTGCGTATGTGCGTCGTCCTTCGCGGGACATTCATGAACTTGTGCGTCGTTCTCAGGGTGGTTCTGTGGTGGATGAGGGCAACTGTATTGCTGTGTGTCGTCCGTGTCACACACGGATAGGTAACTACCCTCAACTAGCGTTTGACTTGGGGTTGGCTAAACGGTCATGGGAATAACACCCGTAGGGCTGTGGATAACCCTGTGGAAAAATAATTAAAAAAATAACTTAAAAATAGTTGCTTTTTTAATTCGGGGTGGCTATGCTTGTATATGTAAGGAAATAAACCAACTAGACAACAAGGAGAAACAAAAATGAGCACATCAACCAAAAGCCAAGGAATATGGCACAACGAGAATTTCGTTGAAGCGTCAGTAGAAATTGAAAAACTGTTCGCACAAGCAAAGCAAGTAGTCCGCAGTCTTGAAAAACTTGAAGAAGACGGCGATCTTGCGATGACATCACAAGACCTCCAAAACAAAGTTCAATTCATGATTGAATTTGCGCAAGGCATCTCGGGATTCAGCAAAATCAAACTTGTTGAAGACCTGAAAGATGTTCTCTAAAACAAAAATGTTAAGGGGAGGGGAAACCCTCCCCTTACAAAAACTAGAGAAAAAAATAAGCATGAACTATAAATACATACTGTTTTACACCAAATTAAATGACTACTATTTCATAGACAAAAACGATGTCAAACACATTCTGTTATCGGAAGACATCATTGTTGCAGACATCTCCCATTGGAACAAAAACGATGCAACTAGGTTCGCATCATTAGGGCACGACCAAAGAATTAAAGAACTTGGAACACTTGAATCATTTAATGAAATAAAAAGAAACAAAGAAGGATTCTATTTAGACGAACTCAAGTATTAACAAAACACGAACCACACCACCCACAACACCCGTAACACTATTTTCGTTTGCGACCGTGTCTGCGTTCGTGTTGAACACTTATGCGATACAGCCATATGCCTGCTACTAGTAGCACGAAACCCACCACAACACTCATACAGTTTTATTCCTCTTACAGAAGTCAATGAACTTAGACATTACGAAATCAACGAACTCTGATTTCACTATCGCCTCATCGTGTTCTTTGACGACAGTGAACTCGGGTAAACCTTTATCGTTGTAAACATAAGTTACACACTTGCCTGCACTCTCCCCGTGATACCCGTAGGTCGCTACAGTCAATGCCTCAGAAACAGGTGCATTGGGGTTGTGTTTGTATTCGCGTTCTAGATCACCTCTCTGATAATCACCAATACGGTCTGCGGGTTTAAGACGAACATAACTATCTACAACAATGCTGACAGTATCAAACTCTGTTAAACCATCATTGAATGCGTCGCTCAAAACATCAGGCAACGACTCAAAAGGATGACCGTCCACACCACTCTGACGACACTCAAACACATCGCCCCTCTGAAAGACAACGAAAGACTGCATATCACTAATACCATTATCTTCCTGACATACCTCAGTCTTACGAAGTTGCGCTATCTTCGCAACCTTCTCTACCTCTAACGCTATGTCAATCATCTCTTCACCCGTGCGCCCTTTTTGTCAATCAACAAACATTCCCTATACGCCTCTGCCCTAGTGTCATGCGATGACACAGGTGAATTGTTATTCAGTGTGTCAATCACTAACCACTTAGTAGACGGATATCTATCAGGTGATATGTCGTATCTGTAGTTCATTGTGCTCCTATGTCTAGTAATGCGTCTGTAGTCATGTGTCTAACTATATAACAGTAGCGAGTATATGTCAAGTATCATCTGAAATGTTTCTGCAAGGCACTAGCAATCCAATAAACAAACAAAATAACAAAACAAATCACAAAAGAAGCAACAACACCAGCGAAATGCGTAACAAACACAAACCACAACAACTGACAAAACCAATAAACCGCAACCATCACAAACAACAAGGGCACAAAAAAACGCATCACAAGAAGACCACAACTGATTTCATAAACGGGGCTGTGAACCTTTTTGCTCTTGGTCTATAGCGTGGGCGGTGGTGCGACAAATTTTTTGGTTGTAGTTCTTTTTTTAGGTTTATCTGACGGGGGTGTGTTGAGTTGTTTTTGGAGTTGTTGGTTTTCTTTTTGTAGTTGGGTTATTTCTTTTTGTAGTTTTTTGTTTTGTTGGTCTATTGAGGTTTTGGGTTTTGGGGTTGTCATTGGTTGTGCTTTCTTGTTGGTGGATCATGTTGATGCAGGTGAGGTAGCCGATGGTGTCTAGGAGTGTGTCGTAATGGAGTTGTCCTTGGTCTAGGTTTGTTTTTAGTCTTGCGAGTTTGACTGAGACCATGAATAGTAGTGCTTCTGTGAGGGTGAGTTGTTTCCCCGTGAGAGTCTGATAGATGTTTACGACTTTGGTGTAGTCGTCTTTTGGGTGTCCGTAGGTGTTTTGTCTGTCTTGGTTGACTATTTGGTAGGCGTGCTGGAGGATTTCGGTTCCGGGTGTGGGTTTATTTTTTGGTGTGGTTGTCATGTCGTTTTAGTTTATCTAAGCGGGGACTGTTGGGGTGTTTTTAAAATTTTTGCGCGGCGTTTATAGTTTTTTTGGTAGTTGCGGTCGTATTCTAATATTTTTTGTCGTTTTTCGGGGTTGTTTCTGTTGTTTTTTTTGAGGATGTTTCGGCATGTTCTACAGTTTTGGTATTGTGTGCCGTCGGGTTCAGTTCTGATGAAGGTAGTTTTGGGTGTGAATTTGTGTCCTTTTCGGCAGTGTGTTTGTCGGCGCATGTTTTTGCCGTGCCTGTTTTTTTTGATCATGTCGCGATTGTTGTCGGTGTGTGTCCCCAACCATAGGTGGTCGGGGTTGACGCATCGTGGTGTGTCGCAGGTGTGGCAGACGATGAGTTTGTCGGGTATTTCGCCTTTGTGTAGTAGGTAACTGAGTCTGTGGGCGGTGGTATTTTTTCCGTTGTATGACATGGCGCCGTAGCCTTTAGAGTTTTTTGCTCCTGTCCATAGCCAACATGTGTTGGTTTTGTTTGTTTTTTGGTTGAAGCGTTCTATGTAGGTCATGTGTTTTGCCATTTTAGTTTTGTTCCTCGTAGAGTCGTTCTAATGTGATTCGGTTTTCCAGCATTGTCCAATGAAATGCGTCCATAAAGATGTCGCGTTTTATTTTGTTGCTGAGGACGCGAGTTGGGAATAGTCTTTCGGCTCGTTGACGCGCTTTTTCGGTTTCTGACGCAAGATGGACAATCCACCAGTCGTTGAATTTATTGAGGGCTTGCTTTGTGGTCTGCATTAGTTGTTGCTCCAATTCATTTGTGAACCTGGAAGCGTTCTCAGCCCAAAGTCCTTTGTGGCGATTCCGTTGGAATTTGACACGGTTGCTCTAGCGTAAAAACTTCCAGTTATTCTGTTTACTTTATTCCAAGACGCAAATGGGCTTTTACCTGGCGCCGAAATATCAAAGCCCATAGAACACCATCTTAAATCACAGTTCCAACTGGAGTCAAAGTATGGGCTGGCGGTGAACGAATACACAACTTGTGTGTATGCCGAATCTAACGCTATTTGGAGGGTGTATGTGGTTGTTGTGTTGGTGCTTGTTTTTAGGTAGTAACCCACAAGACTGCCGTAGACAGAATACCCACCGTAGTCATCCCACCTGTCTTGGATTTCCGGTTGTATTGAATTTGATGCACGAGTTAGGCAGGTAAGGTTTTTGCCAAAGTTGCAGTCGTAGTATCTCCACAGCAGTAGGTTGCCGACTCTTTGGCACTGGTAGTTCCAGCCATCTTTGCCAAGAATTAAGGTTAAGTATTGACTTGTTCCGCAACGGTATTCACCTGGTGCAGGGTGGCTAGGCGTAGGCAGAATAACTGATGGCACCTCATCACTGAGTTCGTCTAATGGATCCGAAAGTGCTTGAACAGTTATGCCATTCTCTGTTTGTGAGCCCTGTTCTGCCGGTGGGTTTGCGAGCGCAGAGCCTGCCGTGAGCGTGGAGAGGATCAGTGTCAGAACAATGCTTGCTGAAATTTTTTTCATAGTTTAGTAATTCTTTCTATTTAGTTATGGTTTATAGGTGTGTTAGTTGGTTTTCGTTTAGGGTGAGTCTTGGTCCGTAACCGTAGTCGGTTTTTTGGGCGTTTGCAAAAAAGTTTTCGCGTGTTGTTCCGCCGATTATTTGGAATTGGGTGTTTGTGCCGATGTTTTCCCATTGGGTTTTGGGTTGGTTGCACCATACGACGATGCATTGTTCTGTGTCGGGTTTCCATAGCCCGTATTTGCAGTGTTCAGGGTCGTTGATGATGAGACTTTTTTGGCTTGATGTTTTTATTTCGGTTGTTTTGTTGTTTATGGTGGTGTCAAAGCCGTGGTCTGCGCCTATGTAGATGTCCCAATCTATTTGTGTGTTGTAGTAGCGGGAGACGATTACTTCTCCTGCTTTGCCGAGCATGATGATGCCTTTTTCTGTGGCTGTGGGCGTGTATTTGCGGTCGGTGACTTGGTGTTGGTCTTTGTTTTGTTTACAGTTTTGTGTGAATTGGCGCAGTTGTATTACTTCTTTGGCGGTGAGGTGCATCAACGGATATTTTGTAGCGGTTTCCATGTTGTTTTAGTTTATCTAGCGGGGGGCTATTTACGATATTTTTTCTTCCATTGCTTGATACATGTTCGGCAATGTCTTGCGGGTAGTCCTGTTCTTCTGCTTAGACGCCAAATTGTGTTTGATTCATCAAATGGGTGCCCTTGTACGCAATGTGTTTTTCTGCTTTGTTTGTTGTTGCCGTGTAGAACGGAGTATCTCATGTTGTGTGAGTGTGTCCCTATTTCTAGGTGGCTTGGTTTGACACATAGCGGGTTGTTGCATTTGTGGCAGACTTGAAGCCCTTTAGGGATTTTTGTTCCGTTCGTTTTTTCCCAACTGTATCTGTGGGTTGAAACATTTTTTGCTTTTCTGTTATTGGTGACTTTGAACATTCCGTAGCCTTTGGTTGAGTATCCTGTCCATTCCCAACAGTCTGGAAATTTTGGGTTTCGTCCGTTTTTGTCTACTTTTTCCCAAAAGCGTTCTTGTTCTGAGATTGGTTTTCTGCCGACCATGGCTAGTTTGATTTACCTTTGGTTATTGGGCTAGTTTTTTTGTTTTTGAGTTCTAGTGCTTGTTTTGATAGCCAAATTTTAGAGTTCCAGATTTTAAGTTGGTTATCTACTTCTTTTGAACTCACTTTGTAAAGTGCGTGTGAGCCCGTATCTTGGGAGCCGTCATTGTCCCAAGTGAAAGTGTAGTTTATACATAGACCAAAACTTTTTTTACTTTGGCTTACTTCAATGGTGTAATTAAACCAAACCCCGTCCTCTTCCCATTGACCCTTTTCGTTAATGTAGTATAAATAGTCGTATCGTTTTATTTCGCTTTTGTAGCGTAAATCCATTTCTACAAATATCTGGTTTTTTTCTTTTTTATTTTCTTTAGTTGCTACGTTCATGTCTTTCTGCTTTCTGCCCATCGGGCGTTTGTTTATGTTTAACTACTTTTTCATCCCGATCAGATATTCAATTGCCTCCGCTTGGTCGTCGGTGACATCATCGGTTATTGGTTTGTTAAAGTAGTCTGCAATTTGAGCCTCGCACCACTTTGTGTATTCGTCTGAGTTGAGTTCTGGCTTGTTCATTGGTTTTCCTTTTTGATTGGTTTATGTTTAATTACTTCTGTGCTTCTCTGTCTGCTTTTGCGTCACGGATCTCCCACAAACCTTTTTTGAGTTTACGGAATGTTGGGGTTTCTTGTAGATACTTGAGGGTGGTTTGGTAGGAGAAACCGCTTCGCTCGGTCAGTTGCTCGGTTGTGTATTGCTCAAAATGGTGTTCGTTCGCCCATTTTAAGAACTTGCTAAATTTCTCTGCTCGCGACGGTTCACGCAGTTCTTCGGGTTTTGCACAGGTTTGTTTGCCGAGGTATTGGGTTACGAGTACAGGGATGACTTGTTCGTGGACGCTATAACTGCTTAAAAAGATTTCGGGTGCTGTCTTTGCGCCCTCGCTTTGCCACTTTGATAAAACACACAAACCTCTGTAGATTTCGCTTAGAAATGTGCTTTCATCTTGATGTTCTTTTCGCCACGACCAACCATCACCATATTTGGTGGTTCGTTCTGAAAAAAGTGATTTGAATGTTTCGTTTACAAAACTGTCGGTTATTTGTTTCATTTTTATCTCCGTGTCTAGATATGTTTATTTGTTACAGATGACATTCTAGCAACACCGTCAATAAAAAGCAACTCTTATTTTTTGACCCATTTTTGGGGTGTACCTTTTTTCTGCCAGTTTCTGCCAGTTTCTGCCAGTTTCTGCCAGTATCCAATATTTGATAACTGTATTATATAGTTCGCGTCTATTGACTTGCCTGTTTTACATATTTCTCATCTAGGTCGTATCCGATATAGCGTCTACCGAGTTTCTGTGCCATAGATGTGGTGGTGCCTATCCCATTGAAGGGGTCTAGGACAATATCATCAGGTTGTGTGGTTAGAAGGATGCAGTTTTCCACCAATTGTGGTGGGAATGGCGCAGGGTGTGTGGTTTGTCTTTGTGGTGAAATGTCCCATATTTCACCTAGGTATTTTGAGTCTATGTTCCCGCGAAATGTTTTTGGCTTGTTCTTAGATAGCCAATAGATGTGTTCTGTGTTTGGGAGTAGATGGTCTTTGCGTATGTTCGGACTGTTCTTGCGGTTCCAAATAATGAGTTGATAGATGTTTGCATTTGTCTTGTGAATGAACTCTGTTGGTAGCCGTGCTTGATTATTGTGTCGTCTTGGTTTGTGATTAAAAAAGATGGATCCGTCGGGGGTAATAACACGGTGTAGTTCGTTGATTATTTCTATCATCCATTCTTGATACATTTTTTCTGGCATGTTGTCGTGATATTCGTTGTAATCAATGTTGTGTTTCTGCCATATTTGATTACTGTTCTGTGTTTTACCGTTCTGTATTCCTTTTTTGTTGTATGGGGGTGAGGTGACAACAGTGTTGATTGTGCAATCAGACAATTTTTTTAATTCATCTAACGCGTCAGCGCATTTCACGAAGTTTGATTCCACTCCGTTTAGTTTATTTAACTAGGGACTCCTCGGCGAGTCTTAACGAGGCAATTTTTGCATATTCGGGGTTTATTTCGCATCCAATCCAATTTCGCCCATATTTCTGTGCGACTAAACCTGTTGTCCCTGAGCCAAAAAACGGGTCTAGAACAGTGGCGGGAACTGGTTGACTGTTTATGCATTCACAAGTTTTCTGCCAACCAACTTGATGTTGTGGTATAGCAACCATGTCAACACTATTAAGACGAGTAGTTGTCAATCTGTTTGGATGAACACCCAATGTGTTGTCTCTTGTTTTTCTTTCAGGTATTGTGCCTTTTTCCATTTTGCGTTCGTATTGTTTTCCGCATTGATTGCAAACACCGAATTCTGATGTGCCAGAAAGAATGCATGGTTCTATGAGTTCTGGTGGAAATGTTGCAAAATGTGCTTCTTTGAATGGTTTTACATTTATTGTCCAAACAGATCTTCTATTGCGCTTACCATCTTGTCGTGTGAGGTTTGATGTGACTCCTTTGCCGTGAACCACTCTTTGTGTTCCGTTGCGTGTACCGTCTCCAACGATTACATTTCCTGCTGTTGCCCCCGCTTCTTTGCGTTCTTGCCATGTTGCGCCGGGTTTTGTTTTTGCATCTTCTTGTATTGCTCGTGAATCAAAAAAATATTTTGGCGATTTGGTTAGAAGAAATATGTACTCATGGCTTTTGGTGCATCTGTCTAGAACAGATTCAGGCATCGGGTTGGGTTTAGCCCAAATAATGTCTTGTCTTAAATACCATCCGTCTGCTTGTAGGGCGAAAGCAAGACGCCATGGGATACCGACTACATCTTTGTGTTTGATTGAAGTGTTGACAAATGACGACGCCATACGGTTGGATGCTTTACCTTTTTCTACAAGCGTTCCGTCACTTTCGCCTCGTGCGGTGTCAGGTGTGACTTTCCCATCTCTGAACGACGCATAACTATCACCAATGTTCAGCCACAAGGTGCCATCGTCTCGCAACACCCGATAAATTTCTCGGAATACTTTTACTAGTTCTTCAATATATTCGGTTGGTGTCGGCTCTAAACCTAGTTGCCCTTCGTTGCCGTAGTCTCGTAACCCCCAATAGGGCGGGCTCGTAACACAGCAATGAACCGATTTATCTGCTATCTGTTTGAGTGTGTCCCGCACATCGCCAACAAGTAAATGGTTTTTCATTTTTGTTTAGACCACCGAATAATGCCATTAATTTGCGCGTTTTTCATTCTTGTTTTATATTCTCGTTCTCTTTGTTTTCTGGCTAAATACATTAAAGCGTGTTCTCCAGACAAAGTAATTTTGTACATGTTTTTCATGTTGTGATGTGTTGGGTTGGGATTATCGGATTTTTCTAAATAGCCGACATCTGATAAAAAATTTACTGCTTCACGCACTCTTTCGGGCAATACTTCTTTGAGCATAAATTCTCGGTAATCAGTAGTCGTAAAAGAACGATTGTTTCTGAAACGGGCGTAAGACAATACTTTGTAAGCAATTGAATTGTATTTAACGTATTTGCCGGGGTTTGTTAGTGGGGTGTTTGATTTTTTTATAATTTTCGTAATCGCAATGTCTTTTTTCATTGCCGTCAATTTACAGGTAATTTAATAGTTTGCGTGTGCGTCAACGAAATTTAATACTCGTTCCGCAGTTGTTTCTCCGTCCGTGCCAGGATCTGTTTTTAGCCAGCGAATAAAGTCGTACCATTTTCGTTGTTGGTCAGGGCTGTCAAATACGAGCGTGTATTGAACTATGGTTTTGGAACCGTTTGCCACCACAGATGGTGCGCCTTGAGTTACTGCTTGTTGTATGTCTGTGCCTTTGGGCGCGGTGAGCATTGTTTCACCGTTCTCCATTTGAGTGCTTATTGCAGTTGGGTTATTTGATGATTCCGTCGTTGCTATTTGTTGAATGACTGGTGCTTCGTAGGGTACGTCATCCTCTTGGTAGTATTCGCCTTCCATGGCGGCTAAATCAAATTGATCCCAGCCAAGCGCATCTATCAGTGTGTCGTATTGTTCTCCGACTTCTCCTAGTAATTCAAAAAGCATATTGCTGTCTGTGGTACCGAGTTCATTTGTTCGGTTGTCGGCTAAGGCGTAAGCAATAGCGCTTTCTGTGTCGCCTTCAAATTTGACGCAAGCAATTTTATCCCAACCAAGTTTTTTAGCGGCTTCGTATTGATGGTTGCCTGCAATGATTGTTGAAGTTCCATCTTTATTGTCTTTAATCACGATCGGCTTTACTTGACCGAATTCTTTGTATGAGGCAACAATTGCGTCTATGTTGCCTTTTCTTGGGTTGTTCTCTAGGTGAACAAGTTCGGAGAGGGGAACAGCCAAGTGCTCAATGTTTTTGTGAATATTAGACATCTATAATCCTGTTTGTACACGAACATTGGCGTTCAAGGTTCTGAGTGCGTCCAATGATGTTCGCACGGTCAATAGTTTTTCTCTCTTAGATTTAACCAACGCCTCACTAATCTTATATGAGTACGCTTCGTCAGAAAGTTTGTAGTCAGCCCACGCTTCTCGTTCCTTGATGCTTCCTTTGGCGGCTAGGTATTCTTTAGCCCAGTTGCCTTTCATAAGTGCATCTTTTTTCGCCGCATCTACTGCGAGAACTTCAAATGCCTCGGTTTCTTCTTCAAGAATACTCAACAAGCGCATAATCTCCGACTCAATTTCCACCTGCGATATGGGTTGCGACCTAGCCATTTTTGTCCTTTTCTATTTCCTTGAAATCACATTTATCTAATCCGAGCATTTGTTCTTTTCGCCATTCGTATTCAGAAAAACCTAAATATGTAAGCGTCATTTGTTCTAGTATCCACGCATCGCATTTGTCGCTTCCATCAGCACCTGTAAACATTATCCCTGTTTTCTGTGCTACGGCGCTCATAACTTCTATTTTCCCTGAATTACCTTTTCCTGTAGCAAATTTAGCCCTACATGTCGGTGGAATTATGACGATGGGAAGACCCAATTCCTTCATGGCGACTTTTACGACTCCACCTAGTTCCCCAATGGAGTGGGCTTGAGAATACTGAGAAGCATACGAATAGCCTTCAATTGCGACTATTTCTATTTTTTCGTTTTTTGCGATTTTTACGATTTCGTCACGAATCTCTATGAGGCGTTTTGCACCCCTATTTTTTGACTTTATGCTCTGAGTTAACCCACCGACGCTTACCCCTGTGCTCGTCAATGAGAGATCTAGACCCATCACATTTTTTTTCACAGTCGCAACATTACTACAATAAATGTGTGATAAATAAAAAGTCTGCTCCGCAAAAAAATATTGTTTCTATTGACAAACAAGGGGCTTGGGGTGATGTTTCTTATTATCATAAACTTGAGTGCGGGCATATAGAAGTTCGCAAACGAGCGTCAACAGCCCCAAAAATTGCGTGCACTTGGTGTGTTATTGGTGAAGAAAAGGGCAGAGAATTAAAAGCATTAACTATCGTTCAGCCACCAACTCTTGAAGAAGTGTGGGACTTTTACGATGACTCAATCAACGAGGAAGTCAATGTTGCTCAATTGCGTGCAGGAATTGCTAGCGCAATAGGTTGTCCACAGGACAGTGTTGAAGTGATATCCGAAGTCGGAGATGACAACATTCTTCGTGTCAATTATGTAACAATTTTTTTAGACATTGAACTCGCAAAGAAAATTGGCAAATATCAAAAAAATATTTGATGTTTCTCGCAAGGTTTGGTAGGGTAAGGCGAATCATCAATCACTTATAGGTTTATTCGGGGGAAATTTGAAAAGTCAAGTTATAGACGACTTTTTTGATACGGAAAAAGCCGCATGCAGAGGTAAAGACATCACATTGTTTTATCCAGTCATCTCACCGCGCCAAAGAAGAATTGAGCCAACTCAATCAGCAAAGTTTATTTGCGGTCAATGCTCTGTTGCGGAAGGCTGTTTAGAGTATTCTCTCCATTTTGAACCGCTTGGTGTATGGGGTGGTAGAAATGAGGTTGAGAGAGAAATTTTGAGGCGCCAAAAAAACATAAGTTTGCCTTTTGACCGTCAAGCATCTCATTCGGTACGACGGTCAGTGAACGCTGGGAGGGTTGGCAGGATGGTTAACCGATTAAACTCTTTAGATGAGTAATGTTTCCGTCCCTATTCATGTTGATAAGTTCCTAGCCAAATTAAACGGGGTTCGCTCAACAAGTAACGGATGGGAGGCACGCTGTCCCTGTCGTAACGACGACGAAAATCCATCGCTATCCGTAGGTGTAGGTAACGAGGAAAAGATTTTGGTTACTTGCCATCGTGGTCAGGGTTGTTCCGTTGACCAAGTTTGTCAGGCGATGGGTCTCAAAGTGGTGGATTTGTACCCACCCAAAAAGGAAGAAAGAAAACTTTCTTTAGTCGCAACATACGATTACCGTGACGAAAAAGGTCAACTTTTGTTTCAAAAGCAAAGGTTTGTAGACCAGTGGGGCAAAAAAACTTTTAGGCAACGAAGACCCGATCCCGCCAATAAAGGTAAATATATTTTTTCGTTGGATGACACACCCAAAATTCTTTACCGTTTACCTGATGTGCTTCACGCTAAAAGTCTTGGTGAAGTTATTTGGCTTGTTGAGGGAGAAAAAGATGCCGACAATTTAGTCAAACTTGGCTTATGCGCAACCACCCCACCAAACGGTGCGGGTAAATGGCTTGATATACATACACGAGCATTAGAGGGCGCTCAGGTTTGGATCATTGCAGATAATGATGTTGTTGGTAGAGATCACGCAAAAATGGTCACCAAAACCCTTCAACAAAACGGTTGCACAGTTGTTAGTTGGGTTCCCCCAAATAACTATAAAGATGTTTCTGAACTTCTTGGCGCAGGTGGAAGCGTTGATGACTTAATTGAGATGGAAAACGCCGAACCGCTTGATGACATCGTTCAACATGAAGAAGAAGAACAGCAAACAGAAGCAATCATTGAAGCAACAACTCCCCTGATAGCGCTTGCTGAGCGCATTAATTCTCTTTTAATACGAGAAGACATTTCTGAGACAGTACGACTTACAAAAGCATCAATGATGATTGGTTCTTTTGGGCATGAAGACGAAATTGATAGAGGCAGGCTCGTTAATTGGTCTGATTTTTTGTTGGAGGCAGAAAATGATAGTTATGACTGGATTATCCCTAATGTTCTTGAAAGAGGTGAGCGAGTAATCGTCGTTGCTGCAGAGGGTGTCGGAAAGACGATGCTCGCTAGACAGATAGCAATATGTAGTTCTTTTGGTATTAATCCATTCAATTTTTCAAGGATGAAACCAATCAGAACATTGACAATTGATCTTGAAAATCCTGAGCGAATTATTAGAAGAACTTCAGCAAATATTATGGGTGCCGCTCGGCGACTTGGATACTTAGAAGGGCAACCAGAATGCCATATTTTGATAAAGCCTTCGGGTGTGGATTTGATGCGACCATCAGATCGTTTAATCATTGAAGAAGCAGTTGAGACTATTAAACCTGATTTAATTCTGCTCGGTCCGATTTACAAGTCTTTCGTTGACCCAGGTGGGAGAACATCTGAATCAATTACTGTTGAAGTAGCAAAATATTTTGACATGTTGCGTGACTACTACAACTGTGCCTTATGGCTTGAGCACCATGCGCCGTTGGGGACATCTTCATCCACAAGAGATCTGAGACCATTTGGTTCTGCTGTTTGGTCACGCTGGCCGGAGTTCGGTCTTTCCCTTACCCCCGATCCAACCGCTGTTGGCGATTATGTTTACGATGTACGCCATTTCCGTGGGGCGCGAGACCTAAGAGCATTTCCGACTAAAATGAGAAGAGGGAAAGTTTTCCCGTTTGAAGTTATTGAATTCATGGAAGCATCTTAAAATGGCTGAAAAAGGATTAACAAGAGAATTTCTTGCTGAACGTGATTTGCGTATTTTTAAAATGAGACAAGCAGGGGTGCCTACAGCCGAGATTGCTAGAAGGTTTGGGATTGGCACGTCTAATGTTTCAAATTCTATTAAGAGACAATTAAATAAATTAAGCCAAGAAGCATTGCTTGTTTATCCAGAAGTGCTTCAGATGGAACTTGAACGATTGGATGCTTTGCAGTCTGCGATCTGGCCGTTAACGCAACACAGAAAACAGAAAATGGATGATGGTACAGAAGTTTCAATTGAACCTGACATCAAAGCGGTATCAACTGTTCTTTCAATAATTGACCGACGGGCAAAACTGCTTGGCATGGAACAAACGAATGTGAATGTTCAGATGGATGTTAGAGACGCTTCGCCAATGCGGGCGGTATTGGCTGGCGCACCAGGTGTTGTTCAGGCTGAGAAGTTTGATTCAGAGGCTGAGGCTAAAAAACTTTTGATACTGATGAGCGACGCTGGCATCATGCCTAGGGAAACAATTAAAGAACTTCTTGGTGATTTACCAGCCCTGAATGATGGCGAAGAAGATATTGAAGATGCAGATATTGTTGAAAAGACAGACGAATAAAAACTTTTATACGTCATCTCTATAAAAAACTTCAAACCCGCAATGCATTATTGCAGAAGCAAGTGTTCCGAAATATATTTCTCTATCCATGGAAGTATCTACTGGTTCTGTTTTAAGTTTCAATGATGCCTTGAGGGCGGCGGGGTATTCAATGTCTCGCATTGCTTTTCCACCGTTAAACCAAAGAACATCACCAAAGTCAACTTTTCTGCCTAGTTTTACTTGATATGGCATGGCGACAAATGTGTGGTCGTCGTCTTTCAGGTGGGTAAAAGATATGCATTCTTTAACTGGTGAATTGTTTAAAGCAAAAAGTTGTGCAAGGTTTTCTCCCTGTGTTTCGGCGGGAGAAATTGAACAATACCCTTCTGCAGCGAGGGTGTATTCCGTAATACCCCATCCTCGTCTCATGATTATTGACGCTTCTATTAAGGACTCAATTCTCTTATTTTTTGGAGTAGCAAAAGTATTTTTCAACTGAATTATTGTTGCTAATTCATTATTTCTCCACCCAAATATGTTTATATTTAAATCTGAGCCTATTCCATCTTCGTCTATTAAAGATGTTTTTGCGGTCTTAATTGACTCAACGCATAGCGCGATTTTGTCAAAGTCTGTCTCGTAAAAACCTGTGTACACAAAACAAACCCTACTTCATTAAGGCTTTATAAAAATAATAGGTTGCATTTTGTCGGAAAACTTTGTACTAGGGTTTTGAATATGACATCAAAACAACCTAAAAAATCCAACAAAAAGAAGGCTCCTGCGAAGAAGGCTCCCGCAAAGAAGGCGTCTGCTAGCAAAAAGGCTTCCGCATCTAAAAGCACAATCGGTGTTCAAACAAAAGACGCAGATCTTCTGCTGTCAAAAGTGGGCGAACAAAAAACACAGTTTGTGGGCGCAGAAAAAATGATGAAAGCGATTGCTGAAACATCAACTATCGTTAGGGCAAATGACGTAAAGTCAAAATCTATTCGTCAAAAAATGCTTGCGTGGTTTAAAATTTCCAAGTAGTATTTGTCTCCTACATGGGAGACAACGGGGGAGACGCAATGACAGAAACAATTAGTGGGCTGCCTCTAAATCTTGATCCCAAAATTCTTCTTGGTGATGTCCGAGAAACTTTGGCTTCGTTGCCAGACAAAAGTATTCATTGCGTAGTCACATCGCCACCGTATTGGGGTTTGCGGGATTATGGCACGGCAACTTGGGTGGGTGGAGATCCCGATTGCTCACATAAAAGAGACAGTAAATTTAGCGAAAGTTGCTCAACCGGACAAAAACTTTTAGAGGGTGCGATTGGCGACGGAATCTACAAGGTTCAATGTCCTCGTTGTGGCGCAATGAGGGAAGATAGCCAACTTGGTTTAGAGCCAACAGTGGATGAATATGTAGAACATATGGTTCAAGTTTTTCGTGAAGTTCGTAGAGTTCTACGAGACGATGGGACTTTGTGGCTAAATCTTGGTGATTCTTATGCAGGTAGCAACGGTAACGGTTGGAAGCAAGCGATTGCTACAACGAATGCTTCAAACGGTGGCGGGGAAAACGAGATTTTCAGAGCAAAAAACGGTAGAGATGACGGCGATTTAAAACCAAAAGATTTGGTTGGTGTGCCATGGCGTGTGGCTTTTGCGTTGCAAGCAGACGGGTGGTATCTGCGTCAGGATATTATTTGGGCTAAACCGAACCCGATGCCTGAATCGGTGCGAGACAGATGCACCAAGGCGCATGAGTACATGTTTTTGCTCACTAAAAAATCTCATTATTTTTTTGACAGCGAAGCAATTAAAGAGCCAGCCAAATATGCTTATGATGACAGGGGGTCTCGTGCTGATAGTAGAAAAGGAGCAGGGATATCTAATGCGATGTATGGCTCAACAGGGGCATTCAGGAACAAGAGGTCAGTATGGACAGTAACTACCAAACCGTTCAAAGGGGCGCACTTCGCCACATTTCCACAAGACCTGATAGAGCCTTGTATTGCTGCTGGTACGAGCAAAAAGGGTTGCTGTGCTCAATGTGGCTCGCCGGTGGTTCGTCAAGTCAGTCGCAAACGGATAGCACGCAACGAACTTCCGACAAACGACCCGAGATACCGACCAAACGACTACAACGGCGCATATGGAGAAATAAATGGGAAAGGGGACGCAGGGTTCTCTCAAACAGACACAATTGGTTGGGCTAAAGAATGTAAATGTGACACCCAAGAGGTTGTCCCTTGTACTGTTTTGGATGTCTTTTTCGGTGCAGGAACCACTGGTGTCGTAGCCCAAAGACTCGGTAGGGCGTACCTTGGGTGTGAGTTGAACCCCGAATACGCAAAAATAGCGACCGAACGCCTCGCAAGCGAAAAAGAAAAAAACAGGCTTTTAGCAATAGAAAATGAAAGCCAGCCTTCTTTATTTGAGGTTGCTTCCGACGAGTAGTAAATGTTGTATGATTTATCTACATAAGAATTCTCTTTGACTTGGAGGTCAAATAATGTCAGCATCAGCCCCACTCCTTCTCCCAATGACAGTCACAGGCGCTTGCGCAACATCTTCAACAGTTGTCGCTCGCACTCCTGTTGCAGGTCGTGTCCGTGGAATCACAGTCGCAGTTGGTACTGCTCCTGCAGGTTCGGCACTTAACGGAACTGTTCGCAAGGCAACAGCCGCAGGAACAGTTATCGGAACTTGGTCAATCGCAGCCGCTGGAACTTCGGCAGTCGCAACAATGTCAACAGTAGACGGCGCTGATGAACTCGCCGCTGACGACTTGGTTCACCTCGTGGTCGCTGCTGTAGGTTCAGGAACTGCTGGTTCAAACTTGACCGCTCTTCTTCAGATTGATCAGTCAGCAGATCAAGACGGCTCAGATGTTGTTGCAGTAGCAACACTTCGTGGCAACCACCCAGGTGGCGTAGTCGCCTGATTTTAAGTAAGTAAGTAAAAGAGAATTAAACCCGACAAACTTTTAGTCCCCCACTTCCGTGCAGGTCGGTGGGGGACTAATTGTATTTACGGGCGTAAAAATGTTATAGCGACTCTCTCGCTTGCTCTCACAAGCAAAAACAATGCTTCAGTTTGTGTGTGTGTTGAACACCATTCCGAGATTTCTGTATCAGTAATAAGTTCCAAATATTCACAAAAGAATCTTGACCTACCACACATAAATGGTGGCACACCGCACTCTTCTGCTTCCATGAAGCCTTCTGCTAAAAGTTTTTCTTTAGCGCCACATGCAAGAAGTATTGCCCCCCATATATCTATTTCTTTTGTGTATGGATCGTAGGTTGCGTAGTTGGAGAACCCATGTTCCTTTATGTAGTCAATAGCCTTGTCGTAGATCCCGTCAGCCCCAAGTTGTTTTAATGTTGGGAACATTATCTAATTGGGCAAGCACCTGTTGCACAATCGTCAAGCGACAATTCTGAACCTGTTGCCTGACTTAAAGGCAAAGATGTATCAATCTTTTTCACAAGTGCATCATAATCGGCTTGAGTGATCTGCTCATACGGAGGAAGTGGGAAGTTGTGGTCTGCGTGCAGAAGAAATGATACCGATTTGACACCGGTGTCATAATTTTTTGACAACCATTCTTTGATTGATTCAAGTTCTTCTTTGCGGTAATAAACGGTTACAGAAACAGCGTTGTCAGCCCATTCTGTCTGCATTTTTTTGACCCATTCAAGTTGTTCTACTGCCGTCATGTTCTCGGCGAGAACTGCGTTGTCTGGTGACTTGCATGGGAACTCAACGACATAACGACTGTGATCCTCGCGACCATCAATACCGATGTCCCAAACAACCTTATGTCCCCTTGCACGCAAGCCTGCCACAAGGGCGTCAGACGCACCAAAACGCACCCTACGGATGTAAAACGGCGCAAATGCGGGATGAATGCCCGGAGTGATACCGGGGAGCAAGGAGAGCGTTCCTGACGGTTGGACAGTGGTAAGTCTGACAGAACGAGGGAAGCCTTTTTCCTTTGAGTAATAAATGTCAAACTCGTCTAGGTGTCTGTAAGCCTCGTCCAGCCAAGAAACTTGCTCTGCTGAAGCCTGCAAAACACCAGAAATGCTTTGTCCTAGTCGTGCATTTTTTGCAACGATTGCGTTTGTTTTTGCATAGGGGTAGGTAAGACGGGTGATCTGTTTTTGAACCATGTAGAGAAGTTCTGATATTTCTTTGAATTGTTTGATGTCGCAGATATTGGGTAGGAATATGGTTGAAAGATTGCATGACTCTCCGTCACCTAAACCGATCTCGGCGCATGGGTTGAAACCTTCAATGGTTTTATCTGCTCGTTCTTCTTTGAGGCGACCGTATTTGCGGGCAAGACGGCGATTTACGAGACCGTAAGGTTCTCCACCGCCCGTATAGCCCTTCCATAGTTCAGGCATGATGTGGTCGTAGTAGTCGGCATAGATGCTGTTGTTTGAATTTGCTCGGTAACCAGGGATATCTCCCGAAGCCCAATTTTTTGCTCGCAGGAAAAGCACATCGTCGGGGTCGCCAATAGCGATTTGAGCGGAGCGACGAGATGAACCCGAGACAACCACGCGACCGATGATGTTGCAAATGTCTAGAACATCAATTGAGCGAAGTTTCTTTCCCTCTCGTGCTTCCATGACTTGGCATATGTCTGTAATTCCGTCAACTAGTGCGCCAGGTCCGCTTGCTGTACCGCCAAATGTTTTGAGGGGTGCACCGAATTCTCGGATAAGAATCGTTGAGTATGAGAATGATTTACCTGTATCAAAATATGATTTCAATACGCTGTGTAGTAGTCGTCGCCAACCTTGACGGGAATCGGGGACAATAATGTCTGCGTCGTTTGAACGCTCGTGAGTGATTTTTACATTAGGGAGAACCTTTGGAAGATCGTGAATTTTTGCTCGTTCCACAGAGAACCCAACACCACCGCCAAGCATTAGGTGGTCAAAAAGAAACTCAAAATCTTCTACTTTTTCTATGTTTACGAAATAGCAGTTATTAAGCGATGCGGCGTTAAATTGTTTGATGAGTGGTGTCCCCAGTTGCCAAAGAGCACGACCTGAGAACGAACCACGCAAGTTGAAAACATGATCAAAAAGTTTCTCTGCTTGAGTCTTAGTAAGAGGAGTTCCAATATCTATGGCTCCGTTTACACAGCGTTGTACAGTTTCAAGCCAAGTTTCATTGCGATTCATGTCCTCAATGCGTCGAGAATATGTGCGGAGGTAGACAACTTCTCCTAGCCCATTAAATCCCCAAGGAGGTGTCTGTGTTTTGTATTGGTCTACGAATTCTTGGGATAGGTGGGCAGTCATTACGTCCTCTTTCGGCGCATATGGGGATATGGGTGAACAACCATATTACAACACGAGAGATTTTAAGTAAAATGCTAATTACGGGTAAGGTTATATTTTCTTGCCTCAGATAGGGGAATGATCTGTCCGACAGCAAATTTACGAGTTTTTGCAAAAACTCCAGTAGAAACTTCTTCGGCAACAAAAAAATCTTCTTCCACACGAAATGTTTGTTTTTCGTCTAATGATTTAAAAAGCCCCAACCCAAGAAGTTTTTCAGGTGGTTTGTGCCCTTTGGGCACACAATTCCCTGTTGGATCACCACAGACAATGCAAGGCTCTCCTGTGGCACGGAGAATTTCTATATCGCCATAGATGTATTCAGGCATAAACAATGATACCTCTTGCCCTTAAAAGGAAAAGGAGCACCTTGCGGTGCTCCTTAGTCGTTCCTTCTATGCGGGGGGCATAGACTTTGTGCCCTAAAGATTAGTTTTTGGGTGCGAACTTGTTTTCTGACTTCATCGCTTTCATTTCCTCTGCAAACAGTTCATCAAATTCTTCGTTGTACCGTGTCTGTAAAACAAAAGATGCTCGTCGTTTTGCCTCATTGCGGCGCTTTGCCTCAATTTTGCGAAGTTCTGCTCGCCGTGCACGTTCCTCGGCTGGAAGTGGCTTACGTCCACGACTAACTCCGAGTTTCTTTTTAAGTTGCTGATATGTTGTTGTAGCCATTAAGGGCTCCTTAATCTTTCTGTTTAGTTGTTTATGTACTTCTTACAAGAAAGATACTAACTAGTTTCTCAAAGAAAAACAACTTTTATTAAAAAAAATATTAAATACATTTCTGTTTATCCACAGGGCTCACCATAGGGCTTATCCACAGGGTTTTAGGGGGTTGCTAAACCCCATCTATGGGGGCTACACTTACGGTATAAGTAATATAAACTACAAATACTAAAGAAAGAAAAACAATGGAAACATCCTTAATAACCCCACCAACGGTCAGAAATCTAGAAGAAGCAAGAGAGCAATGTCTTGAATATGACGCAGTTTTGACCGCAGGACCAAACAAAGATGAAGTCAGCGACTTCAATCACCCTATTCATAAAGTCGTTCAGTTTATTGACACTGCGTATGAGAAGAACGGCGGACCGACCTTAGAGAATGTTGTTGAACTTATAGAGTTCGGCGCAGGTGTCCCCAAATTGTTGGTGCACTGTCACGCAGGTATTTCCCGTTCAACAGCAACAGCGTGGGGGGTATCAATAGCAAACGGCAACGATCCTTTGGAAGCATTTCTATACCTGCAAGATAAACACCCTGAAGAAAAAGGATATTTCGGTCACGGTAAAAGACCCTTTGCGCCGAACATCCTAATTGTTAAGCACCTAGATACATATTTCAATCTTGGTACTACTCTTTTGGAAATTCGCAACAAGTATTCACGGAGAGGTTGGTAAAGCAATGAAGGTTTTTTGGAACGAAAACTACACATCCATCAAATATGACTTTGATACATCAAGAAAATCCAACAATATTGTTCGTTTAATTAACAAAATAGCGTCAGAAACACCTACGAAAGTTCGTGTGTTGCAGGATGTTCCGACAGTAGAGATAGTTGATCCCGAACAAGTATCCGACATTTCAAAAACAGAAAAATTGATTAACAGATGGTTGCACCCCACATATGTTGAGGCGTTAAAAACGAACAACAACCCACGACTATCGCAAAGTCAAGGTTTTGAATGGTGTCCCAACACTTACGAGTTTGCTCGTGCACATACACACGGTTTAATCGCATCAGTTGATCAAGTTTTAGTGAATGGTGGGAGAAGCGGAAGTCTTTCTTCAGGTTTGCATCACGCATCAAAAACTAGTGGCGCAGGATTTTGCACAATCAACGGCATAGCACTATCAGCAATTCACGCATACGAGCAAGGTCTTGAACCTATAGTTTTAGACTTTGACGCACATTGCGGTGGAGGCACGATGGACTTTTTAAAAACTTTCAATGGTGTTTTGCAAACCAAAGACACTATTTTAGGTAAATCAACACCCTTAATCCGTCACATTGATTTATCAACCAACTACTTTGACGAATACGAGATTAAAGTTCATGAAACTTGGGCGAATCTGCATGTTCTTGACTGGGAAGAAGATTATTTAGACGAAGTACAAAAATCTCTTTCTTTAACAGAACCTCACATCACCGACAAAACTGTGTTTATTTATAATGCAGGGATTGACCCTATTGGTTCGCAGGGGATAGATGAGGAAGTTATCGGGCAACGAGAAAAAATTGTTTCCGAATTCATTGGTAACCGCAAGGCTGTCTTTGCGTTAGCAGGCGGTTATTCAGGTATGTCAACAACACGAGACGATGTGGCAAACATGCACCTCAAAACGATTTATGGTTGGTCATGGCAGACGAAATAATTCACGGGCTTTACGCCACATATACGAACGAAAAATGCAGATGCCCCATCTGTAAAAAAGCCGCCGCCGAATATATGCGCGGTTACAGAAAAACAGCCGTAGGTAAAGACAATGCAAAGTTTTATCAAATTGTTGCAAATAAACGCTCACAAATGGCTATCAAATGGATCAAAGATAATCACCCAGAACAATGGGATAAGATATGTGCTAGAGCATTAAAAATTGTTGAAAAACAAGAAAGCAGAGAATAATATGCCTTATGGTGCCGAAAGCATGGAAAGCCGTTTTGATGACTTCGTGGAAGAAACAAACAAAAAGATTGACGAACTTGAAGCAAAAATTCGTTCACTTCAAACAGAAATTAATAAAACAAAAACTTTAAAAAACACCAACAATGCGGTTAACATAACTAACCAAGACATAAAAAACTCTCTTGGTGCAACAATCAGATCAGTTGGGGATATTGTTAAATAAGGCTTAATATATCTACTAAGATATCAAAATGCTTGAAAAAACATCTTTAGCCGAAACAGAATTTAACACCCTATACAACAACGCTACACGCAGATTACAAGATGAGATAGCGTCGCTCAAACTAAAGATCGGCGAACTTCAAAGTCAAATAAATTGGTTAGAGCGAGAAAACTCTAAATATTTGTAACCTTCTATTGTTTTGCTTTTACAACTCCGTCAGGAATGACAGCGAATCTGCATTTCCCTTCAGGGGCGACAGGGAGAGAAATTATCTTGCACGAAGAACCGCCTTCGTATAAAACACAATTAGAACACTTGACACCTATCTGCGCCACCTCATTTTTTGATGGATCTTCATAGCCAGCCCACACTCCTGTGTAATCTTGGTTAAATTTTCCATATTTTTGAGTTATTTCAATAAGCGAATCGGCGAGTGCTCGTTCTTCGGGGTGAAGAGTTGGTGTTTGTGGTTTAGATATGGCAATCATCCTCATAGGGAGTTGCGACATCAGCATTTCAATAAAAGATTTTTCTGTTGCCATTTTACTTTGTTTCCTTTTTGAACTCTGCCCAAGTTTTATCTCCGACGCCATAATATTCTCTAGCGTTCCCTGATTGAATCATGTCAATATTGAGGCACGCTGTTTGAGGGTCATCAATTTTGTCTGATGAATAAATTCTTGCCAAAACACGACCATACTTGTCGCTCTTATCAGGAATTGTGTTAACAAAAACCCATTTATGATTAGTCATCCAATCCTGAACAAACTTCTTGGCTTTCAAACCGAGTTCCTTTTCTTTCAAATCTTTTGTTCGTGATTCAGGGGTGTTGATGCCATACAGGCGGACACGAATTTTGTGGTGAACACTAAAACCAAGATCAACCATTAAATCAACGGTGTCGCCGTCAACTACTTTGAGAATTGTTGCTCCATACCAAAATCGTTCCACGGCTAATCCTTTTCTTTAGAGTTCTTATAGCGCTCCAACAATCGTCTGCCTTTTTCGGCAAGGCGAGCCGCCGATTCTCTGTCTTGTGGAACTGGTTCACCCCACGCCGCGGCGGAAAGAGCAAGTCGTGTTGGGCGTCCTTTTTCGTCTTTCATGGGACCTGAAGGGTTTGTGAAGAACCGTGTAAGGAATGATCCTTTGCGACGCATTTTCTCTGGTGTGTCAGCGCGACCCTTGACACCAGGTTTTAGGTTTGATCCTTCGGTGCGATTAAAGTGCGCTCTACCCGCGGCGGTTAAACCACCTTTAGGGTCTCGTAACGGTTCAGCAGATTTTTCTTTAATGATTGGTCCACCAGCGACCCATGCGCGACATGTTCTTTTTGATGCACATTTGAAATCAAACGCTTCGCAATATCCAAGTTCACCAGCGCTATCTATCGCTTCCCATTCATCTTGTCTTTCCCCACCGGTGACACCAGATTCAATACATTTTTTCATTGACGGGGTTTGAATAAAAAGAGAACAGTTGCCGCACAGTTGTTTCTTTGCAGATGTTGTATCCACATCCCACTCTTTTGCCAACTTGCCCCAATACTCTGTGTTGGGTTCGGCGGGATTCAGTGGACCATACATTGCTGTCTTGATTGCTTTGCCTCTGTTGGCAAGATTGACTGCAATGTCCTGTGTTGCTTTCGGGCATTGTTTATCGGCTTTGATGCGAACAGAAATCTGTTGCTCAGCCAAAATGTCAGAGAATTTCATTGTCCCTCATTATCTCACAAAACACAAAACCCCCACCCCAACCTTGCGGTTAGAGCGGGGGTTCTGTTAATTACTTAGTGATTACGGTGCTGCTGGTGCGCCGTCAAAACTTACCTTCACGAACGACTCTGGTCGCTTCACAGCGAGAGCCAATCGTTGCTCGGCAAGGATCACGATTGCGTTGCGGACGAAGAAGTCTGCATGCTGTTCGCTCACTCGGATGCTTGGTGATTCACGGTCGTAGATTTGTGCTCCCGTACCGAATGCACCGATCAATGCTGTACCTTCAGCAATTGCTGGAGTGTCCACTACTGGAATTCTCCACAAGCGCTGTTCGCCACCCATTGCAACAGAGACTGCTACGACGTAAGCGCCGTTGCCATCTTTGCTGAGTTCAATGTCTTCCCAATCGTTCGGGTTAAGAACGATACCCGATGGCTCGTAGTAAGCCAAGAAGGAAAGGGTTGCGGCACGGCGGACTGCGTCAGCCTTGGTGTCAGTCTGACCTGCTACTGCTGAGTATGTGCCTGCCGACCAATCGTAGGTTTGCACGCCCGGTGTATTCAAGATACCTCGGAGGTTTTCGCCTGATCCTGAACCGTTCAAGATTTGTGCATCTTCCTGCAAACGGAGACCGTACATCAACTCGTTGTCGATGATTGAGCGTAGTTGTGGCTCATCAGCAAGAACATTGCGGTGTGCGGCTTCCCAGTGTGCCATTGTGCGAACAGGAGCCTGCTCACCAACGAAGGTGAAGGACGACTGTGGCTTCGCACCGAAGGCATCGCCTGAACGCTCAGATACTGCTGCTGCGTTGTTGACGAAACCTGTCATACGGAAGTATTCAATGATCGCGGCGTTCGTGGTGCGGCTTGGGAACAAGTCACGGACACGCTTCGTGCGCATTGGTGGGATAACCATTGCATCGCGTTGAATGGTTCCAAACGAGCCAGGTGTACCTGTCGGAAGTGCCGAGTACAGATCTTTTACGCTGTAATCGCTACCCGAACGGTATGGGCTTGGCATGTTTGCTGAACCGCTTGCGAGCAACGACTTGAACTCTGCTGAAGCAAGGAATGCTTCGCCGATTGTCTTTGCACGCATTGGCTGTACTGCGTTTTGCAATTCTGCAGTTGCGTAAGCCGAAGCCTGTGCTACTGAATCTTGTGGTTCTGAAGCCCATTTGTCGGCATCGCGCATTGACTCAAGGCTCTCAACGAGGGACTTGATTTCGCGGATGTCTGACATGTTCTTGTCAAACGCTGTTTTTTGTTCTGCTGATACGAGAACAGTGCCATCTTCAATTTTGAAGTTGTCTGCGATCTCTTTGTTTTCTGCCATCTTGGCACGCATTGCGCCTTGAAGTTCAGTTAAACGACTGTTGTCAAATGACATGATTTTCACTCCTAGTGAATTGGATTTATGTTGGTGTTTACTTATTTTTTATTATTAAGACTTCGGTAAGCACCTAGTCCAGTTACATTTACTGTAATACGAGAATAACATCAAAGTAACATCAGAAATGCAACCCCCATGATTGGGTTTATTTTGCGTGATATCGTTTTACGACTTGTGGGCAACATTTTTCGGCGTACTTGACTCCGTATTCGCCGTCGTCAAATCCTGCCCATTTTTTGGTTGTTTTTCGGTTCCGCCAAGGGTGGTCTAATGGGAGCAGGTCATTATCATCAAAATATTTGACATCTTTAGGTTTGTCTGACATCAATAGTGATAAGAACTTGGAAATGCGCTTATTTGCTGAGGCTTTGTCACCATCTTGAAGACCTCGTAGGTATACATTTTTGAGGTCTCGCAGGTTAGCCCGCTGTGCAGGCTTGGCTTTAGCGTTGTGTTGACGCACACGGACAGCAAGATTGTTGATATCGGTGCTTGTGACTGTCGGCGGTTTCTTGCGGGCTTTGGGTACGCCTTTGAATAAAAACAAGCCTTCACCTAGTTTTTCGGCAGGCTGGTCAAGTGATTTTTTTTCTTGGTTTTTAACAATAACAAACCCAGACAGTTCCCCTTTTTCATTGGTTGACGTTTCAATGAGTACTTCGTACCCTTTGTCCTTAAGCGTCTTTGCGTAGTTTTCTAATGTTGTTTGTAACATTCTTGTGGCTTTTTCAAAGTTTGCTTTTCTTTGATCATCAGAAAGACCGATCAAGCCCACATTTCGGTAAACACCCATTGGAACTGTGTGTTCAATTTCAAAATCGCCATTTTCTAATTTTCTAGATCGCCAACCAGCCGTCGTTGATCCATAACCACGAACCATAGCCCCACCCCTGTAGCCTGCCTTGCGATAATTACGATCATTTAGTGCTCGGGCAATTCCTACCTGTGTTGGATTTCTGAACTTTTCCTTTATGATTTTTGGGACTACTGGTATTTTGTCTTTCCCGCCAACAATTCCACCAGTTGTGAACCCATCCCCGTCGCCGTCCACGAGTTCGTCACTAGGTTTTACTCCGATCGGCGTACCAAGAACCTTTTTCCTGAATTTTGAACCTCGTCGTCTTGGATTGTTCCTAGGGCTGTTATCCCCTCGGATACCTGTGCGACGGTTGTAGTCAGACACGTTTGTGCAGGGCATCCAAACAAGTTTTCCATCTCGTGCCGTGTAACGGCGAATACCAATACACCCAAGATTCCTTGAACGGATACGGGCAGACTCAGGGTTACTGAAAGTATCAGGGTCGGTTGAACGGCTAACAAAGTTAACGAAACCTTTTTCCTCTACATCATCTTCAGCGTCTTTCCCCGAGAAAGAACCAGTGACCAACCCACCACCCGGTAAGGTCGCAATACCTGTAATAGGTTTCTCATCAAGTTTTTCCCAACCTTTACGGGGTTTATGGTCGCAAGGCGTGTAATACCTTTTCCCCGCAAGGATCACAGTGCGGACACCTCCGCAACCACGCGCCTTAGAAATAGATAGAGCGTCAGCACGGCTTTCGTAATACGCATCAGATTTTGTTTCCAAACGCTTAGTGCGTTGAACCATCTTAGGCAAAGGTTTCTTTTTCTTTGAAGCAAGGGCTTTCAGATATTCTTCTTTGCCTTTTTTGATCGCCTCATACTCTTCATACGACCCGCACGGCATCCAATTGCCGTCTTCTCCTTCATGCGCACCACTACACCCGAGTTGACGGGCAACACGCATCGCCTGCTCTCTTGTGACCTTTGGTTTCTCTGCTTTAACAGAGAAAGGGATTGATTCCACGGTTTAACCTTTTTTGCGTTTACGTTGTGATGTTTCTGTTTCTGTTTCTATAGATGTTGCTCCAGCGAACTTTGGGAACAATTCATCAACTCGTTCAGGGTTTTCTGTCAAAAAATAAACCATCTCATCTAATGCGTTTTCGTCTTTAGGATTTTCATTAGCGTAATGGAATCCAATTGTGAGTATTCGGCTACGAGTTTTTTCGTCTTTGATTTTTTCAAATAATGACATCCGTATTTCGGTTCGTTGTTCTTCTGTAATTTTCATTATCGTATGTTCCCGTCTGTTGGAGCCCGCAGACTTCTTGGTGTTACATCTGAATTTACTGGAATACGTGGTCGTCTTGTACGAGTCACCCTAGGAGTAGGGGCAACTGCTTGCCCTCGTCTTCTACTACCTATTCTTTGTTCAGCAAAACTTAAAAAACCATGACCACCCTTCGCGTTTTGTTTGAACCAGTTTTTTATTTGGTTTTCTCTTCTATTACTACCAACACCGCTACCGCCCGGCAGTGAACGAGATTGGCTAACAGCAAAAATAAATTCTTGGTGTGTCCCTGGTGGTCGTTTCTCAACTAGGTATTTTAGTCTCCAATATTCTTCCGGCGAAGAAATTAGTGGTGAATATCCAAATTTTGCATACTTGTCAAGTTCGGATTGAAATCTGCCAACATTTAGCGGATTGTCGGGTTTGAATCCAACTTTAGCCCAAACAAACTCACCGTCATCTGCTGGTCCAACCTCTGCTGTGGTCACACCTATTTTTTGCAAGAAATGGAAAGCATGTTGATTATAAAGTGTTGCTATACCTGCTCCCTTGTCAGTTTCACCTCGTCTGTTAATAAATAAACGACTCTGATACACCTTGTTTGAACCTAATTGAATGCTTCTGACTGATTCACCAATATCGGCAGCAATAATATTGCCATTGCTGTCTATCTCATGAAAACGAATACCTATGGTGTAATTAGGTCCAGCACCAGAAACATCAGCCTCCGATTTATATGTGCGACCATTTTGTCCTTTTATTGGACCAATTGAATATGCTTCTTTGAGGTACGTTTTTTTATCTGTGCGGCTTAAAGCAGCCCATTTTTGGGGAGTCATATCGGCGTATGGTTCGTTCGCTGATCCATACTTTTCGTCTAAATAATTAAACAAAACGTCTTGTCGTTTTTCAATCTGCGCAGAAATTTTGGCTTGTATTTGGTCGCCAACAGGTCCCATTGCTTGACGTCTTTGAGAAACTTCGGGGTCGTTTAAATTCATGAACTCGTCACCTGGATTATTGGATGTTGCTCTATGTATCAACGCAGAATCAGCATCCCAGTTATCAACGACAAGTTGTAATTGACCGACCTGTGTTAACTGTTTATACAGTTCGGTATTTTTGTATACTTGTTCCTTGACTTGCAGAGCAACAATTTGACGGTCTGCCAATAATGTGTTTAATCTTTCTTTTGTGCTTGCAAGAAGTGTTTCCGCATCCTCTTTAGTGCGAAGTGAGCCATTTGGGTCAATATATCCCCTAAGTCTTGCTTCTCTTTCTTTTCTCGCATCTCTAACACTTAATGTTTGAATTTTAGCAATTGCATTACCGTGCTCAGCAGACAACGAGTCTTCAATTGATTTAACTATCAAATTCCATTGAGTTTTGGATGCTGCTCGTCTTACTTCAATTTCTTGTTCATCAATTGCATCTAAGACTTTTTGTGCGTTTCCACCAGCGGTAACTTTTGCTACAGCATTATCAAAAACGGGAGCCATATTTCTTACTTGCGCAAAATTAATTGGCTGTACAGGACCTGCTAACTGTGCCTGTCGTAATGCTTCTGCTTGTTCTCGGGCTATTCTTTCTGCCTCAAGAACCGCCACTGCTTCTTTTCTTGTTTCAAGATTTTCTAGTCTTTGTTCTAGGTTGGATACATTGCCTAGGTTGGCGATTATTCTGTTTAATCTCTGTTCATTTGCGTTTCGCCCACTAGCATCGTCCGCTTCACGATTGCTTATCAATGCAGTTAATTCTGTCATAGCCGCTCGCAAAGCCGTTTCGCGTTCTCTTTTTCTTTCAGCAATAGTTGAATTTACTGAATCTAGACTCATGCCATTTACAGTACTTAGACGACCCCGAGCATCGCTTTCCGCATTTTGTTTTGCAGCCACCGCCGCCCGTTCAAGTCGTTGCAATACTTGCGTTCTCTCTGCTTCGGGGAAAACTTCAGCAAAATCTGTTATGAGGTCATTAACTTTTTGCTCTAAATCTTGTCTACGTGCTTGTCCATCTGGGGTATTGATTGCGTTTTGTATTGCTGCGCTAAGTCTTGATACTGGGGCGGTTCTAGCAAATGCCGCTTGCGTGTTTGGTGCCGCAGGTGCAGGGTCAGGCGCAGGCGCATCATTGCGATTAAGAACATTTTGCTTGTGCCAAGCAATTGCATCTTCGCGGTTGGTAAACCCTTGTTTATCTTGCGCAGGTCGACCATGGATAACAAACCATGTATTGGTAACAGCCTGCTGGTCAATGATGTCGCCGTTTTCGTGCGTAATAATGGTGCCAGGTCCTTGATTCCACCCTTGTGGTAAAGCATTTTGTGCCCCACGATCAGGTGCTTGAGGTGCCGCGGGTGTCGGGTCGGGCGTAGGTGCTTGAGGTGCCGCGTCTGGTCTCGGTGACTGTGCTTCGGCTGCTGGTGGTGGATTATTTTCAGGTCGTCTTGTTGCAGTTCTTTCTGCTTGCCGTTCCGATGCACGACGACGATTATTTCTATTATTGGTTCTGTTGCCCTGAGCAACCTGTTCTCGTCTTTGAATTTCCGCTAATACTCGTTGATATTCGGGATTTTCTTTATCAAAATCTGGGTCTGCTTCCATTTCTCTTCGCATACCTTGGAGAACTTCATCTGATTCTGGTGCCAACAAATTTACATTTTGTCTTTCGTTTGCATTTGGTCGGCGTCTTTGAGGGCGAGCAGGAATATTTCTTGGTGCGCGTTCATCCGTGCGAGGGGCGCCGGGTTCAATAATTTCTCGTTCCATTCTCCGTTGTTCAGATTCACGAAGATTAGGTCGTCGCCTTTGACGGGCAGGACGAGCCTGCGGCGCTGGTGGTTCAAAATCTTGTGGTGCGCTACGACCGTGAGCATCTTTCCAAGCGTCACGAAGATTTTCTTTATTGATTGCGTACCATTCTCGGCGTGTCAACATTCCTGCGTTGCCTCCACCTTCACGGATTTCGCGGACACGCTGTGCGTACTCATCGTATTTTCGTAATACGTAAGGTTTGAAGTCTTCTGTTTCTCCTGCGTCTGATGCGTCTCGTGCTGTGAGTACATCAACATTTTCAGGTTGTGGTGCAACTTGTGGGCGTGGTCGTCGTGCGGGTCTTGGAGTTGGTTCTGTTTCTGGTGTTACATCTTGTCTTGGAAGTTCAGGAACTTCCCGAGTTAGGGTTGCAGGACGAGCCCGTGGTCTATCCCTATTAATTCTTCGGTTAATAACACCGGCTAAGCCTTCGTTATTTACTCTTTCTAACAAATTCCCTCTTTGTTGAGGTTCTCCTCCCTCAAGACGCTCGGCAACGTTTCGTAGACCGCCTTCAATGCGACCCGGCTCGGCGACCCCACTTAACCTTCTGATCATTCGTGCGTTGCGACGGTCAAGGCGACGTTTCCGTTTGTCATCATCTCGTTGCTCTAGTCGTTCACCGATGTCGGCGATTTGGTTTGCGATTCGTCGCGCTACTCCCCATCCACAAGATCTGCCGAATCTGTCAGTAATCTGTCCGCCGTAGCGTGTCCCCACAGGGCATCGCCAGCCACCTCTACGGTTCGTTCCAGGAATAGACAAACCTGGATCCCAAAGAGCACGAACTCTTTTAACTTCGTAGTTGAAAGTTGTTTTTTGTTGTTCACTAATAAATGTGGCGGCTTTATAAGAAATAACGTTTTCAAATTCATATTCAGAAAATATTTTAATTGGTGCATCAGAAACAGACATAATAGGAAGATAGTCCCTGTAAATAAAGTCCGATTTGCTTCCACTTTTCAACGCCGAGGGAACTGCCGATTGAGGCATCGGACCTTGCACTGTCATTCCCGAATCTAAGGCAGCAGTTAATTCGGTTTTATTTATTTGAGATTTACTGTATTCTTCACTAAATGCTTTGGCAATGTTTTTAGCGTCATTGGAAAGAGGTTTAAAAGTGCTTCCTTCAGCGGATGACATAACAAGCATGAATGGCTTGCCGTTTCGTGTTTTGATAACAAACGAGGTTTTCATTTAGGTCTTTCTTCTTGATATATCCCTAGAAACGAGGGAGAGAATACCTTAAAATGGTATCACTATTATGTAAACCCAAAAGAGCAGTATAGGCACCGCCACTAATTATTCAGGCTGTAACCCATTTCCTGGATTAACCCATCAATCTTAATTTTTGCTTTACCGCTATATTCACCGCTTTCGCAGTCGTAATACGAAAAGCCAGATGTGACGTCTTCAAATCCTGCCATTTCAGGACTTTCTTTAGCCACATCTTTATACCAATTAGCAAAAAATTCGTCTTCTTCTTTGTCGTCAGAGTATCTAACTACCCCATCTTCTTTTTCAATAAAAATAATAGGGTTAAGGTTTGGAACAGCAATTCCTGTCAACCTGAAAATTTTATATCGCATATATACTTGACTATATCACAGGTGCGAGCATCGCATCAACTATTTGTTCTGGAGTCTGCGACAACACCCAGTCTATTCTTTGTTGAGTAAATGAAATTTTGCGTGGTTCACTCGCTCGCGCACCTGACGCTCCAGTAACAGGCGGTACTTGTGGGTTTTGACCAGCGGCATCAATAACATTTTGACCAAACTCAGCGAATCTTTTTTGTGCTTCAGCCTCGCGCAAAAGTTGTTGCGATTTTCTCGCTTCTTCAATCATTGCTGTTCTAGTCCTGCCAGCATCACGACCAGTTTCGGAGTCATGTTTAGTTCTCAAAGACCCAATTAATTTGTTTCTTCTACCTCCGTAGGAACTCTTTAACCACTTTTTAAAACCTGTTTCGTCCGCATAAGACAAATCACGGTCAAATTCTCTAGCCGCAAAACCAAGAGACGGGTCATACGGAATAACATGGTCTTGACCATTGGCATCCCTTTGGACAAAAAAGTTACCACCGTGTCTATCTGTGTTTAGAATCAAAAAATCTAACATTGTCAAACGAATTTTTTCGTTTAACGGGATTGAATTTTCGTACCCATTTCTTTGTGGTGGGGCTACTGTGCCGTCAATGTAGTTTTCTGCATGTTCAAACAAAATTGGTCTACCTTGACCATGTCTGTCTCTGTACACAGGTCCAGCAAATCTAAATTCGCCTACCGGGTATCCAAGTCGTCCTTGAATTTCGTTTCCTAAAATCTCATTAACATCTTCATTATTCCTATATCTTGTTCCGTCATATTTTATAAGTAGTGTTTTACCAGTATTTGCGTCTTTGTATTGCTGTATTTGACCATTACTGTTTCGCCCCAGATCACCTAATGGTTTTAATTTGATAAAACGTTTAGACGCATCAACTGGTCCGCCCGGCTGACCGGGTCTGCCTACGCGTATTGTCGTTGAGTTTTTCTTGATTGCTTCATACACAAACTCATCGGGGACATCTGCTAAATCGCCACCATTGTTGACATGTGCTACCGCATCTTGCTTAGTGTTGATGCTTTTGTTCCCTATATCAACTCTTTTACCTGTCCCTAAACCGTTAAAATCTCTTGGGGCAAGTTTGTTATCGTTTTCTTTTGCTTTAGCCAGGTCTGAATCCACTGTTCTTGGGGCTGGACGACCATCGTTATCGTTTCCTCTTTGTTGTTGCCTATTTGTCTCTCTTGGTCTTCTTGGTGCTCTTGGTGCTCTTGGAGCAGGTGGAGCAGGTGGAGCAGGTGGTTCTGATCGTGCAGGGGCAGGTTCCTGTGTAATTATGGCTCCGTCTAAGTCCCTTGTTCTTGTATCTTGTAAATTCCCAATACGATTACGTAGCGCATCCCTTCTTCTTTGTTCTTCTCGAACAATTGCGTCTCTTGCACCGTTTCGCTCCATTTGGTCAAGATTGCGTTCTGCTTCTGATACAAGTTTGCGTAGTTCAGCAATTTGTCTTTGGCGCTCAACTTCGTCTGATGGCATGCGAGCGTTTACAGCATTTTCCGCATTATCCGCTCTCTGTCTAGCGTCTTCAATTGCTGCTTCAGCCATTGCTTCACGGTTTTGTCGTAATTCTTCTGAACGAGCAGCATTATCGCTGTTTCCGGGTTGCCGTGGCGGTTGAGGAGGTTGACTTCTTGGTTGGGCTGGCGTATTAGTCTCTTTTTTAATTTTTCGGTTTACATAATCGCCTCGTGCGTTACGTTGATTGTTATCGTCGTAGTAGCGACCAAATCTACGTTCAAGTTCCGCCTTGTCGTCTCCTTGATATGCGTCTTCGCGCCAGTAAGCGGTATCTGGAAGTCCTCTTTCACGAAAACGATTACGCACATTTCTTTGTGACCGAGTATCAGGAAGACTCCCACCTAGGTCTGGTGCGTTAAAATCAGGATCTGGTTCTACAACTAATGGCTGTGGAGGCGCTGATGGTGGCTTTCGTTGTGGAACCGCTGTAGGTACGGGCTTAGCGCCGTCAACGAAATCTGCTTCAGGTTTTCTGCGTGCGGTTCTCCTTGCACCCTGTTGTGTGGCGGCTCTGCGTCGCCCTCTTGGTCTATTAGGTTTTGGTGGTTCACCTGTACGAGGTGCACCGGGTTCTACGATTTCTCGTTCCATTCGTCTTTGTTCTGATTCACGAAGATTTCCGCGACGACGTCTTGCAGGTTTTCGTCCACGTTGTTCTCGTTCTACAAGTTCCACAATTTGGTCTGTATTAATTTGTGGTGACGGTCTACCTCTTCTGCGTTGTGGACGAGGTGAAACTGAATCAATATCAGCAACTGGGAGTTGAGGTGGTTGCTCGCCGTCAAGTGCTTCAGCAACACCTCTTGCGCCACGCTCAAGAAAACCGGGTTTCTGCTGACGAGACAAAAGCCTTTGCATACGAGCATTCCGTTTAGCGATACGGTTATTTCGTTTGCGGTCATCAATATTCTCTAAACGCTCACCAATGTCGGCAATTTGATTAGCAATACGCCTAGCAACACCCCAACCACACGAACGACCAAACCTGTCAGTTATTTGACCGCCGTAACGAGTACCGACAGGACAACGCCAACCACCACGGCGGTTAGTGCCGGGGATGGAAAGACTTGGATCCCATAAAGCACGGACACCTTTTACTTCGTAGTTGAAAGTGCTTGCTGTTTGTTCTGAGATGAAAGTCAAAGCCTTGAAGTTGACTTCATTTTTCTGCATTTAATTTTTCTTTCGGTTTTTAGCCAAATCTGGTTTAATGAATGTCTCGTAAAGCCAGCGTGTAGCAGTTCGTTTAATGCCGTCAGCGCCTGTGTACTCCACAAGTTCTAATGCGTCAGGCACGGCTCCCGTATCAGCAACAAATTTGAATGCACCATCAGAATTTTTTGCGAAGTCTTCAATGTTTTTGATGATGTTGTCTTTGTTGCTTGACTCTGCAAGAGAATTGATCATGCGTGGGAACTTGCGTTTTTCACCAATCGTGAAAGGTCGTGAGCGTTCAATACTGACAGTCACGCCGTTCGGTGCAACAAAAGCAATTTTACTCATCGATGGACCACCAAGAAGTGCCAAATCGTCCGCCTCTATGTCGGCAGGTAATTGAATAGCACGAATCATTGCGCCATCTTCCATGTCAGGGTTTTCACTAAACGAACGCAGAACCGAAGAAGGAACAACAGGACGCAAAATGACACCATCTCGGCGAATCATTCTACCTTCTCCCCTTGGGGCACCTTTAAGCAGTTTGATTGAATCCGCTACTGAACGATTAAATTTATCTTTTTGAAAAGCGCCAGTTCTTGGGATTTGTGCCATGCGTTGAATTTGAATAGTTCTCGTATTGCTTGGATTTCCTTCTAATACTTCAGAAAGATTTTCTGCTCTTGCTGTTGGAAGTTTAGGGTTTACAAGTCTGCGTGCTGCTCGTGCAAGTAAAGCAAGCGGTCCTGGTATTTCAAATAGTTGCGCACCACAAGTAGAGAAACGGTTATCTGTAAATCGTCCGCCGAATGCAAAACCGGCAGGGCATCGTGCTTGTCTTCTGCGGTTTGGCTTTAATCTACTGAGTACACCTTGTCCTCCACCCGGTATTAAAGCACCGTAAACTCTTGAACGAATAGGTGAATTTGATGGAGAAATATTTCCTGGTGTTAGCGCTGATCCAACCGCCTGAGCCGCTCTACCTAATGGGTTACCTGAACCGATAATACCTGCTTTGGTTTCAATATCCTCAGCGTCGTCTTTCTCAACACGGTATCCACCGCCACGTTTCTTGTATTCGCGAACAAGCCAAGCATTTGCATAAGCAGACGGGTACACATTGAACTTCTTTTTTGCTTCCGCTTTCACCCTTGCGTAAAGTTCGGAGTCAGTCGGAATATTGACACCCTTGATTTCGGTTTCTTCGCAACAAGATGTGACTACATCAGACTTCATTGTGGACACATTGATTGGCTTCTTATCTACACGAGTCTGAGAGTTTTCGGCTCGGCGTTTCCTGCTTATAGCAGAAGCAATCTGCTCGGGAGTCATGCTCATTGCTCTAGATTTTTTTACACATTTTGGATACTTGCCCGTATTGGCGTCTCCTCTACCGCAAGACTCAAAACCTCCACCTTTTTTGGGACGAGATATATCAACCCATTCTTCTTCAAACCATTTACCTAAACCACCTCGTTTAGTTTCATCGCCAATAAAAGTTTCTGCACCCAAACGAGAGGTACGGGATTTTAGGTAAAGTTTTGCTTTAAAGTTTAAAAGAGCCCTATTCCCGTCCAAGGGTGTTTTGCGAACGTTGGATCCTTTGGTAAAAATAAACTGTGTTTTTGCGTTCTCGGGGTCAAAAAATAGTTCTTGCCCTAACGCAATATTTGTTCTTTTCATTTTCGTTTTCTCACGCATAGACATACGAAGTTTCCGTGCGAAATATTCAAAGTCTTGGTTGAGGTAATTGTTCATTTTGTCAGTTCTTTAGGTGCTAGTCGGTCTGAAAGGGATTTCCTTATTGCATATTGGGCACCAACCCACTGTTCCAAGAATATCAGGTTTAATACCTTCGTAAATCTTTGTGTACTAGTCAATAAGTTTTAGTCGTTTTGTTTTACGGGCTCCCAATACCCACAAGATAAACCTGACCCGCCCCAGATGTTGGGCTCCAAACCGCATCTACGGTTGGCGTACCAACGGGCGCGGGTTTGTAGGTAGGTCTTCCAAGACTATCTCCGCCTGCATATGTTGAAAGCGACTCAATCTCTTTTTTCATCATTAATTGATTGGCGCCAAGATTCTATGTTTTTATCGTTGATATTAAATGGAATTTTGTTTGGTTCGTTTTTGAGCATCAAACTGAAATCAGCAGACGATACTTTGTCTCCACTGACCATATACCAAACTTTGCCATCTGTCCCATGTACAGCAAAGCCGTCGCCATACGGGAAAACTCTTTCACTCGTATTCCCACTATATTTCGGTGAACCAATATCCATTTAGATAACGCTACCCTGTTCTAATTCGGGCATGGAATTTATTGCTGTCTGAAGCATCTTAACCCATGCTTTTGCTTGTGGAGTCATAATAGTCGGAGTCGCTAGACCTGAATCACTTGGTGCCATTGATTGCACCATATTTTTCATTTCGTCAAAAGATTTATCGTCCATAATTTTGGTATCAGGGAAGTTTTCTGTGAGCATTGTCAATAATTTTGCCTCAGCGAAAGCCTCCCAATTATTGGTTTGAGCATATTTTGAAGCAGAGCCAAGAACAGGCATAATTTCGCTTGGTTTGATGCCTTTAGTATTTATTCTTGTCGAATCAAAACCTAAAGTTTCGTCAAATAGTTGTTTCCCTTCTTCCAAAAACTTTTCAATTGTTTGACCACCAAGTTGGTTTTCTACAAGTTCTCTAATTTTTTCAACTGAAGAAATACTGTCATTGTCTTCAAAAGAGTACATTGAAACTTTATTATTTTTAACTGAAATCAATGCTTCTCTAAACAGTTTCTTTTTAGGGTCAAGACCTTCGCTAAAATTGTTAAGAATAAAACCCAAATTATCCATTACTGAATCAGAATCTAAGTCATTATCGTTGTGGGCTATATTTTTTGCATATACAGCAAAAAGAGAATTTAAATTTGGTGTAGATGTATAACCAAAAATTTTTGCCCGCATTCTTTTATCGTTGAATGCTATTTCAACATCTTCCCAATCAGTATCGGGGTCAATATTGTAAGAAACAGCAAACTTTGCGCCAATAAAAGTGTCGCCAATTTTTGAACCTTGTTTTTTGATTTGTTCAAGCGCTGGTGGGTCGGATGCTGTTGAATTTATGCCTAGCGTTTTTAAAACTTCCGCATAATGGGCGACATGAGATAGTTCGTGTATTGAAAGACCTATTTGATAGTCATCGGTTCCTGCAATTTTTACAGAGCCGTTAAACATGTCCCCTTTTTCCATTGCGTCACCACCGGCGCCAACATTACTTATCAGCAGTGAATCAGCATAAAATCTTGTTGCTGAAATAATTTTCCCGTCAGGGTAATCCGCTATCCACGCATAAGCCGAAGCAGTTTCAGGTCCGCCATCACCTGTTTGATGTATCTCAAATGTGAATGCTCCACGCAAAGAAGGATTGTCTTGCATATGCAATTCTGCTCCCGCGAGAGCCTCAACAAAACCTCTTCCTATTTCTTTACGGACAGCGTCACGACCATCTTCTGTCTCCAACATTGATTTGATTTTTTCTAGTTGGTCAGCGGTGTTTCTCAATCGTTCCTTTGATGCATCATCAACCCCATCTTCATCAGATTTATTTCTCAGTCGGGAAATCCTTGTAGTTAACAAATCACCTCTTAAATCATTCATCCCACCATCAAGCATTTCTTTCATGCTTCTTGACTTAGGGATACCCATTTTTGCAATCAGTTCATCACCGTATTCTTCAACTTCTTTGTTTTTTGCGTCGGGAACATATTTGTCTAAAAGTTTTGTGATTTTTGCATCCAACTCTGTGTTGAAAGAATCAGCGTCAAATGTAACTTTTGCTAAATCATCTTTTCTTATTGAAGCATCAGGTGGAGCCGCATTTGCTTTAGTGATGTCATCGGTTGGGGAGCGCGTATCTACTTTGGATTTTTCTATTTTGGGTGTATTGACTACATCTGTTGCGCCGCTTAATTCTGAGATCAAGTTGTCATCAATTTCTTTCTGTTTTTCTTTTTTCTCTTTACGCCTTTTTAGGTTCGCTAGAACAAAGTTTCTTGCATCAACTAAGGCATCTTTTTTAAGTTTTGACGCAATTGCATCTAGTTGCTCTTTCCTTTGGTCAGATATTTTTCCTCTTTTTTGAAGAGACTCGGTAGCGAACTCTAAAACCTGAGCCCCACCAGCCCTCAATAAAAGCATGCTCATTAATGTGGAATCAGTAAGAGAACCTGAACCGTCCACTTGCATATAATCCATTGCTTGCAAAGCCGCGAGTGCTGTTGCTTTTGCGCCGTTTCTTACGTTTTCGCTTTTTAAGATGCCTTTTGCGCCGTCAATCATTTTCCCTACCAAAGCAGCGGCTCCTCGTGCCGCCGTCTCCGCGCTAGGTATCAAACAATTGGACATTTGCATGTCGGTGAATTGGTTTGCGTTCGGAGTACCTGGTGGGCATCGCAATTTACCTAGCGCATCCACTATCACGCCAGACGCACGAGCAGCACGTGTTCCAACAGAATCTAGATCGGGTCTATCTTTTACGGTCGGTCCGAGGAATCCTTTAAAAAGTAAAAGGTTTTCTTGAACTACCGCAACGGATTTGCGATACTCTGCGACTCTTTCGTTTGCGTCAAAAGCGCGAGACGATTTAATCATCGCCTCTCCTTATCAGTCGCTTGAATCTGACGCTTTATTAATCGTTGACATTGAAACCACATCATCATCCTCTACTTCTTTTTTCTTAGAAGCCTTTTTGGGTTCCACTTTTTCTTCAACAACTTTTTCAACGACTACTGGTTCTTCTTTGACTTCAACCTCAACAACAGCAACCTCTACTTCAGGTGTCACCACCACAGGGGCTTGTTCTTGTTTTGTATCAAAAAGGAGCCCTGAAGTGTTTACCGAATCAACAGGTTGATTTAGTTTTTTCACTTGTCAAAACCTGTTTCAATTTCAAGCATCTCAAGTTCCATCAAACTGCTCAAGAACTCTTTTGCTTCATCGTCAAGGAGAACTTTCTCGTTTGGTTTCTCTGAATTCCATGATTCTGGAATCATGTCTTCTTTGCCGAGTTCCTTAGCACGCTTCATGCAATGCATCTTCGCTTCGTCTTGATCTTTTGCACGACCGACAGCCATAATTGCCATCTTCAAGTCCTCTTCATCCTTGATTGGGTAAGAGCCGTCTGCCATTGCCATTCCGCCCTTAGCCATTTCCATGCGCTCATCTTCGCTATACATTGCTTTTAAAGCAATGTCGGCTACTTCTTCGTCAATGTCGGCTGCTTCCTCTGGCTCATATTCATCAAAGCCAAGAATTTCACCGTCAACACCAACATAAACATCGTAAGATTTTCCGTCTACGCCTTCAATCTCTACGGCGTAAGCGTCATATCCGTCAAACATGTCTGCGTCAACAGAAACAACTTCACCATCAATTGACTTTGTTGCAATAGCGGAAGCCTCACTGAACGAAATCACTTTCTGACCAGGAACTGTTGCTACTTCGCCAATCAAGTCTTCATTGAGAAGATGCCAACCCATGCATTCACCGCTTGAACCATCAAAGTAAGCCTCAACAGGTTTTCCGTCTTTGCGTTGAACATCAACAACAAAAATATCAACTTCATCTGCGTAGCCCGAGTCAAGAACTTTCCCTGCAAACATACTTTCAGCCATACCTTCAACCTCTAGAAGACTTGGCATTGTGTCTTGCTGTTCGCAACCACCTGGGCATGATGCACAAATTTCTGAACCGCCCGCATAAACCCGACGCTCAATAGCGCAAACAAAAGCAAGATCGTCATAGTCAGCCGACTTGACGCCCATTGTTTCCATGCGCTTCGCACGAGCCTTCTTGCGTTGCTCCATCATTTTTTCAATTTCGCCGTACATTTTTTCTTCTTCGTCGTCAAGATCTTCTGGCATGTCTTCTTCTTCGTCGTCTTCTTCTTCGGCGACCATTGGCATTGCAGGCTTCTTTTTCTTTTTAGGAGTAGGCATATCCTCGTCCATCACGGCGATGTCTTCTTCTAACTTTGCACCCTTTTCTTCGGATGCAGTGACCCACTCACTCTTTTCGCCCTCAACCGGCGTTGCTACTTCTGGTGCAGCGTCATTGGGTACGGCTTCTTCTGTTTGGGTCACAGCCTTTGCTCCGCACTTACCACAAACTTTTGCACCCGGCTTGTAACCACAATCTTTGAGTTCTAAACCTTTTGCGCACTCAATTCCGCCGTCTGCCAAAAGTTTTACTATCGGTGTTTCGCTAGCCATGTTCGTGGACTCCTTATAGTGCATTGTTTTGGCAATGCACCGTGATGGATTAGAGCAAACAGAGCATGGTGTCAAGCGTTTTTCGCCTGACATCAAACACTGATACTTTGCTGTTTTTTGTGGTAAACCTGTTATTGAAGTATAACTCATCTTAGTCTTTTGTTTTTGCTACAAATGGAACCAACATAAAAAGGTTTTAATTATTTACATTGTGTCCATAATGTTGAGTAACGCATCAAACGCATCGTCTGTTGCGCCGCCAATTTCAACCTGTACACCTTCTTCCGTAACCTCTGATTTCATTTGATAATAATCCAAAATTGGATCTAAAAGTTCTTTAACTTCGTACAAACTATGTTCTGGTGAAGAAATTAAAAGTGTTTCTTTTTCATCAACCGACAAGGATTTGGCTTCAATATCAGACATAGCGCCACCCGCACTCAAGACTTCTTTGAGAAGATTGAAGGCGTTTTGTAGTTTTGCCATGTTGCGAGAGTTGATAACCCTGCCCGCCTTAACTTCAATGTCTTCCTCGGCATCTTTGCCCATGAGTTCAGAAATAGCCGCCATCAACATTGGAATCATGCTTTGTGGGGTCATGCTCTCCCCACCGCCACAACCACAGTCGTGTTCTTTTTCTGAGTCATAGTAAGGCATTTCTATGACACCACCTTTATCGTCGTCGCCCTCCATAATCCAGTTATCTTTATCTGCCATGTAGTTGATGAAGTCAGGTTCTTCGTTCATGAATTCTTTTAGAACCTCGTAAGCCTTTTCGTTGCCCTCGTCTTCGTTTTCAAACTCAACGTCCTCAAGTTGCATCTCTTGTTCGCCCTTTGGTGTGTCTTCTTCGGCAAGACGGGTAGCAAGTTGTTCCATCATTTCGTATCCCTTTTCCTCACCATCAAGGAAATCAAAGATTGATTTGAGTTCTTGTTCGTTTAAGGAATCTAGAGATTTGCCCGGCGTGATCATTCTGCCTAACCGCCTACCGAACTCTGAATCGTTCCAATTATTCTTCCTTAACTTGCCTCGGCAGTTCTTCATGCCGGGGTGATGGCATCCTTCGTTCGGCCAGAGACCAGTGGTTTCATGGTGTAGCCACGCGCAGATATTGCTCAACGGGTATAACTCGGGGTGGTTTGCGAGGATTACTCGGCACCGACGGAAACCGCCTGGCTTTCGCATAATTGGGCGCCAATAGCGCAACAACTTTTCAAGGTTGCCTCTGCGAGGACCGTAGCCTCGTGTGCGTGCAGTGATAATTTCCTGAGGAATGATTCCGCCAAGAGGGTCAGCCTTTTCGGGGGACTTTGGTTTTACGCCTGCTGGAACTTGTGGGTCTTGTTCCATTCGGTAGCGGTCTTCAAAACGGCGTTCACCATCAGAGCCACTTGGTTTATCTCCGTCAACATTTACATATACGGTTTGTGGTTTAACTCTCGTAGGTTCGCCAATCATGAACTGATCGTCTTCGTAATGATAGGAAACACGCATTGTGACTATTTCGCCTGTTTCCCCTCTGTGGTCAAATATGACGCTGTTTGGGTCGGACTCACGAATTCTTACTGAGCCGCCGAATTTTTTTGCTAAGGCGTATGGGAGATTTTCTTTGCGTCCTTTGTCAGGCATGGGAGCATCAACTGCGTCATCGTTGCCATCTTCTTCTGACTCTTTACGAGGCTTCTCTTCTTCGGGCTTTTGTCTTGCCATGCTGCTTGCTAAAATGCGCATCAGTAATGAACGACCTTGTTCTGTGAGTTTGCCATCCTCGCCACGCATCTGACCTTTGATGCTCTCGTTTTCGTTTTGCCCTTCAACAGATTTGATTGAGATAGTGCCAGTGAGTTGATTTGCGCCGTGAAGAACAGGGCTTGCTTCGTAGAGTTCAACTTTTTTAAGAACATTGGCTTGACGCTTGGGATCAAAATCTGCGTCTAATGTTTTGTAGCCAATTGACCACTCTTGTTCCTCTCCAAAGAAAGCAACATCAGCAAAAGCCTGTTTCCCTCGTTCTGATTTCAGGTTGAATTGAACTTTGGCGTAAAGACCGCCAATCCCCGCAGCACGCATTTTTATTGGGAGACGAGGGTCGGAGGCTGGTACTTCGTACATTTCAAGAACTTTGCCAATAGGTTCATTCCAGTTGTGACCCCACACAACTCGGGGTTTGCGCCTCTTTAGACTTTCGTTGAAAGCACCCGGCACGATGATGTCACCCACAGAGTCTTTGTTCCCGATACCAGCAACGAAACATTCAACAACGCCAAGTGCCTCGTCAATGTTGAATTGACCTTGGAGTGCTTTATATTGCTGTGATTCAGATAGTGCTGTAGGCATGGTACTCCAAAAAATGTTTGTTTATTAACAATAAACTATTTGGAGCGCCAAAAAATGAACACTTTAAGTATATTGGGGGTATTTTACTGAAACTACCCCTCGTTGAATCCGAAACGGAGACGGCAACGGCAGTTAAAAGTGAGTGCGGGTGGGGCTATCGGGTCGCCAGGAAAACGCAACACCATTCCGTCAACAACAAACCCATCACCAAAATCTACTGTTTTCCCTTCAAGAAATTTATGCGCAGTACGAACACGAGAATCTTTTCGGGTTAGCCAAGTCTTAGTAAAATTACCTGTGCTGTCTTTGCCTGCCAAATATACGCCCCCGTTATAGGAAGACTGTGCTTCATGTTCGGCAATGTCTCGTTTACGCTTGGAAATAAGTTTCAAGAATATTGCGATTAAAGCCAGACGTAGAAGAACTGATCTTTCTTCTTGATTTTCTTCCATCAACGCTACAGCAATAGCCGCGGCAATTTCCGCTCCTGTACTTGTATTGGCTTCTTGCACCCTTGCAACTTGTTGTTGGGCGAGTTTCTCAACTTCTTGAGGATTAAGGGATACCTGCTCGCTAGTTCTAGAAGCAACATATTCTTTTGCATCTTGATAGATGGCAACGATTATTGGTTCCAAATCATCTGCAAGTTGTTTGTTCCAAACCTCAGGGTCAAAGACCATGTCTACAGTCAGAGCACCGCTTGTCAACGCTTTCATTCCTCGTTTACCAAATGCTTTCTCCATGACGACTCTTTGTTGTCTCTCAAATAGTCGTTCAAGGGCGCGGTCAAGAATCTCAGTCCATCTTTCGGTGTCTGTGTCCGCTTTGGTTTCAAGGTCGTTGAGAAACTTGAGTTGCATTTCGCTCTGAATCTTTTCAAACTCAGAGAGTTGTTGATCAGGTGTGAGAGCCGCTGTTTCTGTTGGTGCTTCCGCTGGTAGGTCTGGCGCAGGTACTGGCGCTGGCGGTGCGGGTTGTGGCATTTCCATAGCACCTTCTTGTGGTGGGAGACCACCGGGGACAGCGTTTGGATCAACACCCGCCATATCAACTGGCTGTTGTTCTTCAGGTTTAAACGGTTTCTCTGTGTTGGCAATAGGTGTGAGGTTCGGGTTAGACAGAAGACTGTCAGCGAGTTCGGACTCAACCTTTTTACGACCTGTTGCGTTTCGGTATTCGTTAAGGCTGATCAAGCCTTGCTGAAATTCGTCCATGACATAGCGTTCACGTTCTTGTTTGGCGAGAATAAGAATTGGAATATCGTCAGTATCAAAGTCAACATAATATTTATCGTCAAGTTCATCAAGCGCCCGAGCAAGAGTGTGAAGATGAGGTGCCATTGTTTCCATCCAAAACACTCTTAATTCTTCAGAAGCGTTCGCAAAAGTTCTGCCAGCGGCGTTACCTATAACTGATTCAGGAACACCGAACGCGGCGAAGATTTCATTCTTTTGTATTTCACGCATCTGTGTATAAGCGGCGTCTCTTGGTGACGCGGAAGTATCCACATAGTCAACTCCTGCTTCTGAAGCAATAACTGTCGTAGAACCTGTTTTGGAAAGGTTGCCACGAAAACGGTTTTTTAACTCTTGTTTGTCATCGTCTTCCATGTCGCCACGAACAACAAGTAACCCGCCAGGTCGTCCATCATTTAGAAGATAGTTGCGGTTATAAAGTTTTGACAAAGTTTCTAATTCAATCGCTATACCAGCAGATTCCATTGGGGTCATTGAAAGGTATGGATCTAGCGGATGTGGTCTACGGATCCAACAAACATCTTCTGGTTTGAGGGTAAATTTTGTGCCGTTACGCATATCTACTTCAAAACCTGACACAAATTTTTTCGGGTCAGGAAGCGGAGCAGTAAATTGAGGAGGAAGAAGTTGTAGGGCAATAATTTTGCCGTCACGAGAACGAACCTTCTCAATGAAAACACCTCTTGTACTCATCAAAAGTTGTGCTGAAATTCTGTACCTAAAAGCAAAAGAATTTTCGCCCTCATTTGATTTTGAGTTAAAAATTTCTAGCAACGATTCGTTACTTTTAGTTTTTTCCCCACGTTGGTCGTTGCCTTTTCTTAAAATTACAGGGAGTCGGGCTTGGTTTCCTGCGATTGCATCGATACACCGAAAAACCCAAGTAACTTTTTGCATACCGTCTCGGTACGCACGCTCAATATCCCAACCATCTTTATACGGTTTTCCTGCCCGTTGAGTATCAAACGCAATAGGGGCGCCAGGATTGGACATCGCTTTTTCACTGATGTTCCTAAGATCTTTATTGTTATTACTGTTCCAAGCCATTATTCAGATCCCAACAGATACCCATAGATTCCGCAAGCAATACCACCAGTAATAAATCCCGCAGGCGGAAATATAAGACCAGTACCTAACGCAACGCCTACGACGAATAGAAACATCAGACAGTTTGCAAGGTTGCGGCGTGTGGCGAATAACTTAAGTTTGCGATAAATATCCATTGAGACCGTCACCTTAGCAAATGAAAGACCTATTTAATACTACATTATGTATCTACCTATTTTTACGAGGGCTAATGGCTGACTGGGATAAAATTTACGAATACCTTCAACCGAAGGAACCTTTGTTTTGTCCTGAGGAAGCATCGTTGACTCAAAAAGTTTTTTTGAGAAGTTATTCACTTGAAGGTCTTTTTGGTGGGGCGGCTGGCGGAGGTAAGTCTTCTGCGTTGTTGATGTCTGCTTTGCAGTATGTAGATGTACCTAATTATTCAGCCATTTTGTTCCGTCGCACATATGCGGACTTGGCTTTGCCTGGTGCGCTAATGGATCGTTTCCGTGGTTGGGTTTCGGCATACGAAGATGTTCATTGGAACGCCAATAGTTATGTTGCAACATTCCCATCTGGTGCCCGTGTTTCGTTTGGATATCTAAATAACACAAACGACTACCTGAGATATAAAGGCTCGGAGTTTCAGTTTATTGGCATGGACGAGGTGACAGAAATCCGTGAGAATGATTACAGGTATATGTTTTCTCGTTTGCGCCGACCTGCTTCTGGTCCTCTTTCTAAGGTTCCCCTACGAATGCGTTCAGCCTCTAACCCTGCCCCTAACTGGGTTCGGCAGAGATTTATTGTGGAAGGCAAAAATGAGCAGCGATTTTTTGTACCTTCATTTTTAACTGATAACCCAGGAATTGATGCCGAGTCATATCGTCAGGCATTGTCCGTCCTTGACCCTGTTGAGCGCCGAAGGCTTGAATTTGGTGACTGGTGGGCAACCACTCTTGGAACATTGTTTGACAGAACTGACTTCCCGATTATTGATGGAGCAGACGTCCCAACAATCACTAGCGCTGCTCGTGCCGTAAGGTATTGGGACTTGGCGGCTACAGAACCGCACTCAGGTAATACCGACCCTGACTGGACGGTGGGAACATTAATGCTTTTTGACCAAGGAATTGCCTACATTATGGATGTTCGCAAGATTAGGGCAAAATCAGACAAAGTAGAAACCTTTATTTCGCAGACCGCTCAAGAAGACGGCAAAGCCGTGGCTATCCGAATGGAGCAGGAACCGGGTTCTTCAGGTAAAGCATTGATAGACCAATATGCAAGATACGTCGTGCCGGGTTGGGATTTGGAGGGAATTCGTTCATCAGGCGATAAACAAACCCGAGCGAGACCATTTGCCGCGGCTGTTGCTAACGGCAATGTGCGTTTAGTGCGTGGGAAATGGATTACTGACTGGTTGGATGAAATATCTTCGTTTCCCGAGGCTTGTAATCATGATGACCAAGTGGACTCGGCGGTTGGAGCATTTACTTTTTTAACTGGTTTAGGGTTGCCTCAAAGGAAAAGAGCCACTATCATCGTCTAGGTAAACCTATACCACTATTGCCGAGAGGATTAAACTAATGAATAAAACGTATAAATCCCCAACCAAAACGCAGTTAAAAACTGCAACTAATCAAAGCAAAGATGTAATTGCTGAATGGGTGAAAAAGTCAAGAAAAAATCTTGAACTAAGCCAAGAGGGTTTAGCAGAAATTGCAGGCATTGATCGCAAGACTATTAACCGAATTGAGAACGGTCACTTTTCTCCAAGCATTGAAACCTTGGTCAGAATTTCTGTTTCACTTAACTCCAAAATTCCTTCACTTGTATGAGCGAATTCCCTTTTAAAAATGTTGACAGGCTTAAGCCTTTCCTTGAATTTCGTAAAGCGTTAATGGCGGTAGAAGAAAGCGCTTTACAAAATTTAGAAACAGACGATGAGCAACTATGGTATGACACCCTTGTCTTGCTTCACTCAATCAAAGGTGATGTTGCTTCTATGTTTACGCAATATTCAAACCTGTTCGCAAACAAAATTGAGACCGATGAAGCAACAGCATCTAACGGTCAAAAGATTGAGAAGAAATCGGCGTTTGATCGCAAAGGATGGAAGCACGAAGATCTTGCTTCTGAGGTTTTACGGAGACTCAATGATTTGTCTGTTGATATGGATACGGGCGAAGTTGTCATGTCAGCCAATGAGGTTGCTATGAAACTTCTTGACTATGTACAACCTTCTTATTGGCGCATAAAAGAGTTGTCAAAACTAGGTATCAATGCAGATCAATACTGTGAAGTAGGCGAACTTAAAACAAGCATCATCGTAAGAAAGGAACAATAATGAATAACATTTATTCACAACTCACAGAATCTTTTCCACCCGAAATGGAAAAACGCCTCAACAAAGGTGGCGCGAACTTGGTCTATGTGCCAATTAGTGAGGTCATCAACCGTATGAATAAAGTTCTCGGCGTGGAAAATTGGTCGTTCACTGTCAAAAATTGGCAACAACTTGGAACATCAATCGTTGCCCAAGTTTCTGTCGTCGCAACTATTGAAGGCAATACCGTTACCCGTGATGGTGTTGGCGGACAAAAAATTAAAATGTCCAAAAATGGTGACCCTGTTGATATTGGGGACGAAGTTAAAGGCGCTGTTTCGGACGCTTTGAAGAAAGCGGTTCAGACTCTTGGCATTTGCTTGTATCTTGCCCGCTCAGAAGAAGCAATTGAAATAGAGCAAGCAATGGAAGCCACTGCGGTTGTATCTTTAGCGCCTGTTGTCTCTCCTAAATATGCGCAGTTCAAAACATTACTTGAAGCCAAAGATGAAAATAAAGCAAAGATTAAAAGTTTTTGGTCTAACTATGGCGGAGGTCGCCCTGTTCCTAAACCATCAGAGTTCACCGAAGAAGAACTTGATGTGCTTATTACAGAACTAATTTCTTACCAGTTTGAAGGATCAGTTGTCGTGGAAACGCCGACACCTAAAAAGACCAAATCTCCCGAGATGCCACCTCGCAAAGATATTGACTAGTGTGCTCAATGCCCCTGAATATCTCTCACCGAGTTCAATAAGCACATTTCAGCAATGTCCGTATAAGTACAAACTTTCTCGGATTGATGGGCTTAAAGAACCTGCAACAGAGCATACATTGCTCGGCAATTATGTGCATTCCATTTTGGAAGAGTTCTACCGTCTTGATGCATCACAGCGGACAGTGTTAGGTGCTCGGACTTTATTTCGTTCTATTTGGGATAACTATTCTGAAGAAGTCATCAATATTTATCGTGGTAACAAAACTCGTATCAATGAATTTAGGTTAAGGGCGCGTTACTGCATAGAAAACCTTATGGCGATGGAACCGTCTGATGCAATTGAGTTTGACGGTATTGAGACAGAACTAAATCACTCCGTGCTTGGCGTTCAAATCAAAGGTTTTATTGACAGATGGGTAGTCAAAGAAGGAAAAATAAATATTGGAGATTACAAAACAGGCAAAGTTCCTCAGTTGCGATTCCGAGATGACAAATTTGACCAACTACTTATTTATGCGGTTATCTTGTCCGAAATTGAAGAGAAGGAGATTGGTACCTTAGAGTTGCTCTACATTAAAGACGGGGTTAAACTAACCAAGGATCCAACTCAAGAAGATGTAAATAGAATAAAAACAATGTTAGTGGAAGTAAGAAGCGCCATAGATGAACGATGCCAAACGGAAGTTTTTGAAACCAAAGTCGGTGTATTGTGCGGATGGTGTCACTTTAAACCTATATGTCCTGCATGGAGTAAAAAGAAATGAACGACGAAGCATTCTCGCGACTTGTCGCAGAAGAAGTAAAAAACAAAGCATCCGAAGCACAAAAAAAATATTTGTCAATGCCTGAAAATCTAGATAGATGGAAGCGGGCGTTGCAGTATCTCGCCACAAACCTTGAAGAACAAATCAAAGAAATTGATCGTCAAGAAAAATTACGCTCAATTCAATATAAGAGTTTAGGTGAGGAAGGCGACCTTTTGCTCGCCGAGGCTTCAGCAAACTCTGGTGTACGTAGATCAAAAATTGACAGGTTCAGATTTTTTGTGTCAGCCAAACTTGATGAAGTTTCAAGGATGGTTGCATCTGTTTCTGATGATGGTTCTTCAGATGATTTTCATCGTAAAGCAATAAAAAAGTGGTGGTCTCTAATGCAAGAATTTGAGATGGAACCAACACGAATAGACCATGCGCTTTATGCGTCGCTAGATGGCAAATGGGAGTTTGACGAACTTAGCCTAGAAAACAACTTTGACGATTTTGAAGACTAGGAAATTGTCTTTTGACCCGTCAACGACTGTTCCTTGACACATCGTGTGTTGATGCGGCAAGAGAACGGCTACGCCATGTCTACAACACTTTTGACACTGTCTGCTACCAATTTTCTGGAGGGAAGGACAGCACAGCCATAATTTATTTGGCTAAAGAAATACACGAAGAAAGAAACCTTGGAAAAGTAAAAGTTATTTTTCGTGACGAAGAAATGGTTAGCCCTGCCGTAATCAGATTTGTTGAAAAAGTTCGGCAATACGATTGGGTTGACATGGAATGGTATTGCCTTCCATCGGGTCAAGAGATTTGGGTTTTAGGTAGACGAGAATATGTTTTGTTGTGGTCACCCCAACGACGAGAAGATGGTCGTTTAATAAGAGAAATGCCTGAGTGGGCTATTAAGGCGGAACATTTTGGTTTAGATCCGTCTAAACCCTGTCCGAATCTTGTTGATTATTACACCATGCAAGGCAAAAAAGGTAGAACTGCCTTCGTTATGGGTGTTAGAGCAAACGAGTCAATGGTTAGGTATCGGTCGTGTGTTCAAAAACTTCACGAAAATTATATTGTTTCCCCGTTCCTACTGCAAAAATCTATTCCATTAAAATTTGCAAAAGTTATTTACGATTGGACAACTGAAGACGTTCTCAAATTCATTATTGACGAACACAAAGCCGAGTATTGCGAATATTATGACTTGGCTGAATTAACTGGAAGCAATAGTCGTGTTGGGATACCGCTTCACTCAGTTGCAATTCGGAGAATAGGTGATGTTGTTGCAACCGAACCAGAGTTCTACGACCAACTTGTTCGTTGTTTCCCGCAGATAGACGCACAACGAAGATACTGGGCGGATTTCAACATTGAGACACTCATTTTAAATTATGCGGTCAATGGGTGGGATGGTGTTTCTGAGTGCATAGATGACCACATGCTGACGCCAGGTATCCGCTTAGACGCACTAAAATTTGCTTCCGCGTTTCGCAAAAAACGTGCCGTAGATCCTCACGGGTTCCCCTTGGAGTATCTAATAAGAACTTTGATGTTAAATGAATTCCATCAGTCAACACCAACACCCGTAGGACCCAAAACAAGAGCGCACACAATGAGGCTTAAAGCCATAGAGGCTGGAGAGGATTACTAACTATGAAAATTGTTGATGTAAGTAATAAGGTTTTAAAAATATCCCCATGGGGGGCAACAAGTATTTTACGACCTGAAAAGATGTTATTGAGGGTCTCTTTGTTGGAACACGGTTGGCTTCAACCGCTTGTTGTGAGATCGTCAGACAACACAATCATTGACGGTTATCAGCGTTATCTTATTTCTGTGGACGAAGACAAGTTTGTGAAGAAGCACGGGAGTTCTATCCCTGTTCTATATCAGGATGTGGATGAAATTGATGCAATGGTTCTCCATGTGAGATTGAACAGGGCTAAGGGTTCGGTCAACTCTTACGCTTTAAGTAGGCTGATTAAAAGAATAATTTCGTCAAATAAATATGATGAAAACGACTTGGCTAATTTGTTTTTAATGCATGACGACGAAATAGACCTTCTCATGTCTGATGGTTTATTAAAGAAAAAGAATTGGCAGAAGTACGAGTATTCTCGTGCTTGGGTTCCGATTGAGGTAGCCAAACCCGCATCGGAGGATTCTATGCAGATTGAGCGACCTCCAAACAAAGATCGTTAGATATTGCCAATAGATGATATGTGGTAAAATTCGGGTAGTCCTTTTCAGGAGAGTACCCATGCCACGACCAAGAATGACGGAAGATGTTGAATTCCGAACAGATGTAGATGCTGACGGCGGTGTTGTTCGTCGTGCCCGTTTTGTTAGTCGCCCTCGTGTCGTGGGTGGTCGTAGGGTTCCAGGTAATGCAAGATATTACCGCCGTCGTCAAGCACAACTGAACGCAGCAAGAAGGCAACGCCGTGGTGCTGTCGCTGGTGCCCGTAATGCTGCTCGTCGTGGTCGTGCTGCCGAAAGAACAGCGCGTGGTGCGGGTCGTACGGGTCGTAATGCAGGCAATCCAAGAACAGTAACCCCAAGAAGCGCTGGAAGCGCAGGTCGTCGTCGTGGCGGTGTCAGGGGGGCTCTTGCTCGTGTCGCTAGAGGTGTTGCTGACAGGCTTGAAAGACGCCGCACCCGTCGTCGCTAACAATCGGAGGTAACCGATGGCTTTAGTGACGGTATCTGATCTAAAGACTTACATGGATATTAGTTTTTCTAATAGGCAAGAAGACGCTGCCCAATTTGTTATTGATGGTCTTCAAAGCGAGTTGGAAACATATTTGCGCCGACCCATTGAGGTTGCATCATTTGTGGAGACTTATGTTCTTGATTCTGACCATGTTGGTTTGCCAATGGGTTCAAGTCTTTTCAACGATGTTTACAACTCCACCGATGTTGACCCTGTTGGAATTATTACTTACGGCACACCACCTCCAACAATTTATTTAAAGAATTCTCCTGTTATTTCCGTTCAAAGCGTTACCGTCAAAAATCTTTCGGAAGTTCAGCAAACTTTAGGTGAGGCACTAAAGAGGCAAGCAACAGTTAGTTCAGTAACGGTGTCAGGCTCCAATGCTGTCTACACTGCTTCTAGTCACGGTATGACTGTTGGTCAGACAGTGTCTATAACGGAGATGTCTAGTAGCGCATTGAATTTAACTTCAAAGGTGATTACTGCTGTTGCGACCAATACGTTCACTGTTGTCCAGAGTGGTCTCTCAGCAGGAACCTACGCTGAAGCAGGCACTGCAAATGCATACGGTTACGACTACACGGTTCGCACATATGGCATTGATTATTACCGTGGGTACGCCAACGACAATGTGACCATAACTTACACTGCTGGTTTGGCTGGCGACGGAATCAAAATGTTTAAGTTAATGATTCTTCGCGCTGCGGCTCGTGAAGTACAAAACATGCACGACGATGTTGTAGGTATTAAAGATCTCGGTGCTCGTGAAGTTGCTTTACAGGAAACAGGTTTCTTGGAAAAAGAATTGATGTCTGTGAAACGGTGGCGCAGAAACAGGATTGGTTAAATCGTGCCAAGTAATCTGCGAATCAAAATCAAAGTTGACGCCCGAGCGGCTATAGCAAGAATGAACGCCATGGAGCGCCGTTCTAAAGATTTTCGTCCTGTTTTTAGGTGGGCTAAAAGAGAACTAGAAAAAGCAAACGCAGAAAACTTTGCACGAAACGGTTTACCGGTTGGTGGATGGTCTCCTCTTAAACCTCGTTACGCAGCATGGAAAGCAACTAAGTTCCCAGGCGCTCCAATTATGGTGGCGTCTGGAAAACTGTTCAGAGAATTGCGATCCTTAAACGGTCCTGCCAACAGCATTAGATTGAGATCAGCAACTTTTGGTACGAATTTAGAGTATGCAAAATTCCATCAATATGGAACGAGTAAGATGCCTAAACGACAGATTGTTTACGAACCAAAACAATTTGCTGAGCGTCTTGCAATATTGGCAGCAGATTATGTTTCAGATGGAAGAACAAGATAAATGAGCACACCAGTAACAGACTTGATGCACGGGGCACAGTGGGCTAAGTACTATGTCAACACATATTTGAACAGCGATTTGCCTAACAGAATCAACCGTTATCGCTCAGGTTGGAATCTTGACTCAAATGAGTTGCCAACACCTGAGTTCTTTTTGACCTATGAACCCATCGCTTTAGATCACTGGCCGACAATTATTACGGTATGTTTATCAAGTTCTCCTTTTGAGCGCATGATGCAAGGCATTCAAGGTGATCCCCTTTATAGGGTCACCTATAATATGCGCACCTATATTTGGACAAAAACTGAGGGTTCGGAAGCCGTCACATTAATGCGAGATAGGTTGACAACGGTTGTTCGCTCGGCATTGATGGATAAACCTTGTTTGACACGGTATGACAGCACTTTTGATGCCGATGTGATGGTTGACGAATCTTCTATTACTGAGGAGTTTTCTGATTTAACTCTGATAAAAGGTGACCGAGTATTAGCAGGTGCTTATTTAGGCTACAATTTAATATTGAACGAAGTCATTTATAGAGATCAAATTGCGGCTATAACTGGTTACGAGATACAAAATTACAACATGCGCAATACGGGAGCAACTTACTAATGGAACCAAGTTACGGTAAAACAGGCTCAAAAGGCACTATGCGTGTCTGGAATAAGACCAATGGGTATCTTGATGTGTCTAAAGAAGGACATTTACTTATGGGTCAGACCGCTGCCTGGGTTGAGGAAACCGATGAAATCGTTGCCCTTATTGATGGCGGATTGTTAGAAGTTTTAGAAGGTCAGTTAAGCAAGGTATCTTCAGCCTCATCTGACGAAAATTCAAAAAAAAAGAAGTCTTTACCTACAACAGATCAGCCGCCCCTCAGTTCGGGCACAGAAAATCTAGTTGTTGCGGTTGAGAATAAAAAAGATGAAAAAGAAATAGTCCCATCAAATAATGATGTTTCTGTTAAGACAGTTTAAGTAATGTATACTCGTTTTACGGAAATTTCTTCAACTCAAATGGAGGGTGCTAGATGCCCGGCGTAACAATCTCAACAGCAGTTCGTACAGGCGCAACAAATACTGGCACTGCACCAGCAGCAACATTTTTTCTTTTAGGTACAGCGGAGCGTGGAAAAGGCTCTGTAGCCGTACCCGTTACTTCGCTTTCAGACTTTGAAACAAAATTTGGTGAGCATGTAACTGGCTCTTACTCGTGGTATTCCATGAAAACATTCTTCGAAGAAGGTGGCGTAAGCGCTTACTTCGTTAAAGTTAATGCCGCCGCTGGCGTTGCGGCAACAAATGCATTCACAACCGCAACTGGTGCAGGACCTGGTGTAACTTTTACGGCAGTAAGTAAAGGCGCTTGGGGTAACACGGCAACATTCGTGGTAGCCAATAACACAACCACTTTTGACGTGACTATCGCCTATAGCGGAACAACCATTTTTTCTGGCACGGGCTACACCTCGCTTACCGAATTGGTCACTGCAGCGAATGCAGATACGACACTGGCGAACTATTACACCTGCGCTCTGACATCTGGTGCAGATGCTTCACACCTTTTGGCGACATCTGCTTCTTCTTCGGCAGTTAACGGAGCGGACGGAACTGTAGCGAAAACAGATTTCATTTCCGCAATTTCTTTGTTCACCGAAGAACTTGGCGCAGGCGCTGTAGCGGCACCTGGTATCGCTACAGGTTCTTCAGATGCAACTTTGTATGATGCTCTTCGCACACACGCAGCCGCAAACAATCGTATTGCGTTGGCAGGTTTTGCTTCAACAAACACTTTGGCGCAGGCTCGTTCCGCTTCAACTGGATACACGGGAACAACTTCACACGAATACATGGCTTTCTACCATCCATGGGTCACAATCCCACAGGGTTCAGCAACAGTTGAACTACCACCAGAAGCGTATGTAGCCGCTGTCCGTGCTCGTACACACAACTCAACAGGTCCGTGGAAGGCTTATGCAGGTGTTGCGTCAGAGGCAAGGTTTGTCACAGGCATCACGCTTGCGGTTAGCCGTGCGGATGCTGATTTGATGGACGCATCATATGTGAACCCTTTGCGTTTGGTTAACGGACGAGTTCGCATCTACGGCGCTCGTTCACATTCATCAGTTGTTGCTCAATGGCGTTTCATCACCGCACGCGAGACGATCAACTACATCGTCACACAAGCGAACAACCGTCTTGAGGATCTCGTGTTCTCAACGATTGACGGTCGTTCAACACTGTTTGCAAACATTATTAACGCCATTCAATCAGTTGTGGAACCAATCCGCATTGAAGGTGGTTTCTACGAAGGGTTTGATTCCCTTGGCAAGCGAATTGATTACGGTTACACAATTAAGTGTGACGCTTCATTGAACCCTGTCGCTGACCTTGAAACAGGAACAGTTAAGGCAAGAATCGGTGTCCGTGTTTCAAGCGTCGGAGACAAAATTGAAGTTGATCTAATCAAGTCAAATCTAACAACTGCTTTGGCATAACGGAGGAATAAATGGCTCGTCCAACACTGTTCAAAAATCTTGCTACACAACGCCAAATTGTTGGCAGGATCACGCCTTCAGAGGGCACAACAGGTCTTCCAACATTCCCTGACTATTTCACTCAGGTCGCTGGTGGAGAAATCACCGCTTCAGTAGAAAAGGTTTACCACGGTGGAGACTTGTTCTCTGAGACGCTTTGCGCGCCATCAGAAATTGGTGACATCACTTTGACTGGTTATGTGTCAACAGATACTGCATTTCTTGGAAAAATTCAACAGTTGCGTCAAGTGGTCGGTCGTGTTCGTTACGACATAGATGTTCATCTTTTTGACTGCGACATTGCTGTTCCTGGTGCCGACCGTCAGTACACAAAGGCTTTGCTTGTCGGTTTAACTGAGCCAGACGGTGATGCAACCTCGGGAACGCCAGCAACTTTTACGCTGACTTTTAGTGTCGCCACTGTTTCTGTAGGTAACGCACCTTTCTGATAGACCTCAAAGTTTGAGGGTTACATTTTGATGGTTTGAGTCATGCTAGTGTTCGGTTATGACCAACATTACATTCAGTTCAGACGACAATAAGACATCAAAGACATCTAAGAGTTCACAGGAAGTCACAGACACTGACAATGTTCTTGACCAACTAAAAAAGGTAATCAAAGACAAAGTCCGTCGTGACGATGTTTATATTCCAATTCCTGAGCGACCAGGCGTCATGATTCGTGTTTCCCCAAACATCACACAACAACAATTGAAGTCTTGGCGTAGGAACGCTGGCGAAGAACGCAAGGGAGGTATGGACACCTTGAAGTTCTCAACCAACTTGATTGCCGCAACAACAACAGGCATTCTGCTTAATGATGTTGTCGCAACCGATTCCAACGGTGTTGAGGTCACTTTTGCTTCACCAGAAATCATGCAGATGACAGACACGACACGACCACATCCTGATTGTGTTTTGGCTTTCTTCGGGTTGGAACCTCATGTTGAGTCCGCAGCGGTTGCAATTATTGAGGCTGCTGGTTACGGAGATGCGGTTGATGCGTTGGACCCTATGAAGAGGTCTTCCGAGATTTAACGGACGATTTCCGCGTAATTTTAGCGGCAAGGCTTGGAGACCTCTTCAAAACAGATCCGATAAAACTCCTTGATAGCAGTGAAGAAGAATGGATCATACGCCTTGCGTGTGCTAAAGTAATACAGACGGATAGAGAAAAACAGGAAGCAGAATTACGGAAACAAAACCGTTAATCTGCTGGAGCGCTCATATTCATAACCTTTAACACGGAGATGAATCCATGCCAGCAGAGCGCGTAGTAATTGACATTGAGGTCAATTCTGATATTGCAACGATTGTTGCTACTCGTCGTGCGCTTGAAGATTTAACCAATGCTCAAAGACGGTACAACCGTGAGAAAGACCGAGAACCCAGAGGCGGTGGCGGTGATGACTCAAGCGGAGGCAGAGGCGGAGGCGGCGGCGGTGGTGGTGGTCGTAGACGCCCTAGGGGAGGCGGGGGTCGTCGTGGAAACGGACGTTACGACGGTTTGGCTGGTCAAGTTTTTGATTTCCGTGGCGACGCCGGGAAAATGATTCAGGCGTATGGCTCGCTTCTCAGGATAGTTAACAAACTTGCCATGATTTCCCTTCCATTAATGATGGGTTTGCTTGGCTCAATCAGCCTCTTGTTCAAAATGGGTACATATTTTGTAAATATGTATAGAGCAGCAATGTCATCTATGGCTAGTGCCGTCGGTCTTGCGTATGTTGCTTTAACAACGTTGTTGGCTGCCCAAAGAGAATTTTCTGCGGTACAAAACTCTCCTGCCTACATAAAGGGCACAATGAATACCAACAGCAGGTTTACCGCTGCTAGTCAAGCAATTTCTATGTTTGTCGGTAATTCACAACTTGCTGTTGTCAGTGCAAAATCTTTGCAATCTTCGTTCACAACTTTAAGTAAGGTTTCTCCTGTAACTGGCAAGACTACTGAGGCATTCACATCTTTGATGGATGTTGTTGCTGGTAGCGGTGGGGATTTAGATAAGGGGTCAGAAAAACTTGCAACGTTTCTGTCGGAAGTTCAAAAGAAAGGCACTCTTGCTGCTGGTGCAGAAGCCGCCAAGGATTTGGGTCCTGACTTTGAAAAGATTGTTAAAGAAGCAAGCGCATTGGGTATCAAGACTAGTGATGAGTTCCTTAAAGCAGCCGCTGAAGGAAAACTTGGTGAAACGTTTGCCACAAAATATGCTGGCACATTGGACGCATTAAACAATACGGTGATGGGTCGTTTCAAGACCGCTATTAGTGTTATCAAAGAGCAGTTAACAAGTCTCGGCGGCGAATATTTAGACGAAGCAGGTGGAGCGATTAGTCGCCTTCAAGGAATCATTTCCACAACTATTACTCGTCTCAGTTTTGTGCTTCAAGATTTTGATGCCACAGGTAAAATGGGAAGTTTCATGGATATGGTGCAAGATGCTTCAGACAAACTGATTCACCTGATGACCAAATATCTTAATACTACACCAACTATTTTTGAATTTTTTGCAGACAGTTTTACAAAAATTGGTGATGGTTTTGATGCGATGCAGGATTGGATGCGTCAGTTTCAAAAAGCGGGCGAATTGATCAATAAATATTTTTTTGATCCGTTGTTTAACGCTATGGGTGAGAGTTTTACGGCAAGCATGCGAGACCTCGCGGACGTGATTGAGGGCAACGCTCCACTGATTGAAAGTTTTGCGACACAAATAGGTAATACTCTTGTGGCGATAGGAAAATATGGTGATGTTGTCAGAAGGTTGTTTCTTTCGGCTATCCCTTTCTTTAATATGGTTTTGAAACTTGTTGAACTGTTTTTTAAGGGTTTAGATAAATTTGGTGAAGCAGCGATTAAGATAGGGGATATTTTTGCCAAGTTAGGACCTTTAGGAAAAGTTGCTGGTCAGTTAGTTAAAGTCGCTGCTCTTTACTCATTGTTCACTCTTGCTACAAGATTTTTTAAAGTTTTTGGGACAATGTTTGGCAGAAAAATACCTGCTATGAATATTCAGGCTGGAATCGTTAATGTCAATGGGGGAATGGGATTAAGTCCTGGTCAGATGGCTGGTAGGGGCTACATGTCGGGGAGCCAGAGGGCTATGTCCTTTGGCAGAAGTACTCTTTCTAGAATCCCTGGTGGCGGAAGATTGGCAAGTGCTGGAGGAAGAGTAGCGAGCGCTGGTAGTCGTATCGCATCTGGCGGGATGGCTCCACTTGCTATCGCTGGTGGCGCGTATATGGCTGGAAGCGCAATATCTGGCAAGTTTAACGATGACTCTGTTACATCTCGGGGAATGTCCGCTGGTGCGAGCGCTCTCGCTGGTGCTGCAATTGGTGCAACTATTGGCTCGTTCGTTCCTATTATCGGAACTGGCATCGGAGCAGCAATAGGCGCGGCTGTAGGTGGTCTTACAGGATATCTCAAAGCAGGTAAACAGAGAAAAGAAACACGCAAAGCCGCAGAAGCCCTTTTGACCAATTTTTCGGAAAGTATTAATGATGCTATTGCTGGCGGAAATATTGATGATCTTCTTAAAGCACGGGAAGATTTGATTGAAAGCAAAGCAAAACTGATCAGCGAGAACGACGACCCAGCGTATGCTGCTCAGGCTTTAGCAAAATATAATGCAGAGTTTACAATGTTGAATAGGACTATAGATAACTATACGAACAATGCTGGTCTTGCTGAAAAATATTTTGATACTGGTGCTGAGGCTTTAAACAAACTTGCGAAAGATGCTGGTATTAATCTTACAGATAAAATGATGAATTTCCGAGAAGTTCTTTCTCTTGTTGGCAAGACCGCTGAAGACCAAGCCAGATTGATGAAAGTTGCGTGGGCGAATATTGGCGCACAGGCTACTAGTGATGTGATGAGTTATTTTGATAAGAAAGCACAGGAAAAAGATCAAGCATTGGCTATAAATGCAGCCGAAGCCAGAATTCTTGGCGGCGATACTAGTGTCGAAGCGCAAGATGATTTACTCAAGAAAGCATTAGATTTCAATATTGCAAAATTTGGTGATGTTGGGGGCATAATAAATACTTTGGCAGGTTTTCAAGCCGACTTTGGTGAGGGTGGGAGACTCTCTGGTTTGGATCCAGAGGTAATTGCGAACATGCAACAAACATTGAATGATGCTGGTGTTTCCGGTACAGCAATTTTGAAGACCTTTGACTTTCAAGACCTCGCCGACAGGACTGGTGGAATCGCCAACATGGGTGGGCTACTAAATCCAGAGGGGTTAGTTGACCCTCAAAAACTTGAAAAAATGCTTTACGAACAAGTGGAGAAGAATCCTCTTTTCTTGCAACAATTTATAAATGCTGCGTCTAACCCTGACACAGTTATTGCTGGTGCAAGAATGAATAACTTATTGAAAGATACAGGCTATGGAGGTACTGGAACTGGTAAAGTTCGTGTTCCTGCTGACAGTATGGTTCCTCCTGCTCAAGGTGCACAAAACTATATAGCGAACACAAACATAACTGCGGCAATGTTGGATGGCAAAACTATTGATCAAATTGAGAGGACTATTGCAAAAGCGTTGAAAGAGCAGAGGGAACGCGGTATGGCGCCAGTAACGGGTGGCACAGTAGACCCGAACAGAAACTAGAGGTGTCATGGCTAGCACAGTAACAGTTTGGGTGAGAATGAGAGACTCAGGAGAGGAAGCAGACCGTCTTCAGTCGTCAACACCTGGTGCTTTGCCTCTTATCTTGCGTATGCGTTCATCAAATCCCGCCGAGGAGCAAGATTTTGTTTTCCCATATAGCCCGAGGGAAATGAGTATCGGACAATTGGCGGACGAAATGGTTCAGATACCAAGACCTGGCACTACGCCTATAGTTGCGTTTAAATCACACAGACTCATGACTCTTGATTTCACAGCACTTATTGCTCATCCGGGTGATGGTCTTATTAGGGATGTTGAAAAAGAGATTTTTAATTTGCGGTCATTTGCTTCAAGTAGTAACAAAGTTTTCCAATTAATTAATTACGACGTTTTCACTCAAGAACCTTATGTTTTTCGCAACATGAGCGAAGAAAGAGTGAGTGGTTTGTTTTTCTCCATCACAGATATGAGCGTTGAGGTTATGAGAAGAAACAAAGATAATTTGATTACTCAAGCAAATGTGAGAATAAGTCTGGTTGAGAACAGAAACCCTAGAATTAATGTTGTATTGATCCCGCCTCTTGTTTTGACAAGGCAAAACCCTAATTGCACAAAGCGTAAATATGCAAAAAAATATCCTGACAGATGTAAAAAACCAAAAGATGAGCCTACTCCTGTGGGTTTCAGTAAATCTCAGAGCGATTCAGCGATTGAGTTTTTCAACAGAAGACATGGTCCGAATTCGTTTACGCCCAATACTTTAAAGAGTTTTAAACTGTGTTATATCAAAGCCGCTAAAATGGCTCGCTATGTTCCAATGAATACAACTCCGTGTCTTGGTAATCCTAAATAGTCATGATTAGCGACCAAACAATAGTTTTTGTTGGACACAAGGAAGCAAACGTTAGGGCACAAATTGCTCAAAGTATTACAAATATTTCTGTAAGTTACACAGTTGACGGTGCATCTCAGATCACGGTTGAACTTGTTGATGAAAAACTTGAGATGTGGAATAACGGTTATTTTGCCATTGGGAATATCGCAAATTTTTTTGACGGAACAATTACTGAAAGATACATGGTTGCTTCTCATGAAATTTCTGCAGGGGAAGGCGAGTATTTTAAGATTACCTTAGCGTTAAGAACTGAAGCGATTCAGCGAATGAAATTGGACAAAAAACCTCAAGCGTTTAAATCAACTACCGCATACGATTTTGCGGAAAAAGTAGCCAAAAAATTTGGTTTACAGTTTTTGGGTCAAAGACCTGTTGGTGTAAAAACCACCACAATCAAAGTCAAAACCGAAAAAAATCAAGAGTCCGTTTACGATGTTTTGGTTCGTTCAGCAAAAGACCTTCAATATCTTTGTTTTGTTATGTATGCGATTCCTGCTGGCGGAACTGTTCCAGTACCAACCTTATTTTATGGTTCACCAAAATGGCTTCTTGGTCGTTGGGGTATAGAAAAAACAGAGGAATTTACTTTTGCCAAAATTGGTGGAGGCACAGAAAAACGTTCTCTTTATTTTATTCCCCTAAAGTACCCAAACGACGACAAGTTAAATTTTTTTCTTACGCAAGTTCCAGAAATGCGCAGGTCTATGGATAGCCCTAAAGAATCTGAAGGCTCCGCCAGTCTTTGGGTTGGTGACAGATTCGAGGAAAATGTTGGGAGTGCTTACAACATAAGAGCGGGCATGACGGTAGTCGTATACGGGATTAAAGGTTTTGATACGACCGCATATTTGATTACATCAGTTGAATATCAGTATGGGCAACCAGAACCGTTGGCAATCAGTTTTGCTACGATAGACAAAATCTCGCCTGACGACAAAGAAAAAATTGATAAAAAAGTAGGCGAAACAACGGTGATTGGGTAAAGGGGAAAATGTCTATTTACGGTGATTCTATGGATGGGATGGATAGGGCAGATTCCGCTGCGCAAACTAATGCATCTTTTTCGTCTATCCATGTGGGTATTTTGACTGCAAAAAATAATTCTGACAAAACTGGTTTTGTTAAAGTTCCAGCGTTAAACAATGAGGCTCAACTAGGTCCATACAAGTTCATGGCTCATTTCACTTTTCCCGTAACCACCCCGATTCAGCAAACTTTGACCACGACTACAGGTACGGTTGATTCAACCAGTGTGGTTACGGGGGTTTCCCTGTCGGCAACCACGACCAGTATCTCTGGTGTCTACAACACCTCATTGAATTTGCCTAATGTGGGGACACGCGTTCTTGTTGTATTATTGAATGGTTCCCTTGATGAAGGCGTGATTGTAGGGTCAATATGAACACAATTAGATTACCGATACAGTTCAATAAAGACAATTTTGAAATGGAAAAAATACTTGAAAACACTGACGAATATTATGCGAATCTCATAGGTTTGACTGTGCAAATAGTTCCAGGCGTCTTACCTATATCAACTTATTACGGTGTTGAAGACCCAACATTTGAGGCTGGTGGGATGACAAAAATTGGTTTAGCGGTGGGCAGTCTTATCCCAGAGATAAGAGTCTTGGTCAGCGAGGCTGTTGTTGATGACAGCGGAACAACAAATCTAGCAATTAAATTTGATCGGTTGGTATAACTGTGCCCTCACCAGATTTCTCTGAATATGTTAACCTCACCATCTTTGATAAAGACATCACTGATGTTTATAACGACGCTGTTGAATACGCACAAATTGCTTTACCCGAATTCAACCCAAGAGTCGGAACCATAGAAAACGCAATACTTGAAGCCACATCACATCAAACAGCAAGCATGATTGCGACCCTCAACCGTATGCCCGACGGGCTGATGGAGGGAATATTAAAATTAATCGGATTTGACAGAATAGAAGCGACACCTTCATTGGGGACAGTTCTGATTACTTTGTCTGTTGATACTGGTCAAACCATTGCTTCGGGCACCGTTTTCTCCTACGATGTTTATGACGGTGCGGGTGTTTTGACACAAAACCTTTATGAAACAACTGCGGATCTAACAATTGCCCCCAACAACACAACGGGAACTGTCTCTGTTCAAGCGTCAAATCCTTCTCTCTACCCAGACATTCCAATTCCGTCCAATTTGACTGTTGTATCAAGCACGCCTTTTATTTTGTCAGCCAGCCTCACGGCTTTGACTACAGCGGGAACAGACTCAGAAACTGATGAAGAATACTTCAATAGAGGAGTAACTTATCTTGGTTCTTTGAGTAATGCGATAACAACGGCGTCCCAGTTGTCTAGTTATCTTTCTGTGAACTATCCAACTGTTTCAAGGTTCAAGGTTTATGATTTAACTCAAGCAAAAGAAAACGACGTTACTAATGCTGTGCTTGCCTCCAACGTGGTTACTTTAACAACTAGATATGCGCACGGGTTTTCTGTTAGCGATGTTGTAGATGTTGCAGATTTGACAAACGCGGTATATAACGGAACGTACACAATAACCGACGTACCAACCACTACTACATTCAGTTACGCAAGAACTAACGCCAATATTGCTACAGCAGCAACAACCGCTGGAAGTGTTGTCCTTGGAAACGGAATGCTTTTTGCGACAGCAGATGTCGGTGGCGCAGTGACTATTTCTATGTGTGACTCGGCGGGGGCTGCTATTGGAACAGCCCAAAAACTTGCTATAGAAACTGCAGTGGAAAGCAAAGTTGTTGCTGGTTTAAACATCTTTTTACATGACATGAATACTTTCAATGTGGATGTCAGCGCAACTGTTGTTGTATTGCCAAACTATTCCACAGCGACTGTTGGGACAGCGGTTTCCGAGGCGATTGAGGAATATCTTTCTGTCGCGGGCTGGGATTTTGCCACCTCGGTGAACTCTTTATATTTGACAACAATCGCATCACAGGTTGCTGGCGTAAAATATGTTTCCGCTATGGACGCCACGATTAACGGCTCTACAAGTTTCGCTACAGACAATGGCAACGATGTCACAATCCTTGAAAAGGGAGTGATTCCCGTCGGTGACTGCACGACGGTTGCTACCGCTGCGTAAGCCATGGGGACAACAAATAACTATATCCCCGCGGGAGAATCAACTTTCCTAGAGCCGTCTGTCTTTGCTGCAGGTGTTGATGATTTGTGGACATCTGATGGAACGATTTCATTAGACACAGCAACATATTTAGACGCAGAATACGGTTCTTTAAAACTTATTCCTTCCGCTAACGAGAACTATGTTCGCTATAACTATTACGCAACAACAGCAAGCACCCCATCACAGTATTCAATAACCGCATCATTTGATAACAATGATTTTATTGAATCATTTATCTGGGTGAGACCCACCAAAAACTGTTCAATATTTTTTAAAACAGTTTTATCAAAAGTATCTTTTGACTCAAATACGGGAGTTTATTCTTTTGTTGATCCGTTTGACCAAATTGTTGGCAGTGAAGGAAGTGTGTCTGTGGTTATTGGTGGCACAGACGAAGCCAAGTGGAAACTAGTTAGGTCAATCCCCGAACAAGTACCTTCAAGCGGTGTTTATTCAATTCAGTTACAGATGCGAATAGTTTTTGATGATTACACCAACGCTTCTGTAAATATTGCTAGACCTTCTACATATCCATCAACAAGGTTTTTGGATAATCAGTTCCTTCAAGGTGTGATTCCGTTCATCCCTGAGGTTTTCTTTGAATCAGACTTTGCGGATTTTTCTAAAAATGAGCCGATATTGCCTTTGTCTCGTTTTTTGGATGTTTTAACTACAACTGCTGGTGATGTAAATACTACGGCTAACCAGTTTGAATACTTGGATAAAGCCTCGGGTGGTGACTCAACCGATTTGACGACCCTAAGTCAATTTGTGGATCCACAAGTTTGTGACTCAAATTATTTAAGTTACCTCTCTCAATACAGGGGTAGACCACTGCTTGTCACCTATCAGCCTTCTACTGAAGGTGTTGGTTGGCAAGTTTTTACACTTAACTCATCGTTACTAACTGGTCTTGACCCCATCACTGGTTTGCCTGTTGGTACGGATGTTCTTGGCACAGACGCGGCAAATCTTGGTGCTTTACCCGAAGGTGTTGAGGCTTACGCTAGATGGCAAGTAGAAACAGGATATTACGGTCACAACGCTGGAACAATAGGTGCGATGGTGAGTGCAGCGCAAAGAGCATTGACGGGCACCAAAACAGTGAATTATGTGGTTACACAAAATCAGATTGCTTTTACTACAAGCCAAGCCGAAACATATGGAACAGTCGTCGGTGATATTGGGACAAGTAATTCTTTTGTTTTGTCTTTGATTGAACCCGCTAAACCTCTTGGGATGCTCATCACCCACACACTGGCTGCGTGATGTAGAATATGTAGGTAAGTCAAAATTGGAGGATTCATGGAAGAGGAAAACAATGAAACTCCTGTGGATAAAGAAATTGAGGAACTCCTACGAGGGGCTTTACCTCAAAGTCTTGTCACTAATTTTGTACTTATCGCAGAAATAGTTTCCGACTCCGATCAAGAGTTGGTACTAACTATTTCGGATTCAATGACCCCGTGGCTTGCCAATGGGATGCTTGAAACCGCAATGGAAATGATGCGTGCAGGAGAGTACCAATTCCCTATAACGGAGGAAAACAATGGACAAGAACATTAAAGCAAATGTAAGTGATCAGGCTGTCAAAGGCGCCCTTTTGGGTGGTCTCGGATATCTTGCGAATAAGTATGGTGTTTCGGCTGAGGTTGTTGCGTTGGTGATGCCAGTGGCTTTGGCAGTTCTCGCTTGGGTCTCAACCAAGATTGGCGACAAGAACACGACAGCAATTTTTTCGGCTGTTTCGGCAATCGTCGCATCTCAATCAAAAGAGAAGAAATAGGTTTAGGCGTTCAAATCCAATACGGGTAAGTGTTGTATTCTTAATAGGTAGCGGCGCGGTTTGCTGCTTTACAGATTGAGGACTGATGCTTGCAGGGAAATATAACATTGTGTGCGATCAGGGGTCTTCCTTTACCCGTACCCTTGAAATCAAAACCGCCGAAGGGACAGTGTTCTCTTTGACTGGACATACGGCTCGTATGGAGGTTAGAAGGACACTTGATGCCTCAACCACCATTGTGTCCCTAACTACCGATAACGGTCGCATATCTATCAACGGTTCTCTTGGGACAATAACTTTGACTTTAACCGCAATAGAAACTGCGGCGCTTACACAGAGTGGGGTTTATGACTTAGAGATAGTCAAAACCTCTACTGGCGAAGTCCATAAAGTGGTTAGAGGAGAGTTCAAACTTGAAAAAGAGGTCTCAAGGTGAGTGACCTATCTACCCAACTTACTATGGGTAATGCTGATTTCAATATCGTTATTGAAGATCAACGGAACATTGTCGAGATATCTAGAGAAGAGCCAAATATCGTTCAGGTCAAGTTACCCGGCGTTGCTTCAGGCACAAACACCCTATTTGGTGAAGGTGTCCCTTGGGAAATAGAGATTGAGATTTAAATGCCGTCAATTGCTTCAGACTATGGCAGTGTTGGCGATATCTACATTGATACGCTCACTGGCGATTTTTACGGTCCGAAGACTGTTGATGGGTGGCCGGATACTCCTTTCTTTACAGCGCTAACTTCCACCACGGTTGATGCCGCTGTTCTCAACGACCGACATGTTCATACTCAAGGGACGGCTTCAAGCACTTGGAATATCACTCATGCGCTTGGTGGGAAGCCTTCAGTAACAATTGTTGACAGTGCGTCCACGGTTGTCTTTGGTGAAGTAGTATATAATAGCAACACAAGTATTACCGTTCTTTTTTCAGCCCCATTTTCTGGTTACGCTTATTTAACATAAGGATTTAAAACATGGCACAAAAATTTCTCACAAATTTAAACCTTAATCAGAACCAACTGATTAACGCCACATTTGAGGTTTTAGCATCTGACCCAGGTTCGGGCAATTTTGAAGGTCGGTTAATTTATAACTCTACAACCGACACAATTAAGGTTTACGCAAATGGCGAATGGCGCTCACTACCGCACACAATTGCTTCTGGTGGTGGCGCAGGAATCGCTGAAGCCCTTACGGTTTCTGAGTCAAACGGAACCGTAACACTCACTCTCAATGTTGCCGATACCGATAGTGCTGGTCTTTTGCCAGCGTCGTTCTGGCAAATGCTCGAGGATGCAACATCAGATGCGACAGCAAGCAAACTTGTCAAGCGCGATGCTCAAGGTAACGCAAAAGTTGCTACACCTACTGACGCTGCCCACATTGCCACTAAGGGTTATGTTGATGCCGCTCGCCAAGGTCTTGATGTCAAGCAATCGGTAAGAGTTGCCACTACTGCTCCAATCAATCTTTCTGCCGACCTTGAGGCTGGCGACTTAATTGACGGAGTAACACTTGTTGCTGGTGACCGTGTTCTCGTTAAAGACCAAAGCACCGCTACAGAGAACGGCATTTATGTTGCTGTTGCATCTGGCGCGGCTTCTCGTTCGTCTGATGCAAACGGAACAGCAGACACTGGCGAACTCATGCCAGGAACATTTACCTTCGTTGAAGAAGGTGCTGTTAACTCTGATAAGGGTTTTGTTGTTTCAACAAACGGCACAATCACTATTGGTGCCACGGCAATTGCTTGGACACAGTTCTCTGGTGCTGGCTCGTTTGAGGCAGGCGACGGACTTAGTCAATCAGGTAACACAATCAATGTCAATGTTGTTTCTAACAGAACAGCAATCGTAGGTGATGCAGTTGATATTGCTTCAACCTATGTTGGTCAGTCCTCAATCACAACCCTGGGTACAATTACCACAGGTGTTTGGAATGGCACAGATATTGCTGTCGCAGATGGTGGTACTGGTGCTTCTGATGCCGCCTCAGCACGAACAAACCTTGGTATCGCAACCAGCGCTGGCACAGCAACTACTAGCGCATCAAAACTTGCTCGTGTAGCAAGTCAAGGATGTGCCGCAAGTGCCGCAGGTGTTTCATCAACAACAGTTACCCACCTTTTCAACACCCTTGATGTTAGTGTACAAATTGTTGAAGTCGCTGGTGGAGCAACGGTCATTGGTGATGTTGTCCGAGCAAATGCCGACACAGTTACGGTAACTTTGTACGGCACTATCAGTGCAGACGATTATAGAATCGTTGTAACTGGCTAAGTTTAAAACATAGTTGACCTTGAGGGGTCAACGAACGAGAAGCAATAGCGATTGAGGTCGCAAGTGGCACAAAAATTCGTTACCCCTATAACCATAAAAAATTTGGCATCCTCTGGTTCGGATGCGCTCACAGTTTTCTTAAACGGCGAAGCCTATGGTCGTGTAAAACTTGAAGCAGGCGGTCGTATCTCTTGGAGCGACGGTACTGGTTCTTACGACACAAACATTTATCGTGATTCAGCAAATGTTCTTGCTACTGATGATGTCTTAAAAGCAACTGCTGGCATTATCACCATGGCGGTTGCTGGTGTACCAACTGCTCCACTTGCTGACGGCGCACTTGCAGTAGACACTACGAACAATACTTTTTACTTCCGAGCCAACGGTGCGTGGAGCGAAATTAGCGGTAACTCAACAATCACAGTAAGTGATACAGCGCCAGCCGATGCAGAAGTTGGTGCCCTTTGGTTTGACTCAACAAGCCTTGAAATGTTTATTTACTACGGCTCGGCTTGGGTTCAACTCAATGCCGACACCGGCGCAGAAGAACTATCCGACCTATTTGATATCGAATTTGCCAATCTCATTGCTGGTCAAATTCTCAAATACGACGGCGAAAAGTGGGTAAATGAAACTGGTTCAAGCACGACGGTTAGTGATACGGCGCCAGCGAATTCTGCGTCAGGTGACCTTTGGTATGACTCCACAACTCTTGGTTTGTTTATTTATTACGGCGGTAATTGGGTTGAGTTAAATGCCGAAACTGGCGCAGAAGAATTATCCGATTTGTTTGACATAGAGTTTGCAAATCTTGCGTCAGGTCAAGTTCTTAAATACAATGGCGAAAAATGGGTGAACGATACAGATAATGCAGGCACAAGTATCAGTTCAATCAATGACATCAATGATGTCACGATTACATCTGCCGCTAATGGGCAGGTGCTTCAATGGAATGGAACGGCTTGGGTTAATGCGGCGGCTGCTTCGGGTGGCGCAACAGTCAATGTTTCAGAAACTGCTCCAGCCGACCCAAGTACTGGCGACCTTTGGTTTGAATCTGATACAGCAAAAACATTTATTTATTATGATTCACAGTGGATTGAAGTCGGACCACAGCCTGGCGGTGGAGCACAAGCCTTAACAACTAAGGGCGACCTTCTCACTAGAGACGCAAGCAGTTTTGCTCGATTAGCAGTAGGCACTAACGGTTATTTCTTGAAAGCAGATTCGTCAACTTCGACGGGTTTAACTTGGTCGGCTGTTCCTACAATCAACAATCTTGACGATGTTGGTGATGTAACAATTACATCGCCGAGCAACGGTCAAGTTCTTAAATGGAACGGAACCGCTTGGGTTAATGCCGCCGATGATGCTGGGACAACAATAAGTTCTATTGATGACATTACTGATGTAACCATCACGAGCGCAACGAGCGGACAATTCCTCAAGTGGAATGGTACAGCATGGGTTAATGACACAATTGATTTAGGTACTGATACAACAGGGAACTATGTCGCTGATGTTACGGCTGGAACAGCAATAACCGTAACTCACACGCCAAGCGAAGGTTCAAGTGCAACCATTGCCCTTAACGCATCACTCAATGACCTCAACGATACGGTAATCGCATCGTCGCAAGAATTTCAAAGTTTAAATTATGACGGCACAAATTGGGTTAATAGTTATGCGCCAACCGTTACATATGTAAGAAATGCTGAAGCAACAACACTTACAACGGGAACTGTTGTTTATTTGTTTGGCTCTACTGGTGACCATGCGACAGTAAAACGAGCGGACAACGATTCCGATACAACATCATCTAAAACTGTGGGGGTTGTCGGCGCAAATATTCTTGCTTCGGAAAACGGACCTGTAGTAACCCGAGGCTATGTAGATGGTATTGATTTAAGCACTGGATATGCGGCTGGTGATGTTTTGTGGCTGGGGGAAGACGGAGCATTTACAAAAGTTAAACCAACCGCACCAGAGCACCTTGTTTTTATTGGCGTCGTAGTTCGCGCCACCATTAACGGAATTATTTATGTGGCAACACAAAACGGTTACGAACTAGATGAGTTACATGATGTAAGTATCACTTCGCCAACAAGCGGACAGTTCCTTAAATGGAATGGCTCGCTTTGGGTCAATGATGCAATTGATTTAGGTACTGATACCGTCGGCAGTTATGTTGAAAGTCTTGTTGCTGGAACTGGCATCACTCTCGCAAATAACTCGGGTGAAAGTTCTACACCTACAGTTACGGTTGACACAACAGTAATTCAAGCAAGAGTTGCCAATGTAACCGACACAGAAATCGGGTACTTGGATGGTGTTACTTCTGGAATTCAATCACAACTCAACGATAAAGCACCTCTCGCAAGTCCTGCTTTAACAGGCACACCAACTGCACCAACTGCTTCTCCAGGAACTAACAGTACTCAAGTTGCCACAACTGCTTATGCAGATGCGGCAGTGGCGGCGATTGTAGATTCCGCACCAGCGACTTTAAATACTTTAAACGAATTGGCTGATGCTTTAGGCGATGACGCAAATTTTGCCACGACAACAGCAACCGCTATTGGTCTAAAAGCGCCACTTGCGTCACCAACATTTACTGGCACGGTCACTGTTCCTACACCAACAAACAACACTGATGCTGCTACAAAAGCATATGTAGATGCTGCGCAATCAGCGGCACAGGTTTATGCAGACAGCCTTACTGTTTCTCTTGCAGATATTACAGATGGCATAACCGCTGACGCTGCTGAAATAAATATTCTTGACGGAGCAACACTCTCAACAGCCGAGTTGAACATTCTTGATGGCGCAACTCTTTCCACAACCGAACTCAATTATGTGGATGGCGTAACTTCGGCAATCCAAACACAATTGAATTCTAAAGCACCAACTGCCTCACCAACATTTACGGGAACGACGACCACAGACAACTTGAATGTGTCGGGCAACTTGACAATATCGGGAACCATTACCTCAATAAATACAGAAACATTGACCGTTGACGACAACATTATTGTTCTTAACAACAATGCAACTGGTGCGCCATCGGAAAACGCTGGTATTGAAGTTGAGCGTGGTTCTTCTACAAATGTTCAAATTAGGTGGAATGAATCTACAGACAAGTGGCAATTTACAAATGATGGTTCTACTTATGTTGATTTTGATAAAGGTGCGGCAACCGTTTCATCGACCGCACCTACATCGCCAGTAAGCGGACAAATTTGGTTCTATCAAGACACGGCACAAACCTTTGTTTACTACGGTTCAACTTGGATTGAAATTGGTGCAGTCAGCAATGG